>Ga0268298_10000456_pt1 | contig 52662 bp, 43 predicted proteins | sample WWTPWeurt_MetaG_FD_194462 | JGI IMG/M metagenome (GOLD analysis project Ga0268298, IMG submission 194462) | Activated sludge microbial communities from WWTP in Nijmegen, Gelderland, Netherland - WWTP Weurt | ecosystem: Engineered > WWTP > Aerobic digester > Activated sludge | place... | reverse complement strand
CTCCTGGCAGCCGCCCCGTGGACATGTGGACAGGCTCAAATGCAGCCTGCCCACATGCCCACCGGGCTCGACGACGACCAGTGATTTTGAGCCTCGATTCCACACGGAACGACGAGGGGCCCAGGATCGCCGCAACCTGGGCTTCGTCGCCGGCTTCCAGCGCGGCACCCAATGGGTTCTTGTCAAAGGACAGATGCGCTGAGGCCACCGATGACACGACAACGGCGCTCGCCGCGCTGCCGCGTGCCAGCGGCTCGAGCAGGCCGTCCAGCAGGGTCACCACGCCGAAGTAGTTCACCGCCGCGATCTTCGACGCCGGCTCGACCTGCGCCCCGAGTCCGGCACACAGCACCAGGCCATCGAGCACGCCAGCGCTGCGTTCGACGATGGCCGCAACGGCCTGCGAGCGTCCATCGGCGGTCGAGAGATCGGCCACGATCTCTGCATTGCGAAGATCCACACCCAGGACGCGGTGCCCGGCGGCCTGCAAGGCCGCCGCAGTGGCAGCGCCTATACCCGACGCCGCGCCGGTGATGGCAATGAGCGACATGAAGAACCCCATGCCCGATGACGGCACGGTGACGCGAGTTTCGATGACGCACTGTGACCGCCCGGCGATGAGCACGCACCACGCAAACGGACGATGCCCCAGCCCCCACGGCACGCTAACTTGCTCGTAGCGGACGTCAATCACCGAGGGGGCATGACCCACTATGGTGCCAATCTTCGAGGTCTCTTCGTATGTTGTCTGTCCGCGAAGCCATCCGCCAGCGCCGTTCGGTGCGCGCGTTCCAGGCGCGTGATGTGCCCGACGCCAGGCTGCGCGAGATCTTCTCGCCAGCCCGGAAATCTCACGCCACCACAACACGACCACAACGGAGCCAACAGGCAATGTCGATCAACGGTACCCTCAAGTTCGCCGCGATCGCCCTCGCGCTCGGAGCGACCGTCCCCGCAGCGGCGCTGAACATCGTCGTCACCAATGACGACGGCTGCGAGGCCAGCACGGTCCATGCGCTGTACCAGCGGCTCAGGGCGGCCGGACATCAGGTGATCATTTCGGCATCGATGACCGACCAAAGCGGACAAGGCGGCGCGCTCGCCTTTCTGCGGCCGATCACGCCGCTCACCGCGCCCAGCCGGGGCGGCAACCTGCCCGCCGGCACAGCCGGCGTCGCGACCCTGGCCGGCGTGCCGACGATCGACTACGGAGCGCGCGTCTTCTGCGTCAACTCCACACCCGTCGCCGCGACGCTGCATGCCCTCGATGTCGCCGCCACTGCCGTCTTCGGCGCACCGGCCGACCTCGTCATCTCGGGTCCGAACTACGGCAACAACACCGGCCTGATCAACAACGGATCGGGTACCGTCAACGCCGCCCTGATCGCCGTCAACCGCGGGTTTGCGGCCATCGCGGTCAGTGCCGCCACGCCGGCGTCTTACCGCGCCTTCAACGCCCTGTCGGCGTCGAGCCTGGAATACGAGCACGCCGATCTGGTCGTCTCGCTGGTCGACAAGCTCGTCCGCAACTCGCACCAGGGTGATCGCGGGCTGATGCCGGCGGGCCATGCGATGAACGTCAATTTCCCGCGCTACGAGCTTGGCCAGAGCGGCTCTTTGCGGTGGCGCATGGCGGACGAAGGCACGGCAGCGGTCGCGGCGCCCTTCTTCGTGATGGACCTGAGCACCAGCAGCACGGCGCAGAGCGTGGGTCTCGGCAACATGCGTCTGCCCGGCGTCTCGGTCAACATCGTCGGCCGCGAAGACCCGGCCGCCGCCGGCCTGCGCTTCGTGACGGACGCCGATCCATCGTCGGAACAGAACGTCGTCGCGGGCGGCGAAATCGCCGTCAGCGTCATTCGCGGCAACCATCAGGCGCCTGCGCAGGTCAAGGCTCTCGTACGCAGCAGACTGCACGGGCTAGTCCGCTAGCGTCCACTAGGCCATCGCGCACGCCGGCGCTGCGTTCGACGATGGCCGCGACCGCCTGCGAGCGCCCATCGGCGGTCGAGAGATCGGCCACGATATCGGCGCGCGGACGCGAGTCTCGATGACCCACTGCGGCAGCCCCGCACTGAGCACGCACCACGCAAACGGACGCCAATTCCAGAGGGGCATGGCACACCGTTGCATCAATCGAGGAGGTCTGTTCGTATGTTGTCTGTCGCAGAGGCCATCCGCCAGCGCCGTTCGGTGCGCGCGTTCCAGGCGCGCGAAGTGCCCGAGGCCACGCTGCGCGACATCTTCTCGCTGGCCCAGTGGGCACCGTCGAACTGCAACACCCAACCTTGGGTCGTGCATGTGGTCTCGGGCGCGAAGTGCAAGCAGCTTCGGCAACGCCTCACGCATGCCGGCATGGACCCGTCGCAATACCAGCCCGACTTCCCGTACGACGGCAGGTACCCGGGCATCTACAAGGAGCGCCAGCACGATGCCGCAGCGCAGCTCTACGGCGCGATGGGCATCGCACGGGACGACAAGGTCGGGCGAGGCCGCGCGGCGCTGCGCAACTACGCCTTCTTCGATGCGCCACACGCGGCATTCCTCTTCCTGCCTGAGCCCTTTGGTGCGCGCGAGGCCGCCGACTGCGGCATCTACGCCCAGACGCTGATGCTGCTGCTAACGGCGCAGGGCCTGGCGTCGTGTCCGCAGGCCGCGCTTAGCTTCCACCCCAAGGTCGTGCGTGAGGAGCTCGGCCTGCCGGACAACCTGCGCCTGTTGTTCGGCGTGTCGTTCGGCTACGAGGACAGCGAGGCGCAGGCCAATCGCTGCCGGGTCGGCCGCGCCGCGCTCGATGCTGCGGTGAAGTTTCACCGCTGAGCACGCAGCGCAAAGATCCCAGCGGCGCGGCGGTGAGCGCCATCGTCCGTTCAGCCGATGGCACGCCCCCCCAGCTAGCGCGACAGTTCGCCACCCCCCCTTTTCGGCGACCACTAACGGAGGATCGGATCTCATGGACACTTTCGTCACCGGCGGCACGGGCTTCATCGGCCGCAACCTCATCGAACGATTGCTCGCGCGCGAAGGAACGGTGAATGTGCTCGTGCGCCCCGGCTCCGAAGCACGATTCGAGAAACTCAGGGACCGCTTCCCGGGCCAGAGCGCCCGGCTGGCGGCCGTGTCCGGCGACCTGACCCAGCCCGACCTCGGTGTGTCCGAGGCCGACCTGGCGCGCCTGAAGGGCAGCATCGGCCATTTCTTCCATGTCGCCGCGGTCTACGACCTCAAGGCTGGCGCCGAGGAACAGCGTCTCGCCAACGTCGAAGGCACGCGCCACGCGGTGCGCTGCGCAGCCGCGCTCGGCGCGCAGTGCCTTCATCATGTCAGCTCGATCGCGGTCAGCGGCCTGTACAAGGGCACCTTCCTCGAGGAGATGTTCGACGAAGCCGAAGACCTCGTGCACCCGTACTTCGTCACCAAGCACGAATCCGAACGTATCGTGCGCAAGGAGTGCAAGACCCCCTGGCGCATCTACCGGCCGGGCTCGGTGGTCGGCCACAGCAAGACCGGCGAGATCGACAAGATCGACGGCCCCTACTACAGCTTCAAGCTGCTGCAGAGGGCGCGCAATCTGATGCCGCGCTGGCTTCCGCTGCTGGGCTTCGACTCGGGGCGCTTCAACATCGTGCCGGTGGACTACGTGGTCGCGGCGCTGGACCATATCGCGCACAAGGAAGGGCTCGACGGCGAGTGCTTCCATCTGACGAATCCCGACCACTACACCTCTGGCGAGATGCTCAACATCTTTGCCGACGCAGCGCATGCCCCACGCTTCGGCGTGCGCCTGGACCTGAAGGTCTTCTCGTTCATGCCCAGCGGCCTGGCCTCCACGCTGGCCAAGCTGCCACCGGTCAAGCGCCTGGTCGCCGCCGTGCTCGACAGCGTGGGCATGCCCGCCGACGCGACGCTGTTCACCTCATGGGACACGCGCTACGACCGCCGCAAGACCGAAAGGGCGCTCAAGGGCAGCGGCATCGAGGTGCCGCGCCTGCCCGACTACGCCGGCCGCGTGTGGGACTACTGGGAGCGCAACCTCGACCCTGACCTCTTCATCGACAAGACGCTCGAAGGCAACGTGCGCGGCAAAGTCGTCGTCATCACCGGCGGCGGCTCGGGCATCGGCCTGGGCATCGCGCAGCGTGTGGCAGGTGCAGGCGCCAAGGTGGTGATCTGCGGGCGCACGCTCGACAAGCTCGAGGCGGCCAAGCATTCCATCGAGGAGGCCGGTGGCGAATGCCACACCTATGCGGTCGACCTCACCGACCTTAACGATTGCGACAAGTTCATCGACCGCGTGATCGCCGACCACGGCCGCGTCGACGTGCTGGTGAACAACGCCGGGCGCTCGATCCGCCGCGCGGTGGAGCATTCGTACGACCGCTTCCACGACTTCGAGCGCACGATGCAGTTGAACTACTTCTCGGCGCTGCGCTGCACCTTGCGCGTGCTGCCGGGTATGAGCGCGCGCAAAAGCGGGCACATCATCAACATCTCGTCGATGGGTGTCGTCGGCCCGCCGGCCCGGTTCTCGGCCTATGTGGCGAGCAAGTCGGCGCTCGAAGGGTTCTCGCGCTGCGCCGAGACCGAGTACGCCGACCGCAACGTCCACTTCTGCAACATCAACATGCCGCTGGTGCGCACCGAGATGATCGCGCCAACCAAGGCCTACGACTATGCCCCCGCGCTGACCGTGGAAGAGGCGGCGGACATGTTTGTCGACGGGCTGATCAACAAGCACTCGCGCGTGGCCACCGGCAACGGCCGTCTGCAACTGATCCTCAACGTCTTCGCGCCGAAGATCCATGTCACGCTGATGAACATCATCTTCCGCATGTTCGACGACAGCAAGCTCGGCAAGGCCGACAAGGCCGCCGAGAAGCCGGTGCAGCCGACTTCGGAGCAGGTGGCGTTGGCGCAGTTGATGAAGGGCGTGCACTACTGACCGCCACCAGGGCGGGGGCTGCCTCACGCGGCCTGGGCCGACTGGCGGGTGAAGGATTTGGCCGCGCGCACGAGCAGACTGATGCTGCCGGTCACCTGCGGGGGCCTCCTTCAGAAGCCGTGGCGCCAGGTCAGCACGGCCAGCAGCGTCGCACCGCCGTTGTTCACGTCCATTGCGCCTTCGCGCGCCACGTCGCCGCGCTCCATGAAGATCGTGCCGATGCGCGTCATCACGATCGCGAAGTGCCACGGCGCATGCACGTCGCAGCACGGCAAGTCGTGCACGCTGCGGCCGCTGGCCCGCTCCCAGTAGCTCACCGTCTCTTCGCGCGACGGCAGCCCGGCCAGCCGCGACAGGTCATGGCCGATGACGATCGCCGCGCGTCCGTCCAGTCGCAGGCTCATTGGTTCATTGATTCATCCCCGTCATCTCGCGCGCCGCGACATAACCGAAGGTCATGGCCGGGCCGATGGTGACCCCTGCCCCCGGATAGCTTTCACCCATCGCTGAGGCCGCGTTGTTGCCGATCGCATAAAGGCCCTGGATCGGCTTGCCGTCCTTGCCCACCACTTGCGCCTTGGCATTGGTCTTGAGGCCGCCATTGGTGCCGATATCGCCGGGATAGATCGGCAAGGCATAGAACGGAGCCTTGTCGACCGGACGCAGGCACGGATTGGGGGTCTGCGAAGGATCGCCGTACATCTTGTCGTAGGCTGCTTCGCCGCGGTGGAAATCAGGATCCTCGCCCTTTTCCGCGCCCTGGTTGAATCGCGCCACAGTGGCGGAAAGCGCTGTGGGATGGACGCCCATTTCGTGCGCCAGTTCTTCGATCGTGCGGCCCCTCTTGAGGATCGTCTTGACTGCCGCGCTGAGCAACGCATCAGGCCAGCCTGGATAAACCGGGCCCATCGGAAAACTCTTGGGATAGGTTCCGTCGAACACCATCCAGCTGGGGCTGGCATCGCCGTGTTCGGCCTGGCGGCGGGCCATGGCTTGGCCGGTGACATGGTACGAACTGGCCTCGTTCCAGTACCGTTCGCCCTTCTGGTTGACCATGATGCAGCCGGGCAGTGCGCGTTCGATGGTGCAGAGCCGCCCGCCGAGTTCGCCCGGGATGTAGAACACCGGCGCGGCCCAGGTCGATTGCATGTTCATGACTTCCGCGCCTACCGCCGTTGCCGCGCGAATCGAATCTCCGGTGTTGCCGCTGGTCCCGCCCGAGTACTGGGCATGGGGATAGAGCGGCATGTGCTCGCGCCGCATCTGGGCATTCTTGTCGAACCCGCCCGCGGCCAGCACCACGCCTTTCTTCGCCCGGATACGCAGCGGCGTGCCGCGCTGGCTGATCACCGCGCCCACAACCCTGCCCTTCTCCTCGATCAATTCGGCAAGCGGACTTTCCAGCCAAAGCGGAACCCCACGCTCCTTCAGCGCAAGCCGCAGCCCCCCAGCCAAGGCATTGCCCAGCCTGATTCGAAACGAGTCTAAGCCTGGCTCACCCGGTGAGCCACCCGGCCTGTACGCTGGAACCCTATCACCGAGGAGTCCCAGCCGTGGCCTACAACCCGATCCAGTTCCAGCAAGGCATGTCGTTGCCCGAGTTCCTCCAGTGTTTTGGCACCGAAGCGGTCTGCGCCGAAGCGGTGCGACGTGCGCGCTGGCCCGATGGGTTCGTCTGCCCGGGTTGCGAAGGTCGTGCACATTGCATCGTTGTCGGTGATGGCCGCAGCCTGTACCAGTGTCACGCCTGCCATCGGCAGACCTCGCTGACCGCCGGCACGCTGTTTGGCAACACCAAGCTGCCGTTGACCCGGTGGTTTCTGGCGATCTACCTGATCAGCCAGGCCAAGACCGGGCTGGCGGCCCTCGAACTCAAGCGCCACATCGGCGTGAGCTACCCGACCGCCTGGCTGATGCACCACAAGATCATGACGGCGATGGCCTCGCGCGAGGCCCAGCATCGCCTGTCTGGTGACGTGCAGGTCGATGATGCCTACCTGGGCGGCGAGCGTCCTGGCGGCAAACCTGGCCGCGGCTCGGAGAACAAGGTGCCCATCGTCGCGGCGGTCTCCCTCAACGAGGCCGGCAACCCGCTGTATGTGAAGGTCACGCCGGTGGCGGCCTTCTCCAACGAGTCGATTTCGACCTGGGCGCAGGCCAACCTGAAGCCGGGCTGCTCGGTACTCAGCGACGGCCTGGGCTGCTTTGCCGCCGTTACCGATGCCGGCTGCACCCACCGAGCGGAAGTGGTTGGTCAACGCAAGCCCAGGGACCTGCCGCAGTTCAAGTGGGTCAACACCGTCCTGGGCAACCTCAAGACCATGCTGTCGGGCGCCTACAAAGCCTTCGGCTACGCGAAGTACGCCGACCGCTACCTCGGCGCCTTTGCCTACCGCTTCAACCGGCGCTTCGACCTCGCCGACCTGGCCGTTCGCCTTATCGTCGATGTCTGTCGCGGCAAGGCCGCTCCCGAGCGGGTCATCCGGCATGCTTCGACTCGTTTCGAACCAGGTTGGCACATGATGTTGCTCGTAGTAGTCGATGAAGGCTTGCTTGCTCATCCCGTCGCGCTTCTTCAGCAGCGCAATGACTTTGACTCCACTCATCCTTGCATTCCCTTTCTACCTATCTGCCTGTCAATGCGCGTGAAAGCGAATCACCGTGAAGCGGCGGCGCCCGGTCATCGCGCCACAGCGCTCAATTGCAGCGGCACGCCATCGGCCGGCTTGGGCAGCGGCACCCACTCCAGCCGCGGCGCATGGCCCGTCGGCGTGGTGAACTCGTAGGACCCAACGAAGCGGTGCAGGAAGGCCTTGACCGTCATGTCGGCGAAGTGCATGCCGATGCACTTGTGGGCGCCGCTGCCGAAGGGGTGGAAGCACATCGGGTGGCGCCGCTGCTCGCTGCGCGGCGGCGCGAAGCGGTCGGGGTCGAAACGCTCGGGATCGCTCCACCACGTGGGGTCGCGGTGATTGATCATGGTCGGCAGGTGCAGCACGGTATGTGCCGGCACGGCATGACCGCCCAACTCGGTGGCGCGTATCGTGCGCCGCATCATCACCGGTACCGGCGGGTGCAGTCGCATGGCCTCGTGAAAACAGTGCTCCGCCAGGTCCATGCGCGCCAGATCGGCGTGCGCCAGCGGGCCGGGGCCGAAGCCAGCCAGGTCGGACCGCAGGCGGGCCTGCAGCGCAGCGTCGCGCCCCAGGTACATCGCCAGGTGCGACAAGGCGCTGGTGCTGGTGTCGTGCGCTGCAAAGAGCAGGAAGATCAGGTGGTCGACGATGGTTTTGACCGCATACGGCTGGCCCTGCTCGTCGGTCTCGCGGCTCATGTGGCTGAGCACGTCGTCGCCACCGCCGCTGGCGCGACGCTCGGCGATCAGGGTCTCGAACCAGGCCTCCAGCTCGCGCCGCGCACGCTTGGCACGGCCGTAGGCGCCGAAAGGCAGCTCGGCGCGCAGCAGCGAGATCATCCCCGCATTGAGATCGAGGAACAGCCGGTTGATGCGCTCGCCGTCGCGCCCCAGGTCCACGATGCCCAGGAAGCAGCGCGCCGCGATCTCCAGCAGCAGTTGCTTGATGCGCGGGTAGAAGACGATCTCGCCCGCACGGCCCCAGTCCTGCACATGACGGGCGATCGAGGGCTGCATCATCTCCAGGTAGCGCTGCAGCGCCGCCACCTTGAAGGCTCCTTGCATCAGCCGCCGATTCGCCCGGTGCTCGTCGAAGTCCATCAACAGCAGGCCGCGAGGGTAGAAGGCGCCGAGCTGCTTGTCGTAGCCCTTCTCGGCCGAGAACAGTTGCTCGCTGTCCTGGAAGATGCGCTGGTACAGATCGGCGCCGGTGACCATCAGGCCACCCTGCCCCAGCAGGCGGATGCGCGACACCGGTCCGTAGTCGCGCACATGCCGGGCCGCCACGGCGTGCAGGTCGCGCACCACCGCGACCGTTTCGCCCAGCACAGGCCAGCCATCGCAGCCAGGTATGTGCGCTAGCGCGCGGCTGTCGGGCGCTTGCCGGTAGGTTGGGTCCACTGCAGCCGCGCTCATTTCGACACCTGCGCGCCCTGCGCGAACTTGAGTCGCACTATGGGCTACAGACCGACCCGGGTTTCCCGGCAGTGGCAGGCAATCATGAAAGTGCCAGCACGAGCTCCGGCACGGCCGTGAACAGATCGGCCTCGAGCCCGTAGTCAGCCACGCTGAAGATTGGCGCCTCGGGATCCTTGTTGATGGCGACGATCACCTTGCTGTCCTTCATGCCCGCCAGGTGCTGGATCGCACCGCTGATGCCGCAGGCGATGTACAGGGCCGGAGCGACGATCTTGCCGGTCTGCCCGACCTGCCAGTCATTGGGCGCGTAGCCGGCATCGACGGCGGCGCGGCTGGCGCCGAGCGCGGCACCGAGCTTGTCAGCCAGCGGCGTGAGCACTTCGTTGAACTTGTCGGACGAGCCCATGGCGCGTCCGCCGCTGACGATGATCTTGGCCGCCGTGAGTTCGGGCCGGTCGAGTTTCGCGATCTCGGCGCCGAGGAAGCTCGAAAGGCCGCTGTCGGCCACGGCGGCGAGGGTCTCGACGGCGGCGCCGCCACCACTGGCAGGGGCCGGATCGAAACCGGTCGTGCGCACGGTAAGGACCTTGATGGGGTCGGTGCTCTGCACGGTGGCGATTGCGTTGCCGGCGTAGATCGGGCGTTCGAAGGTGTCGGCGCTAATGACCTTGATGACGTCGCTGACCTGCGCCACGTCGAGCAAGGCCGCCACGCGCGGCGCTATGTTCTTGCCATGCGCCGTGGCGGGGAACAGCAGGTGGCCGTAGTTCTTGGCAACGGCCAGCACCTGGGCCGCGACGTTTTCGGCCGTTTGCTCGGCCAGGCAGGCGGCGTCGGCATGCAGCACCTTAGCCACGCCGGCAATTTGCGCCGCAGCCTGGGCAGCGCCAGCCGCGTTGTGTCCGGCGATCAGCACGTGGACCTCGCCGCCACATTGGACGGCCGCGGTGACGGTGTTGTGGGTCGCGGGCTTGAGGGTGCCATGATCGTGTTCGGCAATGACGAGTGCGGCCATGTTCAGATCACCTTGGCTTCGTTCTTCAGCTTGGCCACCAGCGTGGCCACGTCGGGCACCTTGACGCCGGCGCCGCGCTTGGGCGGCTCGATCACCTTGAGCGTCTTGATGCGCGATGTCACGTCGACGCCGAGGTCGACGGGCTTGACCACCTCTAGCGGCTTCTTCTTGGCCTTCATGATGTTGGGCAGGGTGACGTAGCGCGGCTCGTTCAGGCGCAGGTCAGTGGTGACGGCGGCCGGCAAGGTGAGCTGGAGTCTTTCCATGCCGCCGTCGATCTCACGCGTGACCGTGACCTTGCCGTCGGCGATCTCGAGCTTGGAGGCAAAGGCGCCCTGCGGCAGACCGGCCAACGCAGCAAGCATCTGGCCGGTCTGGTTGCAGTCGTCGTCGATGGCCTGCTTGCCGACGATGACGAGGCTGGGCTGTTCCTTGTCGACCAGCGCCTTGAGCAACTTGGCCACGGCCAGGGGCTGCAGTTCGTCGGCGCATTCGACCAGGATCGCGCGGTCGGCGCCGATGGCCATCGCGGTGCGCAGGGTCTCCTGGCACTGGCTGACGCCGCAGGACACGGCGATGACTTCAGTGGCGACGCCCTTTTCCTTCAGCCGCACCGCCTCTTCGATGGCGATCTCGTCGAAGGGATTCATGCTCATCTTGACGTTGGCCAGGTCCACCCCGCTGCCGTCGCTCTTGACGCGCACCTTGACGTTGTAGTCGACCACCCGTTTCACGGGCACCAGGATCTTCATCGGCATTCCTTGCAGGCCAGCAAGGCCTCAGTGTCGATGCGCACCCCCCGTCGTGGCGTCGTCTGAACGGACGAGCACCCGACAGGCCAATCAGAACTGGTCGGCACGCAGCTTGGCGTCGCACCCACCGTCGGCAAACAGCACCGCGCCGTGAATGAAGCTGGCGGCCGGCGACAACAGGAAGTCGATCGCTGCGGCAATCTCCTCGGGCCTGGCGATGCGCCCGAGCAGAGGCACGAACTCGCGCGTCGGCTTGCCCAGCAGCGGGTCGTCGAGAGCGGCCTGGTGCAAGGCCGTGTCCACCGGACCCGGTGCGATGGCGTTCAGGCGCACGCCGACCGCACCCCAGGCGGGCGCCAGCTGGCGCATCTTGACGTTCAGCGCACGCTTGCTGCAGCCATAGGCGAAATAGGCGATCCTGGCCTCGTCGGCCAGTTGACGCGCCAGCGCTTCATCACCGTCCAGGCAGACCTGTTCGATCGGATGGTCGCGCCACGGTCCGGCGGTGGCCGACACCGACGACACCACCACCGCGGCCGGGTGCTCACCGCGGGCAAGCGCAGGCAACAGCGCCTCGGTCAATCCGATGGCGCCGAAGTAGTTCAAGGACACGATGCGCGCCGCCGGCAGCGTGGTGCCACCGAGACCGGCAGCGCAGACCAAGCCGTCCAGGCGCCCTCCGCATAGCCGCAGCACCTCGGCCGCCGCGTGCATGCGCCCGTCGGCCGTCTCCAGATCGGCGACTACCTCGGCCGCCGCCAAATCGATGCCGATCACGCACGTGCCGCAAGCCTCGAGGCTGCGCCGCACCGCCGAACCGATGCCACCTTGCGCGCCAGATACCGCCACCACTCGCATTCGCCTTTGCCTTCGCACCGATCCTGCGGCTGGAGTCTGTCATACGGCGACGATGGTGCTGCGTCCAAACGGACGATGACTTGCCGGAGTGTCGTCGCAGAATCGGGCGCAACTGTCCGACCTTTATCTCCCATGCCCCATCCTTTCGCGAGTCTGCTGTTCCCGGGACGCATCGGCACCCTCGAGTTGCGCAATCGCATCGTGATGTCGCCGATGGGCTCCAATTTCGCCGAGGCCGATGGCCATTGCGGCGAACGCATCCAGGCCTATTACGAGGCGCGGGCCCAGGGCGGCGCCGGCCTGCTCACGATGGGGGTGTGCGCGATCGCCTTTCCCGCCGGGACCGCCGAGCCGTTCCAGGTCGGCATCTCGCACGACGACTTCATCCCGGGTCTGGCAGGCGTGGCACAACGCGCGCACCGCCATGGCGCGAAGATCGCCGCGCAGTTGCAGCACGCGGGCAAGACAGCCACGCGCGACTTGGCCGCAGGTAGGCCGATATGGGTGCCTTCGGTCCCCAAGCGTTCGCCGACGACGATGATGTCGGCCTTCACCCACGAGGAGATGGCGACCTTCGTCGGCGCCATCGGCCAGCACAAGCCGCAGGTGCGCGTGATGGACCAGGCCGACATCGAGCAGATGATCGAGTGGTTCGCCGCCGCCGCCGCGCGCGCCCAGGCGGCAGGCTTCGACGGCGTCGAGCTGCACGCGGCCCACACCTACATCCTGGCTGGCTTCCTGTCGCCGTACTACAACCGGCGCGACGACGCCTACGGCGGCCCGATCGAGAACCGCGCGCGGCTGCTCGTCGAGACGATCCGCGCGGTGAAGAAGCGCACCGGCGCCGACTTTCCGGTGTGGGTACGCCTGGACGGAGAAGAGTTGCGCACCGAGGGCGGCATCACGATCGCCGATGCCATTGCTGCGGCCAGGCTGGCCGAACAGGCCGGGGCCGATGCGATCAGCATGTCGGCCTACGCCACCATCACCACGGGTGTGGCCTTCACCGAGGCACCGCTCGTGCAACAGCCGGGCGCCCTGGTGGGCTATGCAGCGGCGGTGAAGAAGGAAGTCAGCGTGCCCATCATCGCCGCCGGGCGCATCAACCCCGAGATGGGCAATGAAGGCATCGAACGCGGACTTTTCGACTTTGTTGCCATGGGGCGCAAGCTGCTAGCCGACCCCGATCTGCCGAACAAGCTGGCCGCGAACCGCCGCCAGGATGTGCGGCCCTGCGTCTACTGCTATGTCTGCGTGAGCCAGATCTTCATCAACCAGCGCGTCAAGTGCGCGGTGAATGCGCAGGTCGGGCACGAGTTCGAGGCGCCGATCGAGGCGGCCGCCACGCGGCGCCACGTCGTCGTCGTGGGCGGCGGCCCGGCAGGGGGAGGCCGCGCGCGTGGCCGCGTTGCGCGGCCATGGTGTCACGCTGGTCGAACGCAGCGACCGCCTGGGCGGCACGCTGTTCTTCGCCGGCCTGGCCTACAACCCGAACGGCCGCTTGCTCGACTACCTGACCGCGCAAGTGCGTGGCTTGCCGATCACGTTGCGCCTGTCGACCGAAGCCAGCGTTGCGCTGATGGCCGAGTTGAAGCCCGATGCGATCGTCGTGGCCACCGGGGCCAGACGCGACGCGCCGCCGATTCCGGGTGCAGAATTGAACCACGTCTGGAGTGGTGACGAGCTGCGCCGACTGATGACCAACGATGGCGCCGACGAGATTGCCCGCCGCAAGCTCAACCTGGCGCAACGCGCGATGTTCAAGGCTGGCGGCGTGCTGCGCGTGACCGACAGCGCGCAGGCCATCCAGAACCTGTCCAAGCTGTGGATGCCGTTGGGCCGGCGCGTCGTGATCGTCGGCGGCGGCTTGGTCGGCCTCGAACTGGCGGAGTTCCTGATCGCGCGCGGCCGCGAGGTCACTGTGCTGGAGCCCAGCGACAAGCCCGGCCGCGAGCTGGCCGTGGTACGGCGCTGGCGTGTGCTCGATGCGGTCGAGACGCACGCCAAGCTGCATCGCCAGGCCCAGGTCAGCGAGATCACCGCGCAGGACGTGCGCTGGACCGATGCCCAGGGCGCGCCACAGCGCACGCCGGCCGATTCCGTGGTGCTCGCACTAGGCGCATCGACCGACGACAGCGTGGCCACTGCGCTGCAGGCCTGCGGCGTGCCGGTGCATCGCATCGGTGACTGTGCGGACCTGGGCTACATCGAACGCGCGATGCACGACGGGCACCGTGTCGGCAGGCAAGTCTGACTCCCAAATCTCGACGCAAGCCGGTCAGCCGACTGGAGAACTCAATGGCTCTTTCAGGATCGTTCGGCCCTTGTCTTAGCACCATGCTGATGGCGCTGCTGGCCCTGAGCATGGCGGGCCCAGTCCAGGCCCAGGCCATGCCGAAGCGACCCAACATCCTCGTCATCTTCGGTGACGACATCGGCTACTGGAACGTCGGCGCCTACAGCCACGGGATGATGGTGCCCACGCCCCACATCGACCGCATCGCCCGCGAAGGCATGCTTTTCACCGACCACTACGCGCAGCCGAGCTGTACCGCCGGGCGCGCCGCCTTCATCACCGGGCAGCTGCCGATCCGCACCGGCCTGACCACCGTGGGCCTGCCCGGCTCGCCGATCGGTCTGGACGCGCGTGACCCGACACTGGCCGAGATCCTCAAACCGCTGGGCTACCGGACCGCGCAGTTCGGCAAGAACCACCTCGGTGACCGCAACAACCACCTGCCCACGGTGCACGGCTTCGACGAGTTCTTCGGCAACCTCTACCACCTGAACACCGAGGAAGAGCCAGAGCTTGGCGACTGGCCCAAGGACGCAGGCTACAACGCACGCTATCGGCCGCGCGGCGTGCTGCGCACCACCGCCACGACGGTCGACGACACGACCGTGGACCCGCGCTTCGGCAAGGTGGGGCGGCAAAAAATCGAGGACACCGGGCCGCTGACCGCCAAGCGCATGCAGACGGTGGACGAGGAGTTGGTGGCGGCGACCAAGGGCTTCGTCACCAAGACGACCCAGGCGGGCGAGCCCTTCTTCGTGTGGTTCAACCCCACCCGGATGCACATCTACACGCACCTCAAGCCCGAGTCGGCCAAGCTCGCGGCGCCGTACTCGTCGGATCTGGACATCCATGGCAGCGGCATGATCGAGCATGACGGCCATGTCGGCGAACTGCTCAAGCATCTGGATGAGCTGAAGATCGCCGACAACACCATCGTCATCTATTCCAGCGACAACGGCGCGCAGGTGTCCTGGTGGCCCGACGGTGCCACCACACCCTTCCGGGGCGAGAAGGCCACCACCTGGGAAGGCGGCGTGCGCGTACCGATGCTGTTACGTTGGCCCGCCCGGGTGAAGGCTGGCAGCGTGTCCAACGGCATCCAGTCGCACGAGGACCTGTTCACCACGCTGGCTGCCGCCGCCGGGGCGGCTGACATGCCCGCCAAACTGCGCGAGTCGCACAAGGTGCACGTCGACGGCGTGGACAACCTGGCGCATTGGACCGGCAAGGCGCCCTCGGCGCGCCGTGTCGTCTACTACTACAACGAGAGCCAGCTCACCGCCGTGCGCATCGGCAACTGGAAGTCGCACATGAGCACGCGGGAGGGTTTCTTCGACTACAACCGGCCCGCCGCCTTGCTATTCAACCTGCGCATGGACCCGTTCGAGCGCCACGATGGCCGCGTCAATGAGCACCTGGCGATGAGGCAGGGCATGGCTTATGGCGGCCAGGCACGCGACGCCATCGGCGCGCATCTGCAAAGCCTGCAGCAGTTTCCGCCGCGACAAAAGGGCGGCTCACTGAACGTCGAGGTGAAGTAGCCGTCGGTCGTAGCCGCACGTGCGCAGGGCTCAGACCCAGATCGGCGCCTCGGCGCCGCCATCCACGCCCAGAATCTTGCCGGTGATCCATGCCGACGCGGGTGAGGCCAGGAACAGCACCACGGCCGCGATGTCCTCGACCTCGCCCAGGCGCGCCATCGGCGTGCGCTCCATCATGGCCTGACGCCGTTCGGGCGTGAGGTGCGGCGCCAGCGCATCGGTGAGGATGGCACCTGGTTCGATGGCGTTGATGCGAACATGGGGCGCGAAGTCCTGCGCCAGGCAACGTGTCATCTGGTTCAGCGCGGCCTTGGCCGAGCCGTAGGCGCTGAAGTGCTTCTGCGCATAGCGCGCCGCGGTCGACGAGATGTTGACCACGGCGCCGCCGCCCGCCTCGCGCATCGGCTTGGCGCACTTCTGGATCAGGCTGTAGGCGGGCGCCACGTTCCAGCGCAGCACGTCGGCAAAGTCGGCTGCCGGCATGCGGCGAGGGTCGTTGGGTCCGGCGCCGCCCGCGTTATTGACGAGGATCGTCACCTTGCCGAGTTCGGCCAGCGTGCGCTGCACTACGGCGGTCTGCACTGCGTCGTCGTTGACATCACCGGCCACCACCACGGCGCGCCGGCCGAGGGCGCGAATCTCGTCGGCCGTCGATTCGAGGTCGCGCTGCGTGCGCGCCATCAAGGCCACGTCAGCGCCCGCCTGCGCCAGCGCGATGGCGCAGGCGCGCCCGATGCCCTTGCCAGCGCCGGTCACGATGGCCACCTGGCCGTACAGCGAGAACAGTTCGGTGATTCGTTGCATGAAGGTCAGGTGCAGGGAAGCAGAGGCTTGCATCGTCGACCCGCGGCGCAGCGGGGTCATCGCGCAAACGGACGATGTTGCGTGCGGCAGGCCTGCGTACGCTGACGCCTCGTTGATTCGCACTTCGACTCGAGGCAGATCGTCATGAAGATCATGGTCACCGGCGCCACTGGCTACGTCGGCGCCTACAGCGTCAAGGCGCTGCTGGACGCCGGCCACAAGGTGCGGCTGCTGGTGCGTGACCCGGCCAAGGCCGCGGCGATGCTGGGCGCCCTGGGAATCGGCAAGGTCGACTGTGTGTCCGGCGACATGACCGACGAGGAGTCGGTGTTGAAGGCAATGCAGGGCTGCCAGGCCGTGCTGCACTGCGCTGCCGTGGTCTCCACCGATCGCAGGCGCGCCGACGAGATGATGCAGGCCAATCCGCGCGGTGCCGAACTCGTGGTTGGCCATGCAGCACGAATGGGGCTGGACCCGATCGTGTATGTGTCCAGCGTTGCCGCGGTGCTGACCCCGGGCGCTTCGATGCTCACTGCCGACATGCCGATCGGCCCGCTGGAAAGCGGCTACGCGAAGTCGAAAGCGACTGCCGAATCCTACGTGCGCAACCTGCAGGACAAGGGCGCACCCGTGGTCATCACCTACCCCGGCAGCGTCACCGGCCCGGCCGCCGGGGACGTGCGGGGTGAAGCGGCGGGCGGCATCGCCTCCAACCTGAAGATGGGATCCTTGCCCACGCACGATGCCGCATGGTCGCTGATCGACGTGCGTGACCTGGCTGCCATCCACGCCGCGCTGATGGTCAAAGACCAGGGCCCGCGGCGCTTCATGTGCGGCGGACACTATCTGAAGATGGAGCAGCTTGCCGCGCTCTACCAGGAACTCACTGGACGCGAGATCAAGGTCCAGAACATGTCCGGCGCGATGCTGCGGGGTCTGGGCATGGCGGCCGACGCGATCAGCCGCATCGTGCCCTTCGAGAGCGTGTTCACCCACGAGGCGATGGTCTGCTACACGCAGTCACCGCCGACCGACGACTCTGCCGTGCGCAAGGAGTTGGGCGTAAGCTATCGCAAGGCCAGCCAGACCTTGCGCGAAGCGATCGTGGCCCTGCACGCGGCCGGCCAGATCTCCGACGAACAGGCCGGCAAGCTGGCAAAGGCTCGGCGGCGGCGCTGAGATTCGAGCGCTGGTGAGTTCGGCATGAAATGGTTGTTGGCCCACCGCTTCGCCGTCGTGGCGCTGGTCACCGCGGTGCCGCTGCCGGTGCTTGGCTACCTGCTGGGTCAGAACTGGCTGACCCTGATCGTCGCCTTCGGTGCCTTGCCGCTGGCCGACTGGGTGGTGGGGCCGGACAGGCGCAACCCGACGCCTGCCGACGAAGCCCGTTGGGCGTGCCATCGCAACGGCTCCACGGCGCTGTACGCCTACGTGCCCGTGCAGATCGGGCTGATCGCGTGGGGTGCGGCGGTCTACGCGGGCGGCGAACTCTCGACGACGCAGTCCCTGGGACTGATGATCTCGGTGGGCGTGGTCACCGGCGGCCAGGGCATCACGATCGCCCATGAACTGGGCCACCGCCGTTCGGCCGTCGACCGCCTGCTGGCCAAGCTGCTGTTGACCACGGTCTGCTACGGGCACTTCTACATCGAGCACAACCGCGGCCACCACGCCCGGGTCGCCACACCCGATGATCCGGCCACGGCGCGCCTGGGCGAGAGCCTGTACCGCTTCATCCTCCGCGCCGTCGCCGGCAGCCTGGTGTCGGCCTGGCGGCTCGAAGCCATGCGGCTGCGCCGGCGTGACGAGGCCTGCTTCAGTCTTCACAACCAGATGCTGTGGTTCATCGCGGTGCCTGCACTTCTGGCACTGGCATTGGGCCTGGCGCTCGGACTGCAGGCCGCGCTGTTCTTCGGCGGCCAGGCAGTGGTCGCCTTCTCCCTGCTGGAAGCGATCAACTACGTCGAGCACTACGGCCTGGTTCGAGGCGTTGCGGGCGGCACGCTGGAGCGCGTGACACCCCGACACTCGTGGAACTCGAGCCAAAGGCTCAGCAATGCGTGTCTGATCAACCTGCAGCGCCACGCCGATCACCACGCCGAACCGATGCGCCCGTATCCACTGCTGCGGCATCACGAAGACAGCCCTCAACTGCCCACGGGATACCCTGGCATGGTGCTGATGGCCCTGCTGCCGCCGCTGTGGTTCCACGTCATGAACCCGCGCGTGGAGCGCCTGCGGCAGTGCGAAGAGCCCGGTAGCACGCCGGGCATCGCGGCTCAGGAAGCCTGACTCGACTCCCGCGCTTTGCGCTGGGCGGTTCGGCGTCGCGCCTTGACCGCAGGGGTCGTCGCTGTGGTGCGCTGTCGCACAAACTCACCTATTCGCGCCACAGCCGCCTTGGTTTCGGGCAGGAAGGGCCAGACATGCCAGACATGCGGCACCTGCTCCCAAACCTCGACCTCGAAGTCCACGCCGTGTTCGCGTGCACGCTCGCCCACCCGGCGTGTGTCGTCGAGCAGGATCTCGGTGCTGCCCACCTGGGCCAGGATCGGCGGCAGGTCGTGGTAGTCGCCGTACACAGGCGACACCAGCGGATGGTGCTGCGCGGTGTCGTCGAGGTAGAGTGCATTCATCTCCTTGATGCCTTCGGGCGAAAGCATCGGATCGAAGCGTGCATTGTCAAAGCGCGAATTGCCACCCATGCTGAAGTCGGTAAACGGCGAGATCAGCACCGCGCCCGCGGGCAAAGGGTCGCCGTCGTCGCGCAACGCCAGCAGCGTGGACAGGGTCAGACCGCCGCCTGCGGAGTCGCCAGCGATGACGATGCTCTTCGGGTCGGTGCCCAGGTCGAGCAGATGGCGGTAAGCTGCGAGGCAATCCTCCAGCCCGGCCGGGAACGGATGCTCGGGTGCCAGCCGGTAATGCACGAGCATCGCCCTCGAGCCTGCCTCCCGGTTGATGTTCGCCACCAGCAGCGGCACCTGGGCCGATGCGGGCAACATGAACCCCCCGCCCGGCAGGTACAACAAGGTGCGCGCGTCGCTCGACTCAGGCGTGCGGATCCACTCGCCTCGGAAAGCCTGCGCCTTCACGGGCGTGATCTCGACGCCCGGGGGCACACGCGGCGGACCCTTGGCTTCGATGAAGCGGCGTGTCTCCTCGACGCTGCCGCCGGTGGACATCAGCTTCTTGATCGTCAGATGCAATACCCGGTTCAAGGCCTTGGTTTGCCAGCTCACCATATCTTGCCCTCTCGAGATCTACGCTTGCTTGGCTGAATCGGCGACTCGGTGGCGTCGGCGGCGCGCCAACTTCGGTGCATAGGGGCCGGGCTCGACGTCATAGGGGCGCCAGATGGCCACCCAGGTGTCTGACCAGAGCCGTGTCATCCGGGTCTGGACCTCACTGAACATCTGCGCATTGCTCTCGCACAACTCGCCGAGCAGGCGGCCGCGCTCGGCCAGCGGCACGAACTGCAACAGATTGCGCGTCAGCCGCAGGTTCTGCTGCAAGACCTGCGCATTGTGTTGCGTCATGGTCTTGCGCAAGGCCGACATGCCGGAAATGAAGGCCGCCACCGCCTCGATCATGGCGGCGGCCTCGATCAGCCCGGCACCGATCCGGCCAGGAGACCCGAGTTCGGGCTTGGCTGTGGCTTGGTCGTGCAGCTCTTCGAAGCCTGCCTCCACTTGCTGGCCGAACACCGGGTCGAGAATAGGCTTCATCGCCGCATCCACTTCGCGCCAGTCGTCGGGCTGCAATGTCTTCAGGGCCTGCGGAAACATGTGCAGCGACTCGATGTCCATGTGGCGGCGCAGCGTTCCGATGTACCGGTGCGCGGTCTTGCGCAGCGGGTCGCGCAGTGCCTCGGTCTCGCCCTGGCGCGATCGCCCGACCAGGTCGAACAGTTGCGCTCCGGCGGCCGTGATGTCCACATGCGCCCGACGCAATTGCGCCACCGACTCGGCCGAGGCCGGATCGCGCGCCAGGACCTTGTCGAACAGCAGGTCTTCCTTCGGGTGATGGAAGCGATCAGGGAACTGCGTCATGTAGCGCATGACCCCATGCATCACCTCGTAGTCGGGCAATTTGCGCTGGTTGAGCAAGCCGACCTGGCGCTCCATCACGGTGAGCAGTCGCGCCTGGTACTTGTGCTCGTCGACCAGCGCAGCAACGATGTTCGGCACCGAGGCGTCGGAGCGAGCGCTCTCAGGTGCACGCGACCGCGCGCGACGCGGTTTGGCTGATTCGGCGCGCTCAGCCATGATCACTCGGCGGCAGATTGCACGGCCGTGTTCTTGTTGGCCGGGGCCCTCTTGGTCGCAGCCTTCTTGGCCGCAGCCGTCTTTACAACGACCTTCGCTGCTGCTGCCTTCTTGGCCGAGGCCTTACCGGCAACCACCTTCCTTGGTGGCGCCTTCTTGGCCGAAGCCTTCGCGCCCGCGATGCGCTTGGCCAGCAGGCTGTCGACCTTGCGATTGAGATCCTCGATCTCCTTCGCGCGCGGCACACCGAGGCGGGCCAGCGCCTCGGCCACGCGCTGCTCGAACACGCCCTTGAACTTGCCATCGGGCTTGAAGGAAATCGACGTGCGCGACTTCTCCTTCAGGTCGGTCCACACTTTCTGCAGCGAGTCCTTGACTTCGGGCTCAAGCTTGCGCCCCTCGGAGACCAGGGTCTCGAAGTCGGCGCCGGTGCTCTTGGCCGACTTGCCGCCCTTGGCGGGTCTCGGCCCGTCCTTGCGCGCGCGTGCCAATGCGCCGATGCCGGCCAGCAGCACGTCGTGGGACGACTCCTTGATGCGCGACATCCAGTCGGGCGTGGCGGCGGTCGAAGCGGGCTTGTTCTTGGTGCTGGCCATGGTGTGTCTCCTGATGGTCGGGTTGGGTATCGAGTCTGATGGTAGGAGCTGCGCGTAGAGCAATCACCCCAGGCAAAGGCAGCTCAGGTCGAAGGAAGGTAGCGCAGCGCCACGCGCCGGAAGTCGTCCTTGATTTCCCCGCGCAAGTAGGGCGTGATCAGCGACAGAACCTGGAATACCCCCAGCGAGATCGCGTCGGAGTCGGGCGGTGCGCCCTGGCCCCCGCCGGCGTCGCGCAGCGTCTGAAGATTCAGCCAATAGGTGGTGACGAGCGACATATTGACGGCCAGCGCGCGTGCTTCCTCGGGCGTGGCGTCCAGCGCACCCTGCTCTGCCAGAGCCCGGCAGTACTGCGTCGTCTGCTCGATGCCCCGCTCCAGGCCACGCTGGAACCGGGCGCGCACCGGCGGATAGGCCGTCGACAGTTCGCTCAGGTCGCGATGGATGAATCGGTAGTCGTGAATGACCTCGAAGGCCAGGTGAACGATCAGCCACAAATCATCGACCGCCCCAGCCTCGCCGCCGGCGCCGCCGATCACCTCGCCGATGGCGGCCTCATATCGGTCGTACAGGCCGGTGACGATGTCTTCCTTATGGCGAAAGTGGTAGTAGAGGTTGCCGGGGCTGATCCCGACGGCATCGGCGATGTGGTTGGTCGTGACGTTTGGCGCGCCGGACTCGTTGAACAGCGCCAGGCTGGTGTCGAGGATGCGCTCGCGAGTCTTGCTGGGCGCGCGCGGCGACAACGATCTGGACGCAGGCATGACCGACGCGATTCGTGGCGGCTGCAGGTCGCGCTTCAGCGCCCGGCCTTGCTTTTCTTGACTGCGGCCTTCTTGACCGCGACCTTCTTGACCGCGACCTTCTTCGCCACAACCGCTTTTGCCCCCACCCTGGCGACCACTGCCTTCTTGGGCGGCGCTTTCTTCGCCGCCACCTTCTTCGCCGCAGGCTTCTTCGTCGACGCCGTTTCCTGCGCCGCCTTGGCCGGTGCCGGCTTCTTCGCCGCAGCCCTCTTGCGAGCCGCCGTCTTCGATGCAGCCTTCCGCGCCTGCGGCTTCAGTCCCATCGCCCGCTCCAGGAGCGTCAGTTCCTCCCCGGCATAGACCGCGATCTTCTGCGGGCTCGGGCACAGGTCGGGGCAGGCCATGATGCCCATGTCCAGGTTGTCGCCGAAGTTGCTGACCGTGATGTTCAAAGCCTGGCCGGCCAGCAGCATCGAAGCCGCGTACATCGACTCGAGCAGTGCGCCATTGGTGTACTGCGCCTCGCGAGGCCCCGGCACGTTGGAGATCACCAGATTGGCGTTGAGCACCTTGTGGCCGAAGCCGCCCTTGGCCGCCAGCACCTGCGGCACCATCGACAACTCGGTGTAGTGGGCATAGGCCTCGCCTTCGATCGCCTTCATCAGCTCCTTGTTGACTTTGCTCGATGCCACCACCGCCAGCAGGCGCTGCTTCGGATCGGCCACATGGGTGCCCAGCGAAACCAGAATCTGGCCCACGGCACTCCCGGCGGCACCCTCTTCCTTGCGCGGCATCGCCACCGGGCAGGCGGCGATTAGCGGCTGCTCGGGCAGCGCGTTCTGCTCGACCAGGTAGCGGCGCAACGCACCCCCGCACACGGCAAGCAGAATCTCGTTGACCGTAGCGCCGCCCTCGATGGCTGCCCCCAGCGCCTTCATGCGCGCGATCGGCAGCGACTGCGTGCCCAGCCGCCGGCGCGCGGTGAGCGGGCCGTTCAGGATGGTCTGCGGCGCCGAATACGGTGCGATCACCCCCTCGCCCGGCTTGTTCTTGCGCGCGGCCGACATCGACGACAGGGCCTTGCCCCAACTGGCCAGCGCCTTGAGTTTGGACGGCGGTTCGACCGCCGGCTTCGGTTTGCCTGCGCGCTCGGCCTTGTCGAGCGTCACCGACCAGATCGGCGGGAGGCCACGCGTCGAGGCCTTGGGCGAGCGTGTGTGGTGAGCCAGGCTCATGCCGCGCTTGCCGTCGAACTGCGAGTGGTGGATCTTCTGGTAGACGGCATAGCGCCCACCCTCCAGGCCTTCTATCAAGTGCGTCTCCCACAGCGGGCGCGAACGGTCCAGCCGGTTGACGTGCAGCCGCGACACGAGTTCACCCAGCTCGCGCTGGCCGCCTGGCTTGGGCAGGGCGTGCAGGTACAGGTGGTCCTCGACCTTGATGTTGTCGACGATTTCCCAGCCACGCTCGGGCTTGGCCTTCTTCCTCTGCGGCGCCGGCCGCAGCCAGTCAAGGCCCTTCTTGGCCGTCTTCTCTGCCTGCTCGGGTTCCTGCGTCACCAGCTTGTAATTGAAGGGCTCGGCGCGCACCGGTGAGTTCTTCAGCTTGGTGTAGAGCTTGTGCATGAAGTCGGGCCCGGCGCCCGGCGGCAGGCGATAGATCTCGAGGCCACCAATGTGCGTCGGCGCGGTCGCCGTGTCGGTGTCGAGGAAGTATTCGTCCTGCGAGTTCAGTCGTTGCATCGCTGTCTCCTTGATCATTGTGTTTGTCAGGCGCCGCGCGCCGGGGTCGTCGCCTTGCGTCGGCCACGGTCATGGGCGTCTGGCTTGGGTCGGGCGGCCCGCGCCGTCGGCGGACGCTTCGCCCGTGCCCTGTGCGGCCGCAGGGCTTGCTCGAGTTCGTCGAGCGACTGCGCGATCGCCTCGCTCACGCGATGCACGTCCGGCACCAAGTCCGGGCAGACCAGTACCGCCAAGTCCAGGCAATCGGCGAGGCCGACCACCGTGATGTTCATCGCCTGCCCCGGCACCAGCAAGGACATCGGGTACTCCGCCTCGAGCAATGCCCCGTCGATGTAGCGCTTGTCGCGCGGCCCCGGCACGTTGGAGATCACCAGGTTCTGCGGATGCACCTTCTCGACCCGGCCGAAGGCTTGCGCCAGGATGAACGGCAACCCTGTGACGGCGAGGTAAACCGACAGTGCAGCCGTCGACGGCATCTCGCGAAACAGTTCCTTGGCGTGCTGGCTGGAGCCGCGCACGGTGTCCAGGCGCTGAACCGGATCGTCGAGATGCGTGGCCAGCGACACCATGCCCGAGACGATCGAGTTGCCGCCGCTTTCGCCCTTGGGCCTGGGCCTGGCGATCGGCATGTTGGCGATCAGCGTCTTGTCGGGCATGGCATCGCGCTCGCTGAGGTAGCGCCTCAACGCGGCGCCACACAGCGTCAGGACGACCTCGTTGACCGTGGCTTCACGCAGGTGGGCCAGGCGCTGGATGCGCGGCAGGTCCAGTCGCACCACGGCCAGTTCGCGGCGCGCCGTCAACTTGCCGTTGAGCATGCACTCGGGCGCGGTGTAGATCGGCACCAGGCCATCGTCGCTGGGGTGTCTGAACGATTCGATCAGGCGGCCGAAGGCCTTGCGCAACTCGGCCCCCGCTTCTTCCCATTGCCGCTTGGCTCGGCGCTGGCGTTCCCACCAGCTGTCCAAGGGCTCAGCCGCAGGCTCGGGTGTTTCACCCACTGCCTCGGCGTCATCGAACCGCACGGCCCAGTAGGGCGGCAGGCCGCGCTTTTTCGGGTCCGGGCTCGTGGTCTCGTGGGCCAGTTTCATACCCCACTTGCCATCGATCAGCGCGTGATGGATGCGCGTGAAAGTGGCATAACGCCTGCCGTCCAGGCCTTCAATGAGGTGATGCTCCCACAGCGGTCGTGATCGGTCGAGCAGGCCCGAATTGAGCCGCGAGACCAGTTCGAGCAACTCCCGCTCGCCACCCGGCCAGGGCAAGGCATGGTGGGACAGATGCTGCTGCAGCGGCACCTCGTCCAGGGCCTCCCAGGCCGGCATGCCCAGCATCCCACCCTTGGGCACCAGCCGGTAGTTGAACGGCGCACCCGTCACGGGCGTGCCCAGATAGCGATCGTGCAGCTTGCGCACGTAGTCCTTGCCCGCTCCCCTGGGCAGGCGCAGCACCTGCACGCCGCCAATGTGCATCGGCGTTTCAGGCGACTCCATCATGAGCAGCCCGGCGTCCAGCACGCTCATCGATTTCATGGTGCGACCCATCGCACTCCTTCACGCCCGCACGCCGTCGATCAGGCCGCCACCGCCAAGCGCCGCGTGGACTTTCGAGCGGGCGTCCTGACCTTGGCATTTGCCGCCGGCTCTCGGGCGGGAGGTCGCGCCAGGCCCAGGCTGCGCTCGAGCTCGTCCAGCGCCGCGGGCAGCGCGACGGCCACACGCTGCATGCGGGGCAGCACATCCGGGCTGGCGATGATGCCGAAGTACAGGTGTTCGTCGTAGCCCAGCACGGTGATGTTGAGGCGATGGTCCCCCGCCAGCACCGACACCGGATACATGCCGTCCATCTCGGCGCCATGGAAGTACAGCTTGTGCTTCGGGCCCGGCACATTCGAGATCGTCAGGTTGGTGAAGGTCGACTTGTCGGGGTCGGTGTTGTCCTTCTTGGGCATCATCATCATCGCCAGCATCCCGACCGAGTTGATGATGCGGTTGACCGACGCCGGCAGGCGGATGAAATCCTCCTTGGCCGAGCGCATCGCGTCGCGGATGCTGAACAGGCGCTTCTTCGCATCGGCCACATCGGTGGCGATCGCGGCATGGATGCCGGCCACCGAATTGCCGATCGTCTGTCCTTCGAGCTTCGGCAGTGCCACCGGAATGGTGGCCAGTAGCGGGGCCTTCGGAATGTGGTCGACCTTGGCCAGGTAGGTTCTCAGCGCACCGGCGCAAACCGCCAGCACGACGTCGTTGACGGTCGCCTCGGCGGCCTTGGCGATGGCCTTGACGCGGCTGAGTTCCAACTTCTGGGTCGCGAAGCGCCGGCGGCCGGTGGACTTGCCGTTGAGGATGCAACGTGGGCCGCGCGGCACCCAGCTGGCCTTCTTCTTTTCGTCACCCTTGGGTTTGCTCTTGCCCAGTCCTGCCAGCAGGCCCTCGAACAGGCGTCGCCACTCTTCGTCAGTGGACTGCGTCGGCTTGGGCGGCGCATCCGTCGTCACATTGGGCGCGGACCACGGAGGTAGCGACAGGCCGCGCGGCGACTCGGCCAGGATGTGGGTCAGACGCTGCATCAACCCGACCCCGTCGACCAGCGAGTGGTGGATCTTCATGTAGATCGCGAACCGGTCGGGCTGCAGGCCCTCGATGAGCGTGCATTCCCACAGGGGTCGCGAACGTTCGAGCGGCAGTGAATGCAGACGCGAGATCACCAAGCCCAGTTCGCGCTCGCCACCAGGCCAGGGCAGGGCCTCGTGGCGAAGGTGGTAGCCCAGGTCGATCTTGCCGTCAACTTCCCACTCCGGCGCCAGCTTTCCGAAACCCTCCTTCTGTGCGAGCCGCAGATTGAAGGGTTCGACGTCGACCGCAAAGCGCTCCAGTTTGGCGTGCAGCTTCTGCATGTAGTCGGCCGGCGCACCCTTGGGCAGCTTGAAGGTGAGCATGAAGCCGATGTGCATCGGCGAGTCGGGTGACTCCAGCATCAGGAACGATGCGTCCTGGGTGTTCAGCTTGGCCATGTCTGGTGTCTCCTGTGGAATCTGCGGCCGACTTCGCCGCGAGCGGTCAGGCGGCGCGTCGGCCGAACGGCAGACGGCAATCTTGAACCTCGATTGCAACCATAGGCAGCACCCTGCGGGCCCTCATCCTCCATCCGGACTAGCCACCAGCAGGCGATGCGTGGCAAGCTTCGTTCGCCGTTCAACGCATCTGCGTCGGTGCGGCCGTAGCGTGCCCCTACCCACCCACCGCAGCACTCTTCATCATGGCCAAAATCGACATTCGCCGCCCCCATGCATTGACGCTGGCTCAGGCCAAGAAGCAGGCCAACGCGATGGCCGGGCACCTCAAGGAGGAGTTCGACCTGGAGTCCACCTGGGACAAGGAGAAGCTTCGTTTCAAACGCGCTGGCGTCGACGGTGTGATGACCGTCAGTGGCGATGACGTGCATGTGCTGGCCGAGCTCGGGTTCCTGGTGTCGTTCCTGAAGCCGAAGATCGAGAGCCGGCTGCACGCGCACTTCGACGACATCTTCGGTCCGCCCGAGGGCGTGGCCAGGAAGGCATCCGCGCCTGCCAAAAAGACGGCGGCGAAGAAGACGGCGGCCAAGCCCAAGCGCTGAACGACCTCCTGTGATGGCCCCACGCCATGGGCGCGCAGCGAAAAGGCAGGGCCGCGACACGCCGATACCCGGCGCGCCAAGCGCCGAACTCATAGCACGCGAGCGCATGTCCAGCGTGGACGCGGCATGGTGGCGCATGGACCGGCCACACAACCCGATGGTCATCGTCGGCGTGTTGCGCCTGAACCGGGCACCGACCTTGAAGGCGCTGCGCGGCGTCATCGGCGAACGCCTTCTCGCGCAGCCGCGCTTTCGCCAGCGGCCGGTGCATTGCCACGGCGCCGACTTCTGGGCGGTCGATGCGCATTTCAAGCTCGAGCGGCATGTCGTGCGCCGCGTCCTCACGGCACCTGCCGGTGAAGCGCAGCTCGAGGTCCTGGTCGGGCAACGGGTCACCCAGGCACTCGACGCGGCGCATCCGCTGTGGGAGATCACCCTGGTCCCCATGGCTGATGGGGCTGCCTCCGTCCTGCTGCGCATTCACCACTGCTACGCCGACGGTCTGGCGTTGATCCGGCTGCTGGCGGAGGTGTCCGCTGGCGACCCCGAGGCCTCTCTGGCTGCGGGCACCGGCGCAGCGCCGTATACGCCCAGTCCGCCTGTTGCCCAAGCCCCGCCCGGCCTGCTCGACGATCTGATGCTGCTGCTGACGCAGGCCGCGCGAGCCGTCGACGGCGGGCCGCAGCAGGCCGCGGGTTCGCCCGCGCACGCAGGCGGGGCAGGCGGGGCAGGCGGGGCAGGCGGGGCAGGCGGGGCAGGCGACGCCCAGACTGATCTGAGTTTGCTGGCCGCGCACTATGCACGCGTCGCCGTGGCGCTTGGCGCCGAGATCATTCGGCTGGCCGAGATGCCAGATGAGTCACCCACACCGTTCAAAGGCAAGCCCGGCCCGGACAAGTGCATCGCCTGGGCCGACCCCCTGCCAGCCGACCGGGTGCGACAGGTGGCACGGGCCTTCGGCTGTTCGATCAACGCGGTGCTGTTGTCGTGTCTGGCCGGTGCGCTCGGCGCACAACTCCGGTCGTTGGGCACCGATCCGCGCAAGGTCGAGATCCGCGTGCTGCTGCCCTCGCCACTGCGCTCGGCGCGGCGCGCCTCGGCTCAGGCCGGCAACCACTTCGGCCTGGTCAACCTGGCGCTGCCCTTGGGCATCACGAATCCCGTGGCACGTGCCTGGGAGGTCCATCGGCGGATCGAAGCACTGGCCGGCACCCGGCAGGCGCTGCTGATGCATCTGCTGCTGGGTGTGGTCGGGCTGCTGCCTGGCGAACTGCAGACCCGTGCACTTGACCTGCTGGCCGGCAAGGCCACCGCCGTGATCACCACGGTGCCAGGCCCGCCCTCTGCGCGCTACTTGGCGGGGTCACGCATCGACGACATCATGTTCTGGGTACCACAAGCCGGCGACATCGGGATCGGCATCTCGATCCTCTCCTACGACAGTCGATTTCGCATCGGTCTGATGAGCGACAGTGCCTTGTTGCCGCAGCCGCGGCAGGTCCTCGATCGGACGCTGGCCGAGTTCGCGCGCCTGTTGCCCCTGGCACAGGTCATGGCCGAACAACAGGCCGGGGTGTTGGCGCCGACCGAGAACTGATGAACCTCCAGCCCGCGATGGCGACCTCCGATCACAGTCCTGTCGATTGAGCTGCGTTTCATCCGTTGGCCCTCCTGCTTCCCGAGGACTCGGCCCTCGGCTTGCATAGCTCGGGCGCGTGCACCGGGACAACGCATGCGTTGCCGACCTCCGCCGCCGGCGTCGGCGTCGGTGATCATGAGTGCCATGGCTAGGTCTCGCTGGGAGGCTGCGCCACACGTTCCTTCAGGCGCCGAAGCACCGACGGGGCGACGAAGTTCGTCACATCGCCGCCGAGCGTGGCGATCTCACGCACGAGGGTGCCACTGACGAACAGGTATTGGTCCGACGGCGTGAGGAACAGCGTCTCGACTTCGGACATCAGGTGTCTGTTCATGCCGGCCATCTGGAACTCGTAGTCGAAGTCGCTGACAGCGCGCAGCCCGCGTACCACGACGCTGCCCTTATGCTGAAGCACGAAGTCGGACAGCAGGCCGCGCAAAGCCACCACCTCCACGTTGCCGTAAGGCAAGGCCATCTCGCGCGCGATGTCCAAGCGCTCGGCGATCGTGAACATCGTGCGCTTGTGGTGGCCGGCGGCCACCGCGAGTATCAGCTTGTCGAACAGCCGAGACGCTCGGCGCATGAGGTCCTCGTGGCCCAGCGTCATCGGGTCGAAGGTGCCGGGGTAGACGGCAGTCATGAACTTGGCCAGGGTCATGGTCGTCTCCTTCAGCGCTGTTGTTTGGCTCTTGGCGAGTGTCAGGTGTTGCGCCGCAGCAAATGATAGTGCACTGCAGCGGTGCGGGCCGCATCCGAAGCCGCAGACCCCGCCGGAACCTTCGCACCAGCAATCGGCACAGGTGACCCCAGGTAGGGGTAGTCGCACTTTTCCTGCATGTAGGAACCCAACGCCCTCTGCAAGCGCTGCGTGGTGATGGGAAGTGGTCTACACGCCTATATCCGGCTTGCTTGACGGGCGCAGCTCATCACCGCCGCAGCGTGCTTGGCGCCGTCGATCTTGCTGGGCCGCAGCACGCACGCGGGCATCGCCTGGCCGCAGAACACGCACAGCGGCCAGTAGCAGTGATGATCGTAGTAGGCATGGAACTGCTAGAGTTCCTGCTGGCCGTGCAGCGCAACGTCCGAGGCGTCGAGGTCGAGCACCAGTTCAGCCGGCTGCTTGTCGTGGCTGGCGATGACCTGCGCGGCCAGGACCTCGTGCAGCGACCAGGCCTGCGCGCGCGTGGCACGGTTCTCCAGGCGGCTGAAGGTGGGCGCCGAAGCCAGCGCCTGATCGCGTCCGACAACGGTCTGCATGCGCACATCGTCGCGCAGCGCCTTGTGGTCGTTCAGGCCCTCGTCGCCGCAGCACCGCCCATACAGGCGCTGCGCCAGCAGGTCGCGCAGCGGGTGCTGGATGCGAGCGGGGTCGCGAGGGTCAGGGATCGCCGCTGCAGCGGCACGGCTCGAGCCCAGGTGCGCATCGACCCGGTGCAACAGCAGCAGTCCGCCATCGCAGCTCAGGTCGCCGCCGCTGAAGTCGGCCTCGATCACATGGCGGCCGACCTGCTTGCGATGAAATTTTCGGGCTACCGCCGCTTGCGCAGATAGCCCGAGTACACGACCTCCAGGAAGCGGTGCACCGCGTCGACCGCGAACTCGGTGCGAATCGAGTGCAGTGCGTCGTAGGCATGCTGTGCGCCGACCTGCTCGGCGTAGACCACCGGTGCCTTCGACACCGCACGCAGCTTGCTCACGAAGGCGCGCGCCTCCTGAACGAAGATCAAGGTGTCGTAGGTACCCTGCAGGATGAAGAACGGCGGCGCGCCGGCGTGCACCCGTTGGGCCGGCGAGGCGTCGTCCCAGAGTGCCGGGTCGTCGGGCGGCGAGCACGGCATCACCTTGTCGGCGAGGAACTCGGTGAACCCGTGCGAGCCCTTGACCAGGCCGTCGCGGTCGATGAAGTCGTATTTGCCGTAGAACGGCACGGCCGCCTGCACCTGCGTGTCGACGCCCTCGAAGCCAGGCTGGAAGGCGGGGTCGTTGGGCGTCAGTGCCAGCAGGCTCGTCAGGTGCCCTCCCGCCGAGCCACCGCTGATGGCGATGAAGCCGGGGTCACCGCCGTGCTCGGCGATATGTGCCTTGACCCAGGCCAGCGCGCGCTTCACGTCGACGATGTGGGCCGGCCACTTGGCGGCCGGGCTCAGGCGGTAGTTGATGGTGGCCACCACCCACCCGCGCTGCGCGAGGTGGCGGATCAACGGCAGCGCCTCCCTGCTTTTCTGGCCGATCATCCAGGCACCGCCGTGGATGTGCAGCAGCACCGGGCGCCCCGGCACCACCGCGCCGGCGGGGCGCACGATGTCGAGCTTGTTGAAGTCGCCATGCTCACCATAGGCGATGTCGGTGAGGGTGGTGATGCCTTGGCGCCCGAATTGCAGTGGTCGCGCCCATTCGCCCATGCCGATGCGCGTACGCAGCAGCGCCGCGCGCTCGGGCAGGATGCGCTGCCGGTAATTTGCGCCGAGGGCCTCTTGCAGTGCGCGCTCCAGTGGCGGCCCGTCGCGCCAGGCGCGACGGTGCGACACCGCCAGCATGGCCGTGGCAAGCGACGTGAGCGCCGCGCCGACCTGCCCCGGCCATGACGACAAGCCACCCAACATGCCCAGCAAGGCGCTGCCGAAGAGAGCGATGGCCATCAGCGGCACCGCCAACTCGGTGCCCATCAGCCCGAAAGCGAACCAGTACATGGCCACTGCATTCTGGGTGTGCCAGCGCCAGGCGCCGGTCACGCCCAACACGGCCCACAACAAGCCAACCGCAAGCCAGAGCCAGGCGGCCACGCTGCTCATGTCGTTTCGGCCAGCCGGGTCTTCGCGGCCAACACGTAGTGACCTCGGTAGCGCCAAACCAACCCCGCGGCCATCGTTCCGAAGACCAACGCCAACGCGATCAGCGCATGGCCGATGCGCTTGGGGTCACCGAACACGGCATCGGTCAGGAAACCAGTGATCGGGATGCCCATGAACGCCACGATGAAGATCAGCAGGTACAGCACCACCGCCGCCTGGGCGCGGAACTGATCGGGAGCCAGTACCTGGATGGCTGCCGTTGCGGGCCCCAGCGCCATGGCCGCGCAAGCCATCGCCACCCACAGGAAGCCCATCGCCACTTTCGGATCGCCAGCCAGCTGCGAGGCCACGACGGCCGGCACGGAAGCGAGTGTGGCGATCAGCAGCACGAGCAGCTTGCCGTCGGCATGCCCACGGCGTTCCAGCCACCCGGACAACCAGCCGCCAAAGATCGTGCCCGGCGCGCCTGCCACGAGGTAGCCGGCGCCCATCCACGCGCCGGTGATGGGCGTGGACAGGCCATGCACGCGCTCGAACGCCGTCGGGGCCCAGAACGCCATGGCCACGAATGGCAGTACGAACGAGGCATACCCCAGGTAGCAAGGCAGGTAGGCCAGGCGGTGGCTCTTCAGGTAGGCGACGAAGGCGCGGAAGTCCGGGCGGTCACCCTCATGGTGCGGTCGCACCGGTTCGCGCACGAACAGGAGGATGATCATCGGCACCGCCCCGACCAGCCCGAGGCCGATCATCACCACGCGCCAGGGTGCCATCGGCACGCCACCGAACGTCAAAGGCGGCGCGACGAACGGAGCGACGAAGAGGAACGCGGCCACCAGCACCGCAGCCGCCGCGTTGCCCAGCGAGCCGGCCGAGGCATACACGCTCAAAGGTGCAGACAGCTTGTCGGGCCGGAACACATTGCCGATCATCGAGTTGGCCGACGGCCCTAGTGCAGCATCACCCACCGCCAGCAGCAGGCGCGCAATGCACAGCGTCCAGAAGCCGATGGCCAGACCACTGGCCATGGTCATCAGGCTCCAGCCCACCAGCGCGAACAGGATCAGCAGCTTTCGGTTGTACTGGTCCGCCAGCCGCGCCAGCGGCAGACCCGCCAGCGCGTAGAACAGGCCCGTCACCAGGCCACCGATGAGCCCGGTCTGCGTGTCGTTCAAGCCCAGGTCGCGCTGCATCGGCGTGACCAGCAGCGTCATCGCGAAACGATCAACTTGCGAGAGGATATTGCACAGGGTCAGCGCAAACACCAGGTACCAGGCCTGGCGGTCGCCGTACTGCGGATCGGGTGCGTGGAGGGTCATCGTGCACGCCCGCCCCGGCGCAATGGGGTCAAGGCGCGACGGCCGCGCGCAGCATCTGCTCGAACTGCGGCGTGTAAGGCGGCAACATGCCCCACTCCCGGCGCGGGTCGTGTGCGCCGGCCTTGTACACCGAGCGCATGTGGCTGAATTCGAGGAAGCCTTCGCGGCCGTGGTAGTGGCCCATGCCCGAGGCGCCGACGCCGCCGAAGGGCGCATCGTGCAGCGCGGCGTGCATCAGCACGTCGTTGATCGCCACGCCTCCCGACAGCGTGTGGTCGAGCACCCAGCTCTGTTCGGCCTCGTCGGTGCCGAAGTAGTACAGCGCCAGCGGCCGCGTGCCGGCGTTGACAGCGGCCACGGCGTCTCGCAGATCGTCGTAGGCGTTGACCTGGACCGCGGCGCCGAAGATCTCGTGGCGCGCGATCTCGCTGTCCGCGGGCGCGCCGATCACCACGCGCAGCGGCATGCGGCGCGATGCCGCGCCGTCGGCACGCGGAAACTCGCCGGCCATCACCACGCGGGCGCCGCGGGCGCCGGCGTCGGCGACGTAGGACTCGACGCGTGCGAAGTGGCGCTCGTTGACCGCCGGCGTCACATCCGGGTTGGCTGCGATGCTCGGGAACAAGCCCTCGTAGAACTCGCGCAGGGCGCCCACGAAGGCCTCGACCTGCTCGCGGGCCACCCACACCACATCGGGCGCCACGCACAACTGGCCGCTGTTCTGCGCCTTGCCGACCGCGATGCGTTCGGCCGCGTTGCGGATGTCGGCACTGCGGCTGACCAACACCGGGCTCTTGCCGCCAAGCTCCAGCGTGACCGGCACCAGGTTGGCCGCCGCGGCTTTCATCACCAGCTTGCCAACTTCGGTGGCGCCGGTGAACACGAGGTGATCCCACGGCTGCGCGCTGAAGGCCGCGGCCACGTCCGGCCCGCCGGTGACGACGGCCAGCTCGTCGGATACGAAAAACTCGGGCACCGCATGGGCGATCAACTCGGCGGTGCGCGGCACGATCTCGCTGGGCTTGAGTACGGCGCAGTTGCCGGCCGCGAACACGCTGGCCAGCGGTGCCAGCAAGGTGAACAGCGGCGCGTTCCAGGTGCCGATGATGCCGACCACGCCCTTGGGCTGCAGCTTCACCCACGCGGTAGCGCCGAAGTTGTCGAAGGGCGAGACGCTGGCACGCGGCTGGTCGGCAATCCACTCGTGGAGATGATCTCGCGCCGCTTTCAGCGCACCGATTGAGCCAAGCACGTCGTTCATCAGCGAGAACACCACCGGCCGGCCACCGAAGTCGTCATGCATGGCCTGGCACAGGCCGTCGCTGTGCTTGACCAGCAGGTCGATCACGCGCTGCAGGCGCGCCTTGCGCACCTCGACAGGGACCGGGCCCTCGGCGATGAAGGCGGCGCGTTGCGCATCGAGCAGCGCGCGGATGGTGGCGGAGGTCATGGTCACGGAGTACTCCTGGGACGTTGTCAACGACGCGGTGCGTGCGCCACCGATGGCGCGCACGGTATCGGCGGCCATTGCGTCTATCGTCGTCCAAAGGGACGATGCCCGCGGCCAAGGTGCAGCCGACCATGCCGCACCGATGAGCGCTCCCGCCAACACCGCCGCCCCGATCGTCACCTGGCGCAGCCACTCGAGCCTGCTGCTGTTGGGTTTGGTCTACATCTTCTCCTACATCGACCGGCAGGCGATCGCCGTGCTGATCGAGCCGATCAAGCGCGAATACGGCGCCTCCGACACGCAGATGGGCCTGCTCACCGGACTGGCCTTCGGCGTGTTGTATGCGGGCCTGGGCATCCCGGTGGGCCGCCTGGCCGACCGCGGTGTGCGCCGCAACATCGTGGCCGCCTGCTGCACCATGTGGAGCCTGGCGACGATGGCCTGCGGCATGGCCACGCAGTTCTGGCAACTGCTGCTGGCGCGCATGGCGGTAGCCGTCGGCGAGGCCGGCGGCATGGCGCCGTCGATCTCGCTCGTGTCCGACCTGTACCCCAAGCGGCACCGTTCGCTGGCCATCAGCCTGTTCATGATGGGCCCCCACTTCGGCGTGCTGATCGGCCTGGCGCTGGGCGGCTGGATCGCTCAGCACCACGGGTGGCGCGCCACCTTCCTGTGGTTCGGGGCCCCGGGCATCGTGCTGGGCGTGCTGGTGTGGTTGCTGGTGCCCGAGCCGGTGCGGGGCGGCTTCGACGACGCACCCGCCGTGAAGCCGCAGCAGGAGCCCCTGGTTGTCCAGCTCCGCCGTTTGCTGGCGGAGCCCGCCTTCCGCTGGTTGTGCCTGGGCTGCGGCATTGCCGGCGTCTCGGGCTACGGCTACGGCACCTGGATGCCGAGCTTCCTCGTGCGCTCGCACGGACTGTCTATCGCGCATGCCGGTCTGGTGTTCGGTGTGGCCAGCGGCCTGGGCGCCGTCGCCGGCTCGCTGTTCAGCGGTTGGAGCTGCGACCGCCTGGTCGCGCGGGATGCACGCTGGCAGGTGGGCTTGCCGATGCTCGGCGTGCTGCTGGCCGTGCCTTGCGCGCTGGCGCTGCTGTTGTGGCCCGGCGGCGGTGCGTGGACCATCGTGGGCGTGGCGGTACCGCACGCCATGAGCTTCGCGCTGCTGTTCGGCTTCTTCGCCAGTTGGTGGCCGTCGCTGAGCTACAGCGCGGTCAGCCAGATGGTGCCGGCGCAGGAGCGCGCCGTCGCCGCGTCGGTGCTGAACCTCTTCATCACGCTGTTCGGTGTCGGCGTCGGCCCGCTCGTCACCGGCATGCTCAGTGATCTGCTGACCCCCGTCTATGGCGCGCAGGCGCTGCGGCTTGCGTTGGTGGCCGTGATCTGCCTGATGGTGCTGACGGCGCTGCTGTTCGCTGCCGCAGTCGCTCCTTACCGACAACGTCTTCGAACCCAGGCGGCCTGAATGCCCAACACCCCTGACTCGTCCATGCCACTGAGGTCGACATCCATGCCGGCCTCCCCGGTCCCCGTCGTCTTCATCACCGGCGCCAGCCGCGGCATCGGCGCGGCCGCGGCCGTGGCCTTTGCGCGTGCCGGCTGGCGTGTGGCGATCAGCGCCCGCACGCAGGTCGAAGGCCAGCGGCTGGATCACCAGCTGCGCCGCCCGGACGGCAGCCTGATGGCCGGCAGCCTGGCAGCGACCGCCGCTGCAGCGCGCGCTGCCGGCGCCGAGGTGTTTACCCACGCCATGGACCTGATGGACACCGCCTCGCTCGACGCGGCTCTCGATGCCGTGCTCGCGCACTTCGGCCGCATCGACCTGCTGTTGAACAACGCGGTCTACCAAGACCGCGAGACGAACGCGCTGATCCGCGACCTCGACGATGCCGCCCTGCAGCGCACGCTGTTCGCCAACGTCATCGCGCCCTACCACCTGGTGCGACGCGCAGTGCTGGTGATGGCTGCGCAGGGTGGCGGCCAGATCGTCAACATGAGCTCGGGCGCCGGCAAGGCCGACCCGCCGGTGCCGGCCGACCAAGGCGCCTGGGGCTTTGCGTATGGCGGCTCGAAGGCCGCGCTGGCGCGCCTGGCGGGTTGCATCAATGTTGAATACCGGGCGCAGAGGATCCGCGCGTTCAGCGTCAACCCCGGCTTGGTCAGCACCGAGGCCGTGACGGCGACGCTGGGCGATGGCGGGCTGCTTGAGCAGCGCTACGGCGCCATGAAGCCAACCACCATCGCTGCGGCCCTGGTCTGGCTGGCGACCGACCCGCGCGCCGCGGCACTGGCCGCCGACCCGGTGATGATCGACCTGCAGGATCTGGTGCGTCAGTACGGCCTGACGGATTGATGACAACGCTGACTCACGGAACCAACACCATGGCCACGAAGAAGACCATCCGCGCTCCACAGAAGTCACGCACCGAGAAGCCTGCGCCGAAGAAGCCTGCACCGAGCAAGGCGCTCTCTGCAGCACGCAAGGCCTCCGAACTGCACACACGTTACGGCGGCTGGGCCTTGGTCTGCGGCTCGGCCGAAGGCATGGGCGCGGCTTACGCCGGGCGGCTGGCGCGCGAGGGCTTCGACCTCGTGCTGCTCGACATGAACGCGCCGGCGCTCGATGCCCAGGCCAAGCGATTGCAGGCCGAATTCGGCATCGAGACGCGCACGCTGGCGTGCGACCTGAGCAAACCCGCGCGCGTGTCGGCAGCGCTCGATGCGCTGGCGGATGTCGAAGTCGGGCTGCTGGTCTTCAACGCCGCGATCGGCGCCGTCGGCCCCTGGTCTGAGGTGAGCCTGGCGACCAAGATGCTCGCCGTCAACGTCAACGTGATCGCCGTGCTGATGATGACCGACCGCCTGTCGCGCCCGATGCTCGAGCGTGGCCGCGGCGGCATCATCCTGACCTCGTCGATGGCGGCCCTGCAGGGCGCGCCCGGGCAGGCCGTCTATGCCGCCACCAAGTCCTTCGACCTGATCCTCGCGGAGTCGCTGTGGGGCGAATTGAAGGACAGTGGCGTCGACGTGCTGGCGCTGATTCCGGGCATGGTGCGCACGCCCAACTTCAAACGCTCAGGCGCCGACAGCGGCGAGAACATGCTGCTGGCAGCCGTGGAGCCAGAAGTGGCGGTCGACGAGGCACTTGGTGCGCTCGGCAAGGAGCCACGCACAGTGCCGGGTCGCGGCTGGAAGCTCGCCGCCGCGGCGTCGAACCTGGTGCCACGCAGGACGATGATCGAGTCCATCGGCAAGCGCATGCGCGGGTTGAAGAAGCAACCCTGATCTTGTCGATCCAGGCCGCGCGTTGGGCGCGGGTCGCGGAGCAGCGTCAAGTGCCCGCCTGCGCCGCCGCGAGCTTCTTGGCCCAGGTGTAGTCGGCCTTGCCGGCCGGGCTGCGCTGCATCTGGTCGACGAGGCAGACGACCTTGGGCACCTTGTAGCCGGACAAGTGGTTGCGGCAGATGCGGTCGAACTCGGTGCGGTCGAAACTGGCGCCGGCCGCCACCTGCACGACCGCGGCCACCTTCTGGCCCCAGCGCTCGTCGGGCACCCCGACCACCTGCACGTCGCCCACGGCGGCATAGCGCCGCGCGGCCTCTTCCACCTCTTCGGGATAGATCTTCTCGCCGCCGCTGTTGATGCACTGCGAACCGCGGCCGAGGATCACGTACTGGCCGTCGACGTCGATGCGGGCGCGGTCACCCGTCAGCACCCACAGCCGTCCACTCAGGGTGACGAAGGTCTCGGCACTCTTCTTCGGATCGCCGTAGTAGCCGATCGGCGTGTAGCCCGTGCGCGCCAGCGTGCCCTCGCTGCCGGGCGCGGTGACGATGCACAGCTCGTCGTCGATCACTGCCAGGTCGGGCCGCGGCTCCATCTGCAACATGCCGTCGCTGCCCGGTGGACGCTCCTTGCCGCCGACCAAGCCGGCCTCGGACGAACCCATCGAGTTGTTGATCGAAATGTGCGGCAACAAGGCTTTCAGCCGTTCCTGCAGGTGCTTGGAGAACACCGCCCCGCCGTTGCCGAAGGTGCGCAGGTGCTGCAGGTTCCAACGCCCTGGTTGGATCTCGAGCGCGCGGATCAGCGGCAGCGCCATGGCATCACCGACCACGGACAGGATGTTCACGCCGTCGCGCACAACGATGTCCCAGACATGCTCGGCATCGAAGCTGGGCTGGTCGTTGACCACCACCGTGTGGCCGGCCAGCAGGCTGATCAGCGTGGCCCACATCGCTGCGCCGTGCATCATCGGCGCGGTGGCGAAGTAGGTCAGTGCCGGCCCGTGGGGAACGAACTCGGCCAGTTCCTCGGGCGTTTTGATGGGCGGCCGGCCGAAGTAGATGCCGCCGCCGCCTAGCGCGGCCATCAGGATGGACTTGTGCGGCCACATCACGCCCTTGGGCATGCCGGTGGTGCCGCCGGTGCACAGCATGTAGATGTCGATGTCGCTGCGGTCCGGATCGGACAGCGTGGGTGCGCCGCTGGCGAGCACTTCTCCGTAGTCGAGGGCGCCCGAGGCGGCGCCGCCCTGCCCCACGCGCAGCAGCAGCTTCAATGTCGGGACGCGTGAAGCCGTCCGGCCGACTTCTTCGTCGAACGCGGCGCCGAAGACCAGCGCCTTCAGCTCGAGCGTGCTGAACAGGTAGGCCAGTTCCTCGGCGACGTAGCGGTAGTTCACGTTGACCGGTGCGGCACCGATCTTGCAACAGGCGAAGAAGGTCTCCAGGTACTCGGCCGAGTTGTAGAGCTGGATGCCGACGTTGTCGCCACGACGCACACCGCGGCTTCGCAAAGCCGAGGCCAGCCGGGAGGCACGCTCGTCGAGCTGGCGGAAGCTGAGTTGCTGCGCACCGCACTTGAACGCCACGCGCTGCGGCACTACCGAAGCCACGATCTCAAACAGGTCGGCCAGGTTGAAGGTTCGGTGCGTGCTCACGGCAAGTCTCCTCGTTGGTCGCTGGCGGATTGTTCGGGGACACCCACCGGTCCCCATCGTCCAAACAGGGTATGCAACGCAGGCCGTGCTGGCGAAAATTCCCTTGTTGCGCCTCGTGCGGCGCGGTTCTTCAGGAGATGCCATGGCCACGACCAAAGACTATCGGATTGGCGAGTTCACCTTCCCACGCGGCTGGTTCATGATTGCCGAGGCGTCCGAGCTCGATACGCACAAGCCCCTGGCGGTGCGATTCTTCGGCAAGGACTTCGCGCTCTACCGCGGCCGGGCCACTGGCAAGGTGATCTTGCTGGACGCCTACTGCCCGCACATGAAGACCCACCTGGCGGCGCCCAACAAGACCAGCTATGTGATCCAGGACGGCCTGGGCACCAACATCGAGGGCGACGCCATCCGCTGCCCGTACCACGCCTGGCGCTTCGGGCCGGACGGCAAGTGCGACGACATCCCCTACCACCAGGGGCCGATTCCCGCCGCTGCCTGCGTCAAGAGCTGGACCGTGGTGGAGAGCCTGGGCGCCGTCTTTGTCTGGCACGACCCCGAAGGCGGCGAGCCCGAGTGGGAGCACCCCAGCTTGCCGCAATGGGACAACCCGGCCTGGGTGCGCCCCAAATGGGACCATCTGGGCGTTCTGAACCAGCACCCGCAGGAAGTGATCGACAACATCTGCGACTACGGCCACTTGAGCCCCATTCACGGCTCCACGGTGACGCGCTTCGAGAACGAAATCAAGGGCTACAAGGCCACGCAGCGCCAGTGCGGCGGCCACCGCACGCTGGTGGCCCCCGATGGCGGCGCCAGCCCCGACCTGCACACCATCACCACCTACCATGGCCCCGGCGTGCTGATCTCCGACCTCACGGGCATGTACGAAGGCGTCATGCTGATCACGAACACGCCGGTGGACGACGGCACGACCAAGGTCTGGCACGCACTCATGGTGCGCGCCCCCAGCGGCAGCGCGGTGGCCACCAAGACCGACGCCATCGAAGCCGCCCATTTCCAGGAGATGGCACTGACCGCCTTCGTCCAGGACATCGAAGTCTGGAACCACAAGGCGCCCTGCCTCAACGGCCTGTTCATCCCGAGCGACGGCGCCTTCATGAAGGCCCGCATCTGGTACAAGCAGTTTTACAACCCGCGGGCGAAGAAACAGGATTTCCTGGACCAAGCCGAAGGGGTGTATGTGCCGCGCGGCATTGCGCCCTACACCGATCCCAAACTCGCGGCCTGAGCGCCCCACACACACATACACAGGCCAGCCCAGTCGGCCGCCCCCTGCGAAGGGTATGAGCAGAGTGGCGGAGCCACACTTGCTCATGCGGCTTGAGGGCAGCCCTGATCGCCCCACTGGCCTCAGGGCGGCGTCGCGACCGATGTCATGGTCGACTGTGGGTGACGCGCGTGAACATGAAAATGCTGCGGTCCAGGTCGGCACATCCGGCCAGCTCGGCCGGCAGCGCGCCTCGCAGGTCCTGCTCGCCTAAAGCCTGACGTGCCCTTTCTGGGGACTCGAACCACCACTCGGCGATGCCGTCGTAGTCGTAACCCGGCGGCGGCTCGACGTGCACGTCGTTGTGCACCACGCGCACCGCACCCATGATCGCAGGCGCATTCAGCTCGCTCGCCGCGCCAGCCGCCCAGGCGCGTTCAAACTCGTCGCGGGACATTCCTGGGCGCCGGCGCAGGAAGCCCATGACGCAACAGCTTCCACGGGGTGCATCGCGCAGCACGTGCTCCTGGCACACCAGGGTGAACTCGCGCACGTAGGTCGAGAACACACGCGGCTCGTCGGGGCGCATGATGGCCAGCGTTTCGGCGTCGTTCCAGATGTCGGTGGCAGCCTGCAGATCGCGCAGCACGAGCAGATTCACGCCGTCGTAGTCGCTGCTCGAGCCCGGCAGCGGCGGGCCTTCGAGCACGCGCGAGCACTGCGTCACCGACAGCACCTTGTCGCGCACGTTGGTGCAGCCAGCGCCGAGCGCCGAATGCTCGCGCCAGGCCTGAGGGAATTGTTCGGGTGCCAGCGCCGGGTTGCGCCGGGCGAGGTAGATCATCTTCCAGCCCATGCTTTGTTTCCTCTCATTCGACTATGGTCTTGCTGTAGCACGGCGGATCACCGAGCGCAGCGCGAAAGCTCGGCGGCACGCTGCCGTCGATGTCGGTGACGCCGTATTCGCGCGCCAGCTCGGCGCCGATCCACACCTCGCCGCTGCGCTGCATCAGCACCGGGTCGCGCGACAGCGAGTCGATCACACGGCCGCTGAACTGCGGCGACTCCATGCTGCCGCGCAACGGCGCGTACTTGCGCGCCATCTCCGGGTCGGTGAGGGCCCAGGCCGTGCGTTCCGTGTTGAGCAGGCCCATCCACAGCGACACCACGGCCACGCCGTGTGGGCGCAGATCGACGGCCATGTCATGCGCCATCTTGTCCACCGCCGCTTTGCCAGCGCCGTAAGCCGGGCCATGCATGTAGCACACCGAACCGTACGACGAGGTGTGCACGATCAGGCCAGCGCCCTGCTCCACCATCAGCGGCGCGGCGTGCCAACTCGACACATAGTGCGAGCGCAAGCCGATGTCGAACAGATCGAGCATGTGCAGCGGCTTGCGACAGAACGGGCCAGGCTGGATCAGCTCGGCTGGAATCAGGCAGGCGTTGTTGACCAGGAGGTCCAGGCGCCCTTGCTCGCGCCGGACGCGCTCGAACAACGCCGCGACCTGGGTATCGTCGCGATGGTCACAGGCCGCCGCGATGCCCAGGCCGCCGACAGCATCGATGGCCTGCGCTGTCGCACCGATGGTGCCAGGCAGCGCGGCGTCGCCTTCCTGGACGCTGCGGCCGGTGACGTAGACGACGGCGCCGGTGGCGCCGAGGGCCAGGGCGATGCCTTTTCCTGCGCCTCGGCTGGCACCCGTGACCACGACGACACGACGGTTCATCCGGCAAGCTCCGTGCTGCGCACCTCGATGTTCGCCATGGCGACCCCTCTAAGTCTCTCAAGCAAATGTTGCTGGGCCACTTTGCTTGACCCCCTCGGGGGGCGGACGACGTATGTCGTCGGCCTGGGGGTGCTCATGCGCCGCCTACCAGCGCCGCCCGACGCGCTGCGGGGTAGGCGTGCATAGCGCCTGCAAACGCCAGCCAGGCCGGCGCCAGCAGGGCCACCATCAGGGCCAGCGACCAGCGCAGCGGGTCGCCGGTCACATGGCCGGCCAGCAGGTCACTCACCGCGCCGGTCAGCACCGGGCCGATGCCGCTGCCGCCTACGGCGCCCACCAGCAATAGCATCGCGTTGGCTGTGGCGCGCCGTGCCGGTGGCACCACCAGGCTCAGGGCTGCATAGGCCGGTGCCACCCACCACGAGATGAAGAAGCCGAAGGCGATCACGAGCACGGTGACCCAGCCGGTGTGCTGCTGCCCCAGTGTCAGGTAGGCCAGCCCCACGGGCAGCGCCACGCCGATGCCGATCAGTGGCACGCCGAGTTGCCAGCGTGCGTCGCGCCGTGTGAGTCGGTCAGCCAACGCCCCCGACGCGAGCGTGCCGCAGACGGATCCGAGTGCCGACAGCCCGGTGACCCAGCCCGCGGCTTGCGGCTCCAGGCCATGCACGCGGACCAGATAGGCGAAGTTCCAGGTGCCGAAGGAATAGCCGGCCAGCAGGGCGAACGCCGCGGCCACCACCAACCACCGCGTCACGGGCTGCGCCAGCACCGCGCGCGCCGCACCCTGCTGTGCAGTGCCGGACGCGGGGGCGACGGCCGGTCCCGGTGCGGCGACCCGCCTCGGCTCGCGGGCCATCCAGCGCAACACCAGCGCCATGGCCAGCGTGACCAGCCCGATCGCCGCCAGCGTGGCACGCCAGCCATGGCGTTGTGCGAACCAGGCACCACCGATCAGCGCCATCAGCGAGCCCGCGCTGGCGCCCATCGCGAACACGCTCATCGCGCGTGAGCGCGACTCAGGTGGATAGAGATCGGCGATCATCGACATCGAGGCCGGGCCGCCGCCGGCGTCGCTGATCGCACCGCCCATGCGCGTGAAGGCCAATGTCCACGCACCGCTGGCGGTGGCACCGAGCGCTGCCAAGGCGCCGCCGATGCCGCGGCACCAGGCCACCAGCGTGCGCCGCTCACGGCGGTCGGCCACGCGGCCCAGCGGCACGCCGATGAGGCCAAAGGTCAGGGCGAAACCCAGGCCGGTGACCAGACCGACCTGCAGGTCGCTCAGGCCGAACTCGGCTTTCACCGGCACCAGCAACACGGCCAGGATCTGGCGGTCCATGAAGGCCAATGCCGACAGCAGAGCCAGCAGCGCCAATGTCAGGCGGGCGCGCGGCGCGGCGGGCTGTGTCGGGTGGGGCATTGCGTGGCTGTCCTGCGCCACGGGCAATCGATGGCGATGCGGACCATTCTTCGCGTGGCGCCGCCGCGGGCCATCGTCCGGCCGGACGATGCCACGGGATGGCGCCGACCTAGAGTGCCGCGATTCACTCACACCCGCGCCCTTGCCTTCAGGAGAATCGCTTGATCCACCTCATCCGCATCGCCGCCGGCGCGACAGTGGCCCTCACCCTTTGGGCCTCGACAGGGCCGGTGCTGGCCCAGGCTGCTGCGCCCGGCGCGGCGCCGCCTCTCGATCCGGCGCGCCTGATGCAGGGCTTCCCGCCGCCGCCCGAGTACCGCATCCACATCGGCAACTGGCAGGCCTGGCCGCAGAAGATCTGGTCCTTCCAGCACACGCGCGAAATCTTCCCGACGCGACGCCTGGCGCCGGTGGGCCCGGTGCGGCCTTTGCCGCGCGCGTTGATCGACCTCGAGGGGCTGCAGGTCGGCACACCCGAAGCTCCGCAGACCTGGCCTCAAATGCTGCAGGCCATACACGTTGATGCGGCGCTGGTACTGCACAAGGGCCGCATCGTCGAAGAGCGCTATCTCAACGGCATGAAGCCCACGACGCCGCACCTGATGTTCTCGGCCACCAAATCGATGGCCGGCTTGATGGCCGCTGTGCTGGTGGCCGAGGGCAAGCTCGATGCGAACGCGATGGTGGCCGCGGTGCTGCCCGAACTGGCCGACAGCGCGTGGGGCGGTGCCACCGTGCGCCAGGTGATGGACATGACCGATGGTGTGCGCTTCACCGAGATCTACACCGACCCCAAGTCGGACATCTTTCCCTACATCGGCGCCATGGGCTGGGCGCCCGACTTGAAGGTGGCCGGTACGCCCGCCGGCATCCAGGGCATGGTCGCCACACTCAAGACCGTGCACGACGAGCCGCGCGGCAGCGCCTTTCGCTACCGCTCGCCGGCCACCGACGTGACGGCCTGGCTGGCGGCGCGCGCAGCCGGGATGTCGCTCACCGAATGGCTGCAGCAGCGGCTGTGGAATCAGCTCGGGATGGAGCACGAGGGCAACGTGATGCTCGATCCGGTGGGCACCGAGGTCGCCTTCGCCGGCATGAGCGCCAGCGCGCGCGACCTGGCGCGCATCGGCCAGATGCTGCTGCAGCGTGGGCGTGTCGCCGGCCGCCAGATCATTCCCGCCTCGGTGGTCGACGATCTGATCCGTGGCGGCGATGTCCGCGCCTTCGAAGCTGGCGGCATCACGCACCAGAAGGGCTGGTCCTATCGCAGCCAGTTCTGGGTCAACCCCAACGCGCCACGCTCCTTCGCCGCGAAGGGCGCCTACGGGCAGCGCCTGTACGTCTTCCCCGACCACGACCTCGTCGTCGTGATGCTCGGCAGCCACCCGCAGCCGGTGGCGGCGCTGATGGACATCCCGCACCATCGCGCATTCGCAGCCTTGATCGAGCGTCTGAAGCAGCCGGCCCGAACAACGGGCAAGCCATGAACCACGACGCGGCGTTTGCTCGCCCCGATGGCGCTGCTGGCACCGCTGCCGCCCCGAGCGGCACTGTTGGCCGACGCGTGACGCTGATCGTGCTGACGCTGATTGCCACGGTGCAATTCTTCGACCGCGCGTTGATGGTGGTCGTGATGGAACCGATCAAACGCGAGTTCGCGCTCAGCGACTCACAGCTCGGCCTGCTCGCCGGTTTCAGCTACGCCGCCGCCTTCGCGCTGGCCGGCATTCCGCTCGGTTGGATCGCCGACCGGACGAACCGTCGCAACCTGCTGGCGCTGCTGCTGGCGGTGTGGAGCGCGCTGGTGGCACTGGCAGGCTCGGCTGGCAGCTTCGCCGCGCTGGTAGCCACCCGTGTGGGCATCGGTGCCGCCGACGCTGGCGGCCAGCCTTGCTCGGTCTCGACCATCGCCGATCTCTACCCGCAGCATAAGCGCGCCAGCGCGGTGGCGGTGTTCTACGTGGGCGTACCACTGGGCATGCTGCTGGGCTTCATGGCCGGGGGGTTCATCGCCGCACAGTACGGCTGGCGCACCGGCTTCTACGTCGCTGCGGTGCCCGGCGTGGTGCTCACGCTGGCGCTGCTGCTGTTCACGCACGAACCCCGGCGTGGCGCGGTGGACGCCGGCACACACGATGCACCACCGCCGAGCCTGGGCGCGACGCTTCGTTTCATGCGCGGCCAATCCTCGCTGACTCTGATCATGGCCGCGTCGGTGCTCGTCACCGCCAGCTCGTCGGCCATGATGAGCTGGATCGGTTCTCTGCTCGTGCGCAGCCATGGCCTGACCCTGCAGCAGGTGGGCCTGGTTACCGCGCTGTGCATGGGCGGTGTCGGAGCCCTGGGCACGCTGGCCGCCGGCGCGCTGGCCGATCGTCTGGGCGCACTCGACATGCGCTGGCAGCCGCGCCTGATGGCGATGGGTGCCGCGCTGATCGCGCTGTTCGGCTGCGCGGTGTCGCTGTTGCCTTCTATCGTCGCCACGGCCGTGGCGCTGGCGCTGTTCGCAGCCTGTGTCGCCGGGCTCAACGGCCCGACCTATGCGTTGACGCAGAGCCTGGTCGCCGTGCGTATGCGCGGCTTGTCGATGAGCACCCTGGTTGTGCTGCTGAACCTGATCGGGGTCGGCGTGGGCCCGACCATGGCAGGCATCCTCAGCGACCTCTTCGCTGCTCAATACGGGGCCAACTCGGTGCGATGGGCGATGGTATGCGTGCTGGCACTCAACCTCCCCGCCGTCTGGCTGTTTGCACGCGCGACACGCTCGATTCGAGAGGATCTCGCGCGCGCTGCTGCTACTTCTGCGTGAGACCCATGCATTACAACGCCAGGCCGCACGCGGGCCTGGGCTGGCGCAGCCCGTTGGCTCAGCCCGACTTCCTGACCAGCCGCGAGCCAGATCCGTCACAACCGTCTGCTGTCTAGGTCGACAAACCTTCCCGTGAGTGTCGCAAGTCGCTGGGGGAGCGCCTGACCGGTTGGCCGGGCGAAGCCGGCGCCGCGGCCTACCGTAGCCCGACGCGAACCCTCATCTGCCGCCAGGCAACCGAGGCATCGCGTTACACATTGAATTACGTTGCATCAAGTGATGTCCTGATAAGAACACTTCTCAGGACATCGCGAAAATTCTTCTATAGTGGGGGTACCACTCTTGGGGGACCCCCTTTTTATGTCTACAGAGGTGGTGGCTACAGAGGTAGCGCCCACCCCTGCCCAGGTCTCGGCCGACGCCGGCGTGCCGGCGCGACGCCGTGGCCGTCCGCGGGGTGCGAAGACCCGTCTGCTGCGTGAAGGCAGCGGCGAGCTCGGCCGCCACCACTTCGCGTTCCTGCGTGCCCTGCTCGACGGGGTTGACCTCGAGCGTGCGTGGAAGCTCTACCTGTCATTCACCGGCGGGCCCAGCGATCGGCGGCACTTCGCCGGCCGGCTGCGCCTGGTTGTCGAGGCCATCGAGCGCGCGGGCTCAACGCGCGGATGCGTGACCGAGCTCGCTGTGGCGCTGCCGGCCTTGCGCGCCCTCCCCGACTTCGCGGTTGCACGGACCGGGCGAGGGACAGGAAAAGCCGGACACATCGACCCCGTAGAGACTAAGCATGGCCTGGCGCCTAGCACCCCACCCTCCCCTTCGCTCGAGGAGTGGCGCTCCCAGTACTGTGGTTCGACCGGAATCGATGAGGACTTCTACACGGAAGCGGAGTGGCTCGAGCTGTACGTCGAGGAGTTCGGAGAGGAGGCCGCAAGGGGCCAGTCCGGGGCAGGAAAAGCCGGACACTTTGCCGCCCCGCCCTCCCCTGCCCTGTCTGCCACGACCCACGCCAGGCTCGTCGAAGGGTTGCCCGTCGTCGCGAAATCGCGCCTGTCCGCGGCACAGCGAAAGGCCGTCGTCGAGGCCCTTGCGACGCTGGAGCGCGTGCTGTCGCGTGAGGCCAGCCTTGAGGATGAGGCCGGCTTCTGGCTGGGCTCCGGGATCCCGCGCGACCTGGCCAAGGTCGGCGTTAAGTCGCTCGGCGACTTCGTCAACTACATCAACATCTACGGCTTCCGGTGGCACCGGCGGGTGCCCCGGATGGGTGTCGTGCGGGCCCGGCGGCTGCTCGACTGGTTGACCCCCATCGCCGAAGCTGGCGGACGACCGTTCAAGGAATCCGCCCGGCGCCCCGAGACTGACCTGGCTATGCTGCGCCGGCGGGAACTGGCAGTTCGGGGCGTGGCCGGTGCGGAGCCGTTCGCCCTGGTCCCAATCGTCGACGGCGCCCTCCCCGATGCCTTGTCGGGCCGTCAAGGCGCCTTCCGATCGCATGAGGCCAACGTCTGGGGCGCGGAGACCGATGTTCAGGCGATCAGCCAGTGGTTGAGCCGCTACCAGGGGCAGACCCGGCGGGACTACACGCGCATCGCGGAGCGCTTCTACCTCTGGTGCATTCACGTCCGGCGCAAGGCCCTTTCCTCGCTGCAGGAGCCCGATTTGCAGGCCTACCAGGCCTTCCTGGCGGCTCCGCCGGCCGATTGGGTGCAGGAGCGCAAGGTGAGGCGCGAGGACGCCTCCTGGAGGCCTTTCCGGGGCCCTCTGGGACGGAACAGCCAGCGACACGAGTTCACCGTGCTGGGCAGCATGTTCTCCGCCATGCACGAAAAGGGGTACCTGCGGGCCAATGCCATGGCGAACCTCGGCCGGACGCTGGGTCTGCTGAAGCCGAGTATCGACGTTCGCCGTTCCCTCAGCGAGCACCAGTGGGCCTTCGCCATGGAGGTGCTACATGAAAAGCCGGACACTCCGGAACGACGGCGCCTGCAGTTGCTGCTGGAACTCGGCAGCACCACCGGCCTTCGCTTGTCAGAACTGGCCACGACCCGGCTGAAGGGCTTCCGGCGGGAGCTGGTGGATGGCCAAGAGGCCTGGTTGCTGGACGTCATCGGCAAGGGCGGGAAGCACCGGACGGTGATGGTCTTCGACGAGATCAAGACCCTGCTCGAGCAGCACCACCAGGACATGGACGCCGCGGGCCTTGGCTTCGATGCACGTGTGGAGAGAGTCCAGGCGCCCAACAGCCTTCCCGTTACCGCAGCCGGCGAGCGCATGGCGGGAGCCGATCACGGTCTCGGCGACAGCATCGGTGAGGGCCCGGGGCAGGCATTGCAGGACGCGCTGCGGACAGAGCATCGGGAGGCCTGGCGTCCCCTGGTCGGGATCCTCAAGCGCCCTCCTCCCCGCCGCGATCTGGACCGGCTCGGCGTGCCGTTCCTGGACCGTGAGCAGCCCTCTCAAGCTGACCGCTACGGCGCGCTGGAGCGGTCGGCGATCTACAAGGCTCTGCGCCGGTTCTTCCGCGAGGTGGCTGTGGCCGCCGCCGCGCGCGATGGTGCCCCCGGTTCGGCGGACTTCCTGAATGCATCGACACACTGGTTGCGTCACACCTTCGCGAATTCCGCCGTAAAGCAGATGCAGCCCCAGGTGCTGCAGAGCCTGCTTGGGCACTCCGACCTTCGGGTGACCTCGGTCTACGTGAAGGCGGACGCCGCAGACCTGGTCAGGGGAATGCGGGCGATGCAGCGAGCGTCGGACGGAACCCGGCCCAAGTAGCCCTTGACAACGCACTTGGCTGGGGAAAATGACCAGTCATGCTACTTGCCCACCGCATCAGGCTCGAACCAAACAACGTCCAAGCCATCTATCTCGGCCGGGCTGCAGGCACGGCGCGCTTCGCGTTCAACTGGGGGCTGGCCGAGTGGGAACGGCAGTACAAGGCTTGGAAAGCGGGCGGCCAGGAGTTGCCCACCGAGGCAGCTTTGCGCCGCCAGCTGAACGCGATCAAGCGAGAGCAGTTCCCTTGGATGCTGGAAGTCACCAAGACCGCGCCGCAGATGGCGATCATCCAGTTGGGCGAGGCCTTCAAGAACTTCTTCGCCGGCCGGGCTCGCTATCCACGCTTCCGCAGAAAGGGCGTGCACGACCGCTTCACGCTCACCAACGACAAGTTCGCAGTCGACGGCTGTCGGATCCGCATTCCGAAACTGGGTTGGATGCGGATGAGAGAGGCGTTGCGCTTCACAGGGCGGATCATGTCGGCGACGATCTCCCGTGTGGCCGACCGCTGGTTCGTCAGCATCACCGTGGACACGGACAATCTTTCGCACCTTCCCGCAGCCGAGAACCAAGGCGCGGTGGGGGTCGATCTCGGCGTATTGGCGCTCGCCACGCTTTCGACTGGAGAGGTGATTGCCGGCCCGAAGCCCCACAAGGCCCTCCTAGGCCGCCTGAGGCGGCTCTCCAGGGGCCTGTCTCGCAAGGCGAAGGGGTCGGCCAACCGGAAGAAGGCCAGGGCCAAGCTGGCACGTCTGCATAGCCGGATCGCGACCATCCGCGCCGCCGCCCTTCATAGGCTCACGACAAACCTGACGCGGCGGTTTCACACCATCGGCATCGAGAATCTGAACGTGCGCGGCATGCTGGCCAACCGTTCTCTGGCAGGCTCCATTGCCGACATGGGCTTCTTCGAGTTTCGGCGGCAGCTGGAATACAAGGCCGCCATGCGAGGCGGTCGGGTTGTATTGGCCGACCGCTTTTTCCCCAGCAGCAAGACGTGCTCGGCCTGCGGGCACAAGGTCGACCAGTTGCCGCTGGCATTGCGCAGTTGGTCGTGTGCCTACTGCGGCACGACGCACGACCGCGACGTGAACGCCGCGGTGAACCTAAGGAATGTAGCGGTGAGTTCCACCGCGCCAGCCTGCGGAGAGGAAGGCTCTGGCCGGGGTCGCAAGACCCTAGCGAAACCGGCCTCGGGGAAGCAGGAAGCAACCAGCGAGTCAGGCGCAAATCGCCCGGTTAGCGCAAGCGTTGCAGAACGGTGTGGTACGGAACCACACGCCCCAATCGGCAAGCGCCAGCAGGGGTGATTCGGGCATGCGTGGTACGGTACCGCGCATGCCTTTTTGGGGAACCCGAAAGACCCCTCCCGAGGGCACAAGAAGCGAACGAAACGGTGCTCGCAGGGCTCCGTGGTACCGTACCACGGAGGCTGATCAGGGGGCGTCCGGAAGCTCCGAAAGCAGTTTCCGAAGAGCTTCCTCGAACGCCGGCCAGCGCGCCTGGGAGAGAACTCCGCGGGGCAGTTCAACGGTCACCGCCCCACCCTTCCCCGCCCGGATGACGCCCTTCTTACCGTCGGTCAGCGCGAAGGTCTGGGAGACCTCCTTTGCCTTGGCTTTGCCCTTCGGCTGGACCGGCTCCGTCAGCGCGCGAAACACCTCCGCGGCGGCGGGCTTCGGCGACCGTCCGGCGAGCAAGCGGGCCGCCGACAGAACCGCGTCTGGATCCTGCTGGTAGGCCTTGTCCAGCGCGACAGCCCATCGGAACTGAATATCGACGGGGCTACGGAACGCCCCAACGATCTCCTGCGGCAACTCGGCCACCCGAAGCGCCTTGGCCACGTTGCTGTGGTCCAGGCCTATCTGTTCGGCCAGCCGCCGGGCACTGGGAAAAAGGCCCTCGTTCAGAGCCTTGTGGTAGCTGACGCCCTGCTCCCAGGCCGACAGATTCGAGCGCCCGCGATTCTCCCGCTGCATCTGGACGTAGAGGGCTTGGTCATCGACGTTCTCGTCGACGACTGCGCGCACCGGCAAGCCAAGTTCGAGGCACGCGCGCGTCCGGCGCGAACCGTAGACCAGTTCGAACCGCGGCCCCCCCGGCTGCTCCGCTGCAGCCCCACGAACGGGACGTACCTTGATCGGCTGCACGTTGCCGCCGGCACTCTCGATCTCTTGCTTCAACTCCGCGAAAGCCTGGCTCGAGAACGAGTCCGGATGGCGATCGGCCCAGCGCGTCAGCGCGATCTGGCGCGGGTCGATGAGTTGCTCGCCGACCTGCAGTTTGAGCTTCTCGATCTCGGCATTGAGCTTCGAGACGGCTTCCGTGTCGGCCGCTGCACCGGAAAGCATTCGGGACAGCATCCCCACCCCGGTGCGAGGCAGCGCTGGCTTGACATCGGCCTGGGGCTCGGATGTCACTTCGGGTACTTCGACGTGGTCCGGAATCTTGAAGGCGATCCCTTGCCCCTTCTTTTGAGTGGCCACCTCAACCTCCCACCTGGCGCTGCCAGAACGTTTCCATCTGCTGTTCGATCAGATCCACAAACCGATCGTAGGCCTCGAAGGCGCTCTTGAACGTGCGCGTCGAAGCGTTGTCGCGGCTCGCGTCGTAGACGGTTCCGAACTCCTTGCTGGCGGTGCGGACAGCCTCGACGTCCGGAATCTCCACCGGCAGCACGCGCTCGGCGTAGGCCGCCTGGATCCACTCCCGGATGATTGCCGTCGATTGCCCAGTGTTGTCCTTGGGCGCGGCATATTTCACCTTGGACAGCAGGATATTGATGAACGCGAAATCCTTCCCGGCACCGCGACCGGCGAAGTCGTCGGCCAGATCCTTGAACAGATCCCAGAACTGGGCACTCGACGCGAAGTCCAGGTTGCTTGGGGGCAGCGGCATGATGATGCCGTCGCTCGCCATGAGGGCGTTCACGGTCAGGAACGACAGCGACGGCGGCGTGTCGCAGATGATCACGTCGTACTTCGACCGGATCGGGTCGAGCCCGTAGTCAAGCGTGCGCCAGAACTGGAACGAGGCTTCCTTCAACTGTCGCGTCGGCAGGATGAACTCGGCCGAGAAGAGGGGAGAAGAGGAGGGCACCAGGTCCACGCCGTCCCAGTAGGTCGGCCGGATCGCGTAGTTGACGTCCGGCTCGTCGCCGCTGAGCAGCGGCAACAAGGTCTGAGTGACGTCGACCTCCGCATCCGGCAGGAAGCCGAAGAGGGTCGTCATGCTGCCCTGAGGATCCACGTCCACCACCAACACCTTGTGGCCCCGCATGCTCAACCCCTGGGCGAGGGTGGTTGCCGTGGTCGTCTTCGAACTGC
>Ga0268298_10000455_pt1 | contig 52705 bp, 45 predicted proteins | sample WWTPWeurt_MetaG_FD_194462 | JGI IMG/M metagenome (GOLD analysis project Ga0268298, IMG submission 194462) | Activated sludge microbial communities from WWTP in Nijmegen, Gelderland, Netherland - WWTP Weurt | ecosystem: Engineered > WWTP > Aerobic digester > Activated sludge | place... | reverse complement strand
GCCAAGAACTTCATCGCCATCGCATACCTGCGCCTGTCACGCCTGAAGAACCTCCCGGCTCATCCGTTCAGCCCGGCCGCGGCGGTCAGCTGAATCCCTCGCGTTCCACACGAAACGGCATAGAGCCCGATCCTGGCAGGGGCCGGCGAGCGGGCAGGGCCGTTGGCATACGCCGGGTCCAAGAATGCCGTGACGGTGGCGGTGCGCCGGCGAGTGCAGGCTTGGGCGCAGCGGGGCGTGCGCATCAACACGGTAGCGCCGGGTGCCGTGGAGACACCGCTGCTGCAGGCCGCCCTGAGTGACGCTCGTTTAGGCCGGGCGACTCAGGAGTTCGTCGCCCCGATCGCGCGCCGCGCGCGGCCCGACGAGATCGCATCGATGATCCTCTACCTGCTGGGGCCGCAGGCCAGCTACATCCACGGCGCGCAGTTCGTGGTCGACGGTGGCATCGACGCACTGGCCAGGCCGACGCGCTTCTGACTGTCCTCAAGCCTGCTTTCGCCGTTGCGCAACATTGCGCGCCGCCGCGGCCAGCGCGGTGCGCATCAGCCACTCCCAGGCGGCATCGGGCAGCAACCAGTGCAGGAAGATCATCACGCGGGCGTCGGCCGGCGTGGCGTAGCGGCGTTTGGGATTGGCGCTGTTGACCGCCTTGGCCACTGCATCGGCAACGACCTCGGGCGCCGCTGCGCCGCCGTAGTCCTCCAGCATCTCGGCCAGCGGCTCGATCTGGTCACGGTACGCGGACTTGGCGCCACTGTCGCGCAGCGTTCGCGCCGCCGTGGCCGACCATTCGCTCTCGATGCGGCCCGGTTGCACCACCACGACGCGGATGCCGAACGGGCGCGTCTCGACGCGCATGGCGTCGGACAGCACCTCCACAGCGTGCTTGGTAGCGTGGTACCAGCCGCCCACGGCCGTCCAACCGCGCCCGCCCATTGAGCTGATGTTGACGATGGTGCCGGCCCTGGCGCGCCGCATGGCCGGCAGCACGAGTTGCGACAGCCGCGCCAGGCCGAACACGTTGACCTCGAACTGCCGCCGTGCTTCGGCGATGGGCACGTCCTCGACGGCGCCGTAGGAGCCGTAGCCGGCGTTGTTCACCAGGGCATCGATGCGGCCCTGCGCCTGCAGCACGGCTGCGACGCCGACGCTCATGCTGGCGTCGTCGGTCACGTCCAGGGCCAGCAGGAGTGCACCTTCGGCCTGGATATCGGCCATGCGGTCAGTGCGACGCGCGGCGCCATAAACCGTCCAGCCGTCATGCAGCAAGCGGCGCACGATGGCCTTGCCGATACCGGCGGAAGCGCCGGTGACGAGGGCCACCTTTCGTTGTCCGGTCTTGTGTTTCATCTTGCCTCCTCGCGGGAATGATGCTCGTCAGGGCCTGGACTTCGCAGGCCCGCGCCAGACGGTGCGGAATCCCACATGCTGCATGCCGGTGTCGATACCGTGCGGCGTACGCGCTGCCGGTCTGTAGCGGCCGCAGAAGTTGTCAGCGCACAGGAAGCTGCCGCCTTTGGCGACCTTCATGCCAACGTAGGGGCCGTTGGCGTCGGCATATTCGTCCTTGGTGACTTCCCAGACGTTGCCGGCCATGTCGAACAGGCCGAAGCCATTGGGCACGAAGCAGCCCACCGGCGCCGTACCGGAATAGCCGTCTTCGTTGAGGTTCTTCACCGGAAACAGGCCTTGCCAGTGGTTGGCCAATGGCTTGATCGACTGCTTGCGCTGCTGCTCGGTCCAGGTGTAGTCGGCTTCGGCCAGACCACCGCGTGCGGCGTACTCCCATTCGGCCTCGGTCGGCAGGTCTTGCCTGGCCCAGCGCGCATAGGCCATCGCGTCTTCGAAGGCGATGTGCACCACCGGATGGTTCTCCCGACCGCGTATCGAGCTGCCCGGGCCCTCGGGCGCGCGCCAGTGGGCGCCGGGTGTCCAGGCCCACCACTGGGACAGATCGACCATGTCTCGCACATGATCGGGCTGGCGAAACACGAGGGAGCCCGGCAGCAGCTTGTCCCTCGGCAGGCTGGGGAACTGCTTCGCATCGAGCGGCCGCTCGGCCACGGTCTTGTAGCCGGTGGCGGCCACGAAGGCGGCGAACTGCGCGTTCGTCACCTCATGGCGCAGGATCGCGAAGGGCCCGACCTCGGCGTCGCGCAGCGGACGCTCTTCACGGTAGAAGCGGTCCGAACCCATCTTGAACTTGCCGCCGGGCAACGCCACCATGCCGGCGGGCAGCGGATCGGCGCGGGCGGCTGTCGGCTTGCCGACATCGGTTGAGCACAGCCGCGCCGCGCTGTCCACCGCCTGCGCCTGGCCTGATACCAAGGCCGATACCCACAGTGCGAGCGCGGCGGGCCAGGCTCTCATCGCCCCTCGAACTTCGGCTTGCGCTTGTCAACGAAGGCCTGCATGCCTTCCTTCTGGTCACGCGTGGCAAACAGCAGCTGGTTGGCCTTGCGCTCGAGCATCAACGCCGTGTCGAGCGAGGCGTCCATGCCGGCAAGCACGACCTCCTTGATCTGCGCGACGGCCAGGGGGGGCATGTCGGCGATGGTGCGCGCCATCTTCAGCGCTTCGTCCATCACTTCGGCATCGGGCAGGACCAGGCTCACCAGGCCCATCATGCGGGCCTCCTCGGCAGACACAGGTTTGCCCGTCAGCAGCATGCGCATGGCGTTAAACTTGCCCACGGCACGAACCAGCCTTTGGGTGCCGCCGATGCCGGGCATGATGCCGATACGGATCTCTGGTTGCGCGAAGCTCGCGCCCTGGCCGGCGATGATGATGTCGCAGTGCATGGCGAGCTCGGCGCCGCCGCCGAACGCGTAGCCGCAGACTGCGGCAATGATCGGCTTGGGGCAGCGCTCGATCGGTGCCCATACGCGCTCGGTGTGGCGCTGCAGGATGTCGATCGGCCCGGCCCCCTGCAGGCCCTTGATGTCGCCGCCGGCCGCGAACACCTGCTCGCCCCCCGTGAGGACGATGCAGCGCACGTCGTCGTCGGCCGACAATGCGGTGAAGGTTTCCGAGAGCAGCGCCTGCAGCGACAGGCTCAGCGCGTTGGTTGCCTCCGGGCGGTTCAGGCGCACCAGCGCCACGCCTTCGTGCGGGCGCTCGACGATGACTTCGGCAGGGGCACTCTCAGACACGGCTGTCTCCATCCGGCCGCTCGAAGAGCGGCCCCAAGTCGGCATGATGATGCATCGTCGATGGCAGCATCCAACTGAACATCGTCTGTTTGGACGTGGGCGCGACAGCGTGTGATGCCTAAATTCGGTTGCCATGAACACTGCTGCAACCTCATCGTCTGGCGCCCAGCGGCGAGTCGTGCTCGTCACCGGCGGCACAAAGGGTATCGGGCGCGCGATCGCCGAGGCCTTCCTGGCCGCGGGCGACCACGTGATCGTCTGCGCCCGCAACGCGGCCGATGCGCTACCGCGCTCGGGCGCGGCGAGCGCTGAGTTCATGGCCTGCGACGTGAAGGACCTCGAGTCGGTGAAAGTCTTGTTCGCCGGCATCGTCCAGCGCCACGGCCGGCTCGACGTGCTCGTCAACAACGCCGGCGGCAGCCCGGCGGCCGACGCCGCGACGGCGTCGCCGCGCTTTCACGAGAGCGTGATCCGCCTGAACTTGCTGGCACCGCTGAATCTGGCGCAGGCGGCCAACACGCAGATGCAGCAGCAGCCCGGCGGCGGTGTCATTGTCTTCATCGGCAGCGTTGCCGCACTGCGGCCCTCGCCCGGCACTGCCGCCTATGGCGCGGCCAAGGCGGCGGTGCTCAGCCTGGTGTCGTCGCTGGCCGTGGAATGGGCACCCAAGGTGCGTGTCGTCGCGGTCAGCCCCGGTCTGGTGCGCACCGAACAGTCGCATCTTCACTACGGCGACGAGGCGGGCATCGCGGCCGTCGGGGCCACCATCCCGGCCGGTCGCATGGCCGAGCCCGACGACGTCGCCAACGCCTGCTTGTGGGTGGCGTCGCCACAGGCCGCCTTCATGAGCGGCACCAACCTGCTGCTGCACGGCGGCGGCGAGCGCCCGGCCTTCCTGGGCGCGGCCCAGTCTGGAGACAAGAAGTGAGCGAGCCCCAAGCAGAGCCCGGCTGGATGCAAGGCGTGCGTGCCCTGGTGGGTAAGGAGTACGGCCGCGTTTATGCCTGGGACGAAGTCAACGCGCCGATGATCCGCCAATGGTGCGAGATGATGGGCATCGCCAACCCGGCGTACACCGATCCCGCCACGCCGGGCGGCATCGTCGCGCCGGCGACCATGCTGCAGGCCTGGTGCCTGGAGGGCGCCAAGCTCAACAACTACCCGCCCGGCTCGACCACCGAGAACCCGTACGAGGCCCTCAAGCTGATCGAGGCCCAGGGTTACCCGTCGGTGGTGGCGGTCAACTCCGACCTCGAGTTCGACCGCAAGCTGCGCCCGGGTGAGCGGCTGTACTACACCACGCGACTCGATTCGATCGGTGAACAGAAGACCACGGCGCTGGGCACCGGCTGGTTCGTCACACTGATGATGAGCTACTTCTCCCAGAACGGCGCAACCCGCGCCGATGGGCGCGACGAACGCGTCGGCACCCAGCTGTTTCGCGTCTTCAAATTCAAGCCTGCTAACCCCGTCAAGCCCGCCGCGGCGGGTGCGCCTGTCATGGCGGCGCCCAAGCGCCCGCTGCCCGGCATCAGCGACGACACCCGCTTCTTCTGGGACGGCGCGCGCGAGGGCAAGCTGCTGATCCAGCGCTGCAAGGGTTGCGGCATGCTGCGCCACCCGCCCGGGCCGAGCTGCCCGAAGTGTCATTCCTTCGAGTGGGATACGCTGCAAGCCTCGGGCCGCGGCAACCTGTATTCCTTCGTCGTGATGCACTACCCCGAGGTGCCGCCGTTCGACCACCCCAATCCGATCGGTCTGGTCGAGTTGGAGGAGGGCACGCGCCTGGTGGCGCAGCTGGTGGGCGTCAAGCGCGACGAGATCCGCATCGGCCGGGCGGTGCAGGTGGAATTCGCGAGCTTCAACGACGGCGAACTGGTTCTGCCGCAGTTCCGGCCGGTAGGGGCCTGACCCATGGACTTCAATCTCAACGAGGACCAGCAGGCATTTGCCGACAGCGCGCGGGCGTTGTTCGCCGACTACTGCAGTGACGAGCAACTGCGCGCCCATGACAGCGGCGGTGAGCCTTTCATGCGCGAGCTTTGGTCGCAGTGCATCGCCAACGGGCTGCACGGGGTGCTGATCGGCGAGGCGCAGGGTGGCCTGGGCATGGGCATGACGGAACTGCTGGCCGTGCTGCAGGAGCAGGGCCGCGCGCTGGCGCTGGTGCCGCTGTGGGAGCACCAGCTGGCGGCTGCCGCGGTGCAACGTTTTGCGCCTTCCCTGACCGACGCCGCGGCGGCGGCCGAGGGCAGCACGCTGCTCACGCTGTCGCTCGAAGGGCTGTCCGCCGCGCGTGGCCCGTCACTGCGGGCCTCGCCCGCGGGTCAGGCCTGGCGGCTCGATGGCTTTGTATCTGCTGTGCCGCTGGGCAAGCAGGCCCGGCAGGCTTTGTTGCCGGTGCAGGCCGGTGGCGCCCTGCGGCTCGTGCTGCTGGACCTGGCGCTGCCCGGCATTCAGTGCATCGAAGGCCGCACCCAGCATCATCTGGCCGTGGCCGATCTGCGCCTGCAGGGCGTCACAGTGACGGCTGAAGCCTTGCTCGATGAGGCCGCGCTGGCCTGGGTCGAACCACGCGCCGTGGCCTGCCTGGCCGCACTGCAACTCGGTGTCTCGACGCAGCAGCTGCTGCGCACGGTGCAGTACGTCAGCGAGCGCAAGCAGTTCGGCCGCGTGGTCGGCTCGTTCCAGCTTGTCGCCGGGCAGATGGCCGATGGCCACATCGCCTGCGAGGCCCTGCGCTCGGCGCTGGCCCAGCTGGTTTACCGGATCGACGCCGGCCGGGGCTGCCAGGCGCAGGCCCTGGCCGTGAAGGTGCTGGCCGCCGACGCCGGCCACTTGGTCGGCCACAAGGCCCAGCACGTGCACGGTGGCATCGGTGTCGACCTGAGTTACCCGATACACCGCTTCCTGTACTGGAGTCGGGCGCTGGGCATCACGCTCGGCGGCAGCGAGCCGGCGCTGCAACAGCTGGGCGATTGGCTGGCGGGCCACGATACGCTGGGCTGGAAGTACGACCTGCCTGACGATCTTGCAGCGGAGCCGGGAGCAAAGCATGCGGTTTGAAGACATCGCCACCGGCCAGGCACTGCCGGCGCTGGCCATTCCCATCACCGTGCCGCTGATTGCCGGCGGCGCGATCGCCACGCGCGACTACTTCCCCGGCCACCACGACCTGGAAGCCGCTCGCGCCTTGGGCTCACCGCACATCTTCATGAACATCCTCACCACCAGTGCCCTGGTGCAACGCTTCGTCGAGGAGTGGGCTGGTGCCGGCGCCGAGTTCAAGTCGGTGAAGATCAAGCTCGGTGCACCCAACTACCCCGGCGATACGATGACCTTCTCCGGCGAGGTCAGTGCGGTCGATGCCGCCTCGCGCTGCGTCGATGTCAGCCTGAAGGGCAAGAACTCGATGGGCAACCACGTCACCGGCACGGTGCGCCTGCACCTGCCATCGCCCCGGCCCTGAGCGGAAGACGACCACCATGGCACAAGACAACATCTCGGGGCGCGCCGCCATCGTCGGCCTGGGCGCCACCGAGTTCTCGAAGAATTCAGGCCGCACCGAACTTCGCCTGGCCCTCGAGGCCACGCTGGCTGCCCTGGCCGATGCCGGCATCGCGCCTGAGGACGTGGATGGCTTCTCGTCCTACACCGTCGACAAGGTACCCGAGTACGAGATCGCCCGCCTGCTCGGCGCCAAGGACGTCAAGTTCTTTTCGCAAGTGCCGCACGGGGGCGGCGCGGCCTGCGCGCCGGTGCTGCACGCGGCCATGGCCGTGGCCACCGGCGTGGCGCGCACGGTGGTGGTCTACCGCGCGATGAACGAGCGCAGCTGGTACCGCTTCGGCAGCGGCAGCTATGGCTTTGCCTCGACCCCGATCTTCGAGAACGTGAACTACGGCTGGTACATGCCGCACGGCTTTCACACGCCGGCGGCGTGGGTCGGCATGTTCGCCCAGCGTTACATGCACCGCTACGGCGCCACCAGCGAGGACTTCGGCCGTATCAGCGTGGCGGTGCGTGACTTCGCCGCCACCAACCCGGCCGCCTTCTTCCATGGCAAGCCCATCACGCTGGCCGATCACCAGGCCTCGCGCTGGATCTGCGAGCCGCTGCGCCTGCTGGATTGCTGCCAGGAAAGCGACGGTGCGGTGGCGATGGTGATCACCTCGGTGGAGCGCTCGCGCGACTTGAAAGGCAAACCCGTGATCGTCAAGGCTGCAGCGCAGGGCATCAGCGACGGCCAACAGATCATGACCTCGCTGTACCGCGACGACATCACGGGCCTGCCAGAGATGGGGCTGGTCGCGCGCCAGCTCTGGCAGCAAAGCGGCCTGACGCCCACCGACATCCAGACCGCGGTGATCTACGACCACTTCACGCCCTTCGTGCTGCAGCAGCTCGAGGAGTTCGGTTTCTGCCCGCGCGGCGAGGCCAAGGACTTCGTGCGTGCCGGCCACCACGCTCGCGGCGGCAGGCTGCCGATCAACACCCACGGCGGCCAGCTCGGCGAGGCCTACATCCACGGCATGAACGGCATCGCCGAGGGCGTGCGCCAGGTGCGCGGCAGCGCGGTCAACCAGGTCGCAGGGGTGCAAAACGTGCTGGTGACCGCGGGGACCGGCGTGCCGACCAGCGGGCTGATTCTCGGCGCCGCCTGACGGCCGGGACGAAACAGGGACTTGCGGATGTTCATCGACCTCACCCCCGAACAACACGCGCTGCGCCTGCGCGTTCGCGACTACTTCAGCGCTTTGATGACCCCCGAGCTGCGGCTGGCCTTGCGCGGTGCCGAAAGCGGCGCGCTGTTCCGCGACACCGTGCGCCGGATGGGCAGCGATGGCTGGCTGGCGGTGGGCTGGCCCAAGGCCTACGGCGGCCAGGGCTACAGCGGCACCGAGCAGCTGATCTTCTTCGAAGAGGCCAACATCGCCGGGGCGCCACTGCCCTTCGTGACCATCAGCACGGTCGGCCCGGCGCTGATGTCGCATGGCTCGGCGCTGCAGAAGGACCGTTTCCTGCCCGGCATCGCGGCTGGCGAGATCCACTTCGCGATCGGCTATTCCGAGCCCGACGCCGGCAGCGACCTGGCAACCCTGAAGACCGCAGCGAAGGTCGAACCCGATGGCTTCGTCGTCAACGGCAACAAGCTGTGGACCTCGGGGGTGGAGGCCGCCGACTTCGTCTGGCTGGCCGCGCGTACCGATCCCGAGCGTCCGCGCCACAAGGGCATCTCGCTGCTGATCGTCGACACACGGACGCCCGGTTTCTCGCACACGCCCATACCCACGGTCGGCAACAGCACCGCGGCCACCTACTACGACAACGTGCAGGTGCCGCGCGAGATGCTGGTGGGCGAACTGCACGGCGGCTGGAAGCTCATCACCGACCAGCTCAACCACGAGCGGCTGGGTCTGGGTTCATGGGCCGACAAGGTCTTCGCACCCTTCCGCCGCGTCCTCCTGTGGGCCAAGGCGCCGGACGAACAAGGCCGACGCGCCATCGACCAGCCCTGGGTGCGCCGTGCGCTGGCTGACTGCTACGTGCGCCTGGAAGCGCAGCGCACGCTGAATTTCCGCATTGCTGCCGACGTGGAGGCTGGTCACATGGACGTGGCACTGGCCTCCACCGCCAAGGTCTACGGCTCGGAGACCGTGATCGAGGTGCTGCGGCGGTTGATCGAGGTGGTGGGGGCCAGTGCATTGGTGCGCTCAGGCACGGCCGCTTCGGTGCTGCTGGGCGAGCTCGAGTACGAAGCGCGCGCAGCGACGATTTCCACGTTCGGCGGCGGCACCAATGAATTGCAGCGCGAGTTGATCGCGCAGTTCGGGCTTGGCATGCCCAAGCCGGTGCGCTGAAGTTGCCGCGATGTCTAAGGGAAAACCTCGATGGGCCAAACAGATTTGAGGGAGTGGACCGCCTTGAGTACCCCCTGCCCCGTATCCCGTGAACAGACCCAGGCCAAGCTCGACCTGCGAGCGGCGGCCGCTTCGCGCCACAAGGCCTCGCAGACCTACTGCACGGCAGAGCGGTTTGAAGAGGCGGTGCGAAAGCACGGCGAGCGGCCTTGCTTGGCCTATCGCGACGAGCGCTATAGCTACGCCGAGGCCAACTCGCGCATCAACCAGACGGCGCACGCGCTGCACGGTCTGGGCGTGCGATGTGGCGACGTGGTGGCGCTGTGCGTGGAGAACCGTCCGGCGTTCTTCTTTGCCTGGTTGGGACTGGCCAAGCTCGGCGCCACGGTGGCCTTCCTCAATACGAATGTCAGCGGCAAACCGCTCGCGCATGCCTTGACGGCCACCGGCGCCACGCGCGCCATCGTCGGCGAGGAGTGCCTAGCCAATTTTGCATCGACTGATCGGCTGGCCGGCGTTGAGCAGTGGCTGTGGCCCGACCCCGAGCGGCCGGCAGACGCAGCTGCGCGCGCCGCCTGCACGCACGACCTCGCCGCGCTGGCCGACGCAGCCGCTCGGTCCGATCCCCCAGCCGAGTGGCGCGCCGGCATGGTGGCCGAGAAGCCGGCCGTCTACATCTTCACCTCAGGCACGACCGGCTTGCCCAAGGCCGCGATCATCAGCCACGCGCGCTGGCTCATCACCGGTGACGTGATGCAGTTGTCGATGGGCATCCGCCCCGAGGACTGCTTTTACTGCTTCCTGCCCCTTTACCACGGTGCGGCCTCGTTGTCGGCCGGGGCCACCGCGATCGCGTCGGGTGCGAGCCTGCTGCTGCGCCGCAAATTCAGCCGCCGCGAGTTCTGGCCCGATGTGCGTACGCATGGCGTCACGGTGTGTCAGTACGTCGGCGAGATCTGCCGCTTCCTGCTTGCCGAGCCACCCTCACCGGACGATCGCAGGCATGGCCTGCGCAAGATGGTGGGTGCGGGTCTGTCGGCCGAGGTCTGGGAGAAGTTCGTCGCGCGCTTCGGTGAGCTCGAGATCTACGAAGGCTGGGGTGCCACCGAGTCCAACACCAACACCATCAATCTCGACAATCGTGTCGGCTCCTGCGGCCGGGTGCCCTTCTGGGAGAAGACCAACCTGCGTCTGGTGCGCTACGACGTCGACAGCGACAGCCACCCGCGTGACGCCAACGGTTTCATGATGGCCTGCCAGGCCGGCGAAGTGGGCGAGGCCATCGGCATGATCTACAACATCCCCGACATCGTGGCCGGCCGCTTCGAGGGCTACACCTCGGCCCAGGCGACCGAGCAGAAGATCCGGCGCAACGTGTTCTGCGCTGGCGACGCCTACTGGTTCTCGGGCGATCTGCTGCGCTGCGACGACGATGGCTACTGCTGGTTCGTCGACCGCATCGGCGATACCTTCCGCTGGAAGAGCGAAAACGTCTCGACCATGGAGGTTGCCGATGCGCTGGCCGACCTGCCCAGTCTGGAGACAATAACGGTGTATGGCGTGCAGGTACCCGGACACGAAGGCCGCGCCGGCATGGCAGCGGTGGTGATGCGCGATGGGAACGGGTTCGACCCGCAGGCTTTCTGGGCGCTGACCGCGCAGCGCCTACCGAAGTACGCGGCGCCGCTGTTCGTGCGCGTGGCCGCGCAGTCCGACATGACCAGCACCTACAAGCTGCGCAAGGTCGACTTGCAGCGCGAGGGCTTCGATACCAGCGAGGTCCATGATCCACTGTTCGTGCGCGATGCCTTGTCGCAGAACTATGTACCGCTGACGGCGGCGAGCATGGCCCGCGCATTGGCGGGCTGAAGTGGGTTGAACCGGAATGAAGCGCCGATGAGCATTCCGAACGTCAGCCCCATCACAGCGGCGCGGCGTTTTCGCTCGACCTCGGCGCTGGCGTTTCCGGCCGAGGCGCCTGCCGCCGACGGCTCGCTGGTGGAAGTCGCGCCCGGCGTGTTGTGGGCCCGCATGCCAATGCCGATGGCGCTGGACCATATCAACGTCTACCTGCTGCGCGGCGAACGCGGCTGGACCATCGTCGATACCGGCCTGAACACACCCGAGTGCCGCGCCTTGTGGGAACGCATCGCCAGTGAGCACCTGGACGGCCTGCCCATCGAGGCCTTGGTATGCACGCACTTCCACTACGACCATGCCGGGTTGGCTGGCTGGATCAGCGAACGATTCGGTGTGCCGGTGTACATGACACTGGCCGAGTTTCTGACACTGCGTGTGCTCGGCGCCGCATTGCCCGACCCCGCGCCGCCCGAAACGCAGCAGTTCTATCGGCGCTCGGGCATGCCCGCCGAGCGCGTGGCACGCATGATCGGCATGTTGCGCGCCGACCCGTTCATGCCGCCGCGTCTGGGCGAGTTCCGCCGCCTGCGCGGCGGCGACTCGATGACGATCGGCGTGCGGCGCTGGCAGGTGCTGATCGGCGAGGGGCACTCGCCTGAGCACGCCTGCCTGTACTGTGGCGAGGACAGTCTGCTGATCGCCGGCGACCAGTTGTTGCCGCGTATCAGCTCCAACGTGCTGGTGACGCCCAGCGAGCCCGACGGCGACCCCCTGCAGCTGTGGTTCGATTCGCTCGACCGGCTCGACCTTTGCGCAGCCGATACCCTCGTGCTGCCGTCGCACCAGGGCGTGTTTCGCGGCCTGCCGGCTCGCGTGCAGGAACTGCGCGACCACCACCGACACCAGTTCGACACGCTGCGCGTCTTCGTCGCCGAGTTCGGCCGCTGTTCGGCCTTCGACGCCATGCTGCATGTCTTCCCGAAGCTGCGCCACCCGATGGACGACATGCTGGCCTTGGGCGAAACGATCGCTCACCTGGCCTGGCTGCGCCAGCGAGGCGACCTGGTGCGCACGCTCGACGACGACGGTGTCCATCGCTATGCCGCCGTGACCGTGACCGCTGAAGATCGAGGGACGCACTGGTGAATACGCCAAGCGAGATCGAACGTTTCCGCGCCGAGACGCAGGCATGGCTGGAGGCCAACTGCCCGCCGTCGATGCGCGAGCCCCTCAAGCCCGAGGACATGTACTGGTCGGGCTCGCAGGCGCGCTTTTCCAGCGATGACCAGCGCCTGTGGTTCGAGCGCATGCGCGACCGCGGCTGGTTTGCGCCCGCCTGGCCGCGTGAATACGGTGGCGGCGGACTGAGCCGGGCGCAGCTCGGTGTGCTGGAGAGGGAAATGGCGCGTCTGAAGTGCCGCCAGCCGCAGTTCAGTCTGGGCATCTGGATGCTCGGGCCGGTGCTGCTCGAACTTGGCACCGAGGAGCAAAAGCGCGAGCACCTGATCCCGATGATGCGTGGCCAATGGTTCTGGTGCCAGGGCTTCAGCGAGCCCAACGCGGGCTCCGACCTGGCCAGCCTGAAGACATCGGCACGGCTCGAGGGCGATGAGTTCGTCGTCAACGGCTCCAAGATCTGGACCTCCGACGGCGACCAGGCCGATTGGATGTACGCGCTGGTGCGCACCGACACGACGGTGAAGAAGCAGCAGGGCATCAGCTTCCTGCTCATCGACATGCATGCGCCGGGGGTGACGGTCAAGCCGATCGAACTCATCAGCGGCAAGTCGCACTTCTGCGAAGTCTTCTTCGACAACGTGCGCGTGCCGGCGCGGCAGCTCGTCGGCCCGCTGAACGGCGGCTGGACGGTGGCCAAGAAGCTGCTGCAGCACGAGCGTGAGGCGATGAGCAAGTTCAGCGAAGGCGGCGCGCCCTCGCCCGACGCGCTGGCGCTGGGTCGCCCCTATCTCTTCGACGAAGAGGGCACGCTGCGAGAGCCTGTCTGGCGCGACCGCCTGGCCGGCCTATTGATGGACAGCCATGCCTTTGCGCTGACTGTGCAGCGCGTCAAGGAAGAGGCTCTGGCCGGGCAGGATGTGAGCGGCCCGGCATCGATCATGAAGCTGGTGCAGACCGAGCAGGAGGTGGCCAAGGGCGAGTTGCTGACCCAGCTGATGGGCCACCGCGGCATGAGCTGGGAAGGTGACGAATTCAGCCGCGACGAACACGACGCCACGCGATTCTGGCTGCGCTCCAAGACCTACACCATTGCGGGCGGCAGTTCCGAGATCCAGCTCAACGTGATTGCCCGCCGCGTGCTCGGGCTGCCGGGATAACACGATGTCGATGCTGCTCAACGATGAACAACGCATGCTTCGCGATTCCGCGCAGCAATTCCTGGCTGACCGCGCCCCGGTGGCTGCTTTGCGTCGATTGCGCAGCGATGCGGACCCGCGCGGCTACGACCCCGCCTTGTGGCGCGAGGTGGTCGACCTCGGTTGGACCGCCGCGGTCTTCACCGAGGACTGCGGCGGCCTGGGCGTCGGATTCAAGGGATTGGGCGCGATCTTCGAGCAGATGGGGCGCAACCTCAGCGTCTTGCCGCTGCTGTCGTCCATCGTGCTCGGCGGCGGCTTGTTGGTGCGCGCCGGCAGCGATGCACAACGTGGCGCCTGGTTGCCGCGCATCATTGCGGGCGACGTGCGTTTCGCGCTGGCGCTGGACGAGACGGCGCGCCATCACCCGGACGCGGTCCGCACTCGTGCGCGGCGCGAAGGCGAAGGCTGGGTGCTGGACGGCGAGAAGTGGTTTGTGCTGGACGGAGCGGGCGCCGATGTGCTGATCGTCGTCGCGCGCACCGGTGATGCGAACACGGCTCCTCATGGCGGCGCGAAAGGTTTGAGCCTATTCCTGGTTGACGGTAGCGCAGACGGTGTGCAGGTGCAGCCCAGCCGCATGGCCGACAGCCGCAATGCGGCGCGCTTGAAGCTGAACAGTGTGCGCGTCGGAGCCGACGCGCTGATTGGCGGTGAGCACAGAGGGTTCGAGTCCCTGGATGCGGTGCTCGATCAGGCACGGGTGTGCCTCGCTGCAGAGTCTCTGGGTGTGCTGCGCGAGTCCTTCCAGCGCACCGTGGCCTACCTGAAGGAACGGGTGCAGTTTGACGTGCCGATCGGCTCGTTCCAGGCTCTTCAGCACCGCGCTGCGCGCCTGTACAGCGAGATCGAAATGCTCGCCAGTTGCGTGGCCGCAGCGCTCGCCGCGCAAGATGAAGCCAGCGCCGACGCAGCGCTGTTGTCCAGCCTGGCCAAGGCGCGCGCCTCGGACCTGTCGGAGAAGCTGCTCAATGAAGCCGTGCAACTGCATGGTGGCATCGGCGTGACTGACGAGCTCGACATCGGCTTGTTTCTCAAGCGCGGCAGGGCGCTGCAACAGAGCTTCGGCGATGGCGTTTTCCATCGCGACCGTTATGCCCGGCTGAAGGGCTTCTGATTGGAGCCAATGATGAACGAGGAGACACCAAAATGAGCATCACCGCAATGGCCGCAACGGCCATGGTCGAACGCCTGACCCAGACCGGTTCGCCGTTCGAGATCGTTGAAGTCCAAGTCGGTGGTCAGCGCCTGCGCGCTTACCGCAACGCGCCAGCCACGCTGCCCGAGTTGATCGATGCGGCGCGCGCCCACGGGGCCAAGGAGTACATGGCCTACCAGGGCGAGCGCTGGAGTTTCGATCGTTTCTTCGCTGCCGTCGATGCCCTGGCCGGGCGCATGCAGGCTGAAGGCGGCATCCGGCCCGGCGACCGTGTGGCCATCGCGATGCGCAACCGGCCCGAATGGGCGGTGGCGTTCGCGGCCTCGGTGCTGGTGGGTGCGGTGCCTGCGCCGATCAACAGCTTCGGGCAGCGTGAGGAGTTAAGCGACGCCATCGCTGATGTCCAGCCGCGCGTGCTGTTCCTTGATAGTGACCGCTGCAAGCGGCTGCAGGATGACCTGGTCGGGCTCGGCTGCCACGTCGTGCTCGCAGATGCCGATCCGGCCGCCGGCTCCGGCCTGCTGTCGATGCGCGCCCTGATGTCGGCCGGTGGGCCAGCACGGCGACCCGTCAAACTCTCGTCCGACGACCCGGCGCTGCTGTTGTTCACCTCGGGGGCGAGCAGCAAACCCAAGGGTGTGCTGTCGTCGCAGCGTGCCGTGTGCCAGGCGCTGATGAACATCGACTTCATTGGTGCGTTGTCGGGCATGACCTCGCCCGAAACGGTGGCCCAGCTGATGGCGCGCGGCCTGGCGCCAGCCACCTTGTCGGCGGTACCGCTGTTCCATGTCAGTGGCCTGCATGCCCAGTTGCTCACCAACCTGCGCAACGGCCGCCGCCTGGTCTTCATGCACCGCTGGGAGCCATCGCAGGCGCTGCAGATGATTCGCGACGAGCTCATCACCCAGTTCAACGGCGCGCCGGCGATGGTGATGCAGTTGCTGTCGACACCGGGTTTCGACCCCGCCGGCAGCGCCAAGACACTGGGCGGCGTCGGCTTCGGCGGTTCCGGCCTGCCGCAGCGCCTTATCAGCGAAGTGCTGGGGCGCTTTCCCGATTCGATGTCAGGCATCGGGTTCGGCTTGACCGAGACCAACGGTGTTGGCGCGGCGATCTCGGGGCGCCTGTTTGCCGGCAAACCCCACAGCTCGGGGTTGAAGTCGCCGATCGTCGAACTGTGCATCACCGACCCCGCAGGCCAGGCCTTGCCCGCCGGCCAGGCCGGCGAGATCTGGATTCGCGGCGTGACCGTGATGCAAGGCTACTGGCATCAGCCCCAGGCCACGGCGCAGGCGCTGAATGGCGGGTGGTTCCGCACCGGCGACATCGGCTACCTCGACGACGAAGGTTTCCTGTTCGTGATCGACCGCATCAAGGACGTGATCAACCGCAGCGGCGAGAAGATCGCCGCGGCCGAGTTGGAGTCGTGCCTGCTGATGCACCCGCAGGTGGCCGAGGCGGCGGTGTTCGCGCGGCCTGACGACACCCACGGCGAAGTGCCGGTGGCCGTGGTCGTGCCACAGCCCGGGGCCGACCTGCAGGCGGCCGACGTGACGGCGCATGTGGCCCAAAGGCTGGCGTCCTACAAGGTACCGGCTGAGGTGATCGTGCGCTGCGAAGCGATGCCGCGCAATCCGGCCGGCAAGCTGCTCAAGGGCGAGCTGAAGCGCCTGTACCTGAGCTGAGCGCGCCGGGGTTGCTGCCTAGTCTCAACAGACGATTTGCCGCAGCTCAATTGTTTTCAGAATCGCATCACAACTTGAAGCCGCTGTGCACCTTGTCGATCCGCGGTTGATCGCATCCGCGGGGATTCCACCCGCCATCTGACCTGCATCGTGAAGGAGACACTGATGACTCGAAGCTTTTCATTCGCGCCGACGGCCGTCGCTGTCGTCGCGCTCACACTGTCCGCTGCCGCGTGGGCCAAAGTGCCTGCGGGTGAAGCCGACCGCCTGGGCAAGGACCTGACCTGCGTCGGCGCCGAGAAGGCCGCCAACAAGGACGGCACGATTCCCGAGTATTCCGGCAAATGGCTGGGCACGCCCCCGGGGATCCAGTACACGCCCAATGAAGGCATGCACCCGGTCGATCCGTACAAGGACGACAAGCCGCTGTTCACGATCACGGCGCAGAACCTGGGCCAGTATGAGAGCAAGCTGTCGGATGGCCAGAAGGCCATGTTCAAGAAGTTTCCGCAGACCTTCCGCATTCCGGTCTATCCGGGCCGGCGCGACTTCCGCTACCCGGACTTCGTTTGCCAGCACAGCAAGACCAATGCACTGAACGCCGAGATCAGCGACGGTGGCCTGGGCATTGCCAAGGGCGTCAAGGGCGGCGTGGTGTTCCCGATCCCGAAGACGGGCGACGAACTGCTGATGAACCACACCTTCCCGTACCGGGCGTTCGAGGATGTCATCACCCGTGATGCCGGCAATGTGCTGTCCAACGGCACAGTGTCCTGGGGCCGCCAGTACAACCGTTCGGCCGGTCAGAACAACAACCCCAGGGTCGCCGGCCAGCCGCTGGAAGGCATTCAGGCCAACAACATCGGCTTCACGCTGCTGCCCGAGCGCGAGAAGGGTGGGATGACCTTGTCGCAGGAGCCGATCAACTTTGCCAAGGCCAAACGACTGGCCTGGAGCTACGACCCCGGCACCCGCCGCGTGCGCCAGCTGCCCGAGTTCGGCTTCGACCAGCCGCTGGGCGGCACCGGCGGCAAGATGACGATCGACTCAGACCGCCTCTTCAACGGCTCGCCGGAGCGCTACACGTGGAAGCTCATCGGCAAGCAGGAGATGTACATCCCGGCCAACACCTACAAGCTGCACGCCAACACAGTGAAGTATGCCGATCTGGTCAAGCCTGGTCATGCCAACCCGGACTACATGCGCTACGAACTGCGCCGTGTCTGGGTGCTGGAAGGCACGCTGAAAGAGGGCTTCCGCCACCTCTACGGCAAGCGCGTCTTGCACATAGACGAGGACACCTGGCAAGCGGTGATGTCAGACTACTACGACGCGCGCGGTCAGCTGTGGCAATGGGGCGTGCTGAACTACTACTACGCCTTCGACATGAGCGCCTGGCAGGCCGGCACGAGCTTCTATCACGACCTGAACTCGGGCGGCTACGTGGCCTACAACCTGTTCCAGGAGCGCGAGAAGGGCCCGATCCTGAACAAGGGCATGTTGAAGCCGGAGATCTTCACGCCAGAGGCCCTGCGCGGCCAGGCCAATTGAACCCAACAGCGACGAGGAGCGACTCCATGAAGAATTTGAAGCGATTGACGCCCGTTGCTGTGGCCGTGAGCCTGCTGGCGGTTGGTCAGGCGCCCTTGGCTGGAGAACCCATTCAGTTTGGTGACGGCTACGTGTTCGATTGGCGCGTCAATACCACCTACACCCTTTCCACGCGCCTGAACGACCGGGATCCGCTGCTGGCCGGCAGCAGCGGCAGCAGCGGCAGCAACGACGGCAACCGCAATTTCGACAAAGGCTCGCTGACGGGCAACCGTCTCGGCGCGCTGCTCGAAACCAAGCTGAGCAAGGGCGCCAGCGGCCTGGTCGTGTCGGCAAGTGCTTTCTACGACGATGTTTATCACAAGGCCAACGACAGCAATCCCGGCACCGGCCTGCCGAATGCCGGCTTCAATCCCGATGGGATCAGCAAGGCGCGGCCGTTCAACGAGTTCACCGACCAAGCGCGGCGCTATCACGGCGGTTATGCGCGCTTCCTGGATGCCTACGGCTACACGGCGTTCGATCTCGGTGCCACACATGCCACGGTGCGCCTGGGCAGGCACGTCGTGTCTTGGGGCGAGGCGCTGTTCTTCCCCGGCATCTCGCTGGCCCAGGGCCCGGCGGACGGCACCAAGACGGGTGTGCCCGGAACGGAAACCAAGGACCAGCTTCTGCCTGAGGACCAGTTGTCGGTGTCCCTGGAAGTCTCGCCGCGCTGGACCCTGCTAGGTCAAGTGCAGTTCAACTTTCATCCCACGCTGGCGGCCGCGCCGGGGTCCTTCCTGAACTCATCCGACGGTGTTGGGCCAGGTGGCAGTTGCCTAGGGCCCATCTCCAATCTACCTGCAGTGCCGACCGTCTTCGGCGGCTTCACCGGTTGCTCGTTCGGCAATCGGGGCACCGACATTCTCCCCGGCAAGACCGGTCAATGGGGTCTGGGTACGCGCTTTCGTATCACCGACGAGACCGAGGTCGGCCTGTATTACCTCAACTACCACGACCGCACGCCGCTGCCCGAGATCAACGTCTTCACACCCGGCACCGTGACGCCGGCGTTCTTCAACGTCCCCGGCAACCAGATCGGCAACGGGTCCTACCGTGTTCGCTACTTCGACGACATCAAGCTGCTGGGTGCCACCGCGAGCACGACCTTCGGTCTCGTCACCGTAGCCGCCGAACTCTCCTACAAGGATGGCGCGCCCGTGCTCGTGAACACGGTGGTCAACCCGGCCACCGGCGCGACGATTCCCAACCCGACGCGGGCCAAGATCACGCAGGTCAACCTGAATGCATTCGCGAACCTCGGTCGTACGCCGATCGCGCCGCAGACTGTCCTGATCGGTGAAATCTCAGGCGTCATGATTAACGGCGCCGAGGCGCGCAAGGCCCCCGGCGTCGAGAATCTGCCTACCCCCAATCAGGCGTTTTTCCCGGCGAGCAACGTGGTGAGCTTCCAGACGAAGAAGGCACTGGCGATCAGCGGCACGGCGTCGCTCGGGTACCCGGGGATCATCGAGGGCTGGGATCTGACCGTGCCGATCAGCTATTCGCAACAGATCAAGGGCCGCACCTTGCTCGGTGGCGTTGGCGGCGAGGGCGACAAGCGCTTCAGCATCGGTGCCACCTTCGTCAAGGGAGGCAACTTCTCGATCGGCGCCACCTACCTCGGCTTCCTCGGCGATGCGGATCTCTCGTTGAAGAAGAACCGCCTGCTGACCGACCGCGACCAACTGTCGCTGGTGGCGAAGTACTCGTTCTGAGCGGCGCCAGGCCGAGCGCCGCTCGTCGCCGAGGCGGGTACCTGGCAAGGCCTGCTCCACGCAGGTGGGGGGAGTGACTGCCATGACGCTTTCGCCGCTGGAGGGTCTCGCGCGGCGCGCGACGCACAAGGCGCTTCGCGGCGCGTGCGGCGCGCTCGCCTCGGGGCTGCTCGCGCTGGTGCTCGCTTGGCCCACTGTGTCGCGAGCCCAGGCCACGCCCGCCGCTGATGATCTCGACGAGCGCATGCGTGCGGCGTTCCTCTACGGCTACCCGTACTACGAGCTGATGTGGTTGCGCCACCAGGCGCTCGCCAACGACAAGTCGCTGACCTACACCGGGCAGGTGGACCGGCTGCGCCATCAGCGCCACCTGGCCACGCCGGAGGACCGCTGGGCCAACGGGCCGATCAACGACACCTTCTACTCGACCGCCTGGCTCGATCTCGGCGCCTCGCCGGTGCTGCTGAGCCTGCCCGACACCGCCGACCGCTACTACGTGCTGGTGCTGATCAGCGCCGACGGCAACAGCTTCGAGTATTTCGGTCGCCGCAACACCGGCACGCGGGCGCGCAAGGTGGCCATTGTCGGCCCCGGCTGGAGCGGCCCGCTGCCGGCCGCCGACCAGGTGGTACAAGCGCCGACGCGCGATGTCTACGTCAACATGCGCGTACTTGTGCGCGACCCGGCCGACATCACCCGCGCCCATGCGGTGCAGGACAGGTTTGCCTTCACGCCGCTGGAGCCGGCCGCGCGCAGCGAGGGACCTCGGCTGGCGCCGATCGACGGCGATGTCGAGCGCATGATCGGCATCATCAACGAGTCGATCGCACGCAACCCGCCGCCCGCGGGCGAAGCACCGCTGCTCGAACGTTTTCGCGCCGTGGGCATCTGCGGCGCCGCCTGCCGCTGGGACGACCTGTCGCCGGCGTTGCAGGCGCGCTGGCGCGCGCTGGCGCCCGAACTGGTGGCGCAATTCAAGACCGCGCTCGACGTCGATCGTCGCGACATGCCGCGGGTCAATGGCTGGATTGCGTTTCGCCTGCCGCGCAGCTTCGGCAGCAACTACCGCATGCGCGCCGGATCGGCGGCCAACTCGGGTGGCATCTTCGGCCTCGAGGCGGCGGAGGCAAGCTACTTCTTCGGCGTTGCCGACGGCACGCATGAGGCGTTCGGGCAGGGGCGCCGCTACCGGCTGCAACTGCCCGCCGGCAGCCTGCCGGCCGATGCGTTCTGGTCGGTCACGCTGTACGAGCTCCACCCCGAGGGTCACTACCTGCTGCCCAACCCGATCGAGCGCTATTCGATCACCGACCGCACGCCGGGGCTGCGCCGCAATGCCGACGGTAGCCTTGACATCTGGATCCAGCCGAGCGCACCCAAGCAGGACGAGCGCCGCGCCAACTGGCTGCCGAGCCCGCGGGCCAGCCGCTTCCTGTTGAATGCGCGTTTGTACCAACCGCGTGCCGAGGCGCTCGATCCGAAGTGGGTGATGCCAGCGGTCGAGCGGCTCGGTCCGTGAGTCGAATTGAGGATTTCGTCGAATGAGAGCCAAGCCCTCGACCCACCTACCGATCCTGCGCGGTCGTTCGTTCGCTGCCGTGTTGGTGTTGGCGCTGGCCGCTGCCGGCGTATCGGCGCACGACGACGAGAAGGACTCGCTGCGCAACGCCGACCCGGCCAAGCTGGCCGCCGCGCGCGCCGCGGTGGCCCGCGAGCACCCGGCGCTGATGCGCTCCATCACGCGCGGCGGCAGCTTCAGCAGCGAGTTCTCGCAGGCCATTGCCAACAACATGTACAGCCGTACCGACGCGGCGGCGATTGCCGACGCTCGCGCCAAGCTCCAGGTCGAATCGCACGGTCCGCGCACCTGGCTGCTGCGCCTGCCGTTCGTCAACATTGCGGTGTTCGAGACCGACGAGGGCCTGGTGCTGATCGACTCGGGCTATGCGCCGGCCGGACCGGCGCTGCGCGAAACGCTGAAGAAGATCAGCGACAAGCCGCTGCATACGATCGTGCACACGCACTACCACGCCGACCATGCCTGGGGCGCCTGGGCGCTGATGGACATGGGGCCGGGCGGCGGCCAGCCGCGCATCGTCACCACCGAGGCGTTCATCGACCAGTTGAGCCAGGACCTGCGCAGCCACGGCCTGACCGCACGCTACAACCAGCAGAAGACCATGCCGCGCAGTTGGGATGAAGCGATCCGGCCGACGCTCACCTTCAGCGGCAAGACCACCCTCACGGTCGGCGGTGAGTCGTTCACGCTGACCCATGCGCGCGGCGAGACCGAGGACCAGCTCTGGGTCTGGGTGCCGTCACGCCGGGTCGTCGTCAGCGCCGACTACTACCAGGGCTTCATGCCCAACGCCGGCAACGGCCGGCGCCGCCAGCGCTATGTCGAGGACTGGGCACAGGCCTTGCGCCAGATGGCGGCGCTGAATCCGCAACGCGTGCTGACGATGCATGGCCCGGCGCTGGTGGGCGAGCCACAAGTCCAGGACAAGCTGGTCGCCCATGCAATGCTGCTCGAGTCGATCGCCGAGCAGACTGTGAAGGGCCTCAATGCCGGGTTGCGCCGCGACCAGGCGGTCGAGCGCGTCGAGGTGGCGCCCGAACTGTCGCGCCGCGACGACCTGAAGCCCGACTACGTCAGCGTGCGCGACATCGCGCGCATGGTGGCCAAACAGTACGGCGGCTGGTGGGACGACGTCCCTTCGCACTGGAACCCGGCCCCGCTGGCGGCGCAGGCACGCGCGATCGCCTCGCTGGCCGGCGGGGCGCGGCCGCTGATCGAACGCGCCAAGGCGATCAGTCGGGATGACCCCGCGGTGGCGGCCAGCCTGGCAGATTGGGCTTGGCTCGCTGCGCTCGACGATGCATTGGTGCTGCAGGGGGCGCTCGATGTCTACGGTGCGCGCATCCGCGACGACACGACGACGCAGGAAGCGCTGGTGTACCTGGAGCACATGATCCGCTTGAAGCTGCGGCTGGGCGAGCTGATGGTGCCGCGTGGTACGCAAGCTCGCCCGTGAGGCCGTTCAAGCCGCATTCCTCCCGGCCGTGTTGGCAGCTCAGGCGTCGTACTTGAATGACAGCGACACTCTTGCCCTGTAGGCGACGACCTTGCCGCCCTCGACCTTCATGTCCAGCTTGCTGACTTCGGCAATGCGCAAGTCGCGCAGTGTCTTGGCCGCGGTCTCGACGGCGTTCTTCGCCGCGGCCTCCCAGGAATCCGGGCTGGTGCCGATGATTTCGGTGACGCGGTAGACACCGGTTTCTGCTGTCTTCTTGGCCATCTTGACTTGCTCCTTCGGGTTGAGAGGCTCAGGACTCCATCCTGTTGCCTCGGGGCTGCCACCACGGGTGTGATGGCGAATCGCGCGGGTGCGGATACGCTTAAGGTGCGTCGAGGCGCTTGCACAACAAGTGTCGAGTGTGCCAGGGCCATTCGACTCGACCGGCGGTCGCTGGCAGCTATTCGGTAGGCGGGGGCGGTTCGCCTCCCGAGGCGTCAACGCTGTGCGTGCCGCGCTTGTGTTTGAGCTGAAACACCAGCGCGGCCTGGAAAGCAGCATCGGCAAAGGCCAGGGCGGCGCCGAAGTCCTTGTCGGACAGATGGCGCGCGGCGTCGTGCCGACGGTAGATGTTGGCGAACTCGCGCTCGCGCCCGGCCTGCACCAGCAACTTCCCCACGCCCAACGCGTCCAGCGTCTTCCAGATCTTGGGGTTGTAGGTGCGCGTCATCTTCATGACGAAGCCCACCGGGTCGTTGCGTGCCAGCACCGAAGCCAGTCTGAGGATCAGATCGAAGGGCAGGCCGACCTTGCCGCTTTCGACCAGGCCCATGAAGCTCGGGTCGTCGAGTTCCAGCGCCTGGCCGAGTTCCTCGAGTGACAAGCCTGCAGCCTGCCGCAGGTCGCGCAGCAGCCCCGCGGCCTTCTCGACCGCAGCCTTTCGGCCAGGCCCCTGGGTGCGCGCGGCGGCAAGCGTCAGGGCGGTGTCGGAGGCATCGCCCACGCGGCTTAGCATCGAGCCGGCCCAGCTTTGCAACTGCTGAGCCAACGAGAGCACCAGCGACTTGGCCCCAACACCCGCGCTCAATTCGGCTGGTTGGCGGGCGGGGCTCGCCGCGTGGGCGGCCTTGCGTGCCGGGCGTGCAGCCGGGGCTCTTGCGGTCTTGGCCATGCCGATCAGGCCGCAACCTTCCTGGCCTTCACGTTCAGCCAGCAGGCCATTGCCGGCAGCAGGAAGATCGCGCCGCAGACGTTGACCAAGAACATGAAAGCCAGCAGGATGCCCATGTCGGCCTGGAACTTGAGCGCCGCAAAGGCCCAGCTGCCGACGCCGATCGACATCGTGATCGCGGTGAACACTGCGGCCGTGCCGCGTTGGCGCATGGCCTCGTAGAAGGCCTCGCGCAGCGACGAGCCCTTGTCTTCCAGTTCGTGCTGCAGGCGCTCGTACAGGTAGATGCCGTAGTCGACGCCGACGCCCACGCCCAGTGCGATGACCGGCAGCGTCGGAACCTTCAGACCGATGCCCAATGCCGCCATCAGCGCATTGCACAGAATCGACACGATGGTCAGCGGCACCATGATGCACAACACGGCGCGCCAGTCGCGGAAGGTCAACCAGCACAGCAAGATGATGGCGCCGAAGATGGCGCCGAGCATCTGCACCTCGGCATGCTCGACGGCCTCGTTGGTGGCTGCGGCCACGCCGGCGTTGCCGCCCGCGAGGCGGAACTGGATGTTCGGCGTCTTCTCGGCGTCGATGAACTTCTTCAACTCGCCGACCACGTGGGTCAGGGTCGCACCGCCATGGTCCTTGAGGTAGATCACCAGGTGGATCACGCCGCAGCCCTCGGTATTGAGGCCCAGCTCGGGGTTGACGGCCTTGGAGCCCGTGCGCAGTGCCGCCTCGGTGCGCTGCAGCGCGGCCCAGCGCGGGCTGCCTTCGTTGTTGCCGCCGGCTGCCACCTTGGCAATGCCGGCCACGGTGGTCACCGACTGCACACCTGCGATACCACGCACGTGGAAGTCGAAGCGCTCGACCGCATTCATCACCGGCCACTGCAGGCAGGCTTCGGTCATGTCCTTGGTCTCGACGAAGACCGACAACACGTCCATGCCGATCGAGTAGCTGGCGACGACCTTGTCGTTGTCCTGGTTGTAGCGGCTTTCTGCGCGCAGCTCGGGCACGCCGGCGCCGATGTCGCCGGTGAGCAAGTGGCGCGAATAAACGGTGCCCACGGCCAGCAATACCAGCCAGGCGCCGATCGTGATCAGGGCCAGGCGCGGTTCGGCGAACTTCGACACAGCCCACCACAGCGGGTTGCGGCTGCCTGCTGGCCGCGCCGAGTTGGAGCCGGACTCCAGCGTCAGGTGCGACAGCACGATCGGCAGGATCATCTTGTTGGTCATGATCATCAGCAGCACGCCGATGCAGGCCGTGACACCGAGTTCGTGCACGATCGGGATCGCGATCAGCATGATCACCATGAACCCCAGCGCATTGGTCACCAGCGCCACCGTGCCGGGAATGGCCAGGTTGCGGAACGCCGTGCGCGAGGCTTCTTCGGACGATTCACCGGCCAGCACGTGCTGCTTCCAGGCGTTGGTCATCTGCACCGCATGCGACACGCCGATCGAGAAGATCAGGAAAGGCACCAGGATCGACATCGGGTCGATGCCGTTGCCGATCAGCGGCAGGATGCCCAGCAGCCAGACCACCGGCAGCAGCGCGACGAACAAGGCCACGATCGTCAACTTCAGCGAGCGCGTGTAGACGAACAGCAGCACCGCGGTGACGACGAACGCGATGCCGAAGAACGCGACCACCGTGAACAACCCGTCCATGACCTCGCCGACGATCTTGGCGAAGCCGATGATGTTGATCTCGATCTTGTCGCTGGTGTACTTGGCGCGGATCTCCTCGAGCTTCTTCGACACCTCGGCGTAGTCGAGCTTCTTGCCGCTGGAGGGGTCGGTTTCGAGCAGGTCGGCACGCACCAGGGCGGCCTTCAGGTCGTTGGCCACCAGGCGGCCGATTTCGCCCGAGCGGGCCACGTTGGCTCGCACCTTGGCCAGGCCCTCGGCATCGGCTTCGAAGCGCGACGGGATCACCACCTCGCCGGCAAAGCCCTCTTCGGTGACCTCGATGTACTTGACGTTGGGCGTGAAGATCGAGAACACCTGCGCCCGGTTCACGCCGGGCGTGAAGAACACGTCATCCGTGACGCCGCGGATGGCCTTCATGAACTCGGCGTTGTAGATGTCGCCCTCGCCCTTCCACTTCACGTTGACGAGGATGCGGTTGGCGCCGGCGAAGGTGCCCGAGTGCTTGAGGAACGCCTCCATGAAGGCGTGCTTGAGCGGGATCAGCTTGTTGAAACCGGGGTCGAGGTGCACCCGAAGTGCCGACGCGCCCAGGGCCACGGTGATGGCCAGGAAGATCATCGACAGCGGCAGGCGCCAACGGATCAGTGCTCGAGAGGCACTGTCGACGAAGGCGTCGAGGCGGCTGGTGGGGGCGGGCAGGTTCATCACTTGGCTCCGGACGCGGGGGCGGCGGCAGCAGCCACCTTCGTTGGATCGTGGCGATGCATGCCTCCATCGCTGGGCAGGAGCCAGTGACCGTCGGACAGCAGCGCGATGTCGGTCAGCGCGGCGCGGCCACCGCCGCGCACGATGTTGAACTTGGCGCCGCCGTCGCGGCTTTGCAGCACGATGCCACCCTGGCCCACCAGCAGCAGCGAGCCGTCGGCCGCCTTGGCGTGGCCGAACATCGAGATCGGTGCCGGCACCGTCGACTTGGTCCAGCTCTGTGCATCGGGCCCGGCCCGGTAGGCGTTGCCGCGCATGCCGTAAGCCACCCAGCTGCCGTCGTCGAGTTGTACTGCGCCGTAGAGCGAGCCGTTGTAGAAGGGCGGCACCACGCTCCAGGTCTTGGCGCCGTCGGTGGACGTGAGCACGAAGCCGCGCTCGCCGAAGATCAGCCAGCGGCTGCCGTCCTTGGCGCTCACGATCCGGTTCAGGTGCTTGTCACCGGCGTCGGTGATTTCGGCTTTGTTCCAGGTCTTGCCTTCGTCGCTGGAAGTCAGCGCGCGGCCGAAGGCGCCGACGGCCAGCCAGGCGCCCGAAGGCAAGCGCGCGATGCTCATCAGCGGCTCGCCGTTTTCTTTGTCGAAGGCCAGTTCCTTCCAGTTCTTGCCGCCGTCGTCGCTGCGCAGGATCTGGCCTTCGTGGCCGATGGCCATGCCGAGTTTGTCCCCCTCGAACACGATCTGAGTGATCAGCGCGTAGCGCCTGGGCTCCACGTTCGCCGCCTGCCAGGTCTTGCCTTCGTCGGCCGACCACAGGATCTGGCCAAGTTCGCCTCCGGCCACCAGCGTCGCGCCAGCGCGAGCGAGGGTGGTGAAGAGCATGCGGTCCACAGGGATGCGCGTTGCCGTAAGCGCCGGCGTGCTGCGTGGCGAAAAAGCGTAGGCAGCGCTCAAGGCCACGATGACGGCCATGCCCAGGCCGAGAAGGACTCGCATCGAAACGTCTCCTGCTGTTCGACTCAGGGCTACGGTGGCCCCGATGGTGCGTGATGGTCTGGCGACAGGGCCTGCCCTTCATCGTCTGAAGGGACTAGTGTTCCATGCCTGACAAATGGGTATCAGCGATAGTCCCAACAGACGATGGCCCGTCGCAGCCGCCTGCCAACAATCTACCTGCACAAGATCGGTGGGGGCCCCGTGCCCCGGACAAGGATTTCCATGGGACTGATGGGACAGGCTGCACTGGTGGGTGCGGCTCAGTACAAACCCGAGAAGTACGCTGCTGCGCCGCGCACCTTTCACCTCGAGCAGGTGGCCGAGCTGGCGGGCCTGGCGCTGGCCGATGCTGGCCTGGAGCTGCGCGACCTCGATGGCCTGGTGGTGCATGGCCCGCAGTTCCACGAGGCGGGCATGTTCGTGCCGGCGATGGTGGGTGAACATTTGGGCATCCGCCTAAACTTTGCCGAGGTGGTCGACCTCGGCGGAGCGAGCTCGGTAGCCGCTGTGTGGCGTGCCGCCGCGGCCATCGAACTCGGCCTGGCCAGCACCGTGCTGTGCGTGATCCCGGCGCGGCTGGCGCCGACCGCGCCGCACGACGACCACATGACGGCGGTGATGAAGGCGTCTCGTTTCGGCGGCCACAGCACACGCTTCGGCGCGCCCGAAGCCGAGATGGACCTGCCTTACGGCCACATGGCGCAGAACACCGGCTACGCGATGATCGCCCAGCGCTATGCCGCAGTGCACGGCTACGACGCGGCGGCGCTGGCGCGCATTGCCGTGGCACAGCGCTTTAACGCCTGTCACAACCCCGACGCGATGTTCCACGGCCAGCCGATCTCGGTCGACGACGTGCTGGCTTCGCGCATGGTCGCCGAGCCGCTGCGCGTGCTCGAGATCGTGATGCCGGTGGCCGGTGGCGCGGCGGTGATCGTGACCCGCGCCGACATCGCGCGCCGCTGCAAGCACCGTGCGGTGAACATCATCGGTTGCGGCGAGCATGTGCACAGCAAGTCACCGACCTACGCTGCCGACATGCTGGCCACGCCGATCGGCCCGGCCTCGCGCAAGGCCTTCGCGATGGCCGGCGTTCAACCTGCCGACGTGCACATGGCGCAGATCTACGACTGCTACACCATCACCGTGCTGTTGACGCTGGAAGATGCCGGCTTCTGCACCAAGGGGCAGGGCATGCAGTTCGTGCGCGAGCGCGACTTCCGCTTCAACGGCGATTTCCCGATGAACACGCACGGCGGCCAGCTGAGCTTCGGCCAGGCGGGCACGGCCGGCGGCATGAGCCAGGTGATCGAGGCGGTGCACCAGATCCAGGGCCGAGCCGATGAGCGCCAGTTGAAGCGCCACGACCTGGCCTATGTCTCGGGCACGGGCGGTGTGATGAGCGAACAGGGCGCGCTGATCCTGCGCGGGGGAGACTGATCGATGGCCTGGAACAAACCGCTGCCACACCCGACCGAGACCTCGGCGCCCTTCTGGGAAGGGCTGAAGGCGCACCAGGTGCGCATCCAGCAGTGCGAGGACTGCAGCCACTGGATCTTCTTCCCGCGCGCACATTGCCCGGCCTGCGCCTCGCGCCGCCTGGCCTGGCGTGACGTCTCGGGCGAGGGCACGCTGTACACCTACACGGTGGCCCGCGTGCCCACGCTGCCGGAGTTCACCGACGAGATGCCGCAACTGCTGGCCGTCGTGCAGCTCGACGAAGGCCCGCACATCAACACCACGCTGGTCGGTGTGGCACCTGAGGCCGTGCGCATCGGCGAGCGCGTGCGCCCGGTGTTCGACGACCGCCCGGGCGAAGCCACGCTGCTGCGCTATACGCCGGCAGGATCGACGCAGCCGGGCGCGATGGCCGAGGACGCCGCTGCCGCGCCCGCGCCGATCGCGGCGGCTGCGAAGGAAGCCCCCTTGCGCAAGGTACGCCAGGTGTCGTGCAAAGATCTGGCGGCCATGCGCGCTCTGGTTTCGGAGCAGTGGTCGGGCTGGTCCAACGAGTTCCTCGTTTCACAAGAAGTGATCAACCAGTTCGCGCAACTCTCGGGCGACGACTACTGGATCCACACTGACCCCGTGCGCGCCAAGGCCGAGAGCCCTTTCGGCACCACCATTGCCCACGGCATGCTGGTCCAGGCCCTGGCCAGCCGGCTGCGCCTGCCGCTGGACTTCGAGGTGATCGACTTCAACAACATGGTCAACTACGGCTCCGACCGGCTGCGCTTTGCCACGCCGGTGCCCTCGGGCTGCCGCATCCATGCCCGCTACCGCATCAAGGCTGTCGAGCAGGTCAAGGCCGGTGTGCAGATGACGATGGAGATCGCGATCCATGTCGTCGGCCAGGACCGGCCATCGGTGCTGAACGACCAGGTCATCCTCTACATGTGAGCGGCATGTACCGCTCGTGCAGGCCATGACCACGCCCCTGAGTGACCGCGCGCTGATTGCGTTCATGCTGTCGGCGAGCGTCGCCTCGACCATCGGCGGCCTGCCCTTCAACGCGCTGCCGGTGATGCTGGGCAGCATGGCGGACGCGTTTGCGCTCGATCCCAAGGCCGTGGGCTTGATGGGTTCGATCTGCTTCGCAGGCTACCTGCTCGGCACGCTGGGGGCGCCGTTCTGGATCAACCGGCTGAACTGGCGCGTGCTGACGATTGTCAGCGCAGTAGGTACCGCGGGTTCGTTCGGATTGAGCTCGCAAGTCAAGGATCTGAACACGCTCTACGCCGTGTGGGCACTGATCGGCTTCTTCGCCTCGACCATGACCTGCCTGGGCATGCGCATCCTGTCCGATCTGCCGAACAAGGTGCGTGCCTTCGGTGTCCGGCAGGGTGTGGAACTGTCCGCCACCGCGGCCGTGCTGTTCGCGCTGCCGCCGCTGGTGATCGCGACCTACAAGTACCCCGGTGCCGCGCTGGCCCTGGCGGGGGTGGTCGCCATTCTGGGTCTGTCGGCTTTTTGGGTACCACCCCACCCTCTGGCACCTGCTGCGCAACGGCAGGCGGGCCTTCGCAGCGTGAATGCGCGTGCATGGCTCTGCCTGGCCGTGTTCTTCCTCTTTCTCACCGGCAACATCGCGTTGTGGGCCTTTCTCGAACGCATCGGCGCGGCGATTCCCATCGCCGCCGCACAGATGGGGATTGTCTTTGCGGTGCTGAAACTCCTGGGCGGCGTCGCCGCATTCAGCGTGGCCGCGGTCGGCGACCGCGCCGGGCAGCGGGCGCCCTATGTCGTGGTGCTGGTCGGTGTGGCCGCTGGGCTTGCCTTGCTGGCCGGCGCCAAGGGCTTCCTGTCATTCGCCCTTGGCGCGTGGATCTGGGAGTTCGCATTCACCTGCGGTTGCGTGTTCCAGGCCGCGCTGATTGCCCGTCATGACGTCAGCGGACGCGCGGTGGTGCTGATTCCGGCGGTGTTTGCGCTCGGTTCGATGGTCGGCCCGGGTATCGCGGGCAACCTCGTCACTGGCGGAAGCTTCGCCTCTTTGCTGTTGCTCGCGCTGGCGTGCACCGTGGTGCCTGTACTGGCGCATTCGGTCGGCAGGCGCAGCGCCTACACCGGCCCCATCGCCCGCAGCGTGCCGTGAGCCCGCTGGAGCAGCACCTCCACCTGATCTTGACGTCGGATCGAGCAACGCCCAAGGGATAGACCATGCCCACTCCGACCGCCACAACGGCATCCGCCCTGTCCTTGCTCGACGCTGCCTTCTTTCTGCTCGAGACCGAAGAGCGCATGTCCAATGTCGGCCCGCTGATGATCGTGCGCCCGAAAGCGGGCGCACGTGGCGCGCGGGCCTATGCCGATCGCTTGCTGCGCGACATCGTGAAGTGCCCGTTGGCGCCGCCCTTCGACAGGGTCTATCAGGCGCCCGGGTGGCGGGGGCTGCCGCGACTGGTGCAGGCCCCGGTCGTCAACGTCGAGGAACACTGCTACCGCCACACTTTGCCGGCACCAGGCACGCAAGCCCAGTTGTTCGAGTTTGTCTGCCGCCTTCATGAGCAGCGTCTCGACCGTTCGCGCCCGCTTTGGGAGTTGCACGTGATCGACGGCCTGGCGAAGGGGCTGGTGGCGATCTTCTTCAAAGTCCACCACGGCATGATCGACGGCCGCGGCATGCAGGTGGCGTTTGACCGCTTCTTCAGCACCAGCCCCGACGACCGCACCGTGCATGCGCCCTGGGAACCGCCCGAGGATGTGGGCAGCAAGCGCGGCTTGGCGGCGAGTAAGGCAGCTGCTGCGCGCCAGCCGGCAGCCGACACCACCCCCAAGCGTTCGTTGCTGGCCGCGCTGGGTCGGCAGGCGCTGGCCAGTGCGGGTCTTGCCGAGGGCATGCCGTTGCCGTTTCTCAACATGCCGGCGGTGTTGGAAGCGGCGCCTTCGGTTCGACGTTGCCTGGCGTACTGCCTGTTGCCACTCGAGCGCGTGCGGACGCTGGCACACCAGTACGACGCCAAGGTCAACGACGTCATGCTGACCGTGCTGGACATGGCGATGAATGCCCACCTGGGGCGGGGCGACGGCCACCCGCTTGTGGCCGACATGCCGGTCGCTCTGGCGCAGGCACGCGGCGGCAATGCGCTGGCCATTCTGCAGTTTCCGCTGGGTGCTCCGGCGGCTTCGCCGCTGGACCGCCTGGAGCAGGTGAAGCGCCACACGGCGAAGGTCAAGGCGCATGTGCGCCAGACCGAAACCGGGGCGCTCGTGAACTACACGGCACTGGTCCACGCCCTTCCCGCGGCGATGGAAGTGCTGGGCGTCTCTCGGTCGCCCACCTTGGCCAACGCCGTCATTTCCAACCCCGGCGGCTACACCGAGAAGCGGTATGTGGCTGGCGCCGAGTTGGTGACCGGTCTGCCGGTCTCCGTGCTGGCGCCCGGGCAGACGCTGAACATCACCGTGGCCACCTACGACCAGAACCTGCAGATCGCCTTCCTCGGCATGGAATCGGCGCTGCCCGACATCCAGCGCCTGGCCGACCTTACCGTGAAAGCGTTCGACGAACTGCAGGCCGCCGCTACCGCACCGCAACGGCGCGCACGCGCGCCGCGTGCTGAGGAAGCCGCGGACCGCGCTGCGCCCCTTCGCAGGCGGAGGCAAGGCGCGCGGGCTTGATGTCGCAAGCGACGATCGCCGCCAGGTTGCTGACGAGACCCATGGCCAGATTTCGTCCAAATAGACGATGCCGGCTAAGGCCACAGGTTTGACAGTGCAGGCATCGCCCTTGCGGGCACGTTATCCAGAGAGCCAGACATGCAGCAGCATCAAACCCTTGCAGTCGAGTTGTTCACTGCACTAGTTGTCGCAATGTTCATTGCGCTGATCGTGGGAATGACCGTCCAACCCGTATCGAAGCGATTGGCCGCAATCGTCACGGATTACGTTGCCGCACACCCCACTTGCGGCGGCACACAAACGCACCATGCGTCAGGGCTCATGTGTTTGCTCTACCGGGTGGCGTCGCCTCACCGATAGCCAAACGCGGGACGGAGTGGTTCCCCAATTCTTGGACCCCAACGACATGACGATGAACCGTAAGTTGATCATTCGCTCCGCCGTAGTCGTCGCCATCGCTGCCGCTGCCGTTGCGGCGCTTCGGGTCAATCAGGCCGATAGCCCGGCTCAAGGAGCAGAAGCAGTCACCGCGGGCACTGCCAACGCTGACGCCATGCCCGCCTGGGTTGCTCATCAATATGAGCAGAACAGGGCCCAATTTCAGCACGGATCATGGGAGCGGCTGTTCGCCTCCTCCCGATGGTGACGTCGGGTCGTGCTGGCCCACGCCGAGCCGAGGCTTGGCGTCAGCCAACAGGCAGCTTGCCGCCGAGCAGCGTCTTCAGTCGCTCGCTCGCCCGATCCCTGACCTTGGTCTGCGGGAAGATCGCAAACGTCCCGGCTTCGACTTCGCGCAGCACCTGCCGCACCACGTCCTGAGGTTCCGCCCCCTTGGTTGCCAGGTCCACCAGGAGACGATTGATCGGCAAGGTCGCGTTGCCGGCATCGGCAACGAGTTCTCGGGCGATCCCGGTCCTGACGGCGCCGGGGAAGACCACCGACACGCGCACTGGGCTGCCCATCGCAGCGAGCTCTCGCGCCAATGACTCGCTCAGGGCCAGCAATCCATGCTTGGAAGCCGCATAGGCCGCGGTGTGGGCATGCGCGGCCAGGGCCGCCGCCGATGCGATGTTGACGACTTGCCCAAACCCCTGCGCGATCAGTCTTGGCACGAAAGAATGGACCGCGTGGACCGGGCCAAACAAGTTGATGTCGAGCACCCGACGCCACGTGGCAATCGGCATCTCCCAGCTCTTGCCGGTCGCCAAAGTGCCGGCATTGTTGATCAACAGGTCGACGCGCCCGAATCGGTCGAAGCTGAATTCGGCCAGCCTTTCGACGTCTGTCGCGCGGGAGACGTCAGCGACGACGCCAAGCCACTTGTCGGTTGCAAGTTCGCCTGCGATATCGCCCAAAGCCGACTCGTCGAGGTCGGCACCGACGCAGGCGTAGCCCCGCCGCGCCAGCTCCAGCACAAACGCGCGCCCGATACCCGATGCCGCGCCGGTGACCACAGCGACCGGCGGCACTGGCCCGGTGGTCATGCCGGCAAGGTCTGCTGGCGCTCGCGCGCCATCGTCATGGCCGTGTCCTCGATCATGTCCTCCTGGCCGCCGACCAGCTTGCGCCGGCCCAGCTCGAGCAGGATCTCGCGCGCCGGCACGCCATAGGTCTTCTCGGCGCGCTTGGCAAACAGCAGGAATGAGCCGTAGACGCCGGCGTAGCCCAGCGTCAAGGCGTCGCGGTCGATGCGCACCGGGGTGTCCATCATCGGCACCACCAGATCCTCGGCCACGTCCTGGATCTTCCACAGGTCGACGCCCGTTTCGACACCCATGCGGTCGCACACGGCGACGAAGACCTCCATAGGCGTGTTGCCCGCACCTGCGCCGAGGCCGGCAGCGGCGGCGTCGATGCGGTTGGCGCCGCACTCGATGGCGGCCAGGCTGTTGGCCACGCCCATCGCCAGGTTGTGGTGGCCGTGGAAACCCAGCTCGCTGTCCGGTTTCAGCGCCGCGCGTACGGCGCCGAGTCGGGTCTTCACGTCATCGGGCAGCATGGTGCCCGCCGAGTCGGTGATGTAGATGCAGTTGGCGCCGTAGCTTTCCATCAGCAAAGCCTGCTTGACCAGGCCCTCAGCGCTGTTCATGTGCGCCATCATCAGGAAGCCCACGGTGTCCAGGTCCAGCTTGCGCGCCAACGTGATGTGCTGTTCGCTGACGTCGGCCTCGGTGCAGTGGGTGGCCACGCGGATGGTGTGCACGCCCAGGTCCTTGGCCATGCGCAGATGGTCCACGGTGCCGATGCCGGGAAGCAGCAGGGCCGAGACCTTGGCGCGCTTCATCAGCGGGATCACGGTGCCCAGGTACTCCTCGTCGCTGTGTGCCGGGAAGCCGTAGTTGACCGAACTGCCGCCCAGGCCGTCGCCGTGCGTGACCTCGATCAGCGGGATGCCCGCCTCGTCGAGCCCGGTGGCTACGGCCCTCATCTGAGCCAGCGTCATCTGGTGGCGCTTGGGGTGCATGCCGTCGCGCAGCGTCATGTCGTGCACGGTGATCTTGCGGCCTTCGAGTGCGCTCTTCATGGGTTGATCTCCTTCAGGCGGCGATAGGTTCGAGCGTCAGCTTGCCCGCGAGGATCTCCTCGGCAAACATCTCGGCGGTGCGCGCGGCCGCCGCGGTCATGATGTCCAGATTGCCGGCATAGGTAGGCAAGTAGTCGCCGAGGCCCTTGACCTCGAGGAAGATCGAGACGCGATGGTCGTCCAAGTCGATCACCGGGCCGTTGACAAGCCGATAGCCGGGCACGTATTTCTGCACCTCGCGGATCATCGCGTGCACCGACTCTTCGATCTCTGCCGCCTTCGGGCGATCCACCGTCAGGCAATGCACGGTGTCGCGCATGATCAGCGGCGGCTCGGCCGGGTTGATGACGATGATGGCCTTGCCCTTCTTCGCGCCGCCCACGCGCTCGACACCGGCCGCCGTGGTGCGGGTGAACTCGTCGATGTTCTTGCGCGTGCCCGGGCCCACCGACTGGCTCGCCGCGGTGGCGATGATCTCGCCGTAGGCCACCGGCTGCACGCGACTGATCGCGTACACCATCGGAATCGTCGCCTGGCCGCCGCAGGTGACCATGTTGACATTCATCTCACGCTTGCCAACATGTTCCTTCAGGTTCACCGGCGGCACGCAGAAGGGGCCGATGGCCGCGGGCGTGAGGTCGATCATCATCACGCCCAAGGCGTTGAGCTTGCGTGAGTTCTCGGCGTGCACATAGGCGCTGGTGGCGTCGAACGCAATCTGCACGCCGTCGGCCTTGACATGCGGCAGCAGGCCGGCCACGCCATCGGCGGTGGTCTTCATGCCCATCTCGCGTGCTCGCTTCAGGCCTTCGGACGTGGGGTCGATCCCCACCATCCACACCGGTTCCAGCACCGGGCTGCGCTGCAGCTTCATCAGCAAGTCGGTGCCGATGTTGCCGGGCCCGATGAGGGCGCACTTGATCTTCTGGCTCATGGGGACGCTTTCAGTCGGTAAACGAGATCGAGCAGCCGCCCAGGCCCTCGATCTGCATGGTGAAGCGGTCGCCGGCGGTTGCCGGCACCAGGGCGGCCAGCGAGCCGGACAGGATCACTTCGCCGGCCAGGAAGGGGATGCCCTGTGCGCCCAGGGTGTTGGCCAGCCAGGCCACGGCCTCGGCCGGATGACCTTGCACGGCCGCGCCGGTACCGCTGCCGCAGGGTTGGCCGTTCTTGTGCATCTGCATGGCTGCCGCAGCCAGGTCGAGCGCGCGTGGGTCGGTGCGCTGCGCACCGATGACGAAGATGCCGCAGGAGGCGTTGTCGGCCACGGTGTCCTGGATCCGAATCTTCCAGTCGCGGATGCGCGAGTCGACGATCTCGAAGCAGGGGGCGACCCAGGCCGTGGCGTCGAGCACCTGCTCGCGCGTGACACCGGGGCCCTGCAGGTCCGCCTTCAGCATGAAGGCGATCTCGCCTTCGGCGCGGGGTTGGATCAAGCCGACTCCTGCCAGGCTCACCTGGGCACCATCGGCAACCTGCATCGCATCGGTGAGAAAGCCGAAGTCGGGCTGGCGCACATCCAGCATGTCCTGCACGGGCTTGCTGGTGACGCCGATCTTCTTACCGATCACGCGCTCGCCAGCGGCCTCGCGGCTTTTCAACAGATGCAGCGAGATGCGGTAGGCATCGTCAACCGTGATGGCGGGATGGCGACTGCTCAAGGGTTCAAGAGCGCGCCGTTCGCGCAAGGCGGCGAAGAGCTCGTCGCCGAGTTGGGCAATGAGGCGGTCATCCATGCTGCAGAAAGTCCAGGCATTGGCGGTTGAACAGGTCGCGGTGCTCCACCTGGACCCAGTGACCGCAGCGGTTGACCAGCAGCATGCGCGCCTGCGGTGCGTGCTGCACGATCTTCATCGCGCCGCCCACCGGGTTGAAGCTGTCGTTCACGCCCCAGAAACCGAAGATGGGGCAGCGCAGCTCGCGCAGGCGTTCGGTCATGTTCGGAACCTTCATCACCGAGCGCGCAGCCTGTGTCTGCAGGGCGGCTAACGGCGCGCGCTCGGTGATGATCTCCTCGGTCAGCAGGCTGGGGTCGAAGAGCTGCATGCGCATGACTTCACGCATCGCGTCGGGCCCGGTCTTGCCGGCCTTGTAGACCGCGAACATGTTGGCGATGCCGGGCATCGCCAGGTAGGTGTCGATATCCTCTACGCCGCCGGGGGCCATCAGGATCAGCCGCACCACATCGCCCGGATGGGCCAATGCGTGACCGAGCGCGATCGCACCGCCAAGCGAGTTGCCCAGCAACGTGACGTTCTTAAGCCCCAGCGTGTCGACAAAACGCTTTAAGCCATCGACGAAGAAGTCGAGGTCGTACATCGGCACATCGGGCTTGCTCGACAGGCCGAAGCCCAACATGTCGGGCAGGATGGCGCGATAGCCGGCGGCCGCGAACTCGGCAAAATTGCCCTTGAAGTTGCTGTAGCCGCTGGCGCCACCACCGGCGCCGTGCAGGAAGATCACTACCTCGCCATCGGCCGGGCCGGCCGCGTGGTAGTGGATCTGCTGGCCCTGGCCGATGTCTGCGAAGTGGCCGATGGGAATGGGGGACTTGTCCATGTTCATCCTCAGATCGTGGCCTGGATCAATTCGGTCACGGCCTGCGGGTCGACCACTGGGCGTGGGTTGGAGCCGCCATTCAGGTCACTCATCGTGCCGCCGATCAGCGCCGGGAAGCTGGCCATGATCTTGTCGGCGGCGATGCCCAGTTCGGTCAGGCGCAGCGGCTGTCCGATGCGCTTCATCAACGCTTCCACAGCATCGGCCGCAGCGTCGGCCGCTTCGCCGTCATCCATGCCGCGGGTATCGACTCCCAGCGCTTGCGCCACCTGCGCCAGCCTGGCCGTGGCGTAGTCGCGGTTGAAGCGCATGGCCTTGGGAAGGCCGATGCCGCAGGCCGTGCCGTGGTGAACGCCGAGGAGGCTGCCGATGGTGTGAGCGTAGGAATGCGCAATGCCCAGGCCGGGGCCGAGCGCGATGCCGGCCAGCGTTGCCGCCACCAGCATGTTCTGCCGGCCCAACAGATCGCCGCCGTTGTCAGCCACGATGGGCAGGTTATCGGCGATCAGCTTGATCGCCTGCAGGCCGCAGGCCGTACTGATCGGGTTGGCGCCGGGCGTGACCACGCCTTCAATGGCGTGGGTCAGCGCATCCATGCCGGTGCCCACGGTGATGGCCCTGGGCAGCCCGGTGACGAGGGTCGCGTCGAGAATGGCCACGTCGGGAATGACGTGCACGTCGGCGAGGAAGAACTTGCGGTGCAGCTGGCTGTTGGTGATGACCGCGCCCAGTGTCACCTCACTGCCCGTGCCGTGCGTCGTGGGGATCGCGATGTGCGGCAGCTGCTTGCCCGACAGACGCAGCAGCCCCATGTTCTCGATCGCCGAGCCGCCATTGGTCAAGGCCACCACGGTGAGCTTGGCGGCATCGATCGAGCTACCGCCGCCCAGGCTGATGACGCTGTCGGCGCCGACGTCCCGGCAGTAGTCCAGCGCGGCCTGCGCGCACTCATAGGTCGGATCAGGCACGACGCCGTCAAATACGCCCACGCAGCGTTCACCGGCAGCCCGGCGCACAATCTCCACGATGCCGGCCTTGCGCAGGCCGGGGTCGGTGATGATCACGGCGCGGCGCGCACCCAGCCGGCGCAATTCATTGGAGAGGTTGGAGATCGACTTCGGCCCACTGACGATCCTGGTCGGCTGGAAGAAGGCGAAGTTCTCGCCCGGCGTCTGGGGAATCACGGAGCCGAACGTGGCGCGGTTGGACGAGCCTTCGTTCGACTGGTACACCATCTTGGTGTTGGTGTAGGCCTTCAGGCCCTCTTCGCCGAACTCGCGGCCCAGGCCGCTGGACTTGTAGCCGCCGAAGGGGGCGAAGTCCGACAGCACGGCCACGTCGTTGATCCACATCGTGCCGGTACGTACCTGGTTGGCGACCTTGCGCGCGCGCTGGATGTCGCGCGACCACACCGCGCCGGCCAGGCCGAACTCGCTGTCGTTGGCGATCGCCACCGCATCGGCGTCGTCGTCGAAGGGGATCACCACCAGCACGGGGCCGAAGATCTCTTCGCGCGCGATGCGCATGCGGTTGTTCACGTGGCTGAAGATGGTCGGCTCGAAGTAGCAGCCGCCAGCGAACTGCTCGCCCGCGGGAGGCTTGCCGCCGCACTGCAGCTGGGCACCCTCGGCCTTGCCGATCTCCACATAGCGCTGCACGCCTTCCAGCTGCTTGGCGCTGGCCAGCGGGCCCATCTGCGTACCCGGCATCAATTGGTAGCCCACACGCAGGCCCTTGATGCGCTCAGTGATCTTGGCCACGAACGCATCGTGCAGGCCGCGCGCCACCAAGACGCGCGAGCCGGAAACGCAGACCTGACCGCAGTTCTGGAAATTGCCGGCAATCGCGCCGTCAACCGCCACGTCGAGGTCAGCATCTGCTAGAACGATGTTGGCCGACTTGCCGCCGAGCTCCAGCGACACCTGCTTCAGGCTGGCCGCAGCCAGGCCCATGATGCGCTTGCCGACTTCGCTGCTGCCGGTGAGCGAGATCTTGTCGACCTCGGGATGTGTGCACAGGGCCTCGCCGAGTTGTCCGCCGGGGCCGGTGATGACGTTGAGTACGCCTTTGGGGATGCCCGCCTGGTTGGCCAGCGAAGCAATGATCAGTGCCGAGAGCGGCGTCGTGGAAGCGGGCTTCAATACCAGCGTGTTGCCCATCACCAGCGCGTGCGAGATCTTCCACAGCGCCATCATGTGCGGCACGTTCCACGGTGCGATTGCTGCGCACACGCCGATCGGCTCGCGCCGGACACGGTGTTCGCCGAAGGCATACACCGAGCCGGAGACCGCGATCTCCTCTTCCCAAGCGAACTTGTTGGCCGCGTACCAGGCCAGGTTGCGCACGGTGTTCGCGGCGGCCCACAGGCCACCGCCGATCCAACTGACGGTGCCGCCGTTGCTGCGGCTGTCGGCCATCGCGATCTGGCCGGTGTGGGCTTCCACCAGGTCGGCGAAGCCGATCATGATCTCGGCACGCTGCTGCGGCGTAAGCCCGCTCCAGACGCCTGACTCGAAGGCTTCACGCGCAGCGCGTACCGCAGCATCGACGTCGCGCTCGTCACCCAGTGGCACTTCGGCGAAGGCCTGGCCGGTACCCGGATCGATGACCTGCATGGTCTTGCCGCCCATGGCATCGACCATCTCGCCGTTGATAAACATCTTGTACGCGTCCAAGGGGAATTCTCCGTCGAAGGTGGTCAATTCGTGCGCATGGTCGACAAGACCTCGCACTGCAACATCGTCTGGAAGGACTACGGCGCGGCGCCACCCGCCGTCCACAGCTTGGGCAAGCCCGGATCGGTGGCGAGAATGAGCTTCTTCAAGGCATTGCGCAGCGCCGCGGCTTCGAGTTCGCCGATGCGATCGACCACATCGGCTTCCACTGCCTTGGCCGCCGCCAGCACGTGCAGGATGGCGTCGCGGCCGACGCTGCTCAGCCGAAACGCGGGCGCGTCCCCGGTGTCCCGTTGCAGCAGGCCGCGGTCGCACAGCGCCTGCAAGCCCACGGCGCCGATGTCGATGCCGGTGTAGGCGATGTGCGCAGCGATCTCGCCGGCAGCCAAGGGCTCCCTGACGCTGAGCAGCGACAGGACAAAGAAGTCGGCATCGGACAGGCCGCGCTCGCCCAGCGTGCGCCGAAAACCGTTGACGAATTGGTAGTGTGCGCGGCCGAGCAGGTATCCGAGCAGATTCTCCGAATACAACGCGGTGCCGAGTTCGGCCTGCGGCTCGGTCGCCACGGCGCCGGCCTTGCGTGCGGCCAGCGCATAGCCGCCGGTTACGTACAGCAAGGGCGGTAGCGGGCTGCTGTCGTACTCGACGACTTCGCCGACGAAGATGACATGGTCGCCGCCCTCGTACTGGAAAGCGGTGCGGCATTGGAAGCGTGCGCTGCAGCCGGGAATCAGCGGCGCGTCATTGACAGCCTCGTCCAGGGGCAGGCCGGCAAACTTGTCCTCGCCGGCACGCGCGAAGCGGTTCGAGAGCGCCTCCTGCTCGTTGGACAGGATGTGCACGTTCCAGTGCGCGCTGGCGCTAAAAACCGGCAAGCTGCGCGCATTCTTGGCCAGGCTCCACAGCACCATCGGCGGCGACAACGACACCGAATTGAAGCTGTTCGCGGTGATGCCCACCGGGGTGCCGTCCTCGGCGCGCGCAGTGACGATGGTCACGCCGGTGGCAAACATGCCCAGCGCGTTGCGGAACTGCTTGGGGTCGAACTGGCGCGGGTCTGTCACGGCGTGCTCCCTGGTGCGGCTTCTGGGCAGGGCAAGCATCCTCGGCCTGCGCGTCGCGCAACACGTCCACTCGGACGATGGCCAAGAGCGTCCTGGCCCGGGCGCTTGGATCCGTTAGTCCGTTCAGACGATTGCCCGCCGGGGCGTCGATGCAACGATTGCCCATCGCTCCAAGAAGGGTTGCACCATGAAGACTTTGCCTGCCGACGACGACTACATGACGCCAGAGGCGATTGAACTGATCGCCCGAGCCAGGGCCCTGGCGCCGAACTTCGCCGAGCGCGCTGCGGCGGCCGAGGAAGCGGGCATGGTGCCGGCCGAATCCGTGCGCGAGCTCGCCGCTGCGGGCCTGTTCCGCGTGCTGCAGCCCAAGCGATGGGGCGGCTACGAGCTCGACCCGCGCGTGTTCTACCGGATTCAGATGGCGTTGGCCGAGGGTTGCATGTCCACCGCCTGGATCTACGGCGTGATCGGCGTGCACAACTGGGAACTGCCGCTGTACAGCGACCAGGCCCAGCGCGACGTTTGGGGCAAGGACAGCGGCACGCTGATCGCCTCGACCTACATGCCGGTGGGCAAGGCGGAGAAGGTCGAAGGCGGCTACCGCTTCTCGGGCCGTTGGGGTTTCTCCAGCGGCGTCGACCACTGCGACTGGATCTTTCTGGGTGGCCTGCTGCCCAAGTCCGATGGTTCCGGCGGACTGGAGCACAACACCTTCCTGCTGCCCAAGTCCGACTACAAGGTGGTGAAGAACTGGGACGTGCTGGGCCTGCGAGCGACCGGCAGCCACGACATCGTGGTCGACAACGCCTTCGTGCCGGACTACCGCGTCAACGCGACCAACGATCACAGCGATGCCGCCTGCCCCGGCCGCAAGGAGAACACGAGTACGCTGTACAAGATCCCGTTCATTCAGGTCTTCCAGCGCGCGGTCTCCACGGCCTGTATAGGCGCGCTCGACGGCGCGATCGCCGAGTTCCGCAAGCGAGCCGCGGCTCATGTGGGCAAGCATGGCAGCAAGACCGCAGAAGACGTGAACGCGCAGTTCGCCGTCACCGAGGCGATGATGGCCTCCGACGCGCTGAAGCTGGTGCTGTTCCGCAACTTCGCGCAGGTCGCCGCCAACTCCAGGAGCGGCGCCACGATGCCAGTCGAGGAGCGGCTGCTGCAGCGCGCGCAATCGGCCGCGGTGCCCAAGATCTGCTGCCGCCATGTCGACGAACTGCTGCGGGCCACGGCAGCCTCGGGCTGCTACAAGAGCAACCCGATCGAACGCTTCTTCCGCGACATCCACCAGTCGCGCGGCCACATCGCCAACAACACGGATGCCTACATGCGCGCCCACGGTGCGGTGATGCTGGGGCTGCCCAACACCGATCCCTTCGTTTGACATGAAGCCCCCAAGCTCGCATTCGCTCGCAGCCCCCCGAGGGGGTGCTCAGCGGCTTCGGGCGGCCGGGCGCCACTGAGGTGCAGCGGCCGCGGCCGCGTTTGATGATGAACAACGACAAGGCATACGACCTGGTGGTGGTGGGCTCGGGCGCCGGCGCGCTGCTGGGTGCCATCCGCGCGGCCGACGAGGGCCTGTCCGTGCTGGTGGTGGAGAAGACGCCGCTGGTGGGTGGCACTTCGGCCATCTCGGGCGGCGGCATCTGGATTCCCGACAACCCCGACCTTCCGCGCGTGGGCATCAAGGACAGCATCGATGCGGCCTTCCGCTATGTGAAGACCTGCGCGCGCGGCCTGGCCAGCGATGAGCGCATCCTGGCCTATGTGGAGACAGCGCGCCAGATGGTGCGCTACCTCGGCGAGATCGGCGTGCCCTACCGCAGCATGCCGCTGTATGCCGATTACTACCCCTCGCTGGACGGCGCGCTGCCCGGCGGGCGCACCATGGACCCGCGTGACTTCAACGCCGGCAAGCTCGGTGCGCAGGCGCTGGAGTCGCTGCGCCCGACCAACCCTGGGCAGTTGATCTTCGGCCGCATGAACATCAATGCCTTCGAGGCTCGGTCGATGCTGGCGCGCGAACGCAAAGCCAAGTTCGTGCTGGCGTGGATCATGCTGCGCTACTTCATCGACTACCCCTGGCGCAACAAGTCGCGGCGCGACCGCCGCCTCACTGGCGGGCAGGCGCTGACGGGTGGCCTGTTCACCGCTTTGCGCCAACGCAAGATCGACCTTTGGCTGGAGTCGCCGCTGCAGTCGTTGGTGGTTGACGGTGGTCGTGTCGCGGGTGTGATCGTGCAGCGCGGCGGCCAGGCGTCGACCGTGCGCGCCAACAAGGCCGTGCTGCTGGCCGCCGGGGGCTTCGAACGCAACCAGGCCATGCGTGAAGAACACCTGCCCAAGCCGACCGACCAGACCTGGACCGCAACGCCACCCGGTGGCAACACGGGCGACGCCATCCGCGCCGGTGCCCAGGCCGGAGGCGCGTTGCATCTGATGGCACACACCTGGGGCGTGCCGACGCTGGAAGTGCCCAAGGAAGAGAAGTTCCGGCCGCTGTTCGTCGAGCGCTCGCTGCCCGGCTGCATGGTCGTCAATGCGCGCGGCGAACGGTTCCTCAACGAGTCAGGACCGTACCCCGAGTTCCAGCAGGCGATGTTCGCCAACCATGCCGCCACCGGCGGTGCGGTGCCGGCGTGGATCGTTTTCGACGCCGACTTCCGCGCCAAGTACCCGATCGGCCCGCTGATGCCGGCCTCCGCGGTGCCCGACAGCAAGATGCGGCGCAGTTGGCTCAACACGGTGTACTGGAAGGCCGACACCTTGGCCGAACTGGCTGCGCAGATCGGCGTCGATGCCGCTGGCCTGCAGGCCAGCGCAGCCAAGATGACCGACTTTGCGCGCACCGGCAAGGACCTTGACTTCGATCGCGGCGGCAATGTGTTCGACCGCTACTATGGTGACGACCACGTCAAGCCCAACCCGAATCTGGCTCCGATTGCCAAGGCACCGTTCTACGCCATGAAGCTGTTTCCGGGCGATATCGGCACCAAGGGCGGCCTGCTCACCGACCGCGATGCGCGCGTGCTCGATGCCCAGGGCCAGGCGATCGCCGGGCTGTACTGCGTGGGCAACAATTCCGCCTCGGTGATGGGCCCGGCCTACCCCGGTGCCGGCTCGACCCTCGGACCCGCGATGACTTTTGCCATACGCGCCGTGGCGCACATGGTGGGCAAGCCGATCCCCTTGCAGCGAACCGACCTTCTCGGACCAGCGACATGAACGCCACGCCGTTGGCCGCACCCGCGGCGAGCGGCACCGTGACGCCGGTCGAGCCCGCACTGGAAGTCACCGATGCCGCCGAAGTGCAGTGGAGCGACAGCGCCGACGTTGTCGTCGTCGGCTGGGGCGCCGCGGGCGCCTGCGCGGCCATCGAGGTGCGCGCCGCGGGTGCGTCAGTGATTGTGCTCGACCGCTTTGGCGGGGGCGGCGCCAGCACGCTGTCGGGCGGCGTGGTCTATGCCGGCGGCGGCACCCGGCAACAGCGCGAGGCGGGCTTCTCCGACACGCCCGAGGCGATGACCGAGTACCTGCGCCACGAGGTCCAGGGCGTCGTCAGTGATCTCACGCTGCAGCGCTTCTGCCGCGACAGCGTGGCCAACCTCCAGTGGCTCGAAGCCCAGGGCGTGCGCTTCGGCAGCACGATGCCGGCGCACAAGACATCCTATCCACCCGATGGCGTGTTCCTGTACTACTCAGGCAACGAGGTCGTGCCGGCGTGTGCGGGATCGGTGCCGCCCGTACCGCGCGGCCATCGCGCGGTAGCCAAAGGGCAGTCAGGGGCCACGCTGTACGCAGCTCTCAAAGCCTCCACGCTGCGCTCGGGTGCCCAGGCCGTGACCCAGGCTGCGGTGCGCCGCCTCGTGCGGGAACGCGGCCCCGACGGGCGGCCGGGCCGCGTGCTCGGTGTCGAGGTTTGGCAGTTGCCAGCCGACGATCCCCGCACCAGGCGCCACGCCGAGCTCGATGGGTTGATCGCCAAGTGGCGGCTGTACCAGGCCCGCAAGGCCGAAGGTGCCCGACGCGAGCAGGCTCGCATCGAGCGCGAGATCGCGCAGCCGCGCTTCATCCGTGCCAAGCGGGCAGTGGTGCTGACCACCGGCGGCTACATCAACAACCCGGCATTGGTGGCCGAACACGCAGCCCATTACAAGCGCGGCTGGCCGATAGGCGGCGCGGGCTGCGATGGCAGCGGCCTGCGCCTGGGTCAGAGCGTGGGCGGTGCGGCTGAGCGCCTGGGCAATGTGTCGGCCTGGCGGTTCATCACGCCGCCGTATTCCTGGCCCAAGGGCCTGGTGGTCAACGCGCGTGGCGAGCGCTTCTGCAACGAGCAGGTTTACGGCGCGACGCTCGGCCAGGCCATGGTCGAAGGTCAGGGCGGCAAGGCCTGGCTGGTGCTCGATGCGCGGCTGCGCTGGCAGTCGATCAGGGAGTGCCTGTTTGGTGGGCTCTGGGCCTTCCAGACCTTGCCGGCGCTGGCGATGATGCTGTTCAGCGCAAAGAAGGCCAGCTCGATCGAGGCGTTGGCCGAGCGCATCAGCGCCGACCCTGCCGCACTGCGCTCCACGGTCGTGAAAGCCAACGCCGCCGCCGCTGGCCGCGCCGAAGACCCGCAAGGCAAATCTGCGGACATGCGCCACGCCTGTGAACGTGCCCCGTTCTATGCGATGGATATTTCGATCGGCGCACGCACCTTCCCGCTGGCCACGCTGACACTCGGCGGGCTGCGGGTCAACGAGGCCGACGGCCATGTCCGCGACGAGCAAGGGCAGGACATTCCCGGCCTGTTCGCGGCCGGGCGCAGTGCGATCGGCATTCCGTCGTCGCGCTATGTGAGCGGTCTGTCGCTGGCGGATTGCGTTTTTTCAGGCCGGCGCGCCGGGCGCGCAGCGGCCGTCGAATAGGGAGACAGAAGCATGGGACGGCTCGAAGGCAAAGTGGCCATGATCACCGGCGGCGCCAGCGGCGTTGGACGGGAGTGCGTGCTGCGCTTCGTGAGTGAGGGCGCTCGCGTTGTGCTCACGGACCTCAACGAGATCGCGGGTCGGGCACTGGCCGCAGAGATCGGCGAGAACGCCCTGTTCCTGCACCACGACGTGGCCGACGAAGCCGACTGGACGCGCGTGATGGCGGCCGCGCAGAGGCGCTTCGGCGCGCTGGACGTGCTGGTCAACAACGCGGGCATCCTGATCCCCGGCGATATCGAAGAAGGCAGCCTCGAGGACTTCCGCAAGCTGATGCGCGTCAACGCCGAGTCGGTGTTCATCGGCTGCCAGCAGGGCGTGCTGGCGATGAAGGAGCGCGGCGGCGCGATCGTCAACCTGGCCTCGGTGTCGTCGTGGATGCCGGTGGACAGCTACGCCGGCTATGGCGCTACCAAGGCAGCCGTGGCCGCACTCACGCGTTCGGCAGCACTGCATTGCCGCAAGCAGGGTTATGGCATCCGCGTCAACTCGGTGCACCCCGACGGCATCTACACGCCGATGATGGCGGCCACGGCCCCCGGCGTGGACCCGAAGTACCTGTTGTTCCACCCCAAGAAAAACAAGAGCGGCCGCGCCTGCATGCCCGACAAGGTGGCCAGCGTGGTGCTGTTCCTGGCCTCGGACGATGCAGCCCACGTCAGCGGCGCCGAGATGCATGTGGACAACGCGATCCTGGGGATGGGGTTGTGAGCGCCGCTGGGCCGCTCCCGAGGCGCTCGCTCCCCCTCGGGGGGAAGCTGCCAAGCTTCGAGGGGGTCCCATGAGCACAGGCCCGTCGCGCTACCACGCACTGAAGGTGCGCTCGGTCGTTGAGGAAACGCACGACAGCAAGTCGATCGTGTTCGACATCCCTGCCGCCGATGCGGCAAGCTTCCGCTACAAGCCGGGTCAGTTTCTGACCCTGCGCCTGCCCATCGCTGGTCGCCATGTGCCGCGCTGCTATTCGATGGCCAGCGCACCGGCACTGGACGACGGCTTGCGCGTCACCGTCAAGCGTGTCGCGCAGGGGCGCGGCTCAAACTGGGTCTGCGATCATCTGCAAGCCGGCGACACGGTGGAGGTCCTGCCCCCGTCGGGCGTCTTCACGCCGCGCTCGCTGGACGGCGACTTCTTGTTGCTGGCGGGTGGCAGCGGCATCACGCCGGTATTTTCCATTCTGCGCTCGGCGCTGGCCGCGGGACAGGGACGCATCACGCTCATTTACGCCAACCGCGACGATCGTTCGGTCATCTTTCGCCAAGAACTGAATGCACTGGCCGGAGCCCACCCGCAACGGTTGACTGTGATCCATTGGCTCGATTCAGTGCAGGGCGTGCCCTCGGTGGCTCAACTGGCAGAGCTGGCCATGCCCTTCCGCAAGGGCCAGGCGTTCATTTGCGGCCCTGGGCCCTTCATGGACGCCTGCGTCGCGGCACTGCAAGGCATCGAGATGGATTCGACGCAGATCCACGTCGAGCGCTTCGCTTCGCTGCCCGACGAAGAAGACACTGCTTCAGCCAGCGCGGCCGCGATCGCACCCGCCGATGGCGTTGACATCGCAGAGATCGAGATCTCGCACCAGGGCCAGCTGCACCGCATCTCCTGCGGGGGCCACGAGACGATTCTGGAGGTGGCGCTGCGCCAAGGCATCGACCTGCCGTATTCCTGTCAGGCGGGCATGTGTGCCTCCTGCATGTGCCAGATCGTCGAGGGCAAGGTGCACCTGCGCGTCAACGACGTGCTGGACAAGAAGGACCTGGCCAAGGGCTGGATCCTGGCCTGCCAGGCTGTGCCCACCAGCGCGCAGGTGCGCGTCAAGTTCGCGGAGTGAAACACATGGCAACCGTGCCGCAGACATTGCCGCAAACGCTGCCCCAGGTGATCCGCCAGGCCGCGGCACGCTTTCCGCAACGCAGCGCCATCGTCGACGGGTCGCAGACGATAAGCTACGCCGATCTGGCCCAGCGCAGCGAAGACGTGGCGCGGGCGCTGCTCGCGCAGGGTGTGCAGGCGGGGGATCGCGTGGCCGTGTGGGCGCCGAACCAGGCCGAGTGGATCCTCGCGGCGTGTGGCACGCACATGGCCGGTGCGGTGCTGGTGCCGATCAACACGCGCATGAAGGGCCCAGAAGCGGCCGACATCCTCGAACGCAGCCGTGCGCGCGTCCTCTTTTGCATCGGCGATTTCCTCGGCACCTACTACCCTGCGATGCTGGACGGCTTGCGACCGGCCACGCTGGCCCGCATCGTCGTCCTCGGTGTCGCTGCGCGGCGGACCGGCGAGCTCGGGTGGCAGGACTTTCTCGCCGCGGGTTTGGCAGTGCCGCCAGCGCAGGTGCATGCACGCGAGGCCGCGCTTGGCCCTACCAGCACCGCCGACCTGATGTTCACCAGCGGCACCACCGGTCGCCCCAAGGGGGTGATGGCGGCGCATGCGCCCACCATTCGTGCCTTCAGCGAATGGGCGCGGGTAGTCGGGCTCGAAGAGGGCGCGCGCTACCTGATCATCAACCCCTTCTTCCACAGCTTCGGCTACAAGGCCGGCTGGGTGGCGGCCTTCCTGCGCGGCGCCACGGTGTACCCGCAACAGGTGTTCGACGCTGACGCCGTGCTCTCACGCATCGCCGCCGATCGCATCGGCTTCCTGCCGGGGCCGCCGACGCTGTTCCTGACCATGCTGGCGCATCCCCGACTGAGGGACTTTGACATCTCCAGCCTCCGTTCGGCTGTCACTGGCGCGGCCAGCGTGCCGCCGGTGCTGATCGAGCGGATGCGCAGCGAGCTGGGCATCGCCAACGTCACCACCGCCTACGGCCTGACCGAATGCGGCGGCTGTGCCACCGTGTGCGATCCCGCGGACAGCGCCGAGACTATCGCCAACACCTGCGGCAAGGCCTTGCCCGGCACTGAAGTGCGCTGTGCCGATGCCCAAGGCTGCAGCGTTGCGCCGGGCGAGGCGGGCGAGGTGCTGCTGCGCGGCTACCACGTGATGCAAGGCTACTTCGAGGATGAGGCCGCCACGCGCGAGGCCATAGACGCCGACGGTTGGCTGCACACCGGTGACGTCGGCGTGATGGACGAGCGTGGCTACTTGCGCATCACCGACCGGCTGAAGGACATGTACATCACCGGCGGCTTCAACTGCTACCCGGCCGAAATCGAGCGCCTGCTCAGCGCCCACCCGGCCATCGCCCAGGTGGCCGTGATCGGCGTGCCCGACGAGCGCATGGGCGAGGTCGGCTGCGCGTACGTGGTGCTGCGAAACGGCGTTACTGCCACCGAAGCGGAAGTGATCGCCTGGGCGCGCGAGCACATGGCCAACTACAAGGTGCCCAGGCAGGTGCGCTTCGCTAACACCTTGCCAGTCAATGCTTCGGCCAAGGTCGACAAGAAGGTATTGCGCGAACTCTGGAGAGCGGGCGGCGCAGGCGGTTGAAAGTCTTTCGCCCAAAGAAAGCGTGATGGCGCTCGGTCAAGGTTGAGCTGCTGCGGGCCCATGGTCAGGCGCGAGTCCCCATGGATATCTGATGTCGGGTTCGTCGCGCTGAGCGGCCCCTGACTGGTCTCAACCGTGGGCCCGCATCGACTCGTTGCAGCCTGTCGCCCCGGCGCCCGATAGCTGCCTTCGCCCTCATTTCGGCACCTTGAGGCTATGGTGCCGCTACAACTTTAGGGTGCAATGACATCCAGCGTCGGGAAGTAGGTTCTGAACCGGCTGGCATCGCGAGTCAGTAGGGGCCAGCCTTCGACCGCCGCATGCGCACCAATGAAGAAGTCGGGCAGCACCTGCAGCTTCCTACCTCCGCGTCTTCGGTACTGGACAAAGGCCTTCGCCGCCAGGAACAGGGCTGGCCGCGAAATTTCACGCAGTTCCAGCGCAAGCGTGGACACCGCACTGTCCAGTCCTTCGAGCGTCGAGAACGACAAGGAAATCTCCGCGTAGATGATCGGGTTGATGGTCAACTGGTGAATGCTGGCCTGTGCACGCAATTGACCGATCGACCAGTTCGCCCACTGCGGATCGTCCTGCAGCACGTCCACCAGGACGTTCGTGTCGACCAGCAACATCAGTCATCCGTGCGCAGCAGCTTCATCAACTCATCCGTTCGCCAGCGCACATCTGCGCTGCCCCGCACGGCGTCGAATCGGTCCCGGGGTGGCCGACGTGCGCCCTTGGCTGGCCGTGGCCGATGCAAGACCACCTCCCCGGCAGCACTCACCGAGAACTCCACGGGCGCTCCGGGCAAAAGTTGCAGTTCATCACGTATGCGCTTGGGTATGGTGACTTGGCCCTTGCTGGTCAAGGTCGTCGACATCACAATCTCCTGAGGTGTTACCGGAGCGATAGATAGTAATACAAAGCACCGCAGTGTGCACGCGGACGTCCGGCCGATGCGCTGACGACGGTCTTCTGACGCGCGTGCTGAACGGCAGCAATTGGCCGGTGGAGCCATTGGCCATTGGTTGCCGAATGTCCGCTGAACGCCTCGTCGCCGCCTTTCGGCCGACTTGATCGCGGCGTTCCGACCGGATCAATTCCCCATCGTCTGCCTCAAGGCAGCGAACTCCGATCGATGGCCACCACCCATCGCTTCAACACTGCGCCTGCGCAGACTTGCTTCTATCGCTACAGCGCAAAGTCAACGGCCCGGCCGGCGTGTCACCACACCGGCCGGGCCGTTCGATCGGGTAAGGCGGGCGATCAGGCGCGCTGCAGTTGGGCAAGTTTGTCGACCTTCTTGGCCAGCGCATCCACTTCCTTGCGCGTGGGCAAGCCGAAGCGATGCAGCGTGCTGCCCAGGCCCTGGCTCAACCGCGCTTCGATGGCGGCGCGGTCGAACCTCTTGCCTTCGAGCTTGAACTGGCTGAAGTCGAACTTCTTGGCGTCGAGCTTGAACTTGGACAGGTCGAACTTGGCGCTGTCCGTGGGCTGCAGCTTGGCCTTGATGTCATCAATGGCCTGCATGAACTTTGGCTCGAGGCGCTTGCCTTCGGCGATCAGGTCTTTGCGGCGTTCTTCGCGCACCTTGCGGGCCTTGGCTACGGCGCCCAGGCCGACCAGAAGCATTTCATGGGACGAGGCGCGCGCCTTCGCAATTGCCTCGTTGACTTGTTCCTTGACGTCGGTCTTCGTCGGCTTGGTCTTGTGCGCCGTAGCGACTGGCTTGGCGGCACGCTTGGCAATGGGGGTCTTCTTGGTCGACATGATAAATTCCTTGAGTTGAATGAGATGGGTTGTTAAGGTCTACGTTTCCGGGGTCTTCGACGCCGGCAATCTGCTTGCCCCGGTGTCGATGGAGGAATGTAGGTTTCGGTCTGTAGAGCAGTCACCCCAGCATCTTCAAGGGGTCTCGCGACGACCACTGCTGCGACGGCGCGCTGCAAGCAGATACAGCGCCTGCGTGACGACCACCACGGCACCACACACGTAGAACGTCAGGCCCAGCCAGTCGCTGTCCGGGCCCTCGCTGATCCCGCCGAAGTGGTAGGCGATGAACATAGCCAGCAGCGAAACCGTCAGTCCGGCGCCCAGCGCCAGCAGGGCTGGCCAGCGGCGCGACCAGAAGCTGCGTGATTCGACGGTGGGTGGGTTCGATGCATGCATCTCAGGATCTCCTTCTGCGTGGCCCGAAGGCCGGTAGGCCCATGTTGGACCGGCCCAGCTAGGGCTACGCTGATCAAGCCACCGCAAAACGGCAAATCCTGAGTCGCGACCTCTGTGGTTTCACGATGCGAACTCTCGGCGTCGAAATCGACCCGAATCCTGCGGTTTCGAGCCCCTTTCGGGCTCCCGGGCGCCCTTGGCGCCCGCTGCGGACGCACTCATCCCGCCAAGCGCCTGCGCGCCAGGTAGATGTTGGCCAATCCCAGCACCACGAAGGCCCGCGTTGCGTTCTTCGCCAGGCCGCGGTAGCGCACCTTGGAAAAGCCGAACTGCCGCTTGACCACCGCGAACACATGCTCCACCCGCGAGCGCACCTTCGATTTGATTCGGTTGACGATGCGCTCGAGGTCGGCCACGACGCCGGTGCCGTTCACCCGCTGGTTCGTGCGGTCCCGCGCGCCCGGCGCCTTCGAGGCGATCAGCTCCTGCTGCGAGGCGTAGGCGCTGTCGCCGAAGAGTTCCTCCTCGGCGCCGTGCATCAACTGCGGCAGCGGGTGCTTGTCGTGCACGTTGGCCGCGGTCACCACGGCGCTGTGGGTCAACCCGGTCTTGCTGTCCACCCCGATGTGCAGCTTCATGCCGAAATGCCACTGCTGGCCCTTGCGGGTCTGGTGCATCTCGGGGTCGCGTTGCCCAGCAGCGTTCTTGGTCGACGGCGGGGCCGCGATGATGGTGGCGTCCACGATGGTGCCGGTGCCCACCTTCATGCCCTTGTCCTGCAGCACCTGACCGACCGTGGCGAACAGCGCCGCGCCCAGCTTGTGCTTCTCCAGCAGGCGCCTGAACTTCAGCAGCGTGGTGCCGTCGGGCACGCGCTCGCGGCCCAGGTCGATTCCGACGAAGCGACGCAGCGCCACGCTGTCGAGCAGCGCCTCCTCGCAAGCCTCGTCGGCCAGATTGAACCAGTGCTGCACGAAGTACATCCGCAGCATGCGCTCCAGGCCCACGGGCGGGCGGCCGTTGCCGGCCTTGGGGTAGTGCGGCTCGATCACCGCGCACAACTCCGCCCAAGGCACGATGCGCTCCATGGTTGCGAGGAACTCGTCGCGCCGGGTGGGGCGACGGAAGCGCTCGAAGGAGTCGTTGCGATCGGCGGCCATGGCGAGGGTTTGCTGCTTCATGCATGTATAACGCACGAACAGCGCGACTGGTTGACCTTATTCAGCGTTGCCCTAG
>Ga0268298_10000454_pt1 | contig 52846 bp, 43 predicted proteins | sample WWTPWeurt_MetaG_FD_194462 | JGI IMG/M metagenome (GOLD analysis project Ga0268298, IMG submission 194462) | Activated sludge microbial communities from WWTP in Nijmegen, Gelderland, Netherland - WWTP Weurt | ecosystem: Engineered > WWTP > Aerobic digester > Activated sludge | place... | reverse complement strand
TCGAGCTCGAGTTCGTTACCCTCGCGCGCGAAGCGGCGCAGCCGCCGCAGCGCCACCTTGATGTTGCGCGTGCCCAGCTCGAGCGAATCGTCGTAGTCCTTGTAGGCGCGCTGGTCCCAGACCTTCACCGCGCTCTTGTTGCGGCCCTTGTCCTGGCCGATGCGGATGCCCTGCGGGTTGACGCCGTAGGCGCCGAAGGGGCTGGTGCCGCCGGTGCCGATCCACTTGCTGCCGCCCTCGTGGCGCTCCTTCTGCTCCTCGAAGCGCTTCTTCAGCGTCTCCATCAGCTCGTCCCAGCCCATCTTCTCGATCTTGGCCTTCTCCTCGGGGCTCAGCTCGAGCTCGAGGTTCTTGCGCAGCCACTCGAGCGGCACCTCCTTGGTGAAGTCGGCCAGCATCTCGACGCCCTTGAAATAGGCGCCGAAGGCACGGTCGAACTTGTCGAAGTGGGCCTCGTCCTTGACCAGCGCGCTGCGGGCCAAATAGTAGAAGTCGTCCACCGAGGGGCCGATCACGCCTTCGCGCAGGGCCTCCATCAGCATCAGGTACTCCTTCACGGTCACCGGCAGCTTGGCCGAGCGCAGCGTGTAAAAGAACTGAATCAGCATGGCAGGACGTCCGATGGCAGAAGTGTGCCTATTGTGACTGCGGCGGCCTTGCGCTGCCGCGCTGCCGACCCGTGAACCCGACTCTCGTCGCACTTGCCGTGATCATCCTGCAGCAGGGCGTGTTCGCCCTGATGTGGGGCCTGCTCGCGGTGCTGCACCTGGGTCGTCGCAGCGCATGGCGCTGGTCGGTCGGCAACCTGCTGGTCAGTGCGGGCCTGGGCCTGATCGCGATGCGCTCGGACTTGCCGGTGTGGATCGGCTTCTGGGTCTCGAACGCGCTGATCCTGGTGGGCATGAGCCTGATCCGCGGCGGCGTGGAGGTGTTCGCCAAGCTGCGCCCCGACCGTCGCGAGCATGTCTGGCTGTGGGTGGGGTCGATGTCGGTGCTGGCGCTGGTGCTGCACGCGAACAGCCCCTGGTTGGTGGTGGTGGTCACCTCGCTCAGCCTGGCCTGGGTGATGGCCCGCGCCGGCCGGGCGATCCAGCGGCACCTGGCGGCCGAGATGGGCGAGCGCGCCACCCGCTGGTTCGCGTCGATGTTCTTCGGCCTGACAGGGGTGCTGGCGGCACGGGCGTCGGTGGCGGCATTGCGGCCCGAGTGGCTGGGCGACTCGCTGCACACCTCGAGCTCGATGAACACCACCGCGGTGCTGCTGTTCCTGACCTGCGGGCTGGTCCTGAACCTGTGCCTGGTCAGCCTGCTGATGTCGAGACTGGTGCGGCGCCTGCAGCACCAGGGTGACCATGACGAGCTGACCGGCCTGTTCAACCGCCGCGCGATCGAGCAGCGCCTGCGCGAGGAGGGGCTGCGCCTGGCCCGCTACCGCCAGCCCTTCAGCGTGCTGAGCTTCGACGTCGACCACTTCAAGGGCATCAACGACCGCTTCGGGCACCCGGTGGGCGACCAGGTGCTGCGCGCGCTGGGGGCCACCGTCCACCAGGTGTGCCGGGCCAGCGATGTGGCCGGACGTGCCGGTGGCGAGGAGTTCTGGATCGTGATGCCCGGCACCGACCGCCGCGGCGCCTTGCATCTGGCCGAGCGGCTGCTGCAGGCGGTGCGACAGCTGAGGGTGGCCGAGCTGGCGGCGGATTGCACGCTCAGCGTCAGCATCGGCGTGGCGGTGGCCGACAACCCCGCCGAATCGCACGAGGCCCGCCTGCAGCGCATGGACGCCGCCATGTACGGGGCCAAGCGCAAGGGGCGCAACCGCATCGAGCTGGCGCTCGAGCCGTCGCTCTCAGCGGCGCTTTGAGGCCTTGGCGCCCGGGTCGTGCCGGGCCAGCCAGTCGAAGAACTCGCCGTACCACAGCCGGCTGTTGCGCGGCTTGAGCACCCAGTGGTTCTCGTCCGGGAACCACACCAGCCGCGCATCCACGCCGCGCGCCTTGAGCGTGTTGTAGTAGGCCAGGCCCTGCTGGTCGGGCACCCGGTAGTCGAGTGCGCCGTGGATGACCAGCGTGGGCGTGTCCATCGTGGCGGCATGCGCATGCGGGCTCTGGGCATGCACCTTGGCCATGTTGTCCCAGTACCAGCCGCCCAGTTCCTTGGCGTGCCAGCTCCAGGCATCGTCGGCGAACATCGCCACCCAGTCGAAGCAGCCGGCGTGGCAGATGTAGGCGGCATAGCGGCCGCGCGGCACATGCGCGTTCATCCAGGCCACCATGTAGCCGCCGTAGCTGCCGCCGGTGGCGAACACGCGCCGACGGTCGATCCAGCGCTTGCGCAGCAGCGCGGTGGTGGCCGCCTCGACATCCTGCAGCTCGAGCTCGCCCCAGCGGTGGGTGATGCTGTCGGTGAACGCATGGCCGAAGCCGGTGGAGCCGTGGTAGTTGACCACCGCCACCACATAGCCCTGGGCCGCGAAGGTGGGGTTGTTCCAGCGGAAGTGGAAGGTGTCGCCCATCGACGTGTGCGGGCCGCCGTGGATCACCTGCAGCAGCGGGTACTTCTTCTGGGCATCGAAGCCGGGCGGGTAGAACAGCCACACCTGCACTGGCTCGCCGCCAGCGCCGGTGATCCAGGTCTCCTCGTGGCGACCGATGGCCAGCCGCGACATCAGCGCATCGTTGAACTGCTCGAGGCGCCGCGGCGCGCCACCATCGTCGAGCGCCAGCACGCGCGGGGGGTGGTCGGCGGCATCGGCGGTGACCACCAGCGCGCCGCCGCTGCGGTCCCAGGCCTGCACCCAGCCGCCTTGCGTCAATCGTTGGACCTGGCGGGTCTCGAGGTCGAAGCGCCACAGCGGTCGCCGGCCCTGTTCCTCGGCGGCCAGCAGCACCGACTGCCCGTCCTCGCTCCAGGCCAGCGGGCCGTGCACATCGCGGTCCCAGGCCGTGCTGATCACCTCGTGGCCGTTGCCCCGCTCCCACACCGCCAGCTGGCCGGGCATGGTGTGGCGCTTGCCCTGGTGGCTGGCGACGAAGGCGATGCGCGAGCCATCCGGGCTGTAGCGTGGGCCCGAGAAATCCCACTCGGGATCCTGCGCCACCGGCGTGATGCGGCCGTTGCGCAGATCGACCTCGGCCAGCGCGCAGCGGCCGTCGGTGCGCTTGACGGGCGCCGGGTCGTAGGCGAACACCGCGCGCCGACCGTCGGGCGAGACGTCGAAGCACTGCGCATCCGGCTCCTTGCGCGTGAGTTCGTAGGCCGTGCCCTCGAACAGGTCGCGGCTGCGGCCGGTGGACAGGTCGAGCAGCAGCAGGTGCGGCACGCGGTCCTGAGGCACCATGTGGTCCCAGTAGCGGTACAGCGATTCGCTGGTGACGTACGCCGATTCCTTGCGTTCCTTGTGGGCCTTGTGCGCCTTGGCCTGGGCGGCGGCGCCCTTGAGCGCCGGCCAGACCCACGACACCACCACCACGCGGCGACCATCGGGCACCCAGCGGAAGGCCTCCACCCCGGTGGCCACCTCGCCCACGCGCTGGGCCTCGCCGCCATCGACGGGGATGACATAGAACTGCGGCGTCTCGTCCTTGCGGCCCTGCTGCTCGCGCCGCGCCACGAAGCCGATGCAGTGGCCCTGCGGCGAGAAGCGCGGCTGGCCGTCCTTGTCGCCGCAGTGCGTGAGCGCGCGGGGACGGCCGCCCAGCGTCGACAGCAGCCACAGCGTGCTGCGGCTGGTGTTGTCTTCCATCGAATGGCGACTCACCGCCACGGCCACCTGGGCGCCGTCGGGCGAGACGCTGGGGGCGCCCACCCGTTCCATCTTCCACAGGTCGTCGACCGTGATCGGTGTCTTGCGGGGCATGGGCACTCCTCGGTGGAGCCGGTGGCTGGCGCGGCGGGATCAGCGGCGCAGGGTCGCCGCGTGAGGGCAGGGCCGGGCCGGGCGGCAGGGCATCGCGGGTCAGCGCGACAGTTGGAAATCCAGGTGCGCCCGAACGGTGGGCCACTCGTCGGCGGTGATGCTGTAGACGGCGGTGTCGCGCAGCGACCCGTTGCCGGCGCGCTGGTGGTTGCGCAGGATGCCGTCGAGCTGGGCCCCCAGGCGCTCGATGGCGCGGCGGCTCTGGGCATTGAAGCGATGCGTGCGGAACTCGACCGCGATGCACTGCAGCGTGTCGAAGGCATGCGCCAGCAGCAGCCGCTTGCACTGGGTGTTCAGTGGCGTGCGCTGCACCCGGCGGGCGTACCAGGTGGAGCCGATCTCGACGCGCTGGTGCGCGTTGTCGATGTTCATGTAGGTGGTCATGCCGGCGATGCGACCCTCGGCGTCGAACACCGTGAAGGGCAGCATCGACCTCGCGGCCTGCAGGCCCAGCCGGCGGTCGATCTCGGCCGCCATGCCCTCGGGCGTGGGCACCGCGGTGTACCAGAGCGTCCACAGCTCGCCATCGCGCACCGCCTCGACCAGGCCCTCGCGATGCTCGTGCGACAGCGGCTCGAGCCGGGCATGCGTGCCCGCCAGCGTCAGCGGGGCCAGGATGTCCGGCCTCATCGGTTGTGCCTCTGCATGAACACCAGCTTCTCGAACAGCGTCACGTCCTGCTCGTTCTTCAGCAGCGCGCCCACCAGCGGCGGCACCGAGACCTTCTCGTCCTTGCTCTGCAACGCCTCGAGCGGGATGTCCTCGGCCACCAGCAGCTTGAGCCAGTCGAGCAGTTCGCTGGTGCTGGGCTTCTTCTTCAGGCCGGGCAGGTTGCGCACGTCGTAGAAGGTCTTCATCGCCGCGGTGAGCAGCTCCTTCTTCAGGCCGGGGAAGTGCACGTCGACGATGCGCTGCATCGTGTCGGCATCGGGGAACTTGATGTAGTGGAAGAAGCAGCGGCGCAGGAAGGCATCCGGCAGCTCCTTCTCGTTGTTGGAGGTGATGAACACCACCGGCCGGTGCTTGGCCCGGATCAGCTCGCGCGTCTCGTAGACGTAGAACTCCATGCGGTCGAGTTCGCGCAGCAGGTCGTTCGGGAACTCGATGTCGGCCTTGTCGATCTCGTCGATCAGCAGCGCGATGGGTTGGTCGGCGGTGAAGGCCTGCCACAGCGTGCCGCGCACGATGTAGTTGTGGATGTCGCGCACCTTCTCGTCGCCGAGCTGGCTGTCGCGCAGGCGGCTCACCGCGTCGTATTCGTACAGACCCTGCTGCGCCTTGGTGGTGCTCTTGATGTGCCATTGCAGCAGCGGCATGCCCAGGGCGCCGGCCACTTCCTCGGCCAGCATGGTCTTGCCGGTGCCGGGCTCACCCTTGACCAGCAAGGGGCGTTTGAGCGTGATGGCCGCATTCACGGCGAGCATCAGGTCTTGCGTGGCGACGTAGTTGTCGGTGCCTTGGAATTTCATGGCCTTCGGTCGGGTGCGGGTGATGCAGCGTGGAGGAGGCTGCCGACACGGGTGCGGCGCCAGGGAAGCGGTGTCGGGCAGCGCACCGCGAGCCAGAGGCCGCGGCGGGTTCGGGCCAGTATAAAGGGCCGATTCGTCCTGCAATTCCGGGCCGGGCCGGGGCCCCGAAGGTGGGAGCATGCCTGGGTATGCCTCAAGTGGCCGGCCGGCGCACACCTCAATGGCGCGCCGGAACGGCCGATATCCGAGACCAATGACCACCAGTACGTCCACCCTGAAGCGCATTGCCGTGTCCGAGCTTCGTCTCGGCATGCATGTGCACGCGTTGGAGGGGGCCTGGCTCGATCACCCGTTCTGGAAGACCCGGTTCCTGCTCAGCGACCCGGCCGATCTGAAGAAGCTGCGCGACAGCAAGGTCAAGGAATGCTGGATCAACGTCGCGTGCGGGCTCGATGTGGCCCGCTCCGACGACCGGCCTTCGCCGGCCCGGGCGTCGGCCCCGGCCACGCCGCCGGCGCCCCCGCGGCCGGTGGCCACCGCGCAGCCGGCCACGGTGCCCGCGCCGGCCCCGGCGACGCCCAGTCCACCCCCGCCCCGGCAGGCCACGCAGCCCATGGCCGGCGAACTGCTCCAGGCCGCCGCGGTGTGCCACAAGTCACGCGAAGCGGTGACGTCGATGTTCCACGAGGCCCGCCTGGGCAAGGCCATCGACGCCGAGAAGTGCCTGCCGCTGGTTGACGACATCACCGCGTCGGTGTACCGCAACCCCGGCGCGCTGGTGAGCCTGGCGCGGTTGAAGACCAAGGACGACTACACCTACATGCACTCGGTGGCGGTGTGCGCGCTGATGGTGGCGCTGGGCCGCGAACTGGGCATGCCCGAGGCCGAGTGCCGGGACGTGGGGCTGGCCGGCCTGCTGCACGATATGGGCAAGGCGCTGATTCCCAACGAGGTGCTCAACAAGCCCGGCAAGCTCACCGAGGACGAGTTCGCCCTGGTGCGCACCCACCCCGAGCGCGGCCACGAGATGCTGCTCGAGGCCAACGGCGCCAATGCCGTGGCGTTGGACGTGTGCCTGCACCACCACGAGCGCATGGACGGCACCGGCTATCCGCACCGCCTGCCGGCCGACAAGCTCACGCAGGTGGCGCGCATGGGGGCGGTGTGCGACGTCTACGACGCCATCACCTCGAACCGGCCCTACAAGGCCGGCTGGGACCCGGCGGAATCGATCGCCCGCATGGCCTCGTGGAAGGGGCACTTCGATCCGGCGGTGTTCAGGGCCTTCGTGCGCAGCCTGGGCATCTACCCCAACGGCTCGCTGGTGCGGCTCGAGTCGGGCAAGCTGGCGGTGGTGATGGAGCAGAACCCCTCTGCGCTGACCTCGCCGATCGTCAAGGCGTTCTACTCGACGCGGTCGTCGATGCCGATCACGCCGGTGGTCATCGACCTGAAGCGCCCGGGCTGTCCCGACAAGATCGTCGACCGCGAGCCGCCGGGCAAGTGGAACTTCCCGCAGCTCGACGTGCTGTGGGCGGGCGAAGAGGCGCTGGAGCGCTCTGGCTGACCCGCGACGCCAGCCGGGTGCCGCCCGGCCGCGCCACGCTTGACCTTGCCACCGTGGCAAGCCCGATACTCGCCGCTCAGGTATCCCCCCCGGAGCTGACGATGATCGAGTTCACCCTGCCCACCATGACCTGCGGCCACTGCGCCAAGACCGTCACCTCGACGGTGCAGCGCGTCGATCCGGCCGCCACGCTGACCATCGACCTGCCCACGCACAAGGTGCAGATCGACTCGCAGCAGCCGGCGCAGGAGTTCGCCACCGCTTTGGCCGACGAGGGCTACACCCCGGCCAACTGAGGTGAGGCCGGCGCCGCAGGCCGGCGCCGCTCAGCGGGTGGCGCGCCGGCGCACCGCGTCGAGGTAGGCCTGCCCGTCGGGCGGCAGGCCGCTGCGCTGCGACGCCCAGATCATCTCGCCCAGGCACTCCATCACCTCGTGGTGGGCCTGGTGCAGCGACTGGCGCCGGGCCGCCAGGAGTTCGACCGCCTGGCGGATGCCGGTGGGCTGGTCGATGCCGCACTGCTCGGCGATCGACAGGTGCATGGCCAGGTGCAGGAACGGATTGGTGCGGCCGTCTTCGACCGAGTAGCTGGCCTCCAGCGCCGATGCCAGGTCGGCCAGGTCGTCGGCGTACTCCGGGTGCTCGTCGATCCACGGCGCGGCCACCGATTCCATCGGGGCCAGCGGCAGCCGCTCGCGCAGCTTGCGGGCCACCTCGCAGAAGAACCGGCGCACATCGTGCTGGGAAGGCTGGTACATGGGGCTGGCGAAGAAGCGGATCTGGATCGGCGGCGCGGCTCGCCGGACGGGGATCGGGGCACCCGGGTGCGGCCACGCACAATGGGGCAATGTCGACGCATGACGTCATCCGCAGGCCCCACTCGCCGACGCAGGCCGCGTCTGCAGGCGGGATCCTGAAGTCTCGCCATTCTCGCCGGCCAGCCCGATGATCATCACCGACCCGGGCTTCTATGCGGTGGCGGTGCCGGCGGTGCTGCTGATGGGCATCAGCAAGAGCGGCTTCGGCGCGGGCTTCGGGGCGCTGGCGGTGCCGCTGATGGCCATCGCGATCCCGGTGCCGCAGGCCGCGGCCATCCTGTTGCCGCTGTTGGCCATCATGGATGCGCTGGGCCTCAAGGCCCTGTGGCGTGAGCGCGATGCCGAGCTTCTGAAGCTGCTGTTGCCGGCCGGATTGCTTGGAACGTTGATCGGATTCGCGCTGTTCACGCTGTTGTCGGCGCGCACCGTGGCCGCCCTGGTGGGTGCCATGACGCTGGTGTTCCTGGCCATCCGCACGCTGTGGCCGCCGCGGGCCGATGGGGCGCCGCCGCCCCAGTGGTGGGGCCGCGTGCTGGCCACGACCTCGGGCTTCACCAGCTTCGTGGCCCACGCCGGCGGGCCGCCGATCGGCTTCTACGTGCTGCCGCTGAAGCTGCCGCCGATCCGGTTCGCGGCGACGATGGCGGTGTTCTTCGCCGCGGTCAACCTGGCCAAGTGGCTGCCCTATGCCTGGCTGGGCCTGATCGACCTGCAGAACATGGGCACCTCGGCGCTGCTGGCGCCGGTGGCGCCGCTGGGGGTGTGGCTGGGCGTGCGCATCGTCAAGGTGATTCCGCAGGCCCTGTTCTACCGGCTCTTCAGCCTGGGCCTGCTGCTCACCGGGTGCAAGCTGCTCTGGGACGGCCTGTGCTGACGGCGCGACGCGCCCTGTGCCACACGCTGCTCGCCACGCGCCGCTCACCACGCGACGCTCCGTCCGGCCGGCGGTCCGTGCCTGGCTCCCTATGCCGTGCCGGACGACGAGCCGGCAGCCGCAGGGCCGGCGCCGGCATCGGGAACGCCGCTCGCGCGCTCCTGGGCCCACATCTGCTCGAGCTGCTGCCGCCCCTGCTTGGCCACCGCGATCAGCTTGCGCTCGTCGCCCTGGTGCGGAAGCATCTGCTCGATCAGGTCGATGGTGTGCTGCCGGAAGCGCTGCGATTGCGCCAGCGCCACCTCAGGCGCCATGCCCAGCGTCTCGAGCACGGTGCGCGCGCTGGCCAGGGCCGAATCGAGCGTCTCGCGCTCGATCAGCGTCACCCCCAGCTGGCGCAGCCGGATGTAGTGGGTGACATTGCGGGCCCGCGCCACCAGCGTGAGCTGCGGGAAGTGCCGGCGCACCAGCTGCGCGACCGCCACGCTCTGCTCCACGTCGTCGATGGCCAGCACGAACACGCGGGCTTCGTCCGCGCCGGCCAGGCGCAGCAGGTCCAGCCGACCGGCGTCGCCGTAGAACACCTTCCAGCCGAAGCGGCGCACGGTCTCGACCTGGTCGGCATCGTGGTCGAGCACCGTGGCGCTCAGGCCGCTGGCGCTGAGCAGACGGCCGATCGTCTGCCCGTAGCGGCCGAAGCCGGCGATGATCACCGGCGCCTGTTGCGGCTCGGCCAGCGTCTCGGGCGTTGCGCCCTTGTGGCGCGCGGCCAGCCTCGGCGCCAGCCAGCGGTCGATGCCCAGCAGCAGCAGCGGCGTGGCCAGCATCGACAGGGCCACCGCGGCCACCAGGAACGACGACGCCTGGGCGCTGATGACGCCCGCCTGCGCGCCAGCCTGGAACACCACGAAGCCGAACTCGCCGCCCTGGGCCAGCAGCACGATGAACATCGGCCGCTCGCCCACCGGCAGGCCGATGGCGCGCGACAGCGCCCACAGCAGCGCCGCCTTCAGCGCCAGGAAGCCCAGCACCACCGCGGCGATGCGCAGCGGCTGGGCGATCACCACCGCGAAGTCGATGCCCATGCCCACGGCGATGAAGAACAGGCCCAGCAGCAGGCCCTTGAACGGCGCCAGGTCGGTCTCGAGCTGGGTGCGGTATTCGCTCTCGGCCAGCAGCACGCCGGCCAGGAAGGCGCCCAGCGCCATCGACAGCCCCACCGATTGCATCAGCGCCGCGGTGGCCACCACCAGCAGCAGCGAGGCAGCGGTGAAGATCTCGGGCGTGTCGCTGCGGGCGATCCAGCGCAGCGCCGGGCGCAGCAGCAGACGGCCGCCGAAGACGATGGCCGCGATCACGCCGAAGGCCTTGGCCGCGCCGGCCCAGCCGCCGCCGGCGGCATGCACGCCCTCGCCGGCCAGCAGCGGCACGAGGGCCAGGATCGGGATGGCGGCGATGTCCTGGAACAGGGCCACGCTGAGCACGCCCTGGCCGGCGCCGGTGGCCATCAGGTTGCGCTCGGCCAGCACGCCCAGGCCGATGGCGGTGGACGACATCGCCAGCCCCAGCGCGGCCACCAGTGCCAGCGTCCACGGGGCCCCCGCAGCGACGCCCAGGCCTGCCATCAGCACCGTGCTGCCCAGCAACTGCACGCTGCCCCAGCCGAAGATCGGCCGGCGCAGCGCCCACAGTCGGCGCGGCTCGAGTTCCAGCCCCACCATGAACAACATCAGCACCACGCCGAACTCGGCCACGTGCAGCAACGTCTCAGGATGGGTGACGAGCTTCAGGCCCCAGGGGCCAATGGCGATGCCGGCGGCCAGGTAGCCGATGATGGCGCCCAGGCCGGCCAGGCGCGCCAACGGCACGGCCAGCACCGCGGCACCAAGGTAGACGAGGCTGGTCGACAGCCAGTGGGCATGTTCCATCGCGGGCGGGGCAGGTGGTGGGGCCAGCCCGGGATCGGGCCTCGGCGGGGTCCCGTAATATCCCAGCAAATCGACGCCCGAGTCAGGAGCCGGAAATGCCCGTGATCGTGGTCGCCAACCCGAAAGGGGGCGTAGGCAAGAGCACCCTGTCCACCAACATCGCCGGCTGGCTGGCCCGGCAGGGCCATGCCGTGATGCTGGGCGATGTGGACCGGCAGCAGTCGGCCCGCCAGTGGCTGGCGCTGCGGCCGGGTGCGGCGGCGCCGATCCGCAGCTGGGAGGTCGAGCGCGACCATGTGGTGCGACCGCCCAAGGGCACCTCGCACGTGGTGCTCGACACGCCGGCGGGGCTGCGCGGCAAGCGGCTGGAGGCGGTGATGAAGATCGCCGACCGGCTGCTGATCCCGCTGCAGCCCAGCCTGTTCGACATCCAGGCCACGCATGCCTTCGTGCAGGCGCTGCGCGAGCATCCGCGCGCCGCCCAGGTGGCGCTGGGCCTGGTGGCGATGCGGGTGAAGGAGCACACCCACGCCACCACCCACCTGCACGAATTCACCGCCGCGCTGGGCGTGCCGGTGGTGGCCGAATTGCGCGACACGCAGAACTATGTGCACCTGGCCGCCCGCGGCCTGACGCTGTGGGACGTGGCCCCGGGCCGCATCGCCCGCGATCTGGAGCAATGGCTTCCCCTCACCGAATGGCTTTCGAGATGACCCACACCACCGTCCACTTCCCGACCCTGGCCTCGCTGGCCGACAAGGTCGGCCAGCACCTGGCCACCAGCGACTGGATCACCATCGACCAGTCGCGCATCGACCTGTTCGCGCAGGCCACCGGCGATCACCAGTGGATCCACGTCGACCCGGTGCGCGCCGCCGCCGGCCCGTTCGGCACGACCATCGCGCATGGCTACCTGACGCTGTCGCTGATCCCCGAGATCGCGCAGTCGGCGATGGCCATCGACGACGTGACGATGAGCGTCAACTACGGCCTGAACCGGGTGCGCTTCATGGCCCCGGTGCCCTCGGGCAGCCGGCTGCGCGGGCACCTCAAGCTCAAGTCGTACGAGCCGATCGACGGCGGCGCGCAGCTGGTGGTCGAGATCACCATCGAGCGCGAAGGCGCCGACAAGCCGGCCTGCGTGGCCGAGACGGTGGCCCGACGGTTCATCTGAGGAGATGAGCCCCCGCTGGCGCACCATCGCTCCAGGGGGGCGCCGCGGGTTGCGTGCGGCGGTAGGATGGTCGGCTCCAACGTTCACCGGGCCTGACCATGAAGGTGCTGCTGGTCGATGACCATCCGCTGATCCTCTCCGCACTCACCACGCTGATCGAGGACCTGGGCCAGGGCATCGAGGTGATCGGCGCCGATGGCGCGGCCAGCGCCCAGACCGCGCTGGCCCGGGCCGACGATTTCGACCTGGTGCTGCTCGACCTGTCGCTCGGCGACGCCGACGGCTTCGACGTGCTGGGCGAGATGCGTCACCGCTACCCGGGTCTGCCGGTGGTGGTGATCTCGGCCACCGAGCGCCACAGCGACATGATCCGGGCGGTGGACATGGGCGCCATGGGTTTCGTGCCCAAGCGCAGCAGCAACCGCGACCTGGCCGAAGCGCTGGCCATGGTGATGGCCGGGGGCGTCTACCTGCCCCAGGTGCTGCTGGGCCTCCTGCAGGAGCGTGACCCAGACGACGCAGCCGGCCCGGGCGGCTCGGCGTCGGCCGGCTCCACCGGGGTTGGCAACGGTGTGCCGACCATCGCGGCGCTGGCGCGCACCGAGGTGCGGCAGCAGCCCGGCACGATGGAGTCGCTGGGCCTCACGCCGCGCCAGTCGGACGTGCTGGCGCTGCTGCTCAAGGGGCTGCCCAACAAGCTCATCGCGCGGGAGCTGAAGGTCTCGGTCGAGACCGTGAAGGATCATGTTGCAGCGGTGTTGCGCGCGCTGGGCGTGTCGTCGCGCACCCAGGCCGTGCTGGCCGTCAGCCAGATGAGCCAGGCCGGGGGCGCCTACAGCACGCGGCGGATGACCTCGGGCTGAGCGCGGGCCAGGACCTGCGCCGTGCCTGCTCGACGGCGGCAACGCCCCTCACCGGTGCCGTGCGTTGCGGCGCCGGCGCGGATTCTTCCCCTGCGCGGTGGATGAGGCCCGGGTTCCCTCGGCTGGACGACCTGCGCACCCGGTCAGATCATCGGCTGGGTGACCCTCGCCTCCGTCGATGGCGCACCGGCCTCGGAACCGTTGTCCGACCGCGTGCGCAGCCTGTACGACTACACCCCGTCTTCGCTGCTCGGCAACGGCCTGGGCATGGCCGTGATGGCGGGGCTCTATGCCGACACCTCGGCCTTTGCCCCCGTCTGGGGCTGGCTGGCGGCCTTCGTCGTGGTCTGGCTGGCGCGACTGGGCCTGGCGGTGGCCTACCGCCGCGCCGCGCCCACCGACCGGGTCGCCTGCCGCGTGTGGCTGCGGCGCTGGGCGGTGGCGGCACTGGCCACCGGCGCCATGTGGGGGGCGGCGGCGGGCATGCTCTACGGGCCGGGCGATGCGGTGCAGCGCACCGCGCTGCTGATGATCGTCACCGGCCTGTGCATCGGCTCGATTCCCTCGCTGGCCACGCAGGGCCGGGTGTACCTGGGCTTCATCGCGCTGGCATTCGTGCCGGCCATCATCAGCGTGGCGCGCGATCCGCATCCCCGCAGCATGTGGCTGGCGGCGCTGCTGCTGCTGATCTTCGCCACGGCGGCGCTGCTGGGGCGCAACCACCGGGCCACCTTCGATCGCCTGATCGACTTGCAGGCCGAAGGGCGGCGCCTGATGGACCGGTTGCGCGGCCAGACCGAGGCTGCCGAGGCTGCGCGCGCCCAGGCGGAGGCCGCCAACCTGGCCAAGTCGCGGCTGTTCGCCGCCGCCAACCACGACCTGCGGCAGCCCCTGCAGGCCCTGGGCCTGTTCGTCGAGGCCTTGCGTGCGCGGGTGCAGGCCAAGGAGGCCCCGCCCGGCCCGGCCGATCGGCCCGCGCCGGCGCCGCTGCCCAGCCTCGGGCCGCTGGTCGATCGCATCGGCGATTCGGTCGAGGCGCTGGACGACCTGTTCACCGGGCTGATGGATGTGAGCCGCATCGACGCGGGGGGCATCGAAGCCCGGCCGCGCGACTTCGCCATGGGCGACGTGATGCGGCGCGTGCGGCTGCACTTCGAGCCGGTGGCCTTCGACAAGGGCCTGGCACTCTCGATGCGGGGCGCGAACCAGGTGGTGCATGCCGACCCGCTGCTGGTGGAGCGCATCCTGCGCAACCTGTTGGCCAATGCGCTGCGCTGCACCCGCGACGGCGGCGTGCTGGTGTCGGCGCGGCGCCGCGGCGACCAGGTGCTGGTGCAGGTGTGGGACAGCGGCATCGGCATCGCGCCGGCCGACCAGTCGCGGGTGTTCGACGAATTCGTCCAGTTGGGCGTGCCCCCCCGCGATGCCGCATCCGAGCCCCGGCGCGGCCTGGGCCTGGGCCTGGCCATCGTGCGACGCCTGGCCGGCCTGCTGGGCACCGAGGTGGGCCTGCGGTCGGTGCCGGGCCGCGGCTCGGTGTTCGGCTTTCTCCTGCCCATGGGCGACCTGGCTCGCCGCGTGGCCGAGCCTGAAACCGACGACGAGGCCGTGGCCACGCTGAAGGGCCGGCTGGTGGTGGTGGTCGAGGACGATGCCGCGGTGCGGGCGGGCTGGACGCATTGGCTCGAGAGCTGGGGGGCCTCGGTGATGGCCTTCGAGGGCCATGCCGCCGCGAGGCGCTGGGCCGAAGCGGTCGAGCCGTCGATGGTCAGGCCCGACCTGCTGATGGTGGATGCCCAGCTCGAGGCGGGTCATACCGCGGCCGATGTGACCCACGAGATGCGCGCCGTCTTCGGTCCGGACCTGCCGGTGCTGGTGGTGACCGGCGACCCACGGGCGCTGCCCACGGCATCGTTGCCCGGTCACCGGGTGCACGGCCTGCTCAAGCCGGTGCCGCCCAGTCGGCTGAGGGCCGTGATCGGCCACGCGATGGCAGCGCGGTGAACGCAGCGGCGCAGTCGGGCCCCGTCGACATGCAGCCCACCCGCCGCCACTGGCCACAGGTTGCGGCCGGGCGGCTCAGGCCGTCTGGTAGGCCAGCCGCACGTAGATGGGCGCAAAGGCCTCGGCCTGCGTCACTTCGAGCAGGTGCTCGCGGGCCAGCTCGAGCATGGCGATGAAGGTGACCACCAGCACGGCGGGGCCGCGGGTGGGGTCGAACAGGTCCTGGAACTCGACGAAGCGCCGGCCCTGCAGCGTGCGCAGCACGATGCTCATGTGCTCGCGCACCGAGAGCTGCTCGCGGCTGATGCGGTGGTGCTGCACCAGCTTGGCCCGCTGCAGGATGTCCTGCCAGGCCTGGCGCAGGTCGATCACCGAGACCTCGGGCAGCCGTGCCTCCAGGCTCTGCTCGATGGCCACCTGGGCACGCAGGAAGTCGCGGCCGATCATCGGCAAGGCGTCCAGGCGGGCGGCAGCCAGCTTGATCTGCTCGTACTCCAGCAGTCGGCGCACCAGTTCTGCCCGCGGATCCTCGGGCTCGGCGCCGTCGTCGGTCTTGCGCACCGGCAGCAGCATGCGCGACTTGATCTCGATGAGCATCGCCGCCATCAGCAGGTACTCGCTGGCCAGCTCGAGGTTGCGGCTGCGGATCTGGTCGACGTAGGTCAGGTACTGGCGGGTGACATCGGCCAGCGGGATGTCGAGAATGTTGAAGTTCTGCTTGCGGATCAGGTAGAGCAGCAGGTCGAGCGGGCCTTCGAAGGCCTCGAGGAAGACCTCCAGCGCATCCGGCGGGATGTACAGGTCCTGCGGCATCTTGAACAGCGGCTCGCCATACAGGCGGGCCACGGCGATGCCGTCGACCGGCAAGCCATCGGGCGGCAACGTGTCGGGCGGCCGCGTGTCGTGCGGCAGCGTGTCGACCGGCGGGGGGGTCACGAAGGCGGGTGTCGGGGTGGTGCGGGCGCTCACCGCCTGGCGCCGGCGCCAGGGCGGTGATCAGGCCGGAGAGGCGCGGGCGGCGCTGCTCAGCGCTGCTTGGGGCGGCCGAAGTAGACGTAGGGCGATTGCGGCACGCGCGCGGCGCGATAGCCGGCCTGCGCCTCGCGATCGACCTGCTTGTCCCACAACAGGGCCCGACCGGCCCTCTGCTCGGCCTCGAGGGTGGGGCGCTGCGTCTTCAGGTCGGCAATGAACTGGGTGACGTCGGACGTGTGGGCTTTCCAGAACAGCGGCATGGCAGGTCTCTCGCGCGGCGATCGGGGGATCGCAAGGGTAGCGGCTGGCGCAGGTGCGCCGGGCCGGGTGGGATCAAGCGGGACGATTTTAGTCGGGCCTGGGCGACACGCTGCTGACACCGCCCACGTCGAACTCGTCCGGCGCGAACGCGTCGGCCACGCTGGGCACGATCTGCTCGGCGCCGATCTCGGCCTCGAAGCCGGAGCGGCGGATCAGCCCCAGTGGCTGCGAGTTCACGTTGGCCAGCACCAGCGCGATGTCCTGGCGCTTCAGGCCGCGATAGAACTGCTGCAGCGCATCGATGCCCGAGGTGTCCATCGAGATCAGCCGGTGCATCTCGAGCACCACCGCCCGCGTGCCCGCGGGCAGCTGGGCCGGCAGGGCCTCGATCTTGCCCACCGCGCCGAAGAACAGCGACCCATACAGCTCGAAGGCCGCCACGCCCTCGGGCAGCGCCTCGCCGCGGTGCGGCAGCACCGAGAACAGCTGGCTCATGCGGTAGATGAAGAAGCCGCAGGCCAGCAGCAGGCCCACCTCCACCGCCACCGTCAGGTCGAAGATCACGGTGAGCAGGAAGGTGCCCACCAGCACCGTGCGGTAGGGCAGCATGAAGTGCCGCAGGCGCGCGAACTCGCGCCACTCGCCCATGTTCCAGGCCACGAACAGCAGGATGCCGGCCAGCGCGGCCAGCGGCACGTTCATCGCCAGCGGTGCCGCGGCCAGCACGATGACCAGCAGCGTGACGGCATGGACCATGCCGGCCACCGGCGAGGTGCCGCCGGCGCGCACATTGGTCACGGTGCGGGCGATGGTGCCGGTGGCGGGGATGCCGCCGAACAGCGGCGCCACCAGGTTGGCCACGCCCTGGGCCATCAGCTCCTGGTTGGGATCGTGCTTGGGCAGGTCGGGGGCCATGTTGTCGGCCACCCGGGCGCACAGCAGCGACTCGATGGCGCCCAGCAGCGCGATGGTGATGGTGGGGATCACCAGCATCTTGGCGCTGTTCCAGCTGAAGTCAGGCAGGGCCAGGGCCGGCAGCGTCTGCGGGATGCCGCCGAACTTGCTGCCGATCGTCTCCACCGGAAGCTGCAGCAGCACCGTGGCCAGGGTGGCCATCGCCAGGGCCACCACCGTACCCGGCAGGTGGGCCGCCCAGCGGCGCAGGTGCTGCAGCACCCCCATCGGCCCCTGGGGCATGGCGTACGACTTGGGCCACAGCACCACGATGGCCAGGCAGGCCAGGCCCATGCCCAGCGCAGTGAGGTTGGTGGTGTGCAGGTGGCGCCCGATCACCCCGAGCTGGCTGAAGAAGTCGGCCGGCATCTTGTCCACCTGCAGGCCCAGCAGGTCCTTCACCTGCGACAGCCCGATCAGCACCGCGATGCCGTTGGTGAAGCCGATGACGATGGACACCGGGATGTAGCGGATCAGCGCACCCAGGCGCAGCCAGCCCAGCACGAACAGCAGCACGCCGGCCAGGGCGGTGGAGATCAGCAGGTTGGCCAGTCCATAGCGCTCGACGATGCCGTAGACGATCACGATGAACGCCCCGGCCGGGCCGCCGATCTGCACGTTGGAGCCGCCCAGTGCCGAGATCAGGAAGCCGGCGATGATGGCCGTGAACAGCCCCTGCTCCGGCTTGACGCCCGAGGCGATGGCAAAGGCCATGGCCAGCGGCAGCGCGACGATGCCCACGGTGAGGCCGGCGCCCAGGTCGGCGGCCAGTCGGCCACGGTCATAGCCCTTCAGGGCATCGAGCAGGCGAGGTCGGAAGGGGTGGATGGGGATGGGAAGCGGGGGCATGCAGACTCCGGAGGGCAGGGCGAACGGGATTCGGCCGTTGCCGCCGGGGGGCCACCGTGGTGCAAGCGGGCGATGTAGCGCCGGCGTCGCGAAACGAGTGCGACGCGGGGATCAGCCAGGGGGCGTGCTCGCATGGGGCGCAATGATGCCACTGCCGGTGGCCTTCCCGGCGCTTTTCGGACGATCGGGTCGCCTGCCCGCCCGTTAGGGTGGCGGCACCGTCGCTGGGCGACGAAGCAGTGCACAGGCCGTACGCGAATGAACCATCGTCCGTTTCCAGCCGCCACCCCGGTGATGTGGAACTCCCTGCCGGCACGCCGGGACGGGGAGCCGCTCAGTCCGAGGCCCCTGGTGAGGGGGCCTTCAGCCCTGGCCGAGGCGACCTGGATTCGCATCGGCGACGCCGCGCCTTCGCCCTGGGCGGGGCCCCAGGCGGGGCCCTGGGCCGGTTCGACCCGGTCGGTCACCGATGCCTTGTCGGGCGGCTCGCGGGCCGAGGGCGCGCCGATGCGCGTGTACCTCACCTTCGACACCGAGATCTGGTGCGACGGCTGGCACGATCTGGACCTGCGCTTCGCCGGTGCGTTCGACCGCTGCATCCTCGGACGCTCGTCCCAGGGCGAGCATGGGTTGCCCTGGACGCTGCAGACCCTGCAGCACCACGGCCTGCAGGGCGTGTTCTTCGTCGAGCCGCTGTTCTCGGCCCGGGTCGGCGAACGCTGGCTGCACCAGATCGTGCAGATGATCGATGCGGCCGGCCAGGATGTGCAGTTGCACCTGCACCCCGAGTGGGTGGCCGAACTGCCGCCGGGGACACTGCCGGTGGCCAACGCCGCGGTGAGGCGCCCCTACCTTCGCCAGTTCTCGCTGGACGACCAGACCCGCCTCATCGATTGGGGCCGCAAGGCGCTGGAGCGTGCGCTGGGCCGGCGCGTGCAGGCGTTCCGCGCCGGCAACTTCGGGGTCAACCGCGACACCTATGTGGCGCTGGAGCGGTTGGGCCTGGGCCTGGACAGCAGCCTGAATGCCTGCCAGGAGGGCACCGACCCCGCCTTGATGAACCCGACGCCGCATCGCAGCGCGCTGCGCGTGGGCCAGGTGTTCAGCGTGCCGGTGACGGTGTTCCGGGATGGCCTGGGGCGGCAGCGTCCGGCGCACCTCACGGCCTGCTCGTACCAGGAACTGCACGACGCGCTGTTCGCCGCGCATGAAGCCGGCTGCGAGCACTTCGTCATCGTGTCGCACAGCTTCGAACTGCTCAAGCCCCGGCGCTGCGAGCCCGACCGGCGCATGCTGCAACGTTTCACCCGGCTGTGCGCGCTGCTGGACCAGCACCGCCAGCGCTTCCAGGTCGGGCGCTTTCACCCGGCGCCGCTGCCGCACGGCGAGCGGCAGCCGGTCGCCTCGCGCCGTGCCACGGCGCAGCGGGTGGTCGAGCAGGCGCTGCGCAGGCTCGGGTAGCGGGGGCCACTGCGCGGCTCTGGCCCGGGCGATGGGCCCGTCACGAGGGATCGGGCGACATCGGGTTCCAGATCAGTCGAAAGCGAAAGGGCGATGGCGCGCGGGGATCCACCTGCACCGCCACCGCGTGCATGCGCCGCTCGCCCGGCACCTCCAGCCGCCACAGGTTGGGCAGGCGCTTGCCGTCGATGCCCATGAAGGGCTGGTCGGTGATGAAGTGGTGGCTGTCGCCGTGCACCAGCAGCACCGGCACGCCGGCACTGCGCACCAGCGGCAGCACGGTGCCGTCGTACAACGCTCGAAATGGCTTTCTCACCCGGGCCGCACCGCCGGGCTGCTCGGGGCGATGCAGCGGATCGGCCTGAGTGGCCAGCACGAGGGCCGCGGCGCGCTGCCGTCGGGCGAGGGCAAAGCTGTCCTGCAGCCAGGCCACGTTGGCCGCCAGCCGGCCCGCGCGCTCGGCGCGCTCGGCGGGTGCCTGCGCGTCGTCGTTGTCGTCCGGGCCCACGGTGTGGAAGGTGACGAACAGCACCCCGCCGTGCCACCAGCGCCGGTTCTCGGTGTAGCGGGCATGGGCGGGCTGCGACTCGCCTTGGCGCTCGGTGGCCAGTGGCCGCTGGCCCAGCGAGGCGCGGGTGGAGAAGAACCGCGAGCGCAGCGCGGCCAGGCGTTCCAGCGGGTCGGCGCTCTGGCGGCGACAGTCGGTCCAGTCGTTGTCGCCGGGGGTGTAGACCAGGGCCGACGAGTAGCTCTGGAAGTACGCGTACTGACGGTCATACAACTCGTCGGTGCAGTCGGTCAGGCCATCCTTGAGGTCACCCACATGGATGGCAAAGGGCAGGCCCTCGGCATTGATCAGCTCGATCAGGCGGCGATAGGCCGGGCCGGTGCGCGCCTCGTGCCCGTAGGGCTGGTCGCCCAGGGCCACGAAGCCGAACGGCTCGGCCGCGCCGGCTGTGGGGGCCCCGGTGGCGAGCAGCACGCCGGCCAATGCGGCCGCCGCCAGGCCCTGCCGGCAGCGCCCGCTCGAGACCCGGCGGTCGGTCGCCCGATCGCGAGCCGCGCCTGGCGCCATGCGCCTCAGCGCACCCGCATGCCCGGCTGCGCGCCGGGCCAGGGCTCGAGCACGAAGATGCCCGGATGCGCCTTCTCGTCGGCGTGGCTGGCGGCCAGCACCATGCCCTCGCTGACGCCGAACTTCATCTTGCGCGGCGCCAGGTTGGCCACCAGCACGGTGAGCTTGCCCACCAGCTGCTCGGGCTGGTAGGCGCTCTTGATGCCCGAGAACACGTTGCGGTGGCGGCCCTCGCCGGCATCCAGCGTGAGCTGCAGCAGCTTGTCGCTGCCTTCCACCGCCTTGGCATCGACGATGCGCGCGATGCGCAGGTCGACCTTGGCGAAGTCGTCGATCTTGATCTCGTCGGCCAGCGCCTCGCCGCCGGGCACCAGCGCGATCTCGGCCGGCGGCTCGAACAGGGCATCCACCTTGGCCGCATCGACGCGCTGCATCAGGTGCTTGTACTCGCCGATGGTGTGCGCGCCCAGCGCCCGCCGGGCATCGGCGAACTGCAGCGGCTCGATCTTCAGGAAGGCCTCGACCTGCACCGCCAGCGCCGGCAGGATCGGCTTGAGGTACAGCGTGAGCAGGCGGAAGGCCTCGATGCACACCGAGCACACGTCGTGCAGCGCGGCCTCGTTCTCGGGCTTCTTGGCCAGCTCCCAGGGCTTGTGGGCATCGACGTACTCGTTCACCCGGTCGGCCAGCAGCATGATCTCGCGCACCGCCTTGCCGAACTCGCGCTCTTCGTACAGCTGCTCCACCGCCGGGGCCGCGGCGCGCAGGCCGTCGAGCAGGCTGCGGCCCTCGACGCCCAGGTCGGCCGAGAGCCGGCCGCCGAAGCGCTTGGTGAGAAAGCCCGCGGCGCGGCTGGCGATGTTGATGTACTTGCCCACCAGGTCGGAGTTGACGCGGGCGACGAAATCGTCGGGGTTGAACTCGATGTCCTCGACGCGGCCGTTGAGCTTGGTGGCGATGTAGTAGCGCAGCCACTCGGCGTTCAGGCCCAGCTCCAGGTACTTCAGCGGGCTCAGGCCGGTGCCCCGGCTCTTGCTCATCTTCTCGCCGCCGACGGTGATGAAGCCGTGCACGAACACGTGGTTGGGCGTCTTGCGGCCCGAGAAGTGCAGCATGGCCGGCCAGAACAACGTATGGAAATAGACGATGTCCTTGCCGATGAAGTGGATCTGCTCGACCTCGGGGTCGCTGACGTAGGCCTGGTAGTCCTGCCCGCGCTTGGCGAACAGGTTCTTCAGCGAGGCCAGGTAGCCCACCGGCGCATCCAGCCAGACGTAGAAGTACTTGCCCGGCGCATCCGGGATCTCGATGCCGAAGTAGGGCGCATCGCGGCTGATGTCCCAGTCGCCCAGCCCGCCCGAGCCGTCCTCGGCCTTGGTGAACCACTCGCGCACCTTGTTGGCCACCTCGGGCTGCAGCTTGCCGTCCTGCGTCCACTGCTCGAGGAAGCTCACGCAGCGCGGATCGGACAGGCGGAAGAAGTAGTGCTCCGACGAGCGCATCTCGGGCGCGGCGCCCGACAGCGCCGAGGTCGGGTTCTTCAGGTCGGTGGGCGCGTAGACTGCGCCGCAGTTGTCGCAGTTGTCGCCGGGCTGGTCTTTCGCGCCGCACTTGGGGCACTCGCCGCGGATGTAGCGGTCGGGCAGGAACATGCCCTTCACCGGGTCGAAGAACTGCTCGATCGAGCGCACGTCGATCAGCTCGTTGCGGCGCAGGCCCAGGTAGATGTCGCGCGCCAGCTCGTGGTTCTCGGGCCCGTCGGTCGAGTGCCAGTTGTCGAACGCGATGTGGAAACCATTGAGGTAGGCCGGGCGCCCCGCGGCGATGCCGGCGACGAAGGCCTGCGGCGTCTTGCCGGCCTTGCCGGCGGCGATCATGATCGGCGCGCCATGAGCATCGTCGGCGCACACGAAGTTCACCTCGGCCCCCCGCATGCGCTGCGCCCGCACCCAGGTGTCGGCCTGGATGTACTCCATCATGTGGCCGATGTGGAAGGCTGCGTTGGCGTAGGGCAGGGCGGTGGTGACGAAGAGCTTGCGGGGCATGGCGCCAGTCGATGCGTGCGGGAAGGCGTGATTCTAGGAGGCGCACTGGCGCCCCGGTGGCGTGAAGCCTGCACGCCAAGTTCTCACGGCCCACCGGATGCGGGGTGGCCGTGGCCAGGCGGATTGCGCTTCAATCGTCGGGACACGCTGGCGCCGCTGCCGGCGGCCGTCATCCTTGTCGAGGAGGTGCCCGACCATGATTCCCGCCACGCTCGCCCTTCGCCGTCCGGCCCCCTGGATCGTCGGCCTCGCTGGTGCCATCGCGTCGCCGCTGGCCTGGGCCAGGCCGGATCTCGAGCTGCCACCGGTGGTGATGGGCGGGGCGGTGCTGTTCCTGTTCGGCGTGCCGCTCCTGGCGCTGCTGGCCACGCGCCGCGGCGAGCGCCTGCCGGGCTATGCGCTCGGGCTGCTGGCCTGGTTCGTGATGAACTGGCTCTACATGCGTGGCATGCCGCTGTCGGCGTCCGACAGCCCGATGGCCCACCTGGCCGGCCGGGTGCTGATGTTCGCCGTGCTGGTGCTGGGCGTGGCCGCGCTGCGCCGCTGGTGGCGGCAACGCCCGGGGCCGGGCCCGGGCGAACTCAGCGCCGGCTGACCTGGCGCACCGGCGCCAGGCGACCGCGTGCTGCGGCGCCCGGGGCTGATTTCGCGGATCATTGGGCACCGGGCCGGTGGCATGGCCGGCCGGCCGATGCCCTTCGACCGATCCGATCCGCCTCGCCCCGCTCATGAACCTGCTCTTCATCATGGCCGACCAGCTGCGCTGGGACCACCTGGGCTGCGCCGGCCACCCCTACCTGAAGACGCCGAACCTCGACGCGCTGGCGCGGCGCGGCGTGCGCTTCGCCAATGCCTTCGTCAACAGCGGCGTGTGCGGGCCCAGCCGGATGAGCTACTACACCGGCCGCTACCCGATCACCCATGGCGCCACCTGGAACCGGGTGCCGCTGTCGGTGGGCGAGGTGACGCTGGGCGAGATGCTGCGTGGCGCCGGCCTGTCGCTGGCGCTGGCCGGCAAGACCCATGTGATGCCCGACCGCGACGGGCTCTCGCGCCTGCAGCTCGAAGGCGGCAGCGAGCTGGCCACGCTGCTCGAGCGCGGCAGCTTCGAGGAGATCGACCGCTACGACGGCCACCACACGCCGGGCCGCGAGTCGGGCTACCCGGCCTTTCTGCGCGCCCATGGCTACGTGGCCGACGACCCCTGGTCGGAGCATGTGATCTCGGCCGTGGATGCGGATGGCCAGGTGGTCAGCGGCTGGCACATGCGGAACTGCCGCCTGCCGGCCCGGGTGCGCGAGGAGCACTCCGAGACGGCCTTCATGACCGACCAGGCCATCGCCTACATCCGCCGCATGGGCGCCCGGCCCTGGGTGCTGCACCTGAGCTATGTGAAGCCGCACTGGCCCTACATGGCGCCGGCACCCTATCACGCGATGTACACGTCCGACCAGTGCCTGCCGGTGGTGCGCCGGGCCGACGAGCTGAAGCACCAGCACCCCGTGCTGGCCGCCTACCGGCAGCAGGAGGAGTGCCAGAGCTTCCAGCGCGACGACTGCATCCGCACCGTGCGGCCGGCCTACCAGGGCTTGATCACCCAGCTCGACGATCACCTGGGGCGCCTGTTCGGGGTCATGGCCGACGAGGGCCGGCTGGACGACACGCTGATCGTGTTCACGGCCGACCACGGCGACTTCCTCGGCGACCACTGGCTGGGCGAGAAGGAGTTGTTCTACGACACGGTGCAGAAGGTGCCGATGATCGTGGTCGATCCGCGCCGCGAGGCCGATGCCACACGGGGCACGGTGGAGCAGCGCTTCGTCGAGGCGGTCGACCTGGTGCCCACCGTGCTCGAGGCGCTGTGGGTGGCGCCGCCCACGCACCGGCTCGAGGGCCGCAGCCTGATGCCGCTGCTGCACGGCCAGCCGGCATTGCCGTGGCGCGATTTCGTCTACAGCGAGCTCGACTACAGCTACCGCCACGCCCGACTGGCCCTGCGCAAGCATGTGCACCAGTGCCGCGCCTTCAGCCTGCGCAACGAGCGCTGGCGCTATGTGTACTGGCTGGACGAGCCCGAGCAGCTGTTCGACCTGCAGGCCGATCCGCACGAGTTCCATGACCTGGGCCGCGACGCGGGCACCGAGTCGCTGCGCGCCCAGCTGCGCGACCGGCTGCTGGACTTCCTGGCCCGGCGCAAGCACCGCAGCACGGTCACCGACGCGGCGCTCGAGCGCGCCACGGGTGCCTACAAGAAGGCGGGCGTGTTCTTCGGGCAGTGGTGAACGGCATGCGGCCGGTCGCGCCCGGCAGCGGGCCTGAATCCGGCCGCTCCGCGGACAGGCGCGAACGATGCGGCATGATGGCCGGCGTCATGCCGGTCGTCAGGGCAGGCGACCCGGCCAATCACACCCCCACGAGGAGATTCCCCATGATTCGTTGCTTCAAGCCGCTGGCCGTGCTGCTGGCCCTGGCCGCCACCTTTGCCGCGCAGGCCCAGGTCGACAAGCCGGTGCGCATCCTGGTGGGCTTCGCGCCCGGTGGCTCGGCCGATGTCACCGCACGTCTGCTGGGCGAGCGCATGGCGCTCGAGCTCAAGCAACCGGTGGTCATCGACAACAAGCCCGGCGCGGGCGGCCGCATCGCCGCCGAGGCGCTGAAGAACGCGCCGGCCGACGGCAGCACCCTGCTGGTCACGCCGATCGTTGTGCCGGTGCTGGCGCCGCTGGTGTTCTCCAAGCTCAACTACCAGCCGGCCACCGATTTCGCGCCGGTGATGCCGGTGGCCAACTACCAGTTCAGCCTGTCGGTCGTCGGCTCGCATCCCGCCAAGGGCGTGAAGGAACTGGTCGCCTGGTACAAGGCCAACCCCGGCCAGGCCAACTTCGGCAGCCCGGCGCCGGGCAGCCTGCCGCACTTCTTCGGCGTGATGATCGCCACCGGCGCCGGGGTCGACCTGGTGCATGTGCCGTTCAATGGCGGCGGGCCGCTGATGAACGCCATCGTCGGCAACCAGGTCGCTTCGGGCATCGATGCGCTGGTCGACCAGATCGAGATGCACCGCTCGGGCAAGACGCGCATCCTGGCCACCTCGGGCGCCACGCGCAGCCCGCTGCTGCCCGACGTGCCCACCTTCGCCGAGGCGGGCCTGAAGGGCGTGGAAGGCACGGGCTGGCTGGCGGCCTATGCACCGGCAAAGACGCCGGCTGCCACCATTGCGCAACTCAACGCGGCGATGAACAAGGCGCTGGCCCATCCCGAGGTGCGCGAGAGGATGGGCAAGCTGGGCCTGGAGCCCACCGGCGGCAGCGCCGCCGACGTGGCCGCGCTGATGGTGCGCGACACCGAGCGCTGGGCCCCCGTGGTCAAGGCCTCGGGCTTCAAGGCGGACTGATCTCCGCCGGCGCGTGCCCTGTGGCGGCGAGCGGTTGCGCGTGAGGGGGCGCCAGGCGGCTTGACCTCGCGCGTCATGGGTTTGCCCGATTGATCGGGCGGGCCCGGGCGGGCCCAATCGTCGTGGCGACGGTCGTGCGAAGAGCACGCCGCCTCGGCCACGACCCCCCCCCGCAGGAGACCCCTCGACATGCTGACCCGCCGCCACCTGCTCGCCGCGCCCGCGGCCGCGCTGCCCACCGCCTTGATCGGCACCGGGGCGCATGCCCAGGGCAGCAAGATCGTCTTCGGCTACACCGCGGTCACCGATTTCACCTCGGCCTTCGTGGCGGCCGAAGAGGGATTCTTCAAGAAGCGCGGCCTGGAGGTCGAGCTCAAGTTCATCCCGATCAACTCCACCATCCCGGCCGCGGTGCAGGCCGATTCGCTGCAGATCGGCGGGCCCACGCCGTCGGTGTTCCTGCAGTCGGTGGATGGCGGCCTCGACCATGTGGTGGTGTGCGGCGGCGGCGCCACCTCGAAGGCCATCACCGGCTTCGGGCTGCTGGCCCGCGCGGGCAGCGGCATCAAGACGCCGGCCGATTGCGTCGGCCGCAAGATCGGCGTGCCGGGGCTGGGCGCGTTCCTGCACGTCACCTTCCGCGCCTGGCTCAAGCAAAGCGGGGTCGACTACCGCAAGGTCAACTTCGTCGAGGCTGCGTTCCCGCAGCATGGCGACCTGCTGCGCGGCGGCTCGCTCGATGCGGTGGTCTCGGCCGATCCGTTCATGAGCCGCATCGCCGACACCGGCCAGGCCTACGTGGCCTCGTACTACTCCACCTTCCTGCCCGAGGGCGTGCCCACCATCATCTACACCTGCCGGCGCGACTGGGCGGTGAAGAACGCGGCGCAGGTCAAGGCCTTCCGCGAGGCCATCGTCGAGGCCGCCGCCTGGATGGGCAAGCCGGCCAACGGCGCCAAGATGCGCGAGCACATCGGCCGCTACATCAAGCTGCCGCCCGAGGTGCTGGCCAAGGCCCAGGTGTCGCCACCGGCCCCGGTGGTCACCGTCAAGCAGCTCGACTACTGGATCGGGCTGATGAAGGAGCAGGAGATGCTGAAGGCCACGCCGGTGACGGCCAGGCTGATCGCCTGACGGCTGGCGCAGACCTCGACCGGGCTGGCGTCGTCGGGCGAACGAATGCTGCTCGAGTTCGATCAGGTCGCGATCCACCTGGGCGGGCGCGAGATCCTCTCGCCCACCTCGTTCGGCGTGCGGGCCGGCGAGTTCGTCTGCGTGATCGGCCCGTCGGGCTGCGGCAAGACCACGCTGCTGCGCGCCGCCAGCGGCTTCATGCCGCCGACGCACGGGCAGGTGCGCCGCCACGGGCGTCCGGTGCAGCAGCCCTCGCGCGAGGTGGCCTTCGTGTTCCAGGACTATGGTCGGGCATTGCTGCCCTGGCGCACGGTGGCGAGCAACGTGAGCCTGGCGCTGGAGGCTGCCCGGGTGCCGCCCGCCGAGCGGCCGGCGCGCATCGATCGGGTGCTGGCCACCGTGGGCCTGACGGCGCATGCCGGCAAGTTCCCGGCCCAGTTGTCGGGCGGCATGCAGCAGCGGGTGCAGATCGCGCGCTGCCTGGCCCAGGAGCCCGAGCTGCTGATGATGGACGAGCCCTTCGGCGCGCTCGACGCGATGACCCGCGAGGGCCTGCAGGACGAGCTGGCGCGGCTGCAGCGCGAGCAGGGCCTGACGGTGATGTTCGTCACCCACGACCTGGAGGAGGCCTTGTACCTGGGTGACCGGGTGATCGCCCTGCGGGCCCACCCGGCCCCCGGCCGACCCAGCCTGGCGGCGATGGTGGAGGTGCCGCTGCCGCGCCCGCGCGACCAGCTGGCCACCAAGGAATCGCCCGAGTTCCTGCGCCTGCGGCGCGAGCTGTACCGCTTCCTGGGGCACGACTGAGCATGGCCTCGCGTGCCGCCGGGCAATCGCCGTCGCGTCTGCGGGGCCCATCAGGGCGGATCTGGCCGTTGTGGGGGCGGCGCCTGCGGCCCTGGCTGGTGCCGCTGCTGCTGGTCGCGCTGCTGGAGGCGCACGCCCGCACGCTGGGCCGCGGCAGCGACGCGCTGGCCGCTCCCAGCGCCGCGCTGTGGGCCGGCTGGCAGCTGCTGCGCAGCGGCGAGCTGCTGGCGGCCACCGCCTTCACGCTGGGCAGCGCAGCGGCGGGCCTCGCGCTGGGCGCCGGCTGCGGCGCCGTGGCCGGGCTGGCGCTGGGGTTGATGCCGCGTCTTTCGCGTGCCAGCTTCCTGTCGATCGAGATGTTCCGGCCCTTGCCCTCGGTGGCCCTGGTGCCGCTGGCGATGCTGGTGTTCGGCTTCGGGCTGCGCATGGAGATGTCGGTGGTGGCCTTTGCCACCTTCTGGCCGATGCTGGTGCTGGCCCAGGCGGCGGTGCGCCAGGTCGAACCGGGCCTGATCGAGGTGGCCCGGGCGCTGGGCCTGACACCTGCCGCGCGCCTCACGCAGATCGTGCTGCCGGCCTCGGTGCCGCGGCTGTTCGTCGCGCTGCGGCTGTGCGTGGCCATCGCGCTGGTGGTGGCGGTGACGGTGGAGATCGCCGCCAACCCGCATGGCGTGGGCTATGCGATGAGCCTGGCCCAGCAGAGCCTCGATCCGGCCAGCATGCTGGCCTGGCTGGCGTGGATCGGCGTGGTGGGCGTGGCGGTCAATGGCGCCATGCTGGCGCTGCAGCGGCGCGTGGAGCGGCGCATGGGGGGCGCCGCATGAAGGGCCGCCGCATGCAGGGCCCATCGCGCCGGCCGGCCCTCTCGGCACGCGGCGCCGCGCCGAGCGATCTGCTGGCCTCGGTGGCGATGCTGGCCGGCCTGGTGGCGCTGTGGTGGGCGGCCAGCCATGGCGAGTGGGTCAGCCGGGTCTTCCTGCCAACGCCCGAACTGACCTTGGGCAGCCTGCGCCATGGGCTGGGCCTGGGCGCGGCGGGCGAGGGCGCCGGCGACCTGGCCGGCTACAGCCTGGCCACGCTGGGCCGCATGGTCGCCGGTTGGGTGCTGGCGGCGGTGCTGGGCATCGGCCTGGGCGCGGCCATCGGGGCGTCGGCGTCGCTGAGGGCCTGGCTGGGGCCGACGCTCGAGTTCATCCGCCCGCTGCCCGCCTCGGCGGTGATCCCGCTGGCCATCTCGGTCTTCGGCCTGTCCTCGGGCATGGTGCTGGCCGTGGTGGCCTTCGGCGCCATGTGGCCGGTGCTGCTGGCCACGGTGCAGGGGCTGGCCTCGGTGCACCCGCGCCTGCGGGAGGTGGGCGCCGCGCTGCAGCTCTCGAGGCTCGGCTTCATCGTGAAGATCGGCCTGCCCGCCGCGCTGCCCGACATCCTGGCCGGCATGCGCCTGGCGCTGACGGTGTCGCTGATCGTCAGCGTGGTGGGCGAGATGATCGCCTCGCAGCCGGGCCTGGGCCAGGCCATCCTGCTGGCGGCGCGGGCGTTCCGCGCCAGCGACCTGTTCGCCGGCATCGCATTGCTGGGGGCCATCGGCTTTGCCAGCAATGCCGCGCTGGCGCTGGCCGAGCGCCGACTGCTGGGCTGGCAACGCCCTTGACCCCGCCACGAACCTCGCTGAACGGCGACGCCGACACTTCCACCACGCCACCCGTCTTCCTCGCCCCTCACAGGAGCCCACCCATGACCCGCCGCCTCGTCGACCTCTCGATCTACCTCGAAAACGACGTGGTCTCCGATCCCCCCGGCTTCGGCCCGAAGATCGAGTACCACGCGCACCAGGCCACCGCGCCGCAGATCGCCGGCTTCTTCCCGGGCCTGCAGAAGGACGACCTGCCCGATGGCGAAGGCTGGGCGGTGGAGACGATCCAGCTGTCCACCCACAACGGCACGCACCTCGATGCGCCCTACCACTTCCATTCGACGATGGACAAGGCGCTGGGCGAGCGCCGGCCGGCCATCACCATCGACCAGGTGCCGCTGGAGTGGTGCTTCCAGCCCGGCGTGAAGCTGGATTTCCGCCACTTCGCCGATGGCTACGTGGTCACTGCCGCCGATGTCGAGGCCGAGCTGGCGCGCATCGGACACGCGCTTCAGCCGCTGGAGATCGTGGTGGTCAACACCCGCGCCGGCAGCCGCTACGGCCAGCCCGACTATGTCTCGTGCGGCTGTGGCATGGGCTATGACGCCACCATGTACCTGCTCGAGCGCGGTGTGCGCCTGACTGGCACCGACGGCTGGAGCTGGGATGCGCCCTTCGTGCACACCGCCAAGGCCTATGCCGCCAGCCACGATGCCTCGCTGATCTGGGAGGGCCACAAGGCCGGCCGCGACATTGGCTACTGCCACCTCGAGAAGCTGCACAACCTCGAGGCGCTGCCGCCGACGGGCTTCTTCATCAGTTGCTTCCCGCACAAGATCCGCGGCGCGTCGGCCGGCTGGACGCGGGCGGTGGCGATCTTCGACGATCGGCTCATCGCCTGACCAACCTCGGCGCCAGAGCCCGTCACCGAACCGGGCCTCGAGGGGCGACCCCCAATCCCTTCAACCCTCAGGCCTTGTCGATCCACCCACCCGCCTGACGCATCAGCCGCGAGCCACCCCACCATGGATGCCACCCACGACCCCGCCGCCCGCAGCTGGCTGGCGGCCGCCAACGCGCCGGACGCTGACTTTCCGATCCAGAACCTGCCGTTCGGCGTGTGCCGAACCGAGGGTGGGACGGGGCCGATGCATGGCGCCGTGGCCATCGGCGACGCCGTGCTCGATCTGGCGGCGCTAGCCGCCAGCGGCCTGCTGGCTCGGGCGGGCGTCGTCCCCCAGGGCCTGGCGCCGCTTGCCCAGCAGGCGGCGCAGTCGGCTGGCGGGCCGGTGCTCAATCCGCTGCTGGCGCTGGGGCCGGCGGCCTGGGGCGCGCTGCGCCAGGGGCTGTTCGCGCTGCTGCGCGACGACGCCCCGGCAGACGTCCAGGCCGCGCTGCGCCCGATGCTCAGCCCTCAGGCGGCGGTGGAGCACGCGGTGCCGGTGGCCATCGGCGACTACAGCGATTTCTTCACCTCGCTCGACCATTGCCGCAACACCGGCCGGCTGATGAGCATCGGCCAGCCCGGCGTCGATCCGGTGATGCCCAACTTCTGGTGGATGCCCATCGCCTACCACGGCCGGGCCTCCAGCATCGTGGTCGGCGGCACGCCGGTGCGCCGACCGATGGGCCAGCGCCGCCTGCCCGGCATGACCGCGCCCGAGTACGGGCCCTGCCTGCGGCTGGACTACGAGCTGGAGCTGGGCCTGGTGGTCGGCACCGGCAATGCCCAGGGTGAGCGCATCGACGTGGCGCAGGCCGATGGGCACCTGTTCGGCGTGTGCCTGCTCAACGACTGGTCGGCGCGCGACATCCAGGGCTGGGAGATGGCGCCGCTGGGCCCCTTTCTCGGCAAGAGCTTTGCCACCTCGGTGTCGCCGTGGATCGTGACGATGGCGGCGCTGGAACCGTTCCGCTGCGCCTGGCGCCGCGATGCCGGCTCACCCGAACCGTTGGGCTACCTGGATGCGCCGGTGGTGCGCCGGCGCGGCGGGCTGGACATCCAGGTGGCGGCCGAGCTGCGCACCGCCGGCGGTGCCGGGCCGCTGCGCCTGTCGCGCACCAGCTTTCGGCACCAGTACTGGACGCCGGCGCAGATGGTGGCCCACCACACGGTGGGCGGCTGCAACCTGAACCCGGGCGACCTGCTGGGTACCGGCACCATCTCGGGCCCTGGTGACGGCGAGGCCGGCACCATGATCGAGGTGACGCTGGGCGGCACGCAGCCGGTGGACGTGCCCGCGGCGCATGGGCCAGCCGAGCGCCGGGCGTTCCTCGAGGACGGCGACACCTTGACGCTCACGGCCTGGTGCGAGGCGCCCGGGGCGCGGCGCATCGGATTCGGTCGTTGCGCAGGTACGATCCTGCCTGCCTCGGGGCAGCCCCAGGGTCGGGCGGCGCAGGGCACAGGCCCTGGGGGCACAGAGACCTGAGGCGGTCTTGCGCGTTCCGGATGAGGGCTGGGCGGGCAGGGGCCGGCAGCGTCAGGGCAGTCACTCTCGAGGAGGAGGATGGTGGAGCGAACGACCGGCATCTTCTGGGGCCTGGTGGCGATGCTGCTGGGGGCCTCTGTGTTCTACGGCGTCCAGGTGTGGCTGGCCACGGCCGGACAGCAGGCCCGTGACGCGGCGCTGGCCAGCGGCGACGTGGTGCGGCTGGCCTCGGTGATCGACGGCGACACGCTGGTGGTGTCCAAGGAGGGCCAGGGCCGGGCCACCGTGAGGCTGCTGGGCATCAAGAGCTTCGAGTCCAAGCACGCCAAGGACGATGTCGCGCAGCACGGCCGGGCCGCCGAGGAGGCCCTGCGGCGCCTGGCGATCGACCAGCCGCTGCGCGTGCTGCTGAACAATCCACCCAAGGACCGATCGGGCCGCACGCTGGCCACGCTGTACCGGGACGTCGACGACCTGGCCCTGCAACTGGTCGCGGCGGGCCAGGTGCTGGTCTACACCGTCTACCCCTTCCCGGGCATGCAGAGCTACCTGCAGGCGCAGAATGCCGCCCGGCAGCAGCGGCTGGGCCTGTGGGCCGACCCGGCGGCCGTGGAGCGGGCCGAAGGGCTGATCCGCGAGTGGTCGAAGGCCGCGCCATGATGATGTTGCTGCTGCGGCGCTTCATGCGGCTGGTGGTTCAGCCGTCGATGCAGTGGCGTGCCTGCATCCTGCTGGCCGCGGTGTTGATCTATGGGACGACCGGGTTCCTCTACTTCGAGTTGCCGGGCAATCCCGACCTCACCTGGCAGGATGCGCTGTGGTACTGCCTGGTGACGCTGACCACGGTGGGGTATGGAGACTTCTTTCCGAAGACGGCCGGCGGCCGCTTCCTGGTCGGTGTGCCGCTGCTGGTACTGGGCATCGGGCTGCTGGGTTTCATGCTGTCGGTGGTGGCCACCACGCTGATCACCGCACGCAACAAGGAGCTGAAGGGTATGGGGCAGATGCGAATCGGCGGGCATGTGGTGATCGTGCACTTCCCGGGCCTGACCAAGGTGCTGCGGCTGATGGACGAGCTGCGGCGCGACCCGACCGTCGGCGAGGATGCGGCCTTCGTGCTGGTCGATCCGACGCTCGAGGAGCTGCCGGCCGAACTGCAGCAGCGCCGCGTGCGCTACGTGCGCGGAGACCCGACCCGGGACGACACCCTGCAGCGCGCGGCCATCGACACCGCCACGCATGCACTGGTGCTCTGCCGCGAACCGGGGGCGGCCGTGTCGGATGCGGTGAACGTGGCCGTGACGCTGGCCATCGAGGCGCGCACCCGGCGCGTCAACACCGTGGTCGAGTGCATCGAGCCGGGCACCCAGGAGCTGCTGCGCAAGGCCGGGTGCGACCGCATCGTGTGCCTGGGCCGGTTCGATGTGCTGTACATGAGCCAGGAACTGCTGAACCCGGGCGCGCAGGACATCGTGGCGGATCTGCTGTCCAACGGCGAGGGGCAGCAGCTGTACCTCACGCCCGTCGAGGCGTCGCCGGGCGCCACGGTCGGCGATCTGCGCCGGGCCGCGGCGGCGCAGCGGCATGTGCTGCTGGGCATCCAGCGCGGCGGCATCAATCGACTGAACCCGCAGGAGCAGGAGCCGCTGGCCGACGGCGACCGCGCGGTGACCATGGGCGCGCTGCGGGTGAACCGCCTGCGCGCCGGCCAGGCCTAGGGCCGGAGGGCCATGGCCTCCGCGCCCTCTGCCCGCAGCGAGGTGTCCGAGCGCTGGCCGCTGGCCAGCGTGCTGGTGGTGGACGATGAGCCGGGCATGCGCAACTTCATGCTCAAGACGCTGGTGCCGCGCGTCGGGCAGGTGTTCTCGGCCGAGTCGGCCGAGGCCGCCGACGAGTTGCTGCGCCACCATCGCTTCGACCTGGTGGTGCTGGACATCGCGCTGCCCGGCAAGAGCGGCATCGCCTGGCTGAAGGAACTGCGTGAGCGTGGCCATGTGTTCGAGGTGGTGCTCATCACCGCGTTTGCCGATCTCGACACGGCCATCGAGGCGCTGCGCGCCGGGGCCAGCGACTTCATCCTCAAGCCGTTTCGCGTCACGCAGATCCTGTCGGCCATCCGGCATGGTCTCGAGCGGGCCACGCTCCGGCGTGAGAACTGGGTGCTGCGGCGTGCGCTGTCTCAGCGCATGCCGGCGGCCGACGGGCTGGTCGGCCAATCGATCGCCATCAAGGGCCTGCAGGCCGCGATCCAGCGCGTGGCGGGTGTCGATTCCACGGTGCTGCTGTGCGGCGAATCGGGCACCGGCAAGGAACTGGCCGCCCTGGCGCTGCACCGCAACAGCCCGCGCGCGGGCGGGCCCTTCGTGCCGGTGAATGCGCCACCGTGCTGCCCGAGGCGATCGAGAGCGAGCTCTTCGGCCAGGCGCAGGCCACGCCCGACGGCCCGCGCCGGCTGCGCGACGGGCTGTTCGTCTATGCCCAGGGTGGAACGTTGTTCCTGGATGAGATCGGCGAGCTGCCGCTGGCCCAGCAGGCCAGCCTGCTGCGGGTGCTGGAGGATCGGCGCATCCGCCCGGTGGGCAGCGAGCAGCAGATCCCGGTGGATGTGCGCATCGTCGCCGCCAGCCACCGGCGGCTGGCCGACGAGGTGGCCGCCGGGCGCTTCCGCAAAGACTTGTACTTCCGCCTGCAGGTGGTGGAGATCAACCTGCCGCCGCTGCGCTCGCACAAGGAGGACATCCCCGAACTGGTGGAGCACTTCGTCGCCACGCTGGGGCCGCAGCTGGGCGTGCCGCCGATCGAGGTGACGGCCGACGAACTGGCCTACCTGCAGCAGTACGACTGGCCGGGCAATGTGCGCGAGCTGCGCAACCTGATCGAGCGCTCGATGATCGTGGGCGCGCTCAACGTGTCGGCGCTGTACCAGGGGCTGGCGCGGGCCGACCGTACCGCGGCCTCCTCGGCCGTGGCGATGCAGGCCCCCGGCGAGGCCGCGCGGCCCGGGCCGGGCATCCCCGCCGCGCCGCCGGTGACGACCGACCTGCACGAGATGGAGCGGCAGCACATCCTGGCGGTGCTGGCCAGCGTGGGCGGCGACAAGACCCGCGCGGCCCAGTTGCTGGGCATCTCGCGCCGCACGCTGGAGCGCCGCGTCGCCGAGTGGAGCCTGTCGTGACCCGGGCGCGATCCGCCGCGGCGGCGGGGTGCCGTTCGGGCCCTGCCGCGGCCGGGCCGGGGGCCTCTCGATGAGGCTGGCGGCGCGCGTCTCGGCCCTGCCCATCCGCACCAAGCTGCTGGCCCTGGTGCTGGTGCCGCTGGTGGTGGTGCTGCCGATGCTGGGTCTGATCCTGGCGGTGTGGGGCAATGCGGCGCTCGACCGGATGTTGATCACCAAGGTTCGAGCCGACCTGGCGGTGGCCCACGGCTACTTCGACCAGGTGCTGGTCGAGGTGGCGGCCGGCACGCGGGCGATGGCCGAGTCGCAGGCCCTGCACCAGGCATTGGCACGCGGGGCCCGCCCCGACGAGATGCGCCGGCTGCTGCGCGGCTTCGCCGACCGCGAGCGGCTGGACGTGGCGCTGCTGCGCGGTGACGACGGGCGGCTGCTGGCCAGCAGCGACGAAGCCTCGGATGGCGAGCTGCCGGCGCTGCCCACCGCCCCCGCGGGCGACCGGGTGCGGGCCTCGGTGCAGGTGCTGGGGCCTGGGCACCAGGCGATGCTGCCGTCGCGGCTGCGCCAGCGCGTCGCGGTGCCGCTGCTGCCCACCCGCAATGCCCGCCCGGCGGATCGGGCCCAGGAAGACCGCGCGATGATGGTGCTGGCCGATGCGCCGGTGGCGGCTGCCGACGGCCGATCGCTGGGCCGCATCCAGGCCGGCGTGCTGCTCAACCGCAACCTGGCCTTCATCGACCACATCAACGCCATCGTCTATCCCGAGGGCAGCCTGCCGTTCGGCAGCCGAGGCACCGCCACGCTGTTCCTCGACGACGTGCGCATCTCCACCAATGTGCGGCTGTTCGCCAACGCACCACCCGAGACGCCCGCCGTGGCGGCCGAAGCCGCTGCGCCTGAGGAGCGGGCAGCCCGCGAGGCACGGGCCATCGGCACCCGGGTGTCCCAGTCGGTGCGGGCCGCGGTGCTGGACGAGGGGCGCACCTGGCTGGACCGGGCCTTCGTGGTCAGCGACTGGTATGTCTCGGGCTACGAGCCCATCACCGACGGCGCCGGCCAGCGCGTGGGCATGCTGTACGTGGGCTACCTCGAGCAGCCGTTCACCTGGATCAAGTACGGCGTGCTGGGCGGCATCGGCGTGGTGTTCTTCGGCGTGATGATCGCGGCGGCTTTCGTCTCGGCGCGCTGGGCCCGCCGCATCTCGCACCCGATCGAGCGCATGACCGACACCATGCGGCAGGTGGAGTCGGGCTCGCTGCAGGCGCGGGTGGGCCTGCTGGCCGGGGGCGACGAACTCGGCGCGCTGGCGGCGCACCTGGATCACCTGCTCGACACCATCGCCGAGAACGCCCGTGCCCTGCAGCGCTGGAACGCCGAACTCGATGCCAAGGTGGCCGAGCGCACCCAGGCGCTCGAGGCCGCGCAGCAGCAGCTGGTGCACAGCGAGAAGATGGCCGCCATCGGCCAGCTCACCGCCAGCATCGCCCACGAGGTGAACAACCCGATCGCGGTGATCCAGGGCAACCTCGACCTGGCGCGCGAGCTGCTGGGCGCTCAGGCGGCCGCGGTGGACACCGAGCTGACGTTGATCGACCAGCAGGTCGAGCGCATGCGGCTGATCGTCAACCAGCTGCTGCAGTTCGCCCGGCCCAACGAGTTTGCCGGTTATGTCGAAGCGGTGGACTGCGCCCGGCTGCTGGAGGATTGCCTGGTGCTGGTGGGCCACCTCATGGTGAAGACCCACATCGAGGTGCGGCGCGACTTCGCCGCCACGCGGCGGCCCTCGATCAACCGCGGCGAGCTGCAGCAGGTGCTGGTCAACCTGATGGTCAATGCCATCCACGCGATGCCCGAAGGTGGCGTGCTCGCCCTGGCCACGCGCGATGCGACGGGCGGCGCGGTCGAGGTTTCGGTGGCCGACACCGGCCCCGGGCTGCCGCCCGAGCTGATCGGCGAGCTGTTCAAGCCCTTCGTCACGCGCAAGAAGGACGGCACGGGGCTGGGGCTGTGGATCAGCCGCAGCATCATCGAACGTTACGGCGGCGACATCGTGGCCGGCAATCAGGTCACCGGCGGTGCGCTGATGACGCTGGTGTTGCCCACCGAACCGACCTTGGGCCACTGAGGCGCCGGCGCGGCCACCTGGGTGCGCGCGGCCTTGCCGCCCAGCGGGGCCTCGGCGCTGATCTGCTCGATCAGCGTGTCCGGGCTGACCGGCTTGCTGAAGTAGTAGCCCTGCAGTTCATCGACGCCCAGCTGGCACAGCAGGTGCAGTTGCTGCTCGTCCTCGACACCCTCGGCCACGGTGCGCAGGTTCAGCGAGCGCGCCATGGCGACGATGGCCGTGGCCACCGCCTGGGCCGCGGGGTCGGTGCACAGATCGATGACGAACGAGCGGTCGACCTTCAGGATGTCCACCGGCAGGCGGCGCAGGTAGGACATCGACGAGTACCCGGTGCCGAAGTCGTCCAGTGCCAGCACCAGGCCGCGCTCGCGCAGGCGCTGCAGCCGCTTGGCGATGGCCGGCGAGTCGCCCACCAGCGCGCTCTCGGTGATCTCCAGCTCCAGGTCGGCGGGCTTCAGCCCATGGCGCGCGAGCGCCTCGTCGATCTCGGTCTCGAGCAACTCGGACTCGAGTTGCCGCGCCGACAGGTTCACCGCGACGCGCAGGTCGGTGATGCCCTGCGCGCGCCACCGGGCCACCTGCCGGCAGGCCGCGTCGATCACCCAGTAGCCGATGTCGATGATCAGGTCGCTGTCCTCGGCGATGGGGATGAACTCGGCCGGCGAGCACAGCCCGCGGGTGGGATGGTTCCAGCGGATCAGGGCCTCGGCCGATTCGACCCGCCGGCTCACGGCACACACGCGGGGCTGGTAGAGCAGCGTCAGCTCGCCTTCGGCGATGGCCTTGGGCAGCTCGCGCTCGACCAGTGCCTTGCGCTGGGCCTGGGCATCCAGCTCGGGGCGGAACACCACCACGCTGCCCTTGGCATGCCGCTTGGCCTCGTACATCGCCAGGTCGGCATGGCGCATCAGGTCGGCGAGGCTGTCGGTGTCGCGGTGGAACAGCGCGATGCCGATGCTGGCTCCCAGCGGGATCGACAGCCCGTGGGCGATGTGCGTCACGCTCAGCTCGTGGCAGATGTCCTGGCCCAGCTTCTGGGCCGCGTGCGGGCTGTGCAGGTCGGGCAGCAGCACCACGAACTCGTCGCCGGCCGGGCGGGCCACGACGCCGGCGATGTGCACCAGCCGCTTGAGGCGCGCGCCGATGTCCTTGAGCACCTCGTCGCCGGAGGCATGGCCGAGGCTGTCGTTGACCGACTTGAAGCGGTCGATGTCGACGAACATCAGCGCCAGGGTGCGCTGGGTCGCGCGGCAGCGCTGCATCGCCTGCTCGACGGTGTGGTGCAGTCCGGCACGGTTGAGCAGCCCGGTCAGGCTGTCGTGGTGCGCCTCGTGCTGCAGCCGCTTCTGGCGCTCGGCGGCGGCAGCGGCCACCACCACGCGGTTGCGCAGCTCCTGCAGGTGGCGGCGCGCGTCCTCGTCGCCGAAGATCTGGCCCCGCGGGCCGCTGATGGCGATCAACCCGAACAGCCGATCGGGCGAGAGCAGCGGCAAGGTCACCGCGTCGGCGGCGGCACCGGCGAACAGGGCCTGGGCCAGCTCGGGGTGGCCCTGGTCGACCAGCTGGTTGCAATCGGGGCTTTCGCGCCAACGTTTGACGGTGGCCGAGTCGATCACCACCGAGCGTTGCGTGAGTTTGGACCGGCCCGGATGCGCCACCAGGCACACCACGGGCCCGCCTTCGGGCAGGGCCAGCCGCCCCACCGCCACGGTGCACTCGGGCATCACCGCGGCCAGGCGCAGGGCCACGCGGCCGAGGATGGCGTCCAGCGACTGCTGCTGCACGATGTCGCGGTCGATCGAGGCCAGCGTCTCGATCTCGTCGAACTGCTGCTCGAGCTGGCCGGCCATGTCGTTGAACACCTGGGCCAGGTTGCCGAACTCGTCGTGCGAGCTCACCTTCACACGCGTCGACAGCTCGCGCCGGCCCATGCGGCTGGCGCCGCGGCTGAGCTCGGACAGCGGGGTCAGCGTGCGGCGGATCTGCGTGAGGCTCAGCAACGCCACCAGCAGCGCGCTGCCCAGGGCCACCGACGGCAGCACCGAGGTGATCAGATCGCCTCCGCTGGCGGCCTGGCTCGGGTCGAAGCCGGCGACGAACTTCCAGTCCGGCGTGCCGAAGTCGGCGTCCAGGAACAGGTGCTTGACCGCATGGGGCGTGGACGACTCCGACGGGCCGACCTTGCGCCGCGCGAGCTGCGTCGAGATCGGGGCATACCGCGGATCGCTGCAGAACAGCGGCGGGCCGTCGGGGCCGAGCGCGCAGAGCCAACGTCCCGGAGGCAGTTCATCGGCCCCGGCCCACAGGAACGCGGGATCGACCTGGCCGATCCACCGTGCACCGGTGCCGGCGTCCTGGCGCACCATCACCAACGCCGACGGTCCTTTGGGCTGGTGCATGACCAGCAGGCGGGCTTCGTCGGGCCGCACGGTCAGTGACCGGGGCAGAAGGGGCAGGGCCAGGGCCTTGTCGCCGCCGCGCAGCGCGCGGCGCTCGCCCTGCGCCGACTCATGCACCACGGCGGCCAGCGGGCTTTGCAGCACCGAGCGGCGCGCCGAGGTGTCGGTGCGCCCGGCCTCGAAGGCCAAGGCCTGCTCGGCCAGGCGCAGCCGGTCGATGGTCAGGATGCCGGCGCCCTTGGCGGTGTTGGAGAGCACTGCCGTTTCGCGATCGAACAGCGCCTGGTTCACCGCCCGCTGCGCCAGCGCGGCCAGCATCACGATGGGCACGCCGGCGGCCAGCAGGAACATGCTGAGCACACGCCAGCCGACCCGGCTGTTCAGGTGGATGCGGCGAAGAAGACCCAGGCGCATGACTGCTCAACGACGGCGCGTGGGCTCAGTAGTCCTTGCCCAGCCCCACGAAGCCACCGTTGTTGGCGCGGACGATGTCGTCCTGGCTCTTGCTGCTGGTCAGCGGCTTGGCCGTCTGGCCGTCCGGCCCCATGCTGTACAGGTCGTAGTCGGTGTTGAGCGGGTGCAGCGACTTGTCCTTGCGCACCTGGCCGGTGGAGGCGCCGGCCATGTTCAGGTACTCGTACGCATGGCCCCACGGATCGTTCTTGGCCTGCCCTACGTCCGCCAGGCTGGCCGGGTACTTGCCCTTGTCGGTGAACGAGCGCTCCAGCACCAGCGAGATCTCCTGGATCTCGCGGACGGCCTGCGCGATGCGCCCCTTCTCGATCTGTGCGCGGTACGAGGGATAGGCGATCGAGGCCACCACCGCCAGCAGCACCAGGGCGATCATCAGCTCGAGCAGGGTCAGGCCATGGGGCGGATGGCGCCGCGTCGTTGCAGGGGAGGACAGGCTCATGATTCAACCTCGACGGCTTGGGTGTCTTCTGGCGGCTCCAGCGTCACGAAGCGGCTTTGCCGGGCCATCGGCGCACGCCACCTCGTCGGCGGCGTCGGCTGGCTGCCCAGCGGCAGGGCTTCGTTGAGCAGCGCCACCAGCGATTCGGGGCCCACGGGCTTGCTGAAGTAGTAGCCCTGCAGCTCGTCGCAGCCCAGCTCGCACAGCAGCGCCAGTTGCTCGCGGGTCTCCACGCCTTCGGCCACGGTGCGCAGGTTCAGCGAGCGGGCCATGGCCACGATCGCCCGCGCCACCGCCTGGGCGGCGGGGTCGGTACACACATCGGTGACGAACGAGCGGTCGACCTTCAGGATGCCCACCGGCAGCCGGCGCAGGTACGACATCGACGAGTAGCCGGTGCCGAAGTCGTCCAGCGCCAGCATCAGGCCGCGGGCGCGCAGTCGTTCCAGACGTTGGGTGATGGCGTCGCTCTCGCCCACCAGCGCGCTCTCGGTGATCTCGAGCTCCAGGTCCTGCGGATCGAGGCCGTGCCGGGCCAGCGCGTTGTCGATGTCCCACTCGATGCGGTCGGAGTCGAGCTGCCGGGCCGAGAGGTTCACCGCCACGCGCAGGTGCTCGATGCCGGCCAGGCGCCAGGCGGCGATCTGCGAGCAGGCGGCCTCGATCACCCAGGTGCCGATGGCCACGATCAGGTCGCTGTCCTCGGCAATGGGGATGAACTCGGCCGGCGGGCACATGCCGCGCGTCGGGTGATTCCAGCGGATCAGCGCCTCCACCGATTCGATGCGCCGGTCGATCGCGCCCACGCGGGGCTGGAACAGCAGCATCAGCTCGCCCTCGGCGATGGCCACCGGCAGCTCGCGCTCGATCTGCGCCTTGCGCTGCGCGGCCGCGTCGAGCTTCGGGTCGAAGAACACCACATGCCCCTTGGCATTGCGCTTGGCCTCGTACATGGCCAGGTCGGCATGCCGCATCAGATCGGAGGCCGAACCCACGTCGTGCGAGTACAGCGCCACGCCGATGCTGGCGCCCAGCGGGATGGTCAGGCCGTGCGAGCGGTGCACCTGCGCCACCTCGCGGCAGATGGCCTCGCCCAGTTCGCGCGGCGTGTGCGGGCCGGGCACGTCGGGCAGCATCACCACGAACTCGTCGCCCGCCTGCCGCGCCAGCACCCCGCCCGGCGGCACCAGCCGCTTGAGCGTCTCGGCGATGTGGCGCAACACCTCGTCGCCGACGGCATGGCCGGCGGTGTCGTTGACCGACTTGAAGCGGTCGATGTCGATGAACATCAGCGCCAGCCGGCGGCCGCTGTCCTGGCAGCGGAGCACGGCGCCTTCCAGTGTCTCGCGCAGGCCGGCCCGGTTGAGCAGGCCGGTGAGGTTGCAGTGGTGGGCCTCGTGCACCAGGCGGCGCTGCCGTTCGGCGGCGCTGGCGGCCAGCGCCGCGCGGTTGCGCAGCGCATGCAGGTGTCGCCGCGCCTCGGGCGACTGCACGCGGTCGCGCGGGCCGCCGATGGCGATGATGCCGAAGATGCGACCCGCCACCACCAGCGGCAGGGTCAGCGTGGCCGACACGCTGTGCGGGAACAGCGAGCGCGTCAGCGCCCGGTCGCCCAGGTCGACGATCTCGTCGGGCTCGATCACCTCGCGCCAGCGGCGCACCGTCGAGACGTCCATGTTGACCACGCGCCGCGACAGCTTCTGGCGGCCGGGATGCGCCACCAGGCACATCACCGGGCCACCCTCGGGCAGGGCCAGCCGGCCCACCGCCACGATGCAGTGCGGCAACATGTCGGACAGCCGGCTGGCCACCTTGCCCAGGATCGCATCCAGGTTCTTGTCGCCGACGATGTCGCGGTCGATCGCGGCCAGGGTGTCGATCTCCTTGAACTGCAGTTCGAGCTGACTGGCCATCTCGTTGAAGGCCTCGGCCAGCTCCTGGAACTCGTCGTTGGAGGCGATCTCCACCCGCGTGGCCAGGTTGCGGCCGGCCATCTGCCGGGCACCGTCGATCAGGTGCTGCATCGGCGTGAGGGTGCGGCGGATGTGCGTCAGGCTCATCAGGGCCACCAGCACGCCGGCGACCAGCGCCACTGCCGGCAGGGCTGCCCCGATGGCGGTGCCCGAGGTGGACAGCCGGCCACCCGAGGTGGCCGCCAGGAACTGCCACGGCGCCGAGTGGAACTCGGCCTCGAGGAACAACGGCCGGTCGGCCGAGGCCAACACGTCGGGCGGCGGGCCGGCGCGCTTGCGCCCCCACGCCTCGGCGGCCTGGGCATGCTCGGGATGGCTGCAGTACATCGGCCGTCCGGCCTCGGCCACCACGCACAGCCAGGCGCCAGGTGGCAGGTCGTCCATGTCGCGCCACAGGAACGCCGGGCTCACCACGCCGATCCAGCGTTGGCCCGCCGCGTCCTGGTGGGCCAGCAGCACATCGGCGCGACCGTCGGTGTCGGCCAGCACCATCAGCCGGCGCTCGCCCCCCGTGAATTCGGTGATGGCTCGGGCCAACACGGCCTTGGGGGGCGCCAGCCCCGCGCGAAGCTCGCTCGTGCCATCGGGTGCGACCTTGACGATGCCCTGCAGGGCGACATGTCGCGTGGCCGGCGTTGCCGACGAGGCGGCCGGCGCGAGCTCCGGTGCCGGTGTGGCAGAGCCGGCGGCGCCGGGCGCCGAGGTGGCGTCCTCGACAGGCCGCGCGTTGGGAGCCGCGGCGGAGCGTCCGGCCTCGAGCGACAAGGCCTGCGAGGCCACACGCAGCCGCTCGGCGGCCAATCCACCAGCCGACTTGGCGGCGCTGGACAACGCGACCACCTCTCGGTCGATGCCCGCCTGCGACAGCGTGCCATGCACCAATGCCGTCAGCAGCATCAGCGGCACCCCGGCCGCCAGGCTGAACATCGCGAACACCCGCCAGCCCAGGCGGCCGCGCAGATGCATGCGACGCTTTACCGCGGTCCAGAACGAGGGCCCGGCAGCAGGCTTCGGCCGGGCGGCCGTGCGGGCGGCCGTGCGGTCGTCCATGTAGTCGGCCGTGCGGTCGGCCGATCGGGCGGCTGCCGTCGCGGCGGCGGCAGGCCTGTCGAGCACCGCCGGCTCGCGGTCTGCAGTCGTGGCCGCTGCCGCGTGGGTCGCAGCTACCGCGTGGGTCGCCGCTGCCCCGTCGGTCGCCGCTGCCGCGTGGGCTGCTGCTGGGCTGGGGTCATCCACCGTGCGCGCGGGCGTGGCAGGCCCTCCCTTCGCCGTGGCCGTGCCGGACAGGACCGGGCGACGGCTGCGGTCGCGCCCGGCGCGACCGCCCATGCGCCGCTCGACGGACGAGCGCGACTCACCGGCCATGATCGAGACCTCGCGATCGATCGGCACGACGCCGCGGATCCTCGGCCTCGCACCGGGGCACAGCCAGGCAAATGGCGGGGTGAGCGCACAGCATGTCCTGGCATCGGCACAATCGCCGCTGGCTTGAGTCCGACCTGCATGAGCCCCGTCTCGAATCCGCCCCCGTTCACGATCGCGCCCGCCCTGATCACTGGATTGGTGCTGGCCGGCGGCCGCGGCAGCCGCATGGGCGGGCTGGACAAGGGCCTGCAGCCGCACCTCGGCCAGCCGCTGGCCTGGCATGCGCTGCAGCGGCTGGCGCCCCAGGTGGGTGCGCTGGCCCTCAATGCCAACCGGCACCTGCCGGTTTATGAGGGCATGGGGGTGCCGGTGTGGCCCGATGCGCTGCCCGACTACCCCGGCCCGCTGGCGGGCTTCCTGGCGGGCTTGGGCCGCTGCAGCACTCCGTACCTGGTGACCGTGCCGTGCGACACGCCGCGGTTTCCCTCCGATCTGGTGCAGCGCCTCGGCCAGGCGCTGATCGCCGACGATGCCGAACTGGCGATGGCGGCCTCGGTGGAGGCCGGGCAGCGCCAGCCCGAGCCGGTGTTCTGCCTCATGCGCCGTGAGCTGGCGGACAGCCTGGCCCGCTTCGTTGGCGGCGGGCAGCGCAAGATCGACCGCTGGACGGCGCAGCACCGCTGCGCCCTGGTGCCGTTCGACGAGCCTGGGGCCTTCTTCAATGCCAATACGCTGGATGAGTTGGCCCGGCTGCAGCAGCCCTGACCGGACGCGGCGCCGCCTCTCACCCATCCCTCACCACCACGACGACCGATGACCCCCGCCCTGCACCCCCTTCTCGGCCGCCAGTCGGTCGGCCCCAAGCACCTGGTCGAGCCCGGCCCGGATGCCGCGCAGTTGCAGGCCATGGCCGAGGTCGCGCTGCGCGCGCCCGACCATGGGGCGCTGGTGCCGTTTCGCTTCGTGGCGGTGGCCGGCGCGGCGCGCGATGGTCTGGCCCGGCTGTTCGAGCAGGTGGCCCGCGATGGCGGCAAGGATGCCGCCGGCATCGCGCTGGAGGCCGAGCGCGCGCGCCGCGCACCGGTGACGCTGGCGGTGATCGCGCGCATCGACGCCGGCCATCCGCAGGTGCCGGCGCACGAGCAGTGGGCCTGTGTCGGTGGCGCGCTGGCCAACCTGCTCAATGCGGCGCATGCACTGGGCTTCGGCGGCAAGATGCTCTCAGGGGCCAAGGTGCGTCACCCGGCGCTGCAACAGGCCTTCTGCCGAGGTGGCGAACAGCTGGTGGGCTGGGTGGCACTGGGCACGCCGGATGCCAGCCCCAAGCGCGGCCCCGAGAAGCCGCGCGCGGCCGACGTGCTGAGCTTCTGGGGCGGCAGCGGCGACGCCTGAGGCCCAGGGCTTGCGCCTGACCCAAGGGCGCAAGCCTGCAGAAGCGGGCGACAGGAAACGACAGCCGGCGACGAAGGCGCCGGCCCGCCGTCGGCTCAGCGCTTGAGCAACTCGCCGAACGCCCGGTTGAGCGTGGCCTCGGCCTCTGCCAGCTTGCCGCGGCGCTCGGTGACCCAGGCCTTGTCGGCGGCCAGCGCCTCGCGCGCCTGGCCCAGCATTCGCTTCACTTCAGGCGGCTGCGGCCCGCCGATGCCCACGCGGGTGCGCACCATGGCCTCGGGAGAGAGCGTGGTGCGGAAGGTGGCCTCGTCCAGCGGCAGCTTCGCATCGGCCACCTGGTACTTCTTGCCCGCCTCGGCGTAGATGCGCACCGCCTCGGCATACGGGAACGTCTTGGGCACGTAGCCCTGCGCACGGGCATGCACCACCACCTCGGAGGCGAAGTGGTGGCCGACGCGGAACGGGATCTTGTGCAGCCGCTGCAGCGTCTCGGCCAGCTCCATCGAGGTGGTCCACTCCTGCTCCAGTTCCTCGAGCGAGCGCTTGGGGTCGATGCGCAGCGACTCCAGCACGTCGGCGAACTGCCGCATCATCTCCACCGCCTGGATGAAGGTGCGCGCGCCGGCCGAATCCCAGGTGCTCTTGTAGTCGACCATGCCCGGCGTCACGTTGTGCGCCCGCAGCGTCACCTGCTGGGCCGCGGCCAGCACATCGGAGGCCTTGGCGCGGGTGTTCTGGATCACGCCCGGGTTGGCCTTCTGCGGCATCGCGCTGCTGGTGTAGGTCTTGCCCGGCGCCAGCAGCAGCCAGGGCTTGACCTGGTGGTACTGCACATGCACGTCCTGCATGAAGGCGCCGACGCGGATGGCCGTGGACCCGGCGATGTTGGCGGCTTCGATGGGCACATCGTAGGTGGCGATCTGGCCGGCATCCAGTCCGTTGACGACCAGCGCGTCGAAGCCGAGCAGCGCCGCCAGCCGCGGGCGGTTGAGCGGCCAGCTGGAGTTGGCCAGCACGCCGGTGCCCAGCGCGCTGCGGTTCACCCGCGGCCAGGCCTGGCGCACCCGCTCGGCATCGCGGCCGAACGAATCGGCAAATGCCAGCAGGTAGTGGCCGTAGCTGATGGGCATGGCCTGCACGCCGTTGGTGTAGGCCGGCACGAAGGTCTCCAGGTGCTTGCCGGCGGTGTCGAGCAGGATGCCTCGTGCCTCGTTCAACTGGTCGGTGAAGTCGAGCAGCTCGGTGCGCAGCCTGGCCGCGTTGAGCGTGGCGTGCATGTCCTGACGGCTGCGGCCCGAGTGCACCAGCGTGGCCTCGGGGCCCGCATGGTCGGTGATGATCTTCTCGATCTGCAGCACGTCGCCCGGGCGCTTGCCGCCGGGCTGCGCGGCCTGCTCGATGGAGTGCGCGATGCCCCGCGCGATCGGCCCGGCCAGTGGCGCCGGGATGATGCCCTCCTCGACATTCATCACCGCCGAGGCCATGTTGATGCGGCCCACCCAGTAGAAGAAGTCCTGCGACTTCGCCAGCGGGCTGGTGGCGTCGCGCGTCACCCGGCCCTGGATCTGCGCCGCCTGGGCCAGGCATTCGGCAGTGGTGCGGCAGGCGGTGTCGCGGATGTCGGCGGCGTGCGCGGCCGGCGCCAGCAGCAGCGAGGCGGCGAGTGCGGCCGCGTGAGAGAGGGGATTCAGGCGCATGGCAGCGGTCTCCTCGCGCAAGGCGATGGGGCGTGGGGCCACAGGGGTGTCGGACATGTGGCGGGTCGATGGTGCCACAGCCTGGCCGGCCACTGGCCCGGCCGCGATGTGCCCGCGCCAGTGCCCCGTGGCGCCGCAGGCTTGGCCTGGACGGCGCGGTGCCTCAAGCCGGGCCCAGATCCGGCACCAGCACCCGCGCCATGCGCTCCAGCGCCGGCAGGCCCACCACCTCGTCCATCTCGGGCACGGTGACCTGCTCGGTGAACCAGGGCTGCAGCTCGCGCCGCGCCAGGTAGTGGCCGGCCAGCTGCTCGTACAGGCGGGCCAGGGCCGGCTCGCCTGCGGCCTGCAGCGATTGGCGAACCCGCGTTCGCTGCGCGGCGTCGGCCGGGGTCCAGTCGGGCCAGGCGCGGTTGACCACCACCTGGCGCAGGTGGTGGCCGGTGGTGGCCAAGGTCTCACTGAACTCGCGGCCTTCCTGGATCTTGGCGGCGTCGAAGTTGGAGATCAGCACATAGCCGGTGCGCTCGTCGAGCAGCAGTTGCTCGGCGGCGTGCGTGGTCTCGCGGATGGCCGGCGCGATGGCATCGATGGCCGAGAAGAAATCGCGCATCGTGCCGACGAAGGCCGAGCCGGTGAGCGAGGTGAGGGCGCCGAGGAACAGCTTCATGCCCTGCTTCCAGGCCGCCGCGGCCAGCCCCAGGCCCCGGGTGCGCCCCATGAACAGGCTGACCATCGATGATTCGAACACCGCGCCCAGCCGTGCCGGCGCCAGCAGGAAATCGGCCGCATGCGCTGCCGGCGGGGTATCCAGGATCACCAGGTCATAACGGCCATTCGTGGCGGCCTCGTGCAACCTCGACAGCGAGGTGAACTCCTGCGAGCCCGACAGCGTGGTGGAGAGCTGCCGGTACAGCGCGTTGGCCATCAGCCGGTCGGCGGTGGCGCGGTCGGGGCTGTGCTGCAGCACGTAGCCGGCGAAGATGCGCGGCGGGTCGATGGTGCCGGCCCACAGCTCGCCGGGGTAGCGCTGGCCGGGCACGCGCACGTCGTCGTTGCCCTGCGCCATGCCCAGTGCCGTCCAAAGCCGGCGGGCCGGGTCGATGGTCAGCACCAGCACGCGGCGGCCGAGCATCGCGCCGGCCACGCCCAGCGCGGCCGAGGTGGTGGTCTTGCCCACGCCGCCGCTGCCGGTGCAGACGATGACGCGGTGCTGCTCGATCAGCGCTCTCACAGGCGCCTCCGCGGGGTCTTCGAGGCGGGCGTGGCCCCGACGTCGCCCTCGGCGGGCCAGGGCCCGGCCGCATCGAGCGTGTCGGCCATGGCCTGCAGCACCTGGTCGGGCGAGGTGGAGGGCACCAGCGGCAGCCCGATCACCGGGCCCCGGCGGGCCGCCCCCAGCCCCTCGAGCGCGGCCAGCGACTCGCGTTGCCGCTGAGCCACCCGCTGCATGTGCTCGACGAACGGTGCGGCCGGATCGGCAGGTGGCAGCGTCGGCAACGTCTCGGGCAACTCGATCAGCCGGTTGCACAGCAGCCGTGGCGCGATGCCCAGCTCGTCCTGCAGCGCCTGGGCCATCTCGCAGGCCTCGGTGACGGTCATCTCCTCGGCCAGCGTGACGATGCGGTATTCGCACAGCGCCGGGTCGGCCAGCAGCCGGGCGGTGGTCTGCGCATGGCGGTGTAGCGCGCCTTCGGCGGCGGTGCCGGCCAGCCCGACGGGCGCCCGCAGCATGGCCATGAACTGCCCGGTGGCGTAGCCGTCGACCACCACCACATCGGCCTCGCGGGTGTACCAGCGGTGGCGCATCGGCGCGGTGAGCTTGCCCAGCAGCGCCATCTCGGCCACGCCCGGCGCCGCGGCCACCAGCGCCTGCATCGCGGTGCTGGAGAGCACCTTGTCGGCGGCCACCTTGAACACCAGGTAGTGCGCCAGATACTCGCGCAGCGACGATTCCACATCCCAGCGGGCAATGGCCACGCCTTCCTTCCACGGCGCCGGCTCGACGCCGACCTCGAGCCCCAGCAACGGCCCGAAGAAGCTGTGGCTGCCCAGTTCCACCAGTTGCACCGCCAGGCCTTGCCGGGCCAGTTGCAGCGCCGAGGCGGCCGCCACCATCGACTTGCCGACGCCGCCCTTGCCGGTGACGAAGACGATGCGGTGCCCGGCCGGCTGCGGCGGGGCGGGGCCGTCACTGGGGGGCAGGGGGCGCTGGCGGCTCATTCAGGGGTGGGGATGATTCAGGCGGGGCGGCCGGAGGCTGTCGCGTCCGAGCGTGCCTGTCGGCCGTCCGGCCGCATTGACGTGCGGCAAGCCGCGGTCAGGCTTGGAGTCATGCCTCCAGACGGCGCGCGGCACCCCGCCTCATGACCGGGCGGCGGCGACGCTGGGGTCGCGCTCGGGCCCGGCCACCACGCCGCGGTCGTGCAAGGCGCCAATGGCCGCGCCGCTGAGCCCCAGCACCTGGGCCAGCACCTCGTCGGTGTGGGCCCCCAGCAACGGCGCGGGCGAGGTGGGCTCGCGCTCGGCGCCGCCCAGCCGCACGGCCGAGCCGGCGGCGATGTGCGGGCCGATGCCGGGGGTGTCCAGGGTCTCGAACACCGGGTTGGCCAGGCTGACGCGTGGATCCACCGCCATCAGCTCGCCCACGGTGCGGTAGGGGCCCCAGCACACCTGGTGAGCGTCCAGCGCGGCGGCCACCGCAGCATAGGGCCGCGCGGCGAACCAGGGCTCGAACAGCGCGGCGAGTTCGTCGCGCGCCGCGTGGCGCTCGGCCTCGTCGTCCAGGTTGCGGCCCAGGCGCGCTTCCAGCGCCTTGACCGCATCGCCCGCGTCGCAGGCCTTGACCAGCGCGCGCCACTGCCCGGCCGAGATGCCGGCCACCATCACGCGCTTGCCGTCGGCGGTGCCGAAGTCGCGCCCGAAGGCGCCGTAGATGTGGTTGCCGATCGAGGGCCGCTCGGAGCCCAGCAACTGCGTCTCGGCCAGCACGCCCAGGTGCGAGAGCATGGTGAAGGCGATGTCGGACAGCGCGATCTTCAACTCGGCCCCGGCGCCGCACTGCTGACGCCGAAGCTGAGCGGCCACGATGGCGAAGGCGGCCTGGTAGGCGCAGGCGATGTCCCAGGCGGGCAGCACATGGTTCACCGGCCGCTGGATGGAGCCGCCGCCGGTGATGGCCGGGTAGCCGGCGGCGCTGTTGACGGTGTAATCCACCGCGGTGGAGCCGTCGGCATTGCCCTGGATGGTGCAGCTGATCAGGTCGGGCCGGCGCGCGGCCAGCAGCCCGTGGGCCAGCCACGGCGTGCCGATGTTGGTGAGCAGCACGCCGCCGCCGAGGGCGGCGCGCGGGCCGGTGGTGGTTGGCCCGGCGGACACCGGCGCGGCCGGCGCGTCGGCCGCCGTCACCAGCGCCTGGATCAGCTCGCGCCCTTCAGGCTGCCGCAGATCCACCGCCAGCGAGCGCTTGCCCTTGTTCAGCCCGGTCCAGTAGAGGCTGCGACCTCGCTGCTCGGGGTGCGGCATGCGCGGCATGCGGGCGTAGTCGATGCCGCCGCCGATCATCTCGACGCGGATCACGTCGGCGCCCCATTGCGCCAGCGTCAGGCCGGCCAGCGGCGCGGCGATGAAGGCCGAGCTCTCGATCACGCGCAGGCCGTCGAGCAGTGCGTAGGTCATGTGGCGAAGCTGTCCTGCAACGTTGGGGGATCGGTGCCCACGGGTCGGCCCATGCCGTCAGGCCCGCTCGAAGATCGCGGCGATGCCCTGGCCGCCGCCGATGCACATGGTCTCCAGCCCATAGCGGGCACCTCGGCGCCGCATCTCGTGCAGCAGCGTGGTCATGATGCGCACGCCGGTGGCGCCCACCGGGTGGCCCAGCGAGATGCCCGAGCCGTTGACGTTGAGCTTGTGGTCCAGCGCCTCGAGCGAGGCCGTCCAGCCCAGCTGCTCGAAGCCCTTCAGGCACGACAGCACCTGCACCGCGAAGGCCTCGTTGATCTCGATAAGGTCCATCTGCTCGAGCGTGAGGCCGGTGCGGCGCATCAGCTTCTCGGTCGAGGGCACCGGGCCGATGCCCATGCGCGAGGGCTCGCAGCCAGCGGCGGCCCAACCGACGAGGTAGCCGATGGGCTCCAGGCCCAGCTCGGCCAGCTTGTCCTCGGCCACCACCAGGCAGGCGGCGGCCGCGTCGTTCTGCTGGCAGGCGTTGCCGGCGGTGACGATGCCGTCCTTCATCACCGGCTTGAGTTTCGTCAGCGCCTCGAGCGTGGCGTCGGCGCGCAGCCCCTCGTCGCGCGAGACCACCAGCGGCTCGCCCTTGCGCTGCGGCACCGTCACCGGCACCACCTCGTCGTCGAAGCGGCCGGCGGCCCAGGCCGCGGCGGCGCGCTGCTGGCTGCGCAGCGCGAAGGCATCGGCGGCGTCGCGGGTGATGGCGTAGTCGCGGGCCAGGTTCTCGGCCGTCTCGATCATGCCGCTGATGCGGCCGAAGCGGCCTTCGGGCTGCGAGCGCTCGCGGCCGCGGTCGAGCCGGTCGTGCAGCTTGACGCTGCCGGCGCGGCTGCCCCAGCGCATGTCGGTGGTGTAGTACTCGACGTTGCTCATGCTCTCGACGCCGCCGGCCAGCACCACGTCGGCGGCGCCGGTCTGCACCATCATCGCGGCCATGGCCACCGCCTGCACGCCGCTGCCGCAGCGCCGGTCGAGCTGCATGCCGGGCACGCCCACCGGCCAGCCGGCCTGCAGCGCCACCCAGCGGCCGGTGCAGGGCGTCTCGCCGTTGGTGTAGCTCTGGGCGAAGATCACGTCGTCCAGCCGCGCCGGATCGAGCCCGGCGCGCTCGACCACGGCCTTGGCGACGGTGGCGCCCAGCACCTCGACCGGTACGCCGCGCAGGCTGCCGCCGAAGGCGCCGATGGGGGTGCGCAGCGGGTTGACGATGGCCGCTCGTTTCATGGGTTGCTTTCGAAGTTCGATCGGTTGAGAAAGAGGTGATCGGGTGGCGTCGGCGACGTGCGGCGGCGGGTCGCTCGGCCGCACCGGCGCTCAGGCCAGGCCCATCTGCAGCTCGCGCACCATCTGGCGCGCGATGACGATCTGCTGGATCTGCGTGGTGCCTTCATAGATGCGGAACAGCCGCACGTCGCGGTAGAAGCGCTCGATGCCGCTGTCGGCCACGTAGCCGGCGCCGCCGAAGATCTGCACCGCGCGGTCGGCGATGCGGCCGCAGGCCTCGCTGGCGAAGAGCTTGCAGCAGGCGGCCTCGGTGGCGATGGCGTGGCCCTCGTCGCGCTGGCGCGCCGCATCCAGCACCATGCAGCGCGCGGCATACAACTCGGCGCGGCTGTCGGCCAGCATGGCCTGCACCAGCTGGAACTCGGCGATGGCCTGGCCGAACTGCTTGCGCTCGGTGGCGTAGCGCAGCGCGTCGTGCAGGATGCGGGTGGCCACGCCCACGCACACCGCGGCGATGTGGATGCGGCCCTTGTCCAGCACCTTCATCGCGGTCTTGAAGCCACGGCCCTCGTGGCCGCCGATCAGGTTGGCGGCCGGCACGCGGCAGCCGTCGAAGATCACGTCGCAGGTGTGCGCGCCGCGCTGGCCCATCTTCTTGTCGATCTTGCCCAGCGTGATGCCCGGCGATTTGGCATCGACGATGAAGGCCGAGATGCCGTTGGCGCCGGCCACGCCGGGGTCGGTGCGGGCCATCAGCGTGAACATGCCGGCCTGCGGCGCGTTGGTGATGTAGCGCTTGGTGCCGGTGACGACGTAGTGGTCGCCATCCTTCACCGCGCGGGTGCGCAGTGAGGCGGCATCCGAGCCGGCCTCGGGCTCGGTGAGGCAGAACGAGGCCACGATCTCGCCGGTGGCCATGCGCGGCAGCCAGGCGGCCTTCTGCTCGGGCGTGCCGTCCATCACCAGGCCCTGCGAGCCGATGCCCACCGTGGTGCCCAGCAGCGAGCGGAAGGCGGGCGAGGTCTGGCACAGCTCGAACAGCACGTGCACCTCTTCCTCCATCGTCAGGCCCAGGCCGCCGTAGGCCTCGGGGATGGTCATGCCGTACAGGCCCATGGCCTTCATCTCGTCGGCGATGGCCTCGGGGATCTGGTCGGTCTCGGCCACTTCCTGCTCGGCGGGCACCAGCCGCTCGCGCACGAAGCGGCGCACGCTGTCGGTCAG
>Ga0268298_10000453_pt1 | contig 52860 bp, 42 predicted proteins | sample WWTPWeurt_MetaG_FD_194462 | JGI IMG/M metagenome (GOLD analysis project Ga0268298, IMG submission 194462) | Activated sludge microbial communities from WWTP in Nijmegen, Gelderland, Netherland - WWTP Weurt | ecosystem: Engineered > WWTP > Aerobic digester > Activated sludge | place... | reverse complement strand
TGGTGCAGATCGGCCGCTACCTGCGCGCGCAGTCGATCGGGCGCAGCGGGGTCGCCTTCGTCGCCGAGCCCGACGGCAAGCTGATCGCCACCTCGCAGCCCGAGCCGGTCTTCCGGCTGGAAGGCGAGAATGTGGTTCGCCTCGGCATCGCCGACTATGGCGACCCGCGCATCCGGGCCGCGGGCGAATGGCTGCGCACGAACGATCAGCCGAGCGGGCAACGCTTCCTCGACGTTGGCGGCGAGCGCGTGCTGCTCGACGTCCGTCACTATCGCGACAACAACGGGCTCAATCTCCTTGTCGGCGTGCTGCTGCCTGAGCGCGATTTCGCAACCACCTTCCATGCCAACCTCAAGCTTGTCGCCTGGCTGACCCTGGGCATCGCTGCGCTCGGCGCACTGTTCGGCGTCATCCTGTCCGGCTGGCTGGCGCGCCCGCTCAACGAGATCAACCGGCGTGCCGAACGCATTGCCGGCGGGGAATGGGTCGGCGATGTCGAAAGCCGAAGCGCGATCCGCGAGTACGCGCAACTCCAGCAGAGCTTCAACACGATGGCGGCCAGCCTGCGTGAAGCCTTCTCCGGCCTCGAATCGCGCGTTTCCGAACGAACCCGCGCGCTGGAGCTTGCCAATGACGAACTCGAGCGGATCGCCACGCTCGATGGCCTGACGCACATCGCCAACCGTCGCCGCTTCGACCTCGTCCTGCAGCAGGAATGGCGGCGCTGCCTGCGCGAACGCATCCCGATTTCGCTGCTGATGCTCGATGTGGATGATTTCAAGGCCTACAACGACGAATACGGGCATCAGGCCGGCGATGACGTGCTGATTCGCATCGCAGCGGTCTGCAACGCCGCGATGAAACGCTCGACCGATACGGCGGCGCGCTACGGCGGCGAGGAGTTCGCCGTCATCCTCGCGCATACCGATGCCGAGGGCGCCATGCGGGTCGCGGAAGCCATCGCGCAGGGGGTGCGCGATCTCGGCATCACCCACCGACGCGCGACGGCAGCGCCGATCGTCACGGTGAGCATCGGCATCGCGACGATGATGCCGGATGTGCGCGAGAGCGCCGGGGGTCTGGTCGGCGCCGCCGACCATGCGCTCTATGCCGCCAAGCGTGCGGGACGGAACCGGATTTCAAGAACGCCGGCGTGAGCATCGCGCCGGCAGGTATCGACTGAAAGGGAGAAGAACGATGGCAAGAGCGAAGACGACCGCAACCGCAAAAGTGCAGCGGGCCGCCCCGACCGCAAAGACGAAGGCGGTCACCCGGAAGCCGGCTGCCGCAAAGCCGGCCCCTGCCAGACCCGCTGCCGCGAAGCCGGTGCGGACGCTGCCGGCAGTGCGCAAGGCGCGTGTTGCCGCGCGAGGGGACACCGGCCCGACGACCGCCGGCGAGCCCGGCATCGAGAACTTCGCCGTCGCAGAAGCCGTGGACGCCGCACAGGAAGCGCGCCTGGCCGCGATGCGCGATCTCATCTCGGGCGCGCCGCTGGGCGAAGCTTCCGCACTGCTCAAGGCGCTGATGCGCGAGCAGCGCGTGCGCGCGGATACCGATACCAATCCGGACGACGAACTCAATCCCGACTGGCGCGACGGCGGCTATCCCTACCGCAACCTGATGCAGCGTCGTACCTACGAGCGGCAGAAGTACCGGCTGCAGGTCGAACTGCTCAAGCTGCAGGCCTGGGTCAAGGAAACCGGCCAGAAGGTGGTCATCCTCTTCGAGGGCCGCGACGCGGCCGGCAAGGGCGGCACCATCAAGCGCTTCATGGAACACCTCAATCCGCGGGGCGCCCGCGTCGTCGCCCTGGAGAAGCCGACCGAGGTCGAGCGCGGCCAGTGGTACTTCCAGCGTTACGTTCAGCACCTGCCGACCAACGGCGAGATCGTGCTGCTCGACCGTTCCTGGTACAACCGCGCCGGCGTCGAGCGCGTCATGGGCTTCTGCAACGACTACGAATACACCGAGTTCATGCGCCAGGTGCCCGAGTTCGAACGCATGCTGGCGCGCCAGGGCGTGCATCTGATCAAGTTCTGGTTCTCGGTCAGCCGAGAGGAACAGCGCCGCCGCTTCAAGGAGCGCAAGGTGCACCCGCTCAAGCAGTGGAAGCTGTCGCCGATCGACATGGCCTCGCTCGACAAATGGGACGACTACACGCGGGCGAAGGAGGCGATGTTCTTCCATACGGACACCGCCGATGCGCCGTGGACGGTGATCAAGTCCGACTGCAAGAAGCGCGCACGCCTCAATGCGCTGCGCTACATCCTGCACAAGCTGCCCTATGCCACCAAGGACGTGCAGCGTATCGGCAACCTCGATCCGCTGATCGTCGGCCGCGCCAACGTGGTCTACGAGCGCGGCGAGAAGCAGGGCGTACCCATCCTCTGACACGAAGCTGCAACAAAGCCTTCATCGTCCCGTGATCTGCATGGCGGAGCATCTCCGCCATGCCACAGGTCCGTTCACTCTTCCTCTCGGACATCCACCTCGGCACCCGCGCGTGCCAGGCGGAACGTCTCCTCGAGTTCCTCCGCGAACATCCCGCCGATAACGTCTTCCTGATCGGCGACATCGTCGATTTCTGGGCCATGAGCCGCAGCATCCACTGGACGCCGGCGCAGAACACCGTCGTCCAGAAGCTGTTGCGCCGCGCCCGCCACGGCGAGCGCGTGATGCTGATTCCCGGCAACCACGACGAGGCGCTGCGCGGCTATCTCGACGCCGCCTTCGGCGACATCGAACTGGCCGGCGAGCATGTGCATGAACTCGCCGACGGTCGCCGTTTCCTGCTCATCCACGGCGACGAGTTCGACCAGGTCACGCGTTACCACCGCTGGGTCGCCCTGCTCGGCGACGTCGCCTACGACTGGCTGGTCCGCTGCAACACGCTCATCTCCTGGGTGCGCCGGCGGATGGGCATCCCCGGCTACTGGTCGCTGGCCGGCTACGCCAAGCGCAAGGTCAAGACGGCGCTGCAGTTCGTGCTCGATTTCGAGGATTCCGTCATCCACGCGGCGCGCCAGCGCGGCCTCGACGGCGTCATCTGCGGACACATCCACTGCGCCGTGCTGCGCGAGGTGAACGGGCTCGTCTACGCCAACTGCGGCGACTGGGTCGATTCCTGCTCGGCGATCGTCGAGCACCCGGACGGGCGTCTCGAAGTCGTGCTCTGGGCGGCGCCCGCAGCCATCAACCCACATTCCGAACAGAAGGAGGAAGCATGCGTGTCCTGATGGTGTCCGATGTCTATTTTCCCCGCATCAACGGCGTGTCGACCTCGATCGAGACCTTTCGCGGCGGCCTTGCCGCGGAGGGGGTCGATGTCCGGCTGGTGGTGCCGGCCTACGGTGGCGAAGCCCCGCTCGCCGGCATCAGGCGTGTGCCGGGGCGGCCCGTTCCCGGTGATGCGGAAGATCGTTTCGTGCGCTGGCGGGCGATGCACCGGGCGGTTGCCGAGGCCGCCGAGGGCTGCGACCTGATCCACGTGCAGACCCCCTTCGTCGCGCACTATGCGGGTCTCGCGGCCGCCCGCGGCGCGGGGCTGCCGGTGCTCGCCACCTACCACACGCTGTTCGAGGAGTATCTGCATCACTACGCTCCCGTGTTGCCCGCTGCATTGCTGCGCGCAGCGGCACGCCGGATCTCGCGCCGCCAGTGCAATGCGCTCGACGGGGTCGTCGTGCCATCGACGGCGATGCGCGACCGGCTCGCCGACTACGGCGTCACTGCGCCGATGCATGTGCTGCCGACCGGTATCCCGCTCCAGCGCTTTTGCAGCGGCGATGGCGAGGCTTTCCGCGCGCGCCACGGCATCCGCCCGGAGCGGCCGGTGGCGCTTTTCGTCGGCCGCGTGGCCCACGAAAAGAACATCGATTTCCTGCTGCGCGCGCTGCAGGTGACGCTCCGTTCGACGCCCGAGGCCCTGCTGCTGGTGACCGGGGAAGGGCCGGCGTTGCCCGCGCTGCGGGCGCAGGCCGAGGCCGCGGGGATCGCCGGAAGCGTCCGCTTCCTCGGCTATCTCGATCGGCAGAAGGACCTGCCGGACTGCTATGCCGCCGCCGACGTCTTCGTCTTTGCCTCGCGCACCGAGACGCAGGGACTTGTCCTGCTCGAGGCCATGGCGTCCGGTCTGCCGGTGATCGCGCTCTCGGCGATGGGGACGAGCGACATCCTCGATGCCGGCAGGGGGTGCCTCGTTCCCCCGGACGATTTCACGGCCTTCGGCCAGACGCTGGCCCACTTCCTCGCCCACCGGCCGGTCTGGGGCCATCTGCAGCGCGAAGCGCGCGAGTATGCCCGCGAGTGGTCGGATGCCGCGATGGCCGAGCGCCTCGCCTCGCTCTACCGCGAACTGCGGCGCAGCCATCGTGCCGCGCATCTGGAGCGCCTGGCGATCGGCGGCATCTGATCCGCCGCTATACTCCCCTCATCGCAATCTGCCTGTAATGAGGGGAGGCTAGCATGTCGGCTTTCGCTGGAGAGTGCATCATGGATCTGTTGTTGTGGCGCCATGCCGAGGCCGAGGATGGCCCGGTGGACTTCGATCGGGCACTGACCGATCGCGGCCAGAAACAGGCGCGGGCCATGGCGCGCTGGTTGCGCAAGCATGCGCCGAAGAAGCTGCGCATCATCGCCAGCCCGACTGTACGCACCCGGCAGACCGCCGATGCGATCGAGCTGCCCTACGAGACCAGCCGGCGGATCGGGCCGGATGCCGGCGTCCCCGACCTGATCGCGGCCTCCGGCTGGCCAGCCACCCATGGTGCCGTCCTGCTCGTCGGCCACCAGCCCGGACTTGGCAACCTTGCGTCGCTCCTGCTGTCCGGGCAGGAATTGCCGTGCACGATCAAGAAGGGCGCCCTGTGGTGGTTCACCAACCGCGTCCGCGCTGGCGAACAGCAGGCAGTCCTGCGGACGGTGATCGCCCCCGATCTCCTCGACTAGCGTTCGCGCGCCCGCGCCATTTCGGAGGTGGCGTCCGCCTGCGGTAAGATTTCAGGCATCTTCCCCGTTCCTCCCTCCTGCCATGAACGCCTTCGAACAGCTTGCCCGCAACCTCGAACGCAACCGCCTTACCCGCCGCCAGGCGCTCTGGCTGATCGGCGCCGGCTGTGCCTCGGCAACCCTGTCCGGCTGCACCACGTCGCCGGTGACCGGCGAGTCGATCCTCGTCGGCATGAGCGAAGCCGACGAAAAGGCGGTCGATGCCCGTGTCTCGCCGCACCAGTTCTCGCGCGATCTCGGCGCGGTGCAGGATCCGGCGATCAACCGCTATGTCTCGGAGGTGGGCGGCCGTCTCGACGACTCGGTGCACCGGCCGGGCATGCCCTATTCCTACCGTGCGCTCAACGCCAACTACGTGAATGCCTACACCTTTCCCGGCGGCGCCATGGGCGTCACGCGCGGCATCATGGTCGAACTGGACGACGAATCGGAACTCGCGGCCCTGCTCGGCCACGAACTCGGTCACGTCAATGCCCGCCACGTCGCGCAGCAGCAGGGCCGCTCGATGCTGGCGCAGGCGGCGGTCGTCGGCCTCAACGTGGCTGCCCGCGATTCGAGCTGGGGCAGCGTCATCGCCATCGGCAGCCAGCTCGGCGCCAGCGCGCTGCTCTCCGGTTATTCGCGCGACGATGAACGCGAGGCCGATGCGCTGGGTCAGGAATACATGGTACGCGGCGGTTATCCGGCGACCGGCATGGTCCGGCTGCAGCAGTTGCTGGTCGATCAGGAAAAAGAAACGCCGGGCATCGTGCAGACGATGTTCTCGACGCATCCGATGAGCCGCGAGCGGCGCGACACCGCGCAGCAGATGGCCGAGACGCGCTACGCGGCCACCAAGGGGCGCAACCCGCAGCGCGAGCGCTTCATGGACAACACGGCCAGCCTGCGTCAGATCAAGCCGACGATCGACGACCTCAAGCACGGCGAAACGGCGATGGCGAAGAAGGATTACCGCAACGCCGAAACGAAATTCGAATCGGCGGTGAAACGCACACCGCAGGACTACGCGGCCAATGTGCGCATGGCGCAGTGCCTGCAGGCCACCGGTCGCGGTCGGCAGGCGCTCGACTACGCCGACAGCGCGCGCAAGCTCTATCCGCAGGAAGCGCAGGCCCACAAGGTGGCCGGGGTGCTGGCGCTCGAACTGCGCGATCCCGCCATGGCGCTGCAGCGCCTCGACGAATACGACCGCGTTCTCCCCGGGGATCCCGGCATCGCCTTTCTCAAGGGCGTCTCCTACGAAGGCACCGGCAATCGCCGCGCCGCGGCGCAGTACTACAACGCCTACCTGCGGCAGAGCCAGCAGGGCGACGCGGCGCAGTATGCCTACTCGCGGCTGAAGGGCTGGGGCTACGTGCGCTGAGGGCGCCGCCCTCAGACCGGTTTCTGCAGCAGATCGACCCGTTGCGGGTTGATGAAGGTGACGCCGTCGGCCGTCAGGTGCGCCTCGAACTTCTTTTGCACTTCGGCGTAGAGCGCCGGTGAGAGTTCGTGATGGCTGTGCGTGACGCGGATCATGCGTGCATCGAACTGCGCGAAATCATCGAACTGGCTGCGCGTGGTGAAGAAGCGTTCTTCCTTCAGCTGCAGCGGACCGCGTTCGACGGCGCGGCAGACGGCGGCGAAGGCGGCCTCGCGCACGACTTGCTCGTCGTGAAAGAGGCGCATGATCTCATTCAGCGCGCCGGCGAAGACCGGTTCCGAAATCCACGCCAGCCCGCCCGGCTTGAGCACGCGGGCAATCTCGTCGAGCGCCGCGTCCATGTGCGCCACCGGCACATGGTGCAGCGACTTGAACATGATCACGATGTCGAAGGAAGCATCCGCCGCCGGAATCGCCTCGGCGCCGCCCTGTGCGAAGCGCACTATCGGCAGGTCGGCGATCTGCAGGTTCTTCGCATGCTGGATTGCATCGACCTCCAGCGCGACGATTTCCCTCGGCCGCCCGGTCTCCGCCAGCGTGCGCGTCTTCTCGGCGCGTCCGCAGCCGAGCTCGAGCACGCGCGCGCCGTCGAAGGGCAGCGCCTCGAGCATCAGCTTCACTTCATTGACCAGCGTGGTCTGGCTCGGGTCGGCGATCTTCACGCGTGAACCTCCGGCGTCCGTTCGCTCGGGCCTTACTGCGCCACCTTGAGCAGTTCCACCTCGAAGGTGATCGTCGCATTGGGCGGTACCGCCGAGCCGGCGCCACGCGAACCGTAGGCGATCTCCGGCGGGCAGATCAGCTTCGCCTTGCCGCCTTCGCGCATCTTCGAGACCCCTTCCGTCCAGCACGGGATCACCTGGTTGAGCGGGAACGCGGTCGGCTGCCCGCGCTTGTAGGAACTGTCGAATTCCTTGCCATCGGCGAGGGTGCCGCGGTAATGCACCTGCACGACCGCCTTCGGGCTCGTCGGCTGCACGCCGGTTCCATCCTTCAGCGATTCGTAGATGAGGCCGGTGGAAGTCTTCTCCGGGGTGCCGGCCTGGGCGGCGAGGCTGGTCATGGCAAGCAGCCCGGCCAGGGCGATTCTTTTGGGTTGCAGCATCGGAGACTCCGTCATGGTCAAGACTTGGGGAAGCCAAGACGCTACCGGGAAGTTCGGGCCGAGGCAAGTTTCGCGGGCGGGGCATGAAAGGCTCTTGAGGCTGTCTTCCTGGCCCATGCCTCGGCGATAATTGAAGGATGACCGATACACAGAAAAACAATCCCCTGCACGGGGTGACGCTGGAAAAGCTGTTGAACGAGCTGGTCGATTTCTATGGCTGGCAGGGCTTGGGTGACCGGATCGATATCCGCTGCTTCAACCACGACCCGAGCATCGCGTCGAGCCTGAAATTTCTTCGCCGGACGCCTTGGGCACGAGAGCGCGTGGAGATGCTCTATCTCGATATGTTGCGGGTGGAGGGGCGCATCTAGTGTCGGGAGCCGTAGTCTGGTCCCGTTGTTCTGTTGATGCCGGAAAAATTGAATTGGGGCAATTTTTTGCGACGGGAAGGGGTATTGAAGCCCCTTTAGCTTTTTAGCTTGACCCTTCGGCTTACGCCAGCTAAGGACGGCGTAGAATACTTCCAAATTTTGCTGGCCAGTGACGATGCGTCAATTCAATCTGATCCGGTATTTTTCGCTGCTGACCTTTGTGCTGGTTGTCGCCGTTGGGGGCGTGCTTGGAGAAATTCTGCGCCGTCATGAAGTCCATGAGTTGCAGCTCATGGCGGAGGATCGCAACGTTGCGATGACGCGCATCTTCCACAACGTGCTGTGGTCCGAGTTTTCTCCGTTGATCAAGGCCGGTCGGAGACTGAGTACCCCGACCCTGCGCGAGCTGGCTGAATTGAGCGGTCTGCGCGATCGGGTCGTCGCCTTGATGCATGATTCCGACACGATCAAGGTCAAGGTCTATGACACCAACGGCCTGACGATTTTTTCCACGGAAGCGTCGCAGATCGGCGAGGACAAGCGCGGCAATGCGGGCTATCAGGCTGCAGTGCTCGGCGGCGTGGCGAGCGAGCTGACGCATCGAAACCAGTTTGACGCCTTCGAGGGCGTCATCGAGAATCTCGACGTCATCTCGAGTTACGTGCCGCTCACGGAAGACGGAAAAATCGTCGGTGTCATCGAAACCTATCAGGACGTCACACGCTTCAAGCAGCGGATCGACCAGCTGCGGATGGTGGTTTGGGCTGTCGTTATCGCCGTCCTTGGTGCGCTATATCTCATTCAGCTGCTGGTCGTTCGCCGCGCCCACATCATCCTTGGTCGACAGGAGGATGCCCTGCGTGCCGCGAACCAGGATCTCGACCGGCGCGTGCTTGAGCGGACCAGTGAACTGGCGGCAGCGAACGAGCAGCTCAATACGGAAGTGGAACAGCGGCGAAAAACCCAGGAGCAGCTCGACTACCTGTCGTATTTCGATGCCCTGACGGGCCTGGCCAATCGAACCCTGCTGCAGGAGCGCCTGCTGCAGGCGAGTGCTGCAGCGGAGCATCGCCACCACTTCGGTGCCCTGCTGTTCATCGACCTGGATCACTTTCGAACGCTCAATGACGTCGATGGCCGGGGCTGGGGCGATTCGGTGTTGCGGGAGGTCGCGAAGCGCCTTCGGCAGTCCGTCGTCGAGAGCGACACGATCGCCCGCGTCGGCGCGGATCAGTTTGCCCTCCTCATCGATGCCCTCGGAGAAACGGAGGGGCGGGCGGCCGACCTGGCCGAGGATGTTGCCGAACGAGTACGCAGCCTCGTTTCTGCGCTGACCTCGCCTTCTGCCGAGTCGCGACACCTGAGTTGCAGCATCGGGGTGACCCTGTATGGCGGACAGGCGCATCCGGCTGACGAATTGCTAAAGCAGGCGGAACTTGCGATGTACGAGGCGAAGGCCGCCGGCCGCAACACGCATCGCTTTTTCGATCCGGCGATGCAGGCAACGGTGGCGGCGCGTGCCACGCTCGAAGCCGATTTGCGGACTGCGCTTCTGGCTCAGGAGTTCTTCCTGCATTACCAGCCACAGGTGCTGCAGGACGGGAAAATCGCGGGTGCCGAGGCCCTGCTGCGGTGGCGGCATCCGACACGGGGCTGGGTGTCGCCGGCCGAGTTCATTCCGTTTTCCGAGGAGACCGGCTTGATCCTGCCGATCGGTCGCTGGGTTCTGGAGACGGCCTGCCGGCAGCTGGCCCAATGGTCGATGAATCCGCTGCTGGTACACCTGACGGTTGCCGTGAATGTCAGCGCAAAGCAGTTTCATCAGGCGGATTTCGTCGATGACGTGCTGGCCATAATCGACGCGACCGGGGCTCCCGCAGGGCGGCTCAAACTGGAACTGACGGAAAGCATCCTGCTGACGGACGCCGAGGAGGCCGTGGCGAAGATGGTTCGGCTGAAGTCGCGCGGACTGCATTTTTCTCTCGACGACTTCGGCACGGGTTTTTCATCCCTGTCCTACCTCACCCGGCTGCCGCTCGATCAATTGAAGATCGATCAGTCCTTCGTCGCGGGTATCGAGCACCGTGATACCGATGCATTGCTCTGTGCCTCGATCATCAGTCTGGCGAAGCATCTGCATCTGACGATCGTGGCCGAGGGCGTTGAAACGAATGCGCAGCGGTTCTTCCTGGGCAAGGTTCACCACTGTGATCTGATGCAGGGGTTTCTCTTCAGCAAGGCGCTGCCGGTCGCCGAGTTCGAGGCAAGCATCCTTTCTCCGGCTGCGTAAGCCAGGCACCAAAGAAAAGAGGGCGCCGGTGCTACCGTCGCCCTCCCGGATTCCAGCCTGCGCTTTGGCGCTATTTTTTCCGCGCCGGCGGCACGTCTGTGCAGCTGCCGTGAGCGACCTCTGCCGCCATGCCTACCGTCTCGCCCAGCGTCGGGTGCGGGTGGATGGTCTTGCCGATGTCGACCGCGTCGCAGCCCATCTCGATGGCCAGGCAGACCTCGCCGATCATGTCGCCGGCCGAGGGGCCGACGATGGCGCCGCCGATGACGCGGTGCGTCTCGGCATCGAAGATCAGCTTGGTAAAGCCATAGTCGGCGCCGTTGGCGATGGCGCGGCCGGAAGCAGCCCACGGGAACTTGGCGGTCTCGACCTTCTTGCCTTCCTTCTTCGCCTGCTCTTCGGTGTAGCCGACCCACGCCACCTCGGGGTGGGTGTAGGCCACGCCGGGAATCACGGTGGCGTCGAAGGCGGCCTTGTGGCCGGCGGCGACTTCCGCCGCGACGTGCGCCTCATGCACCGCCTTGTGCGCCAGCATCGGCTGCCCGACGATGTCGCCGATGGCGAAGATGTGCGGCACGTTGGTGCGCATCTGCGCATCGACGTTGATGAAGCCGCGGTCGGTGACGATGACGCCGGCCTTCTCGGCGCCGATCTTCTTGCCGTTCGGCGCGCGGCCGGCGGACTGCAGGATCATGTCGTAACGCACGGCCTCGGCCGCCGGGGCGCCTTCGCCCTCGAACTTGACCCACAGGCCATCTTCCTTGGCGTCGACGGCAACCGTCTTGGTCTTGAGCATGATGCGCTCGAAGCGGTGGGCGTTCTGCTTCTCCCACACCTTCACGGCGTCACGGTCCGGGCCCTGCATCAGGCCGTCCATCATCTCGACGACGTCAACCTTGGCGCCGAGTGTCGAATAGACGGTGGCCATCTCGAGGCCGATGATGCCGCCGCCGATGACCAGCATCTTCTTCGGCACGAAGCGCAGTTCCAGCGCGCCGGTCGAATCGACGATGCGCGGGTCGCGCGGAATGAAGGGCAGGTGCACCGCGGCCGAGCCGGCGGCGATGATGCAGTTCTTGAACTTGATCGTCTTCTTGCCGCCGGTCTTGTCCTGCGCCTTGCCATCGGTCAGTTCGACCTCGATGTGATGCGGGTCGAGGAAGCTGCCGTAGCCGCGCACGATCTCGACCTTGCGGCCCTTGGCCATGCCGGCGAGACCGCCGGTGAGCTTGCCGACGACCTTTTCCTTGTGCGTGCGCAGCGCATCGACATCGACGCTGGGCTTTGCGAAGGTGATGCCGGCAGCCGACATGTGCTCGGCCTCATCCATCACGGCGGCGACGTGCAGCAGCGCCTTCGACGGGATGCAACCGACGTTCAGGCAGACGCCGCCCAGCGTTGCGTAACGCTCGACGATCACGGTCTTGAGACCGAGGTCCGCGGCGCGGAACGCCGCCGAGTAGCCGCCGGGACCGGCGCCGAGCACGAGCATGTCGCACTCGATGTCTGCACCGCCAGCGTGGCTGGCAGCAGCGGGAGCGGCCACCGGTGTTGCAGGGGCAGCCGCCGGCGCGGCAGCCGGTGCGGCGGCCGGGGCGCTGGCAGCGGCTGTGCCGCCGGCCGACGCCTCGACCTTGATCAGTGCGACGCCTTCCTTGACCTTGTCGCCCAGCTTGACCAGCACTTCCTTGACGACGCCGGCAACGTCGCTCGGCACATCCATGGTCGCCTTGTCCGACTCCAGCGTGACGATCGCGTCGTCCACCTTGATCGTGTCGCCGACCTTGACGAACAGGTCGATGACCGGGACATCGGCGAAGTCGCCGATGTCGGGAACCTTCACTTCAACGAGTTGGCTCATCGCGGGCTCCTCAGACGATCATTCGGCGCATGTCGGCGAGCAGCTGCGCGACATAGACGTTGAAGCGGGTGGCCAGCGCACCGTCGATGACGCGGTGGTCGGCCGTCAGCGACAGCGGCAGGATCAGGCGCGGCACGAAAGCTTTGCCGTCCCACACCGGCTTCATCGCCGACTTGTTGACGCCGAGGATGGCCACTTCCGGCGCATTGACGATCGGCGCGAAGTAGGTGCCGCCGATGCCGCCGAGCGAGCTGATGGTGAAGCACGCGCCCTGCATGTCGGCCGGCTTGAGCTTGCCGTCACGCGCCTGCTTGGCCAGCTCGCCGGATTCCTGCGCGATCTGCAGCACCGACTTCTGGTCGGCGTTCTTGACCACCGGCACGACCAGGCCGTTGGGCGTGTCGGCTGCGAAGCCGATGTTGAAGTACTTCTTCAGCACCAGGTTGTCGCCGTCGATCGAGCTGTTGAACTCCGGATACTTCTGCATCGCCTTGACGCAGGCCTTGATCAGGAAGGCGAGCATGGTCAGCTTGGCGCCCGACTTCTCGTTCTCCTTGTTCAGCTGCACGCGGAAGGCTTCGAGGTCGGTGATGTCGGCGTCCTCGTGATACGTGACGGCCGGAATCATGACCCAGTTGCGCGACAGGTTCTGGCCGGAAATTTTCTTGATGCGCGACAGCGGCTGCGTCTCGATCGGGCCGAACTTGGCGAAGTCGACCTTCGGCCAGGGCAGCAGGTCGAGGCCGCCGCCGAGGCTGGCACCACCCGCAGCGGCCGGCGGCGCGGTGAGCACGCCCTTGACGAAGGCGGTGACGTCTTCCTTGAGGATGCGTCCCTTCGGGCCGGTGGCCTTGACCCTGGCGAGGTCGGCACCGAGCTCGCGGGCATAGGCGCGCACCGAGGGGCTGGCGTGCGCCTTGCTGCCGAGCGGCAGGGCCGGCGCAACTGTGGCTGCAGGGGCCGGTGCTGGGGCCGATGCCGCCGGGGCAGCAACCGGTGCGGGGGCTGCTGCCGGAGCCTGTGCAGCTGCTGCGGCTGGCGCGGCGGCGACGGCACCGCCGCTGGCTTCGACGATGACGACCACCGAGCCTTCGCTGACCCTGTCGCCGAGCTTGACCTTCACTTCCTTGACGACGCCGGCGACGGAGGAGGGCACGTCCATCGTCGCCTTGTCCGATTCGAGCGTGACCAGTGCGTCGTCGACCCTGATGGTGTCGCCGACCTTTACGAACACGTCGATGACCGGCACGTCGCTGAAGTCGCCGATGTCCGGCACCTTTACTTCGACCGGGCCGGCAGAGGCTGCGGGCGCAGCGGCCGGAGTAGCGGGGGCTGCAGCCGGTGCGGCCGGTGCAGGTGCTGCAGCAGCCGGCGCCGGGGCGGGCGCAGCGGCGGCAGCGCCGGTCTCGACCAGCACGACCACGGAGCCCTCGGAGATCCTGTCGCCGAGCTTGACCTTCACTTCCTTGACGACGCCCGCCACGGAGGAGGGAACGTCCATCGTTGCCTTGTCCGATTCGAGGGTGACCAGTGCATCGTCCACCTTGACGGTGTCACCCGGCTTCACGAAGACGTCGATGACCGGCACGTCGCTGAAGTCACCGATGTCCGGAACCTTCACTTCCACGATATTGCTCATGCTGGTTCCTCCTTAGACCGACATCGGGTTCGGCTTGTTGGTATCGATCCCGTACTTCAGGATCGCCTCGGCGACCTTGCTGCGGTCGATCTCGCCGTCGTCGGCCAATGCCTTCAGCGCGGCCAGCGTGACCCAGTAGCGATTCACCTCGAAGAAGTGACGCAGCTTTTCACGCGTGTCCGAACGACCGAAACCATCGGTGCCGAGCGTCACGTAGCGGCGATTGACGAACGGACGGATCTGCTCCGAGTAGAGTCGCACGTAGTCGGTCGCGGCGATCACCGGTCCGCGCGTGTCGTTGAGGCAGGCCTCGACGTGCGACAGCTTCGGCTTCTCGGCCGGGTTGAGCAGGTTCCAGCGCGAGACGTCGTTGCCGTTGCGCGAGAGTTCGTTCATCGACGGGCAGCCCCAGATGTCGGCGTCGACACCCCAGTCCTGCTTGAGCAGTTCGGCGGCGGCGATGACCTCGCGGAAGATCGTGCCCGATCCGAGCAGCTGCACGCGCGGTGCGGCCTTCTTGCCTTCCGAGGCAGCCCCCTTCCTGAACTGGTACATGCCCTTGAGGATGTCCTGCTCGGCGCCGGCCGGCATCTCCGGATGTTCGTAGTTCTCGTTCATCACGGTGATGTAGTAGAAGATGTCCTCCTGCTCCTGGTACATGCGACGCAGGCCGTCCTGAACGATCACCGCGACTTCGTACTGGAAGCTCGGGTCGTAGGAGACGCAGTTCGGCACCAGGTTCGAGAGGATCAGGCTGTGGCCGTCCTCATGCTGCAGGCCTTCGCCGTTCAGCGTCGTGCGACCGGCGGTGCCGCCGACCAGGAAGCCGCGGCAGCGCTGGTCGCCGGCGGCCCAGACGAGATCCAGCGTGCGCTGCAGGCCGAACATCGAGTAGCAGATGTAGAACGGGATCGTCTGCACGTTATGGACCGAGTACGAAGTGGCGGCGGCGATCCAGTCGCTCATCGCACCCGCTTCGTTGATGCCTTCCTGCAGCACCTGGCCGGTCTTCGATTCCTTGTAGAACATCAGCTGGTCGTGATCTTCCGGCACGTAGTTCTGGCCCTGCTGGTTCCAGATGCCGACCGCGCGGAACATGCCTTCCATGCCGAAGGTGCGCGACTCGTCCGGGACGATCGGAACGACATGCTGGCCGACCTGCTTGTCCTTGAGCAGCATGTTCATGATGCGCACGATGGCCATCGTCGTTGACAGCTCGCGGCCGCTGCCGGAGGCCTTCAGCAGCGAATCGAAGGTGGATAGCGGCGGGATGGCCAGCGCCTGCGCAGCCTTGCGGCGGCGCTGCGGCAGGAAGCCGCCCAGCGCCATGCGGTGTTCGCGCAGATAGGTCTGTTCCGGCGAGCCTTCCTCGAAGGTCAGGAAGGGCAGCTCGTCGAGCTTGTCGTCCGGCACCGGCAGCGCGAAGCGGTCACGGAAGCGCTTGATCTGCTCGTGATCCATCTTCTTCGCCTGGTGGCTGATGTTCATCGCCTCGCCGGCATCGCCCATGCCGAAGCCCTTGATGGTCTTGGCGAGGATCAGCGTCGGCTGGCCCTTGTGCTTGATGGCGCGATCGTAGGCCGAGAAGATCTTGAACAGGTCGTGGCCGCCGCGGTTGAGTTGCCAGATCTCGTCGTCGGTCCAGTCGGCGACCAGCGCCTTCAGTTCCGGCGTGTTGAAGAAATGCTCGCGCACGTAGGCGCCGTTCTTGGCCTTGAAAGTCTGGTACTCGCCGTCGACGATTTCCATCATGCGCTTCTTGAGGATGCCCTTCTTGTCGCGCGCGAACAGCGCATCCCAGTGCGTGCCCCAGATCACCTTGATGACGTTCCAGCCGGCGCCGCGGAATTCCGATTCGAGTTCCTGGATGATCTTGCCGTTGCCGCGCACCGGGCCGTCGAGGCGCTGCAGGTTGCAGTTGATGACGAAGATCAGGTTGTCGAGCTGCTCGCGACCGGCCATGCCGATGGCACCCAGCGATTCGACTTCATCCGTCTCGCCGTCGCCGAGGAAGGCCCAGACCTTGCGATCGCCTGCCTTGGCCAGCCCGCGCGAGTCGAGGTACTTCATGAAGCGGGCCTGGTAGATGGCCTGGATCGGGCCGAGGCCCATCGAGACGGTGGGGAACTGCCAGAAGTCCGGCATCAGCCACGGGTGCGGGTAGGACGAGATGCCCTTGCCGTCGACTTCCTGGCGGAAATTCTTCATCTGGTCTTCGGAGAGGCGGCCGAGCATGAAGGCGCGCGCGTAGACGCCGGGCACGGCATGGCCCTGGAAGAAGATCAGGTCGCCGCCGTGGTTCTCGGTCGGTGCGTGCCAGAAATGCGAAAAGCCGACGTCATACAGCGCGGCGGCAGAGGCGAAGGAGGCGATGTGGCCGCCGACGTTGGTGTGCTTGTTGGCGCCCACGACCATGGCCATGGCATTCCAGCGGATGTAGCTGTGGATCTTGAGTTCCAGATCCGGGTTGCCGGGGTACTTCGGCTGCTGATCGGCGGGGATCGTGTTGATGTATTCGGTGTTGGCGCTGTAGGGGATGTCAATGCCCTGTTCGCGGGCCTGTTCGATCAGGTCCTCGATCAGGAAGTGCGCGCGTTCTGAGCCTTCCTTGTCGACCACGCCGGAGAGGGCATCGCGCCACTCCTGTGTTTCCTGCGGGTCGACGTCGATGACCTTGTTGTTGTCGGGTTGAGCTGCCATGGGTGTCTCCAGTGTGCGAAGTGTTCTTGTGCTGCGATCCGGATGGGTTCGCAGCGCCCAGGTGCCTGGCGCGAAGGTGTGAATGTTGCGGTCGCGACCGGCCAAGTTTAATACGGCGCAATGCCCAGAAGTATTGCACCGCATCAACGTATTTCATACAACGAAACGCAGTCTCGCAATACGGAAAGGAATTGTCAACCCCCGGGAAGGGGTATTTGCCCCTGCAGGCCAAGGGGGAATTGATCTGCATCAACGAGAAAGTGATACGGGGCAGCTATGTTGTTCCCTCGTTTTTGAACCATATTGCAACGCAAGGAGATTCCATGGCGGCAGTCATGCCCGCGCCGGCGCAGAGCCGGCTTCTGATGTCCGGTAACGAGGCGGTGTCGCGCGCTGTCTGGGAGTCCGGTGTGAAGGTGGCGGCGGCCTATCCGGGAACGCCGGCGACCGAGATGCTGGAAGTGATCTCGACCTATCCCGACCTCTACGCGGAGTGGGCGGTCAACGAGAAGACCTCGCTGGAGATCGCCTTCGGCGCCGCGATGGCCGGATCCCGCGCCTTCTGTGCGATGAAGCACGTCGGCCTCAACGTCGCCTCCGATGCGCTGATGACGCTGACGCTGACCGGCGTTGCCGGCGGACTGGTGATCGCCGTGGCCGACGACGTCGGCCTGTCCTCGTCGCAGAACGAGCAGGACTCCCGCTTCTGGGGCCGCTTCGCACACGTGCCCATCCTCGAGCCGGCCGATTCGCAGGAAGCCTACGAGCAGACGAAGCTCGCCTTCGAACTCTCCGAGCGCTTCCAGACCGTCGTCATCCTGCGCATGACGACGCGCATCTGCCACGTCAAGGGTCTGGTCACCGTCGGCGAGCGCGTGCCGCACGTTGCTGCCGGCTTCAAGAAGGAACCGGCGCGCTGGGTGATGGTGCCGGGGGCCGCACAGAAACGCATCCCGCTGATGTTCCAGCGCGAGGCCGACCTGCGTGCCGAGGCCGAAGCGAGCGCGCTCAACTTCGTTGATGCCGGCAGCGACAAGCGTGTCGGCTTCGTCACCTCCGGTCCGGCCTACATGCACATCAAGGAAGCCTATCCGGATGCGCCGGTACTCAAGCTCGGCCTTTCCTATCCGGCCCCGTTCGAGAAGATCCGTGCCTTCGCGGCGAGCGTCGAGCAATGTGTCGTCGTCGAGGAAGTCGAGCCACTCCTCGAGACCGAGATCAAGGCGCAGGGCATCAAGGTCATCGGCAAGGAAATCCTGCCGCGGCAGGGCGAACTGGCGCCGCATGTCCTCAAACCCGCCATCGGCCGTCTGCTCGGCGAGGAAGTCGTCGAGCCGGTGAAGAAGCCGGCTCGCGCCGCTGCGCCGCTGCCGGTCTTCCCGCGGCCGCCGACGATGTGCGTGGCCTGCCCGCACCTCGGCGTCTATTACACGCTGGCGCAACTGCGCAACATCACCATCTCCGGCGACATCGGCTGCTACACGCTCGGCTTCGGCCATCCGTGGAACGCGCTCGACGCCTGCATCTCGATGGGCGCCTCGATGGGCATGGCGCTCGGCCTCGACAAGGGTCGCGGCGAGTCGGACAAGGACAAGAAGATCGTCGCCGTCATCGGCGACTCGACCTTCATGCACATGGGCATGCAGGGCCTGCTCGACATCGTCTACAACAAGGGCAACGTCACCGTCCTGCTGCTCGACAACCGCGCCGTCGGCATGACCGGTGGTCAGGACAACCCGGGCACCGGTCGCGACATCCATGGCAACGAGGCACCGCGCGTCGACTTCGCCGCGATCGTCAAGGCGCTCGGCGTCAGGGAAGAGCGGGTGCACGTGGTGAACCCCTACGAACTGCCGACGCTGTTCAAGACCGTGCGCGAGGAAACGAAGATTCCGGAACCGTCGGTGATCATCACCAACCAGCCCTGCGTACTGGTCGACCACTACCACGGCCTGAAGCCCTACACCGTCATCGACGACAAGTGCACCGGTTGCGGCAACTGCCTCGACACCGGCTGCCCGGCGATCCACGTGACCAAGCGCGATTCGGTGGTGAAGCCCTCGGGCAAGACCGTCGACCTGGCCTGGGTGCGCATCGAGAGCTCGGTCTGTACCGGCTGCGGCCTCTGCGTGCAGCCGTGCGCCCCGGACGCCATCGTGCATGCGGACAAGGTCATCCAGATCAAGGCACTGCAACGGCACTAACCGCTTATGACGCAGAGAACGCAGAGGCGCAGAGATCACAGAGAAAGCCATTTCTATAAGCTCTGCGGACTCTGCGCCTCTGCGCGCTCTGCGTCGAAAGCGTTTTGGGAGTAATTCAAATGTCTGAAATCACAAACATCCTCGTCGTCGGCGTCGGTGGTCAGGGCGTCATGACGGCGACCGAGATTCTTGCCGAAGCCGCGATCGCCCTCGGCCACGACGTCAAGAAAACCGAAGTCGCCGGCATGGCACAGCGTGGCGGCGTCGTCTCCTCGCATCTGCGCTTCGGGCCGAAGGTCCTGTCGCCGCAGATTGCGCCGGGTGAGGCGCATGTGCTGCTCGCCTTCGAGGCGGCGGAAGGCATGCGCTGGCGGCACATGATGCGGCCCGATGCGCTGGCCCTGATCAACACCGGCAACCTCGCACCGCCGGTGGTCGAACTCGGGCTCTTCGAATACCCGGCCGATCCCATCGGCGAGATGCGCACTTCCGGTGCCCGCGTCTACTCATTCGACGCCTCGGCGATTGCCACCGAACTCGGCAACATCCGCCTCGGCAACACCGTGATGCTCGGTGCCATCGCCGATCATCTGCCGTTCTCGGCGGAGGCGCTCGAGCGCTGTGTGCTGCAGCGCTTTGCGCGCAAGGGCGAACAGGTGATCGAGATGAACCGCCAGGCCTTCGCCGCCGGCCGCGCCGCGGCGGCCGAGGCGGCAAAGACGCAGGGGGCGGCAGAAGCCGTTCCTGCCTGACTGCGGGCTGAATTGCGGTAAAATAAGCAATCCGATCAAAGGGAAAGGCGAGCGCGATGCTCGCCTTTCCCCTTTTCATTTGCTGGAACTGAGATGACTGCAACGATCCTCGATGGCAATGCCCTGGCGCAGAAGCTGCGCGCCGACTTCAAGACCCGCGCCGAAGCGCTCGCCGCCAAAGGCACGCGCCCCGGCCTCGCCGTGATCCTGGTCGGCGAAGACCCGGCCTCCGCGGTCTATGTGCGCAACAAGGTCGCCGGCTGCGAGAAGGTGAGTTTCCATTCCGAGAAGATCGTGTACCCGACCGACGTCGCGCAGGACGTGGTGCTGGCGAAGATCGCCGAACTCAATGCCGACCCGAAGATCCACGGCATCCTCGTGCAGCTGCCGCTGCCGAAGCATTTCGACAGCGACCTCGTGCTCGAGGCCATCGCGCCGGAGAAGGATGTCGACGGCTTCCACGCCGAGAACGTCGGTGCGCTGATGCAGGGCCAGCCGCGCTTCATCCCGTGCACCCCGTATGGCGTGACCAAGTTCTTCGAGGAAGCCGGCGTCAATCTGAAAGGTGCCGAGGCCGTCGTCATCGGCCGTTCGAACATCGTCGGCAAACCGATGGCGATGCTGCTGCTGCAGGCCGGCGCCACCGTCACCATCTGCCATTCGCAGACGAAGGATCTTGCCTTCCATACGAAACGTGCCGATGTGCTCGTCGCTGCCGTCGGCCGTCCGAAATTCGTGACCGCCGACATGGTCAAGCCCGGTGCCGTGGTTATCGACGTTGGCATCAACCGTCTGCCCGATGGCAAACTGTGCGGCGACGTCGACTTCGACGGCGTCAAGGCAGTCGCCGGCGCGATCACGCCGGTGCCCGGCGGCGTCGGCCCGATGACCATCACCATGCTGCTCGCCAACACGCTGGAAGCCGCCGAAAGGAGCGCAAAATGACGCAACCGAAACACCCCGTCGTCGGCGTCGTCATGGGCTCCGACTCCGACTGGCCGACCATGCAGGCCGCGGCCGTGATCCTCAAGGAATTCGGCGTGCCGTTCGAGGCGCGTGTCGTTTCCGCGCACCGCACGCCGGACCTGCTTTTCGACTACGCCGGGATGGCCGCCGAGCGCGGCCTCAAGGCGATCATCGCCGGTGCCGGCGGCGCCGCGCACCTGCCCGGAATGCTCGCTTCGAAGACGACGATCCCGGTGCTCGGCGTGCCGGTGCAGTCGAAGGCGCTCTCCGGCCAGGACTCGCTGCTCTCCATCGTGCAGATGCCGAAGGGCATCCCGGTCGCCACCTTCGCCATCGGCGAGGCTGGTGCGGCCAACGCGGCACTGTTCGCGGTGTCGATGCTGGCCAACCACGATGCCGAACTGGCGCAGAGGCTCGCCCTTTTCCGGCAGACCCAGACCGAGAAGGTGCTGGCCATGAAACTGCCGGAAGTCTGATCGTGCTGCTGCCTCCCGCGACCCTCGGCATGCTCGGCGGCGGCCAGCTCGGCCGCTTCTTCGTTTCCGCCGCCCACGAGATGGGCTACAAGGTCTGGGTGCTCGATCCGGATCCGCACAGCCCGGCCGGCCAGATCGCCGAACGCCACCTGCAGGCGGCCTACGACGACTACACTGCCCTCGACGAGCTGGCGCAGGGCTGCGGTGCGATCACCACCGAATTCGAGAACGTGCCGGCGGACACGCTCGACTACCTCGCCAAGTTCGTGACGGTGCGCCCGTCGGCGGCGGCCGTCTCGGTATGCCAGAACCGCATTGCCGAGAAGACCTTCCTGCGCGACAACGGCCTGCCGCACGGCGCCTTCGCGCCGGTGCACTCGGAAGACGACATCCGCAACGCGAATGCCGGCCTCTTCCCCGGCATCCTCAAGGTCGCGCGCTTCGGCTACGACGGCAAGGGGCAGGCGGTCGTCAATGATCGTGACGAAGCGCTCGCCGCCTTCCGCGCCTTCAAGGGCGAGACCTGCATCCTCGAACAGAAGCTTCACCTCGACTACGAGGTGTCGGTGGTGTTGGCGCGCGACGAGCATGGCACCGTCAAATGCTTCCCGACGGCCGAGAACAGCCACCGCAAGGGCATCCTCGACGTGTCGATCGTGCCGGCACGCGGCTCGGCCTGCCTGCGTGACAACGCTGCCGAATACGCCGAACGCATCGCCGAAAAGCTCGGCTACATCGGCACGCTCGGCGTCGAGTTCTTCGTCAGCCGCGGCCAGCTCTTCGTGAACGAGATGGCGCCGCGCCCCCACAACAGTGGCCACTACACGGTCGATGCCTGCGTCACCAGCCAGTACGAGCAGCAGGTGCGCGCGCTGTGCGGCCTGCCGCTCGGCGACGCGCGCGCGCACTCGGCGGCGGTGATGGTGAATATCCTCGGTGATCTCTGGTACGACGGTGAGACCTACCGGGAACCGGACTGGTCGAAGCTTGCCGCCATTCCGAATCTCAAGCTGCACTTCTACGGCAAGCACCACGCGCGTCATGCCCGCAAGATGGCGCATTTCACGGTGCTTGATGCCGATCTTGACTGCGCCGTGAAGACGGCCATGGAAGCGCGTGCCGCCATCGGCATCCGGGATGAGTGACCAGCAGGACATCGGCCGCGCCGTCGAACTGCTGAAGGCCGGCGAGCTGGTCGGCATCCCGACCGAGACGGTCTACGGCCTTGGCGCCGATGCGGCGAATCCGGCAGCCGTGGCAAAGATCTTCGCCGCCAAGGGCCGCCCGGCCGATCATCCGCTGATCGTGCACATCCCCGGCGCCAACCATCTGCAGCGCTGGGCGGTCGACATCCCCGATCTGGCCTATGAGCTGGCCGAGGACTTCTGGCCCGGCCCGCTGACCTTGATCCTCAAGCGCGCGCCCGGCGTGCCCGATGCGGTGACCGGCGGGCAGGACACCGTCGGCCTGCGCGTCCCCGGCCATCCCGTCGCGCTCGACCTGCTGCGTGCCTTCGCCGCGGCCGGCGGCAGCGGCGGCATCGCCGCTCCCTCGGCCAATCGCTTCGGTCGCATCAGCCCGACGACCGCCGACCACGTGCGCGAGGAACTCGGTGATGCCGTGGCGCTCGTGCTCGATGGCGGCGCGTGTGCCGTCGGCATCGAGTCGACGATCCTTGATCTCTCCTCCGGCAAGCCGGTGCTGCTGCGCCCCGGCCACATCACCCCGGCGGCGATCGAAGCCGTCTGCGGCGTGGCGCCGGCAGCACCGACGGCCGTGGCCCCGCGTGCCTCCGGCACGCTCGAGGCGCATTACGCGCCACTGACGCCAATGCGCCGCGTCGAGTCCGGTCGTTTGCTCGAACTGCTCAATGCGATGCGGCACAGCGGTCGCCGTTGCGGTGTGCTCGCACACAGCCAGCCGCCGCAGTCGGGCATGCCGCATGTGTGGAAGATGCTGCCGGCTGAACCGGTCGGCTACGCGCATGACCTCTATGCGGCCCTGCGTGAACTCGACCACGCCGGTGTCGACCTGATCGTGGTCGAGGCCATCCCGGAAAAGCCGGAATGGCAGGCTGTCGGCGACCGCCTGCGGCGCTCTCTCGCCGGTGCCGGTGCCTGAGCGCGGCGCTAGCCTGCGAACAGGCGGTCGACCTTGGCCGCGCAGATGAAATCGTTTTCCGACAGACCACCGATCGCGTGCGTCCAGTAACGCACGCGGCAGTCTGCGTAGCCGACGGTCAGCTCCGGGTGGTGGTCCTCGCGATGCGAGATCCACGCCACGGCATTCACGAAGGCCATCGTCTCGTGGTGGTTTCCGAAGCGGAAAGTCCTCCCGATTTTGCCGTCGGCCAGCGTCCAGCCATCAAGCTCAGCGACAAGATTGCGGGCGGCAACATCGTCGAGTGCCGGCACGCCGCCTTCACACGGAATGCAGCGGCGGGCAGAAAGATCACAGGATTGGCTCATGGCGATTCTCCGGAGAATGAGTCTCTGGACAGTTCCTCGCTGCAAGCAGTTCCCGCTGCCGGCATTCTTCGCCAGTGCTTTGAAATGATTGGCGAAGTGGCTATAATGCGTTCCTCTCGTGGGGGGGTAGCTCAGCTGGGAGAGCGCCGCGTTCGCAATGCGGAGGTCGGGAGTTCGATCCTCCTCCTCTCCACCACAAGATCAAGGGCTTGCCGATGGCAAGCCCTTTTCCTTTTGTTGTTGTCCTCATTCGGCCTGGCCTGAACCCCGCGCCTTTCGAGCGCCCCCACTTTTGAACTTAATGCGTCGCTCGATCCGTTCGTGGCGGAAGCGGCTGCAAAATCGCGTGCGTCATTCCGCCCTTGTCCGCAGACTCAGGGAGTGACTCGTGCTGCAAGCCAGCCATATGCAAATAAGAAATTGATCGTTCGCGCCCCGCAACTGGCTTTCTAGACTCCGTTTCATACCCACAAACACGGAGTCATCATGAAACTCGAATCGCTTCTCTCTGCGCTGCTCGCGTCAACGCTGATCGGCGTCAAGGCGTATGCAGCCGACATCGAACTGCTCAACGTTTCCTACGATCCGACGCGCGAGTTGTATCAGGAATTCAACCCGCTCTTCGCCAAGCACTGGAAGTCAAGGACCGGCGACAATGTCATTATCAAGCAGTCGCACGGCGGTTCCGGCAAGCAGGCGCGCGCCGTGATCGACGGCCTCGATGCGGATGTCGTCACCCTCGCGCTGGCCTACGACATCGACGCCGTCGCGGAAAAGTCCGGCAAGCTCCCCGCCGATTGGCAGAAGCGCCTGCCGCACAACAGCTCCCCCTATACCTCGACCATCGTCTTCCTGGTCCGCAAGGGCAACCCGAAGGGCCTCAAGGACTGGGACGATCTGGTCAAGCCCGGGGTGCAGGTGATCACACCGAACCCCAAGACGTCCGGTGGCGCCCGCTGGAACTATCTGGCGGCCTGGGGCTACGCGCTGAAAAAATACGGCAACAGCGAGGAGAAGGCGCAGGAATTCGCCGGCAAGCTGCTGAGGAACGTGCCGGTACTCGATACCGGTGCCCGCGGCGCGACCAATACCTTCGTCCAGCGTGGCCTCGGCGACGTGCTGCTGGCCTGGGAGAACGAAGCCTTCCTGTCGATCAACGAACTCGGTCCGGACAGGTTCGAAATCGTCGTGCCGACCATTTCCATCCTGGCCGAGCCACCGGTGGCCGTGCTCGATACCGTGGCCAGGAAACGCGGCACGGAGAAGGTGGCGCAGGCCTATCTGGAATACCTGTATTCGGCGGAAGGGCAGAAGACGGCGGCCAGGCACTATTACCGGCCGATCAAGCCGGAGCTGGCTGATGCAAAGGATGTCGCCCGCTTCCCGAAAATCAATTTCATCAGGATCGACGATCTCGGCGGCTGGCAGGCGGCGCAGAAGAAGCACTTCGGCGATGGCGGCACCTTCGACAAGGCCTACGGGAGGTAAGAGGGCTGCCGGGCTGGCCGTGGCAGGCGCTGCGGCTGGTTTATATATTCGAAGAATATAAACTAATAAAAATTAAGTAGTTTTTAATCTAACACGCGCCCCGTAAGCTCGAGCCATGAAAATTCCTCATCTGGAGTCTCCCATGTCCTCCCGCTTTCGCAGAATTGCCGTGGCGCTCCGCCGTTCGGTCCTCGCCCCGGTCTTGCTGGTGTCTGGCGGCGCCTTGGCCCAGACCACGCTGCTTAACGTTTCGTACGACGTCTCGCGCGAACTGTACAAGGACGTCAACCCGGCCTTTGCCGCAGCGTGGAAGGCCCAGTCCGGCAATACGGTCACGATCAATCAGTCGCATGGTGGCTCGTCCAAGCAGGCGGGCGCGGTGATCGGCGGGCTGGAAGCCGACGTGATCACGATGAACCAGTCCCCGGACATCGACATTCTGGTCGAGCGCGGCGGGCTGGTCGCCGCCGACTGGCGCAAGCAGTTCCCGCACGAGGCGACGCCCTACACGACGACCTCGGTCTTCCTCGTGCGCAAGGGCAACCCGAAGAACATCAAGGATTGGGACGATCTGACGAAGCCCGGCTATCAGGTCATCGTGCCGAACCCGAAAACCTCCGGCAATGGCCGCTACACCTACCTCGCCGCCTGGGGGTATGCGCTCGACAGGACCGGTTCGGACGCCGGAGCCAGGGATTTCGTCGGCAAGCTGTTCGCCAATGTGCCGGTACTCGACGGCGGCGGCCGCGGTGCGACGACGACCTTCACGCAGCGCGACGTCGGCGACGTGCTGGTCACGTTCGAGAACGAGGCCATCCTGATCGCCCAGGAACTGGGCAGCAGCAAGTTCGACATCGTCTACCCGTCGCTGTCGATCGATGCTGCCGCGCCGGTGGCCGTGGTGCATAAGGTGGCTGCGAGGCGTGGCACGGAGAAGGTCGCCCGGGCCTACCTCGATTTCCTGTTCTCGCCGGCCGGCCAGGAAATCATCGCCAAACATGATTTCCGGCCGCGTGACGCCAGCGTGCTGAAGAAACATGCCGCGAAGTTCCCGGCCATCCGTACCTTCACCGTGGAGCAGAAGCTCGGCGGCTGGGCTGCGGTGCAGAAGACCCATTTCGCCGACGGCGGCCTCTACGACCAGATCATCCGGAAACGCTGATGTCGTCCGCAAAGACCTTCCGTGTACTGCCCGGCTTCAGGCTGACGCTCGGCTACACGCTGATCTATCTCTCGCTGCTGATCCTGATTCCGCTGGCGGCGGTTTTCCTCAAGACCGCCGAGCTGAGCTGGGGCGAATTCATCGCCGTCGTCACGGCGCCACAGGTGGTTGCGACGTACAAACTGTCGTTCGGCGCCTCGCTGCTGGCGGCGGCGATCAACGCGGTGTTCGGCCTGCTGCTTGCGTGGGCACTCGTTCGCTACTCCTTCCCGGGGAAGAAGCTGGTCGATGCTCTGGTCGACCTGCCCTTCGCGCTGCCGACAGCAGTGGCCGGCATCGCGCTGACCGCCCTCTATGCGAAAAACGGCTGGCTCGGCCAATATCTCGAACCGCTGGGAATCAAGGTTGCCTTCGCGCCGCTCGGCGTACTGGTGGCGCTGGTCTTCATCGGCCTGCCGTTCGTCGTGCGTACGGTGCAGCCGATCCTCGAAGACCTCGATACTGAACTGGAGGAGGCTGCCGCCAGCCTGGGTGCGCAACGCTGGCAGACCTTCCGCTACGTGCTGCTGCCGATCCTGCTGCCGGCGCTGCTGACCGGGTTCGCACTGGCATTTGCCCGCGCGGTGGGCGAGTACGGATCGGTCATCTTCATCGCCGGCAACCTGCCTTTCGTTTCGGAAATCACGCCGTTGATGATCATCACCAAGCTCGAGCAGTACGACTATCGCGGTGCCACGGCCATCGCCTCGGTGATGCTGCTGTTTTCATTCGTGCTGCTGCTGCTGATCAACGGCCTGCAGGCGTGGACTGCAAAACGTACGGGGAGGGATCGCTGATGGCCGGCGCCACCACGCTCCACCTCGCCGGCGACCATGCCTCGCGCTTCGAGTCGAACGCGGCCACGCGCGAGACGCCGCTGGTCAAATGGACCATCCTCTGCATTGCCCTCGGCTTCTTCGCGATCTTCCTGCTCCTGCCGCTGGTCGCCGTTTTCGTCGAGGCGCTGCGCAAGGGCTGGGAAACCTACGTGATGGCGCTGACCGATGCCGATGCGCTGTCGGCGGTCCGGCTGACGCTGCTGGCGGCGGCGATCTCGGTGCCGCTCAACCTCGTCTTCGGCGTGGCCGCTGCATGGGCCATCGCGAAGTTCGAGTTCCGCGGCAAGCAGTTCCTGATCACGCTGATCGACCTGCCGTTCTCGGTCTCGCCGGTCATCGCCGGTCTTGTCTTCGTACTGCTGTTCGGTGCCCAGGGCTGGTTCGGTTCCTGGCTGTCGGCCCACGACATCAGGATCGTCTTCGCCGTGCCGGGCATCGTGCTGGCCACCGTCTTCGTCACCTTTCCCTTCGTCGCCCGCGAGTTGATCCCGTTGATGCAGGCACAGGGCCGGGAGGAGGAGGAAGCTGCCGTGGTCCTCGGTGCCAGCGGCTGGCAGGTGTTCTGGCATGTCACGCTGCCCAACATCAAGTGGGGCCTGCTCTACGGCGTGATTCTCACCAACGCGCGGGCAATGGGCGAGTTCGGCGCGGTCAGCGTCGTATCGGGCCACATCCGCGGGCAGACCAATACGCTGCCGCTGCACGTCGAGATCCTCTACAACGAATACCAGTTCTCGGCCGCCTTCGCCGTCGCCTCACTGCTCGCGTTGCTGGCGCTGGTGACGCTGGTCATCAAGAACTGGGTCGAGCACCAGGCAGCCCGCTCCCATAAGGAATCACAGGAATCCGCATCATGAGCATCCAGGTCAGGAACATCCACAAGCAGTTCGGCAGCTTCACCGCGCTCGACGACATCAGCCTCGACTTCCCCACCGGCGAACTGGTGGCGCTGCTCGGGCCGTCGGGTTGCGGCAAGACGACGCTGCTGCGCATCATCGCCGGGCTGGAGCAGGCCGATTCCGGCCAGCTTCTGCTCGAAGGCGATGACGCTTCCGGCACGCACGTGCGCGAGCGCCAGGTCGGCTTCGTCTTTCAGCACTACGCACTGTTCAAGCACATGACGGTGTTCGACAACGTCGCCTTTGGCATGCGCATGAAACCGCGCAAGGAGCGGCCATCGGAAGCCAAGGTCCGGGAAAAGGTACATGAGCTGCTCAAGCTGGTACAGCTCGACTGGCTGGCCGACCGCTTCCCGTCGCAGCTCTCGGGTGGCCAGCGGCAGCGCATCGCGCTGGCCCGCGCGCTGGCCGTCGAGCCGCGCGTGCTGCTGCTCGACGAACCCTTCGGCGCGCTCGATGCCAAGGTGCGCAAGGAGCTGCGCCGCTGGTTGCGCAAGCTGCACGACGAACTGCACATCACCTCGATCTTCGTCACCCACGACCAGGAAGAGGCGCTCGAAGTCGCCGACCGCGTGGTGCTGATGGACCACGGCAGGGTCGAGCAGGTGGGCACGCCGGAAGAGGTCTATCGTCACCCGGCGACGCCCTTCGTCTATGGGTTCCTCGGCTCGGTGAACCTGTTCCACGGGCGGGTCGAGGGCGAGACGGTGCGCGTCGGCGACGACGTGCTGCCGCACGAAGCGAACGAACTCGACCACGGTGCCGAGGTGGTCGCCTTCGCGCGGCCGCACGAGCTCGATATCGTCACCGACCCGCAATCGACGGCGGGGATCGCCGCCCGCGTCAGCCGGGTGCTCTCGTTCGGCGTCACCGCCCGGGTCGAGCTCGATGGCGTCAATGGCTCGACCGGCCAGCATTTCGAGGTCGAGATCACCCGCGAGCGGGCGCAGGAACTGCATCTGGCCGATGGCCAGCAGGTGCGCCTGGTGCCGTCGCGGCTCAAGGTCTTCGAGCGTGAAGGTGCGGGCGCATGAACTTCCAGCAACTGCGCATCGTGCGCGAAACCGTGCGTCAGGACTTCAATCTGACCGAGGTGGCGAACGCGCTCTACACCTCGCAGCCGGGCGTCAGCAAGCACATCAAGGATCTGGAGGATGAGCTCGGCATCGAGATCTTCGTCCGCCGCGGCAAGCGCCTGCTCGGATTGACAGAACCGGGCAAGGAACTGGTGCAGGTGGTCGACCGCATCCTGATCGACACCCAGAACCTGCGCCGCATTGCCGACCAGTTCGCCAGTCGCGAGACCGGGCATTTCGTCGTCGCGACGACGCATACACAGGCACGCTACGCGCTGCCGACGATCATCAAGTGGTTCAAGGCCGATTACCCGAAGGTGCATCTGGCGCTGCACCAGGGGAGTCCGAAGGAGATCGCCGACATGCTGACCTCCGGTGCGGCAGACGTCGGCATCGCCACCGAGGGGCTGGATGAATCGCCGGAGATTGCCACCTTCCCCTTCTACCGCTGGCACCACGCGGTAATCGTGCGCAAGGATCATCCGCTACTGCGGGCAGGAGCGGTGACGCTGGAAGCACTCGGCGAATATCCGATCATTACCTACCACGAAGGCTTCACCGGCCGCGCGCATGTGGACAAGGCCTTCGCTGATGCCGGCATCGTGCCCGATATCGTGCTGTCAGCAATCGATGCTGATGTGATCAAGACCTACGTCGATCTGGACCTGGGCGTCGGCATCATCGCCTCGATGGCTTACGATGCGGACAAGGACCGCAATCTCTCGCTCATTCCGGTACCCGAGCTGTTCCCTTCGAACACCACACGGCTGGCAGTTCGCCGCGGCACCTACCTGCGCAGCTATGCGTACGCCTTCATCGAGAAGGTGTGCCCGGATGTCGGGGAGGAGGCCGTGCGGGCAGCGCTGAGCAAACAGAACGGCAGTGATTCGTAGCGCGCCGTATCCGTGTTCGTTCATGCGGCTGCAGGTTGGCCGCTTGACCCCTGCTGCGACAGATTCGGAACGACAGGGACCTGGTCCGTAGCCTGTGAGCTGCCCCGTCGCCACCTTTCGCGCGTGTACCTCCTGCATCTCCGCCGGCGCTAAACTCTTGGGAGTGCCCTTCGTCCAGGCCGTGACCTGCACAGGGTGTCGTCAATCTTCCTCAAGGCCGGATCGATGAAGCAATCCCGTTCCCCTCTCCTGACCCAGATGACGCTGGTCGTGGCACTGAGCCTGCTGCTGATCTGGGCGACCGTGGCCTATGAACTGAACCGGAGCTATCGCGGTGAATTGCACGAGGCGGAGATCCGGACGGCAGTGCAATCGCAGGTGTTTGCCGAATATTCCCGCTCGACGCTGAAGCGGATCAACGAGGTGATCCTCGATTTGCGCACGCGCTGGACGGGGGACTGGAAGTCATTTGCCGCAGCGGTGGCGGCGCGTCAGGAGAACATCGACGACCTCACTTTTCAGGTGGCCGTCATCGACCGCGATGGCTTGCTGGCCTTTTCAAATCTTGCCAAGCCTTCCGACCGGACGGATCTCTCGCAGCGCGAGCACTTTCTGGTGCACAAGGCGTCGAGTGGGGCGGATCGCCTCTTCATCAGCCGGCCCGTGCTCGGAAAGGTGTCCGGAAAGTGGTCTATCCAGGTGACGCGGCCCATCCTGCGCGAGGGGCGCTTCGAGGGCGTGCTGGTGGTTTCGCTCAGTCCGGACCAGTTTGCCGGGTTCGGGCAGAAACTCGGTGTTCGTGGCAACAGTATCCTGACGGTCGTGCGGGATAGCGGAGAAATCATGGCGCGCTACCCCGCCGCGACCGGCGGACTTGGTCAGTTTGTCAAGGGGCGGCCATTCCTGGGCGCAGAGGCTGCGATGTCAGGGAATTATCGGCAGCTGGCCACGGTCGACAACGTCGATCGCATCTTCGGCTTCCAGCGCCTGCCCGAATTCGGGATGACCTTCGTCGTGGGCGAGTCGGTCGATGAGGTGCTCGGGCCCTTTGTGTCGCATCGTCGCTGGGTGTTTGCCGGAGCGACGGCGGTGACCCTGTTCGCGCTCGCGCTGTTCCTCATCCTTGCCCGTTCGCTGAAGGATCTCGAGGCGGTACGGCGACAGCTCGATGCAATCTTTGCGCTCAGCCCGGACGGCTTCGTCGCCTTCGATCGTCAGCGGCGCGTCCAGTATGTCAGTCCGGCATTCCTCGACATGATCGGCATCGGCAGTGCGGAGGTGGCCGGTTGCGACGAGGCGCGCTTCGCGGCGCTGATGACCTCACGCAGCAAGCAGGAGGCGGCGTTCTCGGGCTTCGACACGATGCGTGCCGACGCGCTCTCGCGTCGAGCAGACGGCGGCGACCGTTCCCGCCGCTTCCTGATGGCGCTGTCCAGCCCGGCCGGGCGCGTACTCGAAATCGGCATCCGGCTGGCCGACGGGAAACCGGTATCGCAGGTGCTGTATTTCCGCGATGTTTCACACGAGGTCGAGGTCGATCGCATGAAGAGCGAATTCCTGTCGACCGCCGCGCACGAGCTGCGGACACCGATGGCCAGCATCTATGGCTACTCGGAACTTCTCCTCGCGCAGGAATTTCCCGAGTCCGAGCGGAAAGAGGTTTGCGGGATCATCTTCCGCCAGTCCGAACTGATGGTGTCGATCATCAACGAGCTTCTCGATCTGGTACGCATCGAGGAGCGCCGCGGCAAGGATTTCAGCTTTGCGCGGGTCGACGCCGCCGAACTGCTGCGGGAGGCTGCGGGCAACGTCAAGGCGCCGGAAGGGCGCGAGCGGCCGTTGGCCGATTTTCCCGACCAGCCGCACTGGCTGCGGGCCGATCGCAAGAAACTGATGCAGGCCATCGGGAATGTCGTTTCGAATGCCTACAAGTATTCCCCGGCCGGTGGCTGTGTCCGCATGCAGATCATCACCGACGACGAGCATCATCCCGGCATGTGTGGCCTGCGGATCGGCGACGAGGGCATCGGCATGACCCTGGAGCAGCAGGCTCGTGTCTGTGAGCGCTTCTATCGGGCCGACGCTTCGGGAAAGATTCCCGGAACCGGCCTCGGGATGAGCATCGTCAAGGAGATCATCGAACTGCACGGCGGTCGCGTCGATATCCGCAGCGAATCCCGCGCCGGGACCGAAGTGACCCTCTGGGTGCCGCTGGCGTGAACGCCCCGGGGCGCGGCAGGTGCCGTGCCCGGGGGGGGCTGCCAGGCGTCAGGCGGCCTGCAGGGTGCGGCGGTCGAGGTCCGCCACGATGGCCTCATCGCGTGCAGCAATGCGGTTGATGCCGGAGAGCACGGCGAAGATCGAGGCCGTGACGATGTTGTCGTCGATGCCGACGCCGTGCGTGCTGCCGGGCTGGTCGCCGCCGGCCATTTCAACGAAGGCCACGGCGCGGGCATCGGCGCCCTGCCCGAGGGAGCGCTCCTCGTAGGCGAGCAGGCGCACCGGCACGCGCAACGCGTGGATGATGGCATCGATCGGTCCGTTGCCTTCGCCGCTGACCGTGAAGCGGCGTTCGCCCATCGCGACGGTGATTTTCACGCCCTGCGCATCGCCATGCTCGAAGAGATGGTGCTCGACGTAGCGCAGCGGCGCGTTGGCCTGCACGTAGCTGCGGTTGAAGATCTGCCAGAGTTCATCGGCGCTGACTTCGGCGCCGGTGGCGTCGGTATGCTGCTGCACGACACCGCTGAACTCGATCTGCAGGCGGCGCGGCATGACGAGGCCGTAGCCCGATTCGAGCAGGTAGGCGATGCCGCCCTTGCCGGACTGGCTGTTCACGCGAATGATCGAGTCGTAGCTGCGGCCGAGGTCGCTCGGGTCAACCGGCAGGTAGGGGACCTGCCAGTGCGTGGCGTCGTCGCGCACCGCCATGCCCTTCTTGATCGCATCCTGGTGCGAGCCGGAGAAGGCGGTGAAGACAAGGTCGCCGGTGTAGGGGTGGCGCGGGTGCACCGGCAACTGCGTGCATTCCTCGACGGTGCGCGCGATGCGGTCGATGTCGGAAAAATCGAGCTGCGGGTCGACCCCCTGCGAGTAGAGATTGAGCGCGAGCGTGACAAGGTCGACGTTGCCTGTGCGTTCGCCGTGGCCGAAGAGGCAGCCCTCGACGCGCTCGGCACCGGCCATCATCGCCAGTTCGGCAGCGGCGACGGCGCAGCCGCGGTCGTTGTGCGGATGCACGCTGATGATCACGCTGTTGCGGCGTGCGACGTTGCGGTGCATCCACTCGATCTGGTCGGCGTATACGTTGGGCGTTGCCATCTCCACCGTCGCCGGCAGGTTGAGGATCACCTTGCGTTCTGGCGTCGCGCCCCAGGCGTCCGTGACCGCGTCGCAGATCTCACGGGCGAACTCGAGTTCGGTCGCCGAGAAGGTTTCCGGGCTGTATTCGAGCGTCCAGTGCGTTTCCGGCCGTGCATCGGTGAGCGCACGGATCTGGCGTACGGCGTCGACCGCCATCGTCACCACCTCGTCCCGCTGCATCGCAAAGACGGTATCGCGGAAGACCGGCGAGGTTGCGGTGTAGACGTGCACGATGGCGCGCTTCGCTCCGGCGAGCGATTCGATGGTGCGCTCGATCAGGGCCGGACGCGCCTGCGTGAGTACCTCGATGCTCACGTCGTCGGGAATGTGGCCATCCGCGATCAGGGTGCGCACGAAATCGAAGTCGGTCTGCGACGCTGCCGGGAAGGCGACCTCGATTTCCTTGAAGCCGATCTCGCAGAGCATCCTGAACATGCCCAGCTTCTTCTCCGCGTTCATCGGCTCGAACAGTGCCTGGTTGCCGTCGCGCAGGTCGGTGCTCATCCACACCGGGGCCTTGTCGATGGTCTGGTCCGGCCAGGTCCGGTCGGTGAGCCGGACAGGCGGGAAGGGGCGATATTTTTGGGCGGCTTGCTTCATGTCCGGTCTCTTTCTCTGTTGTCTGTTGCTCGTCGGGGTGGGGTGCGTCAGGAGGCATCCTCGTCCGCCCTTGTGAGGCGGGTCCGGCACGCTGGCCCGGGTGGGGCGGGGTGCCGCAGGTGCGTTCCGTCATTCGGTGCAGCAAGTTTAGGCGGGATGGGCCGGTGAATGATTGCTAAATTCGCCTCCAAAGCGATGTTGTAAGCAATAAAATTGCTAAAAAAGTGTAGTTATAGGTATATTATTGTTCTGCGCCCTCGCTGAACGCAATCCGGATCCGAAATACATGGAACTCGACCGCTACGACCGCCACATCCTGGAAGTGCTGCAGGCCGACGGCCGGCTCTCCAATCAGGAACTGGCCGATCGCATCGGGCTCTCGCCTTCGCCCTGCCTGCGCCGTGTCCGCACGCTGGAGGAGTCCGGCCTGATCACCGGCTACCGTGCGCTGGTCGATGCGAAGAAGCTCGGGCTGTCATTGATGGCGCTGCTGCACATTTCGATGGACAAGCACACGCCGGAGCGCTTCGCCAATTTCGAGAAGAAGGTGGCGGCGCAGCCCGAAGTGCTCGAATGCCTGCTCATTACCGGGCAGGAAGCGGACTACCAGTTGAAGGTGATCATCCGCGACATGGATGCCTATCAGGAGCTGTTGCTCAATCGCATCACGCGTATCGAGGGGGTGACCGGCGTGCACACCAGTTTCGTGCTGCGCCGGGTGCTGGACAAGACGGCGGTGCCTGTTTGACGGAGAAGGGTAGGCGCAGTGATGGTTTTTCCCTTCCCTCCCTCGCTCAAGCAAGAAACTGCTTCAGCCCAAGCAGCACGCCCATGCCGGCGATGAACGGCAGCCAGGGGTTGCGCGAGATCAGCGCGGCACCGATCGCCGCGCCGGCGGCGGCGAGCTTGGGGTTGAGCGGCGCCAGTTCGCCGGAGACGAGCAGCACGTCCGGTACGACGATGGCGGCAAGCGCTGCCGCCGGGGCGTAGCGCAGCGCGCGTTGCACCACGGATGGCAGCGTGACACGGCTGCCGAGCACGATGAAGCTGGCACGCGGCAGCGTGGTGGCGAGCCCGATGAGGATGAAGACGCCCCAGATCGTTGCATCGTAGGCGTTCACGCGCGCGCTCCCTTCGTGTGCCAGTGGTCGGCGGCGAGCCCGGCGCCGATGCCGGCAAAGATGCCGGCGAAGAGGCCCAGCTTCAGCGGCAGGCCGTTGAGGAGTACGGCGGTGAGTCCGCCCGTTGCCGCAGCAACCAGCATCGGTCGCATCTTCGCCATCGGAATCAGCAGCACCATGAGGGCGATCGTCGCCATGAATTCCAGTGACCAGCCGCGCGGGATCGAGCCGGCGGCGAGTACGCCGACCAGCGCGAAGCCCTGCCACAGCAGCCAGCTCCAGATCGATGGCGCGAGGTAGTAGCCCAGTCGCCAGTCCTTGTCTTCCGTTTCCATCATCTTCGTCACACAGGTGGCGAAGACGCCGTCGGTCAGCAGGTGGCCGGAGAGCCAGCGCGGGCCGTTCGCGAGTCCGCGGAAGCCCTGTGCAATGGCGGCGCTGAAGATGAGGAAACGCAGGTTGAGCGCCAGTGCAGTCGCGACGATCAGCCACAGCGGTGCGCCGGCGGCGATCAGCGGTAGCGTGCCGAGCTGTGCGGTGCCGGCGAAGACGATGACGTTCATGCCCATCGCCTGCACGGGCGTCATGCCGATACCGACCATGGACATGCCGGTGACCAGCGCCCAGGGGATGAGGCCGACCGAGAGCGGCAGGAAGGCACGGAAGCCTTCGCGTGCGCCGGCGCGGAAGCCGGGGGAGGAAAAAATCGTCATGATCGTTCGTTGGCGCAGCGGTTCGTGACCGATGCGCGGTTCAATGCTCCGGGTAGGAGCGCGGAACATAGCACAGTGTGCTGCGGAGCGGCGGCATGCCGGATGCCGAAAAAAGAGGGGCGCCCCGCGGCGCCCCGTGCGGCCTTGTCGTGCTTCAGGCAAGCGCCTTCAGCGCTGCATCGTAATCCGGTTCGTGCTTGATTTCGCCGACGAGTTCGCTGTGCAGGACCTTGTCCTGTTCGTCCAGCACCACCACTGCGCGTGCGGAGACACCGGCCAGCGGGCCGCCGGCCAGCTCGACGCCGTAGTTGGCGAGGAACTCGCGTCCGCGCATCGTCGACAGCGTGACCACGTTCTCCAGTCCTTCGGCGCCGCAGAAGCGCGCCTGCGCGAACGGCAGGTCGGCCGAGATGCAGAGCACGACGGTGTTGGCGAGCTGGTTTGCGGTCTGGTTGAACTTGCGTACCGAGGTGGCGCAGGTCGGCGTGTCGATGCTCGGGAAGATGTTCAGCACCTTGCGCTTGCCGGCGAAGTCGGCCAGCGTCACATCCGCCAGCGTCTTGCCGACCAGCGAGAAAGCCGGGGCCGGTTGGCCGGGTTGCGGGAGATTGCCATTGACGGGGACGGGATTGCCGCCGAGGGTGACGGTGTTTGCCATTGTCGTTTTTCCTGTTCGGGTTGGGATGTTGATCGGGCGGCAATTGGGCAGCGCCGGCGCCGGAAAGTTCTCGAACCCCGGCGCTTGTTCAGAGGCGCGCTCGGCACTACGCCATCGCCTGGCAGCAGAGCGGCGATGCGCGCTGCCAGTCAATCGACTGGTCGGTATCGCTGTCGATTCCTTACAATGATGGCCTGTCCTCCAATTCTTCCTGCGATGTTTTCCGTTCCCGTCCGCTACGTCGAACCCGTCTTCCGTCCACCGAGCGAGGCGCAGTCGCTGATCCTGCCCGTGACCGACGGCTGTTCATGGAACAGATGCACCTTCTGCGAGATGTACACCGCGCCGCAGAAAGCCTTTCGTGCCCGCGATGAGGCCGAGGTGATGGACACCCTCCGCCGCTGTGGCGAGCAGTTCGGCGGCAGCGTGCGCCGCGTTTTCCTCGCCGACGGCGACGCAACGGTGCTGCCGACGCGCCGCCTGCTCGCGATCCTGGAGGCGATCCGCACGCATCTGCCCGGTGTCCATCGCATTTCCAGCTACTGCCTGCCGTGCAACCTCAGGAAGAAGTCACAGGCGGAAATCGATGCACTCGCCGCCGCTGGCCTGGCGATGGTCTATGTCGGCGCCGAGTTACGGACAAGTAAATTGTTTGTGGACAACAAAAGAATCTAGCAATAGACAGGATTTGACGTCTTTTTGAATGTCCATCTGATGTGGGATTTTATGGACAAATTTCCAAGGTGCTAGTCCATTTTTCAGAGGGTAGGCTTGAGACTAGGCGTGAGGCAACAGGCATCAATGCTCAACTCACTGAGACGCTGTCTTCAAATTACACGGGGAGCGAGCCGGCGCAGCATGAGGGCGGTCATGGTGATTTGGATGGGGCATTCCGAGGTAGGGAATCTCATAATCTTTGCTTAGGTCGCGGGCGTTTGCGAGCTAGGCGAGAGTGCGGTCAACTAAACAGCAATACAAATTTGGCAATGAGGACTGGGTAACATGACCACACCAACCCAAAGTCGCCAATAAACCTAGGCGACCAGCTACCGCCAGAATGTTCCATGGACTGGAAAGTCCAGCGAACGACCGCGCAGAAATAATTGCCTAAAAATACTTTTCGCCATAAAATTCGTCAAAACCAATTATTGACACTATGGCGGTGGTTTCAGGTGGGAAAAAACAGTAAGGAAGAATCAACGGGGGTCGAAACCGATCTCGTCAATTTGGCGCGACTGGCGGCAAGTGAATCCCTTGAGGATTCGCGGCTGTTTTTGGCGCGCCTTATTAGGAAGTACAGGCAGTCGCACCCTGAGCTCGCATCCCGTCTCGACCAATCGCTCAAGTCAACTCAGACACGCTCCTCTGGCAACTCTGTACTTCGGCGTGGAGCACCGGTGCTTGAGTCCAGCGAAGCCGCCCTGCCAGTCGACGGTGACTCTCGCTTGGCGCTGATTCGCGTCTTTGATGACCGAGCAGGGCTGGCACCTCCCATCCTGCCGGGCAGTGTCCATAACGCAATTGGAGCCATTGTCCGCGAGCGCCAGGAATCCAAAAAGTTGGCTGCTCGGGGCATAAGCCCAACTCGTTCCGCCATTCTGGTTGGCCCTCCGGGCGTAGGCAAGACGCTCTCGGCACGCTGGATCGCCAGCAGTTTGGGCAAGCCTCTATGGGTACTGGACCTGACGGCTGTCATGAGTAGCCTGCTCGGCAAGACGGGAAACAACTTACGAGCCGCCTTGGACCATGCCAAGAAGCACGCAGCAGTCTTATTGCTTGATGAAATTGACGCGATCGCGAAGCGGCGTAGCGATGAGTCTGATATTGGCGAACTAAAGCGCTTGGTTACCGTCATGCTCCAGGAAGTTGATCAGTGGCCAGATAGCGGCCTACTGCTGGCAGCCACTAACCACCCGGAACTGGTCGACCCCGCGCTCTGGCGGCGCTTCGATATGGTTGTCAAATTCGACGCGCCAGATGCCGCATCCATTGGTGTAGCGATCAAACGCTTCCTCGGTGACGATCAAGAAGCATTCAAGCCGTGGATCGAGGTTCTGGCTGCTGGCCTCCAGGGACAATCGCTTTCCGACGTTGAACGCAGCATTAACGCGTTGCGCCGCGGCCATGCCCTGCAGACAGCCCAGATTGAAAAGCTGATTGGCTCTGCCATCGATCAACGCCAGGAAGAGCTCAGTAAAGCTGAACGCCTCAATCTCGCCATTGAATTGGCAAAAGCCGGTCAGCACACGCACATGCAAATTAGCCAGATGACAGGTGTCGCTCGCGACACTATTCGCAAACACGCGGGCCCTTCCCCTCGCAAAGGCAGAGGACTCAAATAAATGTCCACACGATACCTGATTGGCCGTGCTGAATTACTGACCTACCCCATCGAAGCTCCCAAGAAAAAGCCTGGCGACAAAGCACACCCATATACGCTTGGTGAGGCTCAGCGAATCATTGTCCCCGAGATTGAAGTGGCCAACAGCCTTTTTCAGGCCCTGCCCGCGAAAGCTTGTGCTGACGATATAGCGGTCGCCCGACTGGTGTTGCACCCCGCCTATCTGGCCAAATCTTTTTTCCCGAAACTACTGCTTGATCAGGTTGGGCTGGCTTCCGTGGGTTCTCGCACCCGCCGCATCAAACCGCGCCACCAGACTCAGAAAAAGGCTCCGCCCGAAGCGGAGACCACGGAGTTGTTCGTAGCCGGTACTCGAGCCGCATTGTCCAATTTCCCTGCTTTTGCACGGAGCCTAAACGATCAAATGCCTGTTGCAGAGCAGTTTGCCCGCATCGAAACATTTGCCGCTATGACCCCGGCAGATCGTCTGCATCTCGAGGGAGCATCTGTTGGCCATGTTTTCGAGGTTGCCCTGCATTTGCCACCTGAAGGCAATGCCTCAGATGTACGATCCATGTTCGCTGACTATGCCAAGGACTGCGGGTTCGAGGTTAATGGCGCATTCGAGTTCGAGGCCGGCCGGCTACTGTTCGTCGCTGTCGAAGGAGAGGCAACAGGTTTAGAGCATCTTTCTCAATTCACGCTGACCCGCGTAGTTCGCCCAATGCCACATCTGAGGGCAGCTCGCCCCGTTACCCGTAGCATACCGCTGGCCGTCCCCTTCTCCCTACCAAGCGGAGCCGCTTTCGCGAGAGCCCAAAGTCGCCATTCTTGATGGCGGCTTGCCACCAGAACACGTTCTCGACCCCTATGTCCGCCGCTACTTCCTAGCTGATGAAGACGCGAACGATGTTGCTGACTTCACCGAACATGGCCTTGGCGTTACATCAGCCGTGCTGTTCGGGCCGATTGAACCAGAAGCGGCTGCAGAACGCCCCTATTCTCCAGTGGATCACCACCGGGTATTGGACGCCAAGATCGATGGGGAAGACCCTTACGAGTTGTATCGGACTCTCGGGCACGTCGAAACTGTTCTCCTCTCTCGCCAATACCAGTTCATCAACCTAAGCCTCGGGCCTGACCTGCCGATCGAGGACCAGGATGTCCATGCCTGGACAGCTGTCATCGACAGCATCTTGAGCGACGGCGAAACCCTGATGACCGTGGCAGTTGGCAATAATGGCGAGCGCGATGCAGCACTTAGCCTCAATCGTATCCAGGTACCATCCGATAGCGTCAATGCCTTATCTGTTGGTGCTACAGACCGGAGTGGTGATGACTGGAAGCGCGCGAGCTATAGCGCCACGGGGCCTGGCCGTAGTCCCGGACGTCGCAAACCGGACGTTGTAGCCTTTGGCGGCGCACCGAAAGAATATTTTCATGTTACTGCACCGGGCAAGCAACCGAGCTTGGCGGCCACGCTGGGAACCAGCTTTGCGGCTCCATTAGCTTTGCGCTCCGCAGTTGGCATCCGTGCCATTCTGGGCGATGCAGTACACCCGCTGACCATAAAAGGATTGCTGGTCCACGGCTGCGAAAATAAGGACGAACTTGATGTTCACCATGTGGGCTGGGGCCGAGTGCCTGCCGATATTCACCAACTGATCACTTGTGGGGAAGGCGAGGCCCGGATCATCTATCAAGGGGAGTTGCGTCCCGGGAAATTCCTGCGAGCGCCTATTCCGCTCCCGAACTTTCAACTCGAGGGCAAGGTTTGCTTGCGGGCAACGTTCTGCTATGCGAGCCCTGTTGATCCCCAAGATGCCGGCGCCTACACGAAGGCAGGTCTGGGAATCACATTCCGACCCAATAGCAGCAAGCGCAAAAAAGATGCTGCAAACGCATCTCCCGCCACATTTTTTCCTGCCGCGGAATTCCGGACCGAGACTGAACTTCGGGCCGACCTAGGCAAATGGGAAACTGTCCTGCATGCCGAGAACAACTACTACGGGAGCAGCTTGCTTGAGCCCATGTTCGATGTGCACTACAACGCGCGGGAGGCTGGCGGCCAAGCGTCATCGGGAGCACCAGCTATCCGTTACGCCTTGGTTGTTACGGTAAGTGCGCCCAAGCACGCTCAACTGCATCAAGACATTCTCTCTGCGCACGCAGTTCTGCAAGCGCTTGAGCCACAGGTATCGCTGCCGGTACGAACTTAGGCCTGAGTGTGTCCGGAATTTTGTGCAAAGCATTCATTGCTCATCGCATCGAGGAAAGACCGCTTTGGCCGAACGCCTGACGTACGGGGACTAATGTCAAACCATTTGTTCCGATAAACACAGGCCAAAACTAATACGCAGGGCAGGGCAGGACAGGGCCGGCCAGGCCACTGGCTAAACTGCGCCGTTCCAAGTTCATTCAGCGCGGGATTGAAACCGTACAAACAAGGTCCACGAGGCTGGAAGGCTCGATGTCAATCGGCGTCCCGAGATAGCGCCGACCATCTGTGAGGCAGAAAACCTGTACCCTCATGCCACGTAATGGATCCTGCCCCTCCCATACAGCCTCCAGGGGCTCCATCTTCCAGCACCCATTCTGGTTAACCCATCCGGGGCTGACCAGTGACACGTCACCAAGCTTAATCTGGTCACCAACAAGGCAAGTGAGCTCCATGAGTCGCGACGCAGAATCAATCATGATGCTGCTGGTGAGTGGTCCATCGTCGGTGATGCTGGTGTAGGACACAAAGAACCATGGTCGATTCAGCAGGAGGGAAACTGCGGACCATACATGTTGTCCCTCGCCGGCAAGCGACGAAAAAATCGGATCACGAAAACTGTCAGCTGTTTGAAACATCGGCAAACAAAAAAATGAACACTATAGATTGTAGCGCGATAGTGTTCGCAATGGGTTCATTAGGGCTTCTCCAAAGAGCCAAAAATGAATCTCCGCCAAGCCCTCGCAGTTGCGATCAAATCGGTTCGCAAAACTCGAAATCTGACCCAGGAAGACTTCGAAATCGTTTCCAGTCGGACATATCTAAGCTCACTCGAACGTGGCTTGAAAAGTCCCACGCTGGATAAGCTGCACGAACTTTCCCGGGTCATGGATGTTCATCCTGCGTCACTAATTCTGCTGGCGTACGCAGTTGCGAATGAAGATGGGGAAGCCGTTATTGACGAGGTGGTCAAAGAAACCAAGCTCTTAATTTCGTCCTTACGGTCTGCTCAGGTATAGCGGATTCGAAATGGTTCAGATCGGACTTCTCACCCAATAGTGAATCGCCCGCAACGCGTCGGCTGCATTGCCGGCCCCTACCATATCTATCGGGCCATCCGCGGAATACACCAGCCTTCTGGAAAAATCTCTGCAGGAAAAACTGGTGGTGGCCGCCCGATAGCGGCACCTCAGGCTAGGGCCGCCATCAACTTGGCAACGACTGCGGGGTTCGAAAGACCCAGGTACGGGTCGTCACAGTGGATCAAGTGGTCGCGCAAGGGCGCTGGCCATCCGACGGCATCGTCGTCAATGGCCAGCCAGTTGGAGAGTTGATGGCGGTGTACATAGGCGTCGATCTGGAGGAAGCGCATAAAGCGTAGCCAGTCGTTGCGCATGATTCCTGCGTGTCGGTGCCAGGTGGCACCGATCACACGCTCGCGGATCGCTGCTGGCAGGTAGCTCTTAGCCCGGTCGAAGCCTAACTGAGGGACCCAGGAGGTCGAGAGCACGATCCGGATGTCCGGTTGGCCGGCTAAGGCGTGCTCAAGGATCGACGCATAGCCGAATAGTGATAAGTCTCCCGGGGCTCGGAGCACCGGCTCGCGTCGGATGAGGTAGACATCATCTGGATGCAGTACCCCATCGTAATCAAGGAAGAGAATTCTGCGGCCTTTGGTGACACCGGTCAGTCCAGATGGCGGGATGTTGTTATTCGGGGTGTTCATCGGTCGGAGAGCAGTGGAGTAGCCTCCGGCGGCTTTCTATAGTGGGCCAGTGAGGAAATGCTGTCGGTGGTGGTGAGGGCGATTCTTTCCATACGTGTTCTCCAATCAAAAACCGCCGCGAACAGCGGTCTTCAAGAGGAAAAGCATAGGCGTGCCGTCAATACCTGGTCAATGAAATTCGGGTGCCATCTTTAGAAGTCAAAGTGCCAACTTTAGAAGCGAGCCCATAGCGAACACAGGGTAGTAATTAGAGTGATTCAGGGTTCTCCAAGCGCTTTCCAACATGATCAGGCCTGATGTTTCGGCAAGGTTGGGCGTATCGGCCCGCAGTCTATACAAGTGGGTCAAAGCAGTAATGCCATACAGGTTTGAGAAACAGCCGGTGCTTAAAGAACTGATAGCAAAGGACATCATCGAAGACGCCCGCGAAAAGGCGCCTTTGAATGGCGCGCTATTGGTGTTTATCCGAACTGGCTCTTGCCGCACAGTCGGCAAGTCCAGCGTACAGATTGGAGCGTTTGTCCATCGAGTTCCCATTTATGGGTGCAGCCATCAGTATCGCAGGGCTGTATTTTTGGGATGTCGCCACGCTTTAGCTGCTGAATGAATTTCTTCATCCGGCGGCGAAAAGCCTGTTCTCGCCGCTGAAGTCTGATCGCTCTGATTCTGGACTGTTTCAAAGGACACCTCGTTTTTCAATTACCTAGTGTTGATTTTCGGTGCCACTTTGGCCCCTAGACCAGGCAGTGATAGTAACCGAGGCGCGGGCGTCGAGTTTCTCCGGTCTGACTGCGAAATGGGGCGGTCACTCGATAAATTGCAGGGGTTTGGACCGACGGTTCAACTAAACGACGATCATTCGGATTGTCATGCTTCCCGTAATCCAGCACTAAGTTTTTTTCCCGAAGTCACGAAACGCAAGATGAGTACCCTTGGGGAATAATGTCAAAAGACAGGCAGGTAGGGGATTTGCAGCCTTCCGCTGCTCGGCCTTTGCAGACATTGACGATCCCACCCGGTAACGTCTGCTTCTAGAAGGTTACCCGTCGCTCCAAGGACTGGCTGTGCCTGGACCCAATGCTGAGAGAAACACCGAAACATTTGCCGGTTACTCGCTCACATGAGCCCGCACTCTCTTGACGTTACCCATTGGGAGGCACACCGGTCCGCCCCGGTGAAAATAACGGAAACCAGCCTGGCACGTTCTGCTGGTATGTGCGATAGACCTCGCCAAACCGGCTTAAGGCCGCCGTTTCTTCACGCCGGGCCAGCTTGATGTAGGAGACCGCGAGAATCGGGAATGTGGCCGCGGTAATCAAGGTGGGCCACTGCAGCAGGAAGCCGATCATGATCAGCAAGAATGCGGCGTACTGTGGGTGGCGGATGCGCGCGTACGGGCCGGTGTGGGCCAGGGCACCCGCCTTCTGCGCCGCATAGAGCACCGGCCAAGCCCTCGCCAGCAGCCAGAAGCCGCCGATGATGAAGACGTTCGACAGCAGGTGGAAGGGGCCGAAGTGCGGGTTGGCCTGCCAGCCGAACAGCACTTCGAGCAGGTGGCCGGCATCGTGCGCGAGGAAGTCGACGCCCGGTACGCGCTCGGCGAGCCAGCCGGAGAGCAGGTAGAGGGTCAGCGGAAAGCCGTACATCTCGGTGAACAGCGCCACCACGAAGCCCGAGAACATCCCGAGCGTGCGCCAGTCCTGGCGCGTCGCCGGCTTGAAGAAGCTGGCCGCGAAAAGGATGAAGAAGGCCGAGTTGATCAACACCAGCGACCACAGGCCGTAATCGTTGCTGTCGGCGACATTCATGGCTGCTTCTCCCGATCGTGCGCCGCGTGGCCGTGGTGCTTCCCGTGCCGGCCGTGCATGAAGAAATGCAGCAGCGGGCAGGCGAGCAGGAGCAGCCAGGGCAAGGCCCCGAACAGGTGGGCGCGGTGCTCGGTCAGCAGGTAGAACAGCGCAACGGCGGCGAAAAACCACCATGCCCATCGACTTGCCCGCTCGTGCCGTGCGTCTTGATCCCGATCGCTCATGGTCATTCACTCCTGTCCGAAATGCCGACTTGGCGCAGGCGCAGCGCGTTGCCGACGACGCTGGCCGACGACAGGCTCATCGCCAGTGCGGCGATGATCGGCGACAGCACCAGCCCGAAGGCCGGGTAAAGGACGCCGGCGGCGACCGGCACGCCGAGCGCGTTGTAGAGGAAGGCGAAGAGCAGGTTCTGGCGCATGTTGCGCACCGTCGCCGTCGAGATCGTGCGCGCGCGCGCGATGCCGCGCAGGTCGCCCTTGACCAGCGTCAGCTGGGCGCTGTTCATCGCCACGTCGGTGCCGGTGCCCATGGCGATGCCGACATCGGCGCGGGCCAGCGCCGGCGCGTCGTTGATGCCGTCGCCGGCCATCGCCACGACGCGTCCCTCGCGCTGCAGTGCTTCGACCAGTGCCAGCTTGTCGGCCGGCTTCACTTCGCCATGCACTTCGGCGATGCCCAGCTTTTCGCCGACGTGGCGCGCCGTCGCCAGCCCGTCACCGGTCGCCATCACCACGCGCAGGCCGGCGGCGCGCAATGTCGCCAGCGCTTCCGGGGTACTCGCCTTGACCGGGTCGGCGACGGCCAGCAGGCCGAGCAGTTGCCCGTCGCCGGCGAGGTACATGACGCTGGCGCCCTGCGCGCGCAGCGGATCGGCAATGGCGGCGAGCGCCTCGACGGCGATCCCTTCCTCGGCCATCAAGGCGGCGTTGCCGAGACTCAGGCGGACGCCGCCGACCTGGCCGTGCACGCCGATGCCGGTGGACGATTCGAATTCCGTAACCGCGTCGAGCGCCAGGCCGCGCTCGCGGGCGGCGCCGACGATGGCCTCGGCGAGCGGATGTTCGCTGCCCTGGTCGAGGCTGGCGGCCAACCGCAGCACCTCGTCGGCACCAATATTGCCAACTCCTTCGGCCCGCTCGAAGCGCGGCCGGCCTTCGGTCAGTGTGCCGGTCTTGTCGACGATCAGCGTATCGACCCGGCGCAGATGCTCGATCGCCGCCGCGTCGCGGAACAGGATGCCCTGCGTCGCCGCGCGGCCGGTGGCGACCATGATCGACATCGGCGTCGCCAGCCCGAGCGCGCAGGGACAGGCGATGATCAGCACGGAGACGGCGCTGATCAGCCCGAACACCCAGCCGCGCTCGCCGCCGAAGATTCCCCAGGCAAGGAGGCTCATCAGCGCAATGGCGACGACGGCGAGCACGAACCAGCCGGCGACGACGTCGGCCAGCCGCTGCATCGGCGCCTTCGAGCGCTGCGCCTGGGCCACCATCTGCACGATCTGGGCGAGCATCGTCTGCGCGCCGACCTTCTCGGAGCGGATGACCAGGCTGCCGTTGGCGTTCATCGTCGCGCCGATGACCTTGTCGCCGACGCGTTTCGTCACCGGCAGCGGTTCGCCGGTGAGCATCGACTCGTCGACCGCGCTGCTTCCCTCGACGATCACGCCATCGACCGGCACCTTCTCGCCGGGCCGCACGCGCAGCCGGTCGCCGACGTGCACGTGGTTCAGCGGCACGTCTGCCTCGCTGCCGTCGGCGTTGATGCGGCGCGCCGTCTTCGGCGCCAGTCCGAGCAGCGACTTGATCGCCGCCGAAGTCTGCGAGCGGGCGCGCAGTTCCAGCATCTGGCCGAGCAGTGTCAGCGAGATGATCACCGCCGCCGCCTCGAAATAGACGCCGATCCGCCCGTGCGCCACGAAAGATTCCGGGAATAGCCCGGGGGCGACCGTGGCGGCGACGCTGTAGACGAAGGCGGCGCCGGTGCCGAGGCCGATCAGCGTCCACATGTTCGGGCTGCGGCGGATGACCGACTGCCAGCCGCGGATGAAGAACGGGGCGCCGGCCCAGAGCACGATCGGCGCCGCGAGGACGAGTTCCAGCCAGCTGCGCGCGGCGGGCGAGAGGCCGCCGAACAGGTGGCCGGCCATCGCCAGCACGACGACGATCACGGTCAGCGGCAGGCTGCCCCAGAAGCGGCGACGGAAATCGCGGTATTCGCTGTCGTCCTCTTCCGCGTCGAGGTCGGGCAGCACCGGTTCCAGCGCCATGCCGCACTTCGGGCAGCTGCCGGGGCCGAGCTGCCGCACTTCAGGATGCATCGGGCAGGTATATTCGGTGTCGGTGGCGGGCTGAACAGCCGCCGCATCGGCATCGGCGGCCGGTGGCTGCAGGTAACCGGCCGGAGCGGCGTCGAAGCGGGTCTTGCACCTGGCACTGCAAAAACGGTACTCGATCCCTTCATGGAGGCTGCGATGCGGCGAATCGCTCTTGACCGACATGCCGCAGACCGGATCGGTACTCATGACGAACTCCCTGCGCTCGTTGTTGTCGGGCTTTCCGGCCGGACCAGCGCCGACCGGAACCGGAACATGCCTACGGACGCGGCATGGCATCCCTGGCGGCATCGCGCCGGAGCATCTGCTCCATCATCTGCTGCATCATGTCCATGCGCTTTTCCATCATGGCGTGCCCCGCCATCATGTCGCAGCCCATCATGCCGCCCGCCTTGTCGCCGGACATGCCCTTGCCGCCGCCGGCCGGGCCCTGGCCCATCATCATGCCGGCGCCACCACCACCCATTCCGCCCATGGCCCCCATGCCGCGCATCATGCCCATGCCCTCGCGCATGGCCTGCAGATGCTCCTGCATCAGGCGTTTCTGCTCGGCTGGGTCGCGCGTCTGCTCGATGCGCTGCATCAGCGCCTGCGCCCGGGTCAATTGCTTGTTCGCCTCGTCGGCAGCGGCGGGCTTGGCCGGCGCGGTGGCGGCCGGATTGCCGGCAGCTGCGCCGCCGCTCTTTTCCGGGTGGTGCGCGTCGTCGGCGAAGGCCGGCGAAAAAGTCAGGGAGAGCGCAGCCAGCACGCCGGATACCGTCGCGAAATTCTTCCGTTTCATGATCCACTCCTTTCAACATGTCGCTACGCATGACCTGATCCGCGCCCGGACGATCCGCTCGCGCCGCACGCCGCGGGTGCCTTTCAGCCTGTCTTCAGTATGGTCGCGCGCCTCTGTCCGCCAACTGACGCGACGATTACATTTCTGTCAGCATCCGTAGCCGTCAGCGGATGCCGACCTTGCGCTGCTCGGCGCGCACGTAGGCCGTGATGTGCGCCACGTCGTCCGGCGTCACCCCGGGAACGGGCGCCATGTCGCCGAACTTCCAGTGATGGGCGACGACGCCGTTCTTCGCCGCCAGCTGGAAGGCGGCATCGCCGTGGTGCGAGGGCTCGTAGATCTTGTGCAACAGCGGCGGCCCCTTCTTGTCGCCCTTGTCGTTGCCTTTTTCGTTGCCCATCAGGTCGATGCCGTGGCAGGCGGCGCAGTGCTTCTCGAACAGCGCCTTGCCCTGCGCCGGGTTCGGCATCAGGCCGCGGCTCGGCTGGGGAACCTGCCAGCCCTGAGCCTGGGCAGTCAGTGCGGTAGACATCAGCAGCGCGGCCGCCGACCATCTGCGTAGTTTTTCAGGCATCTTGTCCAACTCCTTGGTTCAGTTTTCCAGGCCGCGCTGCAAGCGCCACTGCTTGACCAGCGCGTAGATCGCGGGGATCACGGCCAGCGTCAGCACGGTCGACGAAACCATGCCGCCGACCATCGGCGCCGCGATGCGGCGCATCACTTCCGAGCCGGTGCCGGTGCCCCACATGATCGGCAAGAGGCCGGCCATGATGGCGACGACGGTCATCATCTTCGGCCGCACGCGCTCGACGGCGCCTTCCATCACCGCGGCGTAGAGGTCGCCGAGGTCGGGCGACTTGCCGTCGGCGCGGCGCTGCGCCTTCAGTGCCTCCCACGCGTGGTCGAGGTAGATCAGCATGACGACGCCGGTCTCGGCGGCGACGCCGGCGAGCGCGATGAAGCCGACGGCGACCGCCACCGACAGGTTGTAGCCAAGCAGCCACATCAGCCAGATGCCGCCGACCAGCGCGAAGGGCACCGAGAGCATGACGATCAGCGTTTCGGTGATGCGCTTGAAGTTGAGGTAGAGCAGCAGGAAGATGGTCAGCAGCGTCACCGGGATGACCACCTTCATCTTGGCGATGGCGCGTTCCATGTACTCGAACTGGCCGCTCCAGGTGATGTAGTAGCCGGGCGGGAAGCTGACCTGGTCGGCGACCGCCTTCTTGGCGTCGGCGACGTAGCCGCCGATGTCGCGGTCGCGGATGTCGACGTAGATGTAGGCCGAGAGCAGCGCGTTCTCGGTGCGGATGCCGGGCGCGCCCTTGGCCACCTCGACCTTCGCCACCTGGCCGAGCGGCACCATGGCTCCGTCCATCGTCGGCACCAGCACCTCGCGGGCGATCTGCTGCGGATCGCTGCGCAGCTCGCGCGGATAGCGCACGCCGACGGCGTAGCGCTCGCGCCCTTCGACCGTGGTCGTCACCATCTCGCCGCCGAGCGCGGTGGCGATCACTTCCTGCAGTTCGCCGACGCCGAGGCCGTAGCGCGCCAGCTGCGCGCGGTCGGGCTCGATGTTCAGGTAGAAGCCGCCGGTGATGCGTTCGGCGAAGGCGCTGGTGGTGCCCGGAACGGCTTTCACGACGGCTTCGATCTCCTTGGCCAGCCGTTCCATCTCGCCCAGATCCTTGCCGAAGACCTTGATCCCGATCGGCGTGCGGATGCCGGTCGACAGCATGTCGATGCGCGCCTTGATCGGCATCGTCCACGAGTTGGCGATGCCGGGGAACTGCAGCGCCTGGTCCATCTCGGCGATCAGCTTGTCGATGTTCATTCCCGGCCGCCATTCCGACTCCGGCTTCAAGTTGATCACCGTCTCGAACATCTCGGTCGGCGCCGGGTCGGTCGCCGTGTTGGCGCGGCCGGCCTTGCCGTAGACCGAGGCCACCTCGGGAAAGCTCTTGATGATCTTGTTCTGCGTCTGCAGCACCTCGGCGGCCTTGGTGATCGACATGCCGGGCAGCGAGGCCGGCATGTAGAACAGCGTGCCTTCGTTCAAGGTCGGCATGAACTCCGAACCGAGGCGCGTCGCCGGGTAGATCGAGGCGGCAAGCGCCAGCACGGCGAGGACGATGGTCGATTTCTTGAAGCGCATGACGGCCTCGATGATCGGCCGGTAGGCCCAGATCAGCGCGCGGTTCACCGGGTTCTTCGCCTCCGGGATGATGTGTCCGCGAATGAAGATCAGCATCAGCACCGGCACCAGCGTCACCGACAGCAGCGCGGCGCCGGCCATGGCGAAGGTCTTGGTCCAGGCGAGCGGGGCGAACAGCCGGCCCTCCTGCGCCTCCAGCGTGAACACCGGCAGAAAGGAGACGGTGATGATCAAGAGCGAGAAGAACAGCGCCGGGCCGACCTCGCGGCAGGCGGCGAGCATGGCCTCGGCGCGGTCCTGCGTCGAATGCGCCGGCGGCAGCCGTTCGAGGTGCTTGTGTGCGTTCTCGATCATGACGATGGCCGCGTCGATCATCGCGCCGATGGCGATGGCGATGCCGCCCAGGCTCATCAGGTTCGAGTTCATGCCGAGCGCGCGCATGGCGATGATGGCAATGAGCACGCCGACCGGCAGCATCAGGATCGCCACCAGCGCGCTGCGCACGTGCAGCAGGAAGACGATGCACACCAGCGCGACGATCAGGCTTTCCTCCAGCAGCGTCATCTTCAGTGTGTCGATGGCGCGGTGGATGAGGTCGGAGCGGTCGTAGACGGTCTCCACCGCAACGCCCTCCGGCAGGCCGGCCGATACCTCGGCGATCTTCTCCTTGACGTTGTGGATGACCTCCAGCGCGTTTTGCCCGTAGCGCGCCATGACGATGCCGGAAACCACCTCGCCCTCGCCGTTCAGCTCGGCCAACCCGCGCCGCTCGTCCGGCGCCAGCTCGACGCGGGCGATGTCGCGGACCAGCACCGGCGTGCCTTTCTCCGCTTTCACCACCAGCTGCTCGAGGTCGGCCCTGCCGCGCAGGTAGCCCTTGCCGCGCACCATGTACTCGGTCTCGGCCATCTCGACGACGCGGCCGCCGACGTCGCGGTTCGAGTCGCGGATGACCTGCGCCACCCTGGCCAGCGGGATGCCGTAGGCGCGCAGCTTCACCGGGTCGACGGTGACCTGGTAGGTCTGAACGAAGCCGCCGATCGAGGCTACCTCGGCAACGCCATGGGCCTTGGTCAGCTGGTAGCGCAGGTACCAGTCCTGGATGCTGCGCAGCTCGGCCAGCGTCTTCTCCTTCGCCACCAGCGCGTACTGGTAGACCCAGCCGACGCCGGTGGCGTCCGGCCCGATCTGCGGCGTCACGCCTTTGGGCATGCGGCCGGCGGCGAAGTTGAGGTATTCGAGCACGCGCGAGCGCGCCCAGTAGATGTCGGTGCCGTCCTCGAAGATGATGTAGACGAAGGAGGCGCCGAAGAACGAGAAGCCGCGCACCACCTTCGACTTCGGCACCGACAGCATGGCCGAGGTCAGCGGGTAGGTGACCTGGTCTTCGACCACCTGCGGCGCCTGCCCCGGCACCTCCGTATAGACGATCACCTGCACGTCGGAGAGGTCGGGCAGCGCATCGATCGGCGTCCTGAGCACGGCGAAGATGCCGGCCAGCACGATGAACAGTGTCGCCAGCAGCACGAGGAAACGATTGCGGCCGGACCAGTCGATGATGGCGTTGAGCATGTTCTTTCTCTTCTTCTATCCCTGATGACCGGGCTCAGTGCCGGTGCGCGGCCGCCGCCGGTGTGATGCTGGTCACCACCCATTCGCCGGGCTGCCGCTCGACGAACTCGAAGGCGATCGCGCTGCCCGGCTTCAAACCTTGCAACAGCGCAGGATTGGCCGCCTTGAACTCCATCGTCATCGCCGGCCACTTGAGGCTGGGGACCGGGCCGTGCTGCAGCATCAGCGAGCCGGCAGCGGCATCGATGCTGTCGACCGTGCCCTCGGCGCGATGGCCGACGGCCTTGGCTGGCGCCGCGGTCGGCGTGGTGGCAGGGGCGCTTTCCAGCCCGCCCAGCGCCGCCTTCAGGTTGCTCTCGGCGTCGATCAGGAAGTTGGCGGTGACGACGACCTCGTCGCCCTCGGCGATCCCGTCGAGAACTTCCACATGCGTATCGCTGCGCCCGCCCAGCTTCACCTCGTGCGGGGAGAAGCTGCCCTCGCCGCGGCGGACGAGAACGACGCGGCGCGTGCCGCTGTCGATGACGGCGGAAGCGGGAACGGTCAGCACCGGCTTCTGCTCGCCGCTCGCCACCTCGACCTGGGCGAACATCGCCGGCTTCAGCAGCCCGTCGGGGTTGGCAAGCTCGATGCGCACCGGCACCGTCCGTGTCGCCGCGCTCAGCGTCGGGTAAACGTAGGTCACCCGGCCCTCGAAGCTTCGCTCGGGATAGGCGTTGATGCGCACGCTGGCCTTCGTCCCGTTCCGGACCAGCCCGATGTCCTGTTCGAAGACGTCGGCAATGACCCACACCGACGACAGGTCGGCGATCTGGTAGAGCGCTTCGCCGGGCATGAAGCGCATTCCCTGCACCGCCTTCTTCTCGGTGACGATGCCGGAAACCGGCGAATGGAAGGTCAGGGTCCGCTTCGCTTCGCCGCTGCTGGCGAGCGCCTTCAGCTGACCGTCGGAGATGTCCCAGTTGCGCAGGCGCCGCTGTGCCGAGTCGGCCAGTTGCCGCATGCCGGACTCGGCGGTACCGCCGGCAGCCTGGAGCGAAGCCAGCCCCTCGATGGCGATGGCGTATTCGCGCTGGGCCGACACCAGCTCTGGGCTGTAGACCTCGAACAGCGGCTGCCCCTTGCCGACCGGCTGTCCGGTCACGGCGACGTGCAGGCGTTCGACGTAGCCTTCGAACTTCGGCGAAATGGCATAGAGCCGGCGTTCGTCCGGCTCGACCCGGCCGGCCGCGCGCACCGTGCGCGAAAGCACGCGCAGCTGGGCCGGCTCGCTTTTCACGCCGAGCTTCTGCACCTTCTCGGTGCTGATTTTCACTGATCCGGCAGGGCTCCCTTCGTCGGCGTCCTCCCCACCTTCATAGACCGGAATGTAGTCCATGCCCATCGGGTCCTTCTTCGGCACCGGCGAGGTGTCCGGCAGGCCCATCGGGTTGCGGTAGTAGAGGAGCTTCCTCTCCTTCTTGCCGTCCGCCTCGCCGGCCGGCGCCGCCGCTGCGGCTGGCGCAGCATCGCCGCCGTGGCCGCGCTGACTGCCCAGCCAGTAGCCGGCGCCGCTGGCGGCGAGCACCGCGATCAGTCCGATAGCGATGCCGGTGCCCCGGCGGCCTTGGCCGTTTCCCTGCGTCATAGTTCTTCTCCCAACAGTCGTTCGATGTCGGCCAGACGCATTTGCGCCTCTGTCTGTGCCTTCAGCTGGCTGCGCTTGGCCTGACGGATCTGGCGCTGCGCTTCGAGCAGCGTGGCGAAGTCGACCTTGCCGTTCTCGTAGCCGGCGAGCGCGGCGCGGAACGCCGTCTCCGCCTGCG
>Ga0268298_10000452_pt1 | contig 52869 bp, 44 predicted proteins | sample WWTPWeurt_MetaG_FD_194462 | JGI IMG/M metagenome (GOLD analysis project Ga0268298, IMG submission 194462) | Activated sludge microbial communities from WWTP in Nijmegen, Gelderland, Netherland - WWTP Weurt | ecosystem: Engineered > WWTP > Aerobic digester > Activated sludge | place... | reverse complement strand
CTTTAGGAAAGCGTTGATGTTCATCTCTTTCAATTACACCAGGTAAACATTCATTTACTGCAAAATCACGTGCTGCTTTTTGTATCATTAAATGTTCCTCGCTAAGTTGTAAATGCATAGTGTTTTGTATTTTTAGTGTGGCAAAATTAGGCTAATAGTGCTCAGTAGAAAAATAAAAAATGAATGTTATCTGTTATTACCATTGTTTATTTAATTACCATTGCATAAAATAAAAGTATTAGCTATTTTAGTAAAATTTGAGTATTTAGTTTTAAGCATTTTTCATGGGAATAGTTAGAAAACAATCCATAGCGTCTTCTATATATATTTATTTAGGCTTTGCAATAGGAGCTTTTAATGTTTTATTTCTATTTCCTAAATACTTAACACCAGCAGAATTTGGATTAACAAGAGTTTTATTAGATGTTTCTTTATTAATTGCTATGTTTTGTACTTTAGGCAGTTGCCCTGCAGTTTTAAAATTTTATCCTTTTTATCATTCTTATTTGCCAAAAAAGAAAATTGAAATTCCTTTCTTTACTATTTTATTAACCATTTTGGGGTGTATCATTTTTATACTTATAGCAGATGGTAGCAAAAGCTATATTGTTAGAAAATTTGGCGAAAAATCGCCACTGTTTAACGAATATTATTATCTTATATATCCATTAAGTATCTCTTATGCATTTTGGTATTTATTTGAAGCATCTTCCTGGAGTATTAAAAAAACGGTTCTTCCTAATTTTTTAAAAGAAGTTGGCTTTAGAATTATTACTACCATATTGGTAGCATTGTATATTGTTAAACTTATCTCCTTTAAACAGTTTATTTCTTTATTTTCCTTAATGTATATAGTGCCAGTTATTATTTTACTTTATGCATTATTAAAAGACAATTTTTTTGTAATTACTTTTAACATTAGCTCTGTTACAAAACGTTTATGGAAGCAGATTACTTTGTTTAGCCTTTTTGTTTTTACAGGGCAAACATTAAATGTTATTGCACGTACTTCGGATACAATTATCTTAGCCAGCCAAAGTAAAAATGGTTTGGCTGATGCTGCTGTTTTTACTGTGGTTACTTACTTAGTTACTTTAATGGATGTACCAATGAGAGGAATGACAGGCATTGCATCATCGGTTATTGCCTATGCCTGGAAGGATAAAGACATGAATAAGATTAAAGAAATGTACCAAAAAACTGCACTTAACTTATTAATTGTAGGTATAGGAATTTTTGGAATTTTAACCATAAACATGTTCAACTTTACACAACATTTTGGTACAAACTATAGTTTATTACCTACCCTTTTGTTAATACTTGGCTTTGCCAAATTAATTGACTTAGCTACTGGCATGAATGCACAAATATTATTATCTAGTAAATATTGGAGAATAGACTTTATAACCAGTATGGGGTTTGTATTGATCTCGGTGCCATTGAACATATTTTTAATAAAAAAGTATGGTTTAATAGGTTCTGCCTATGCAAATTTAATTTCGGTGTTTATATATAACACAACAAGGTTACTCATAATATGGAAATTATTTAAGCTACAACCTTATAACCATAAAAATTTATTAACCATGGTAATAGCTGCTGTTTGCTTTTTTATTGTATATATTTCTCCATCTTTAAACAATATATATGCCGATGCTATTTTAAAAACTGTAGTTTTTATGCCTTTATATATATTTTTGATTTTGAAACTAAAAATTTCAGAAGATTTTAACCAGTTGCTCCTTTCATTTATAGAAAAAATAAAAATTAGAACTAAAAAATAATGAAGAATACAATTATATCATTTATTCCTCCAATTCTTATAGAGTTAGGTAAAAAAACAGGAATACTAAAAGACAAGAGCAAAGTAATTATTTACAAAAAAAACGAAAATGACACACAAGATTTAGATATGTATTTTGACCCAGAGTATGCTAAAATATTAGACTCTTGGGGCGAAAAAACAACTTGGATAGAAATACAAATGTTGCTTGCAAATTGTAAAGGAAAAGTTTTAGATATAGCTTGTGGCAGTGGTGTTACTATGAGAATTTTGAATAAGTATAAAGATTTAGATGTGCATGGTTGCGATATTTCTGATTTGTTAATTAAGAAGGCTGTTAGCCTTGGTATTGCAGAAAATAATTTAAAAGTTACCGATGCCACTAAAATGGATTATGCAGATTTAGCTTTTGACTATTCTTATTCTATTGGTTCCTTGGAACATTTTACAGAAAAAGGAATTTCTGAATTTATTGCAGAAGCTGCAAGGGTTACCAAATATACATCTATGCACATGATGCCTACTTCTAAAAGTGGTACTAACGAAGGTTGGATGAGTACTTCTACAACCGTTCAAACCTTTCACAACAATTCTGACGAATGGTGGATGAACAAATACAAACAAAGTTTTAGTGAAGTAATAATGCTCAACTCCAGATGGGACGATGGCATTTCTTATGGTCGTTGGTTTATTTGTAAAAAATAAAAATATGATTTTAAGAAAGATAATTAAATATTTAACTAAAACTAAAATTCCAGCAAATGTTATTGTTGGAAAAGATAGTGTTGTAATAGGTCCTGTTTCTATTCATACTACATCTTCCATAACCATAGGAAACGATTGTTTAATTGAAGGCATTGTAACCACACATACACCACAAGCTAAAATAGAAATTGGCAATGAGGTTTTTATAGGTAATAATAGTTTTTTAGGCTGTGCCGATACTATAATTATTGAAGATAAAGTACTGGTTTCTTTCGATTGTGTTATACAAGATAACGATAGCCATAGCACTATTTCAAGTGAAAGATTTACAGATACCAAAGATTGGAAAAATGGCAGACAACACAACTGGGATTTAACGCACAAAAAACCAATACACATCAAAAAATTAGCTTGGATTGGTGCCAGAGCCATTATTTTAAAAGGTGTAACCATTGGCGAGGGAGCTATTGTTGCAGCAGGAAGTGTTGTTACCAAAGATGTTGCTCCTTACACCATTGTTGGTGGTAATCCTGCAAAATTTATTAAAGAAACAACCTAACAATGTATGGCTTATAGTTTTCCAGAAAGAATAATACATAAGTTTATTTGGTTTGTAAAAAATTTCAGACAAATAAAAAAAGACTCTGTAATTTTTCATGCTATACATGGCCCTGCAGTGTATAATACTGATGGATTGGCAACAAGCAACAACTCTGATTTTTTAAAAGACGAAAAATTTTTAAAGGCATATAATGCAGCTGCAGCAACTAATCCCTGGGAAGGTTTTACTTCTCAATGGCGTTTTTACATTGTTTGCTGGTTTGCAGATTATGTAAAACATTTAGAAGGAAATTTTGTAGAATGTGGTGTAAACACAGGTGCTTACAGTAAAGCAATTATAGAATATATAAACTTTGACAGTTTAAATAAAACCTTTTATTTATTAGATACTTTTGAAGGATTGGTAAAAGAACAAATAACAACAGAAGAAGAAAAAGTTGGAGTAAGCAATTACTTAAAAGCTTATACCAATGTTTATGAACAAGTAAAAGAAACTTTTAAAAATAATAACGTAAAAATTATTAAAGGTATAGTGCCAGATACACTGCCTATGGTTACAACTAATAAAATTGCTTATTTATCTATTGATATGAATGTTACCAAACCAGAAATAGAGGCTTTGGAATATTTTTGGGATAAAATGGTAAGTGGAGGTGTTTTAATACATGATGATTATGGCTTTCCGCAACATATTCATCAAAAACATGCAGTAGATGAATTTGCTAAAAGAAAAAATGTAAAAGTATTGTGTTTGCCTACTGGCCAGGCAATTATTTTTAAACCTTAATTATGTCAATACTAATTATTGGTTCTGAAGGTTTTATAGGAAGTAATTTAGTTAATTATTTCAAAGCACAGCATGATAATGTTATTTGTGCCGATATTAAAGCAATTCAAAGAAATGATTATTATCAAATAAATCCAACAGACCCTAATTATGATGAATTATTTACCAATCATAGCTTTAGTATTTGCATAAATGCAAGTGGTAGTGCTAATGTAAAATTTTCTTTTGACCAGCCTAAATTAGATTTTGACAGCAACACTTTATCTGTTTTCAAATTATTAAATGCAATAAAAAACCATCAAGTCAACTGTAAATTTTTAAACCTTTCCAGTGCTGCAGTATATGGTAATTTTTCAACAGAACCTTTATCAGAAAATATTCATTGTAATCCAGTATCGCCTTATGGATTTCATAAATGGTATGCAGAGTTAATTTGCAAAGAATACCATGTTTTATTTAATTTAAAAACTATAAGTGTACGCTTATTTTCTGTATATGGAGAAGGACAAGAAAAATTATTGTTTTGGGATATGTGGCAAAAATATAAAGCCAATAATAATAATGTAGAACTATTTGGCAGTGGTAATGAAGCAAGAGATTTTTTGCATATTGAAGATGTTGTAAAAGCTATAGATATAGTTTATAAGAAAGAAGATTTTAATGGTGGAGCTATCAATATTGCAAGTGGCAAAACAACAACAATTAAAGAAGCAGCAACTACATTTTTTGAATTATTACCAGCAAAAAATGCACAATACTCCTTTACGCATCATGCCAAAAAAGGCGACCCAGATATTTTAGCTGCTGATATAAGCAAACTACAACAATTAGGCTTTACACCTACATTTAATTTACACGAAGGACTTTCTAAATACATGCAATGGTTACAAGAAAAAAAATAGTTTTTCCTTATTACAATAGTTATTACACCAGTACTGCTATTATAATTTATCAAACCAATATATTAAAATCATTAAACCTTTTAGATGATGCCATAAAGCCAGAAATTTATATTTGGCATACACATCAATCTCCATTGCATGAAATTAAAACCATACAATATCCATACATTCATTACATCAATATAAAATCGTTGGGCTTTAGAATTAAAAAAGCTTTATCTAAAATGGTAGATGTGCTTGGATTAAGTAAAACTATTTTATTCAACTCAAAATACGATTGCATTTATCCATCTTATCAGGATAATTTTTTAAACGGAATAAAAGAAAGAATTTATTGGAAAGCCGATTTTCAGGAAAACTATTTTCCTCAATACATTACCACAGTAGAAATGAATTGGGTAAAAGCATTTTTTAAACATTTACAAAATAACGATGGTAACAGTACTTTAGTTTTAAGTAGTTACGATTGTAAAAATGATTTAGAAAAATTTTATCCTGAAATACAAAATCCTGTAAAATTATTCAGGTTTGTATCGCATATTCCTAAGCAGTTAAACTTTGAAAATATAACTACCATACAAGAAAAATTCAACATTACACTCCCCTATTTTATTGTGTGCAATCAATACTGGCCACATAAAAATCATTTAGTTGTTTTAAAAGCATTGCATCAATTAAAACAAGAAAACAAACTAAACTTTCAAGTAGTTTTTACAGGAAAAACAAGCAGTATAAGAGGCAATGAATATTTTACTGAATTAAAAAAATTTATTACTGAAAATAATTTAGAAAATGATATTGTTATTACAGATTTTGTAGAAAGAACAGAGCAATTAATTTTAATGAAGAAATCTATTGCTATAGTACAACCCACCACATTTGAAGGCTGGAGTACAGTAATAGAAGATGGTAAAGCTTTAAATCATTATGTAATAGCATCTGATATTAAAGTAAATATGGAACAAATACAGGAAAATGTAAGTTTCTTTAATGCCAATGATGAAGCTACTTTAGCAGAATTATTACTTAATTTTTCTGTGGAAAAGCCAAGGATAAATTATATAGATTATAATAACAACATTCAAAACTCTATCAACGATTTAAAAAATATTTTTGCAATATAAATTTGTATATTTTTTTAAGATTTTTCTATTTTCAATTGCTCATATAAATTCAAATAATTATCTACTGCATTCTCCCAGCTATTATTTATTTGCATACAAAGTCTTCTCATTTCTAGTATTTTCTTTACATCTTCAAAAACTTTAATTGCTCTTAAAATACTATTATGCATATCGCCTACTGTTGCATGATTAAACCTTAACCCATAGCCATTTTCTTCACCTATATCTATTACAGTATCCTGTAAACCTCCTGTGCTTCTTACTATTGGTATAGTACCATAACGCATAGCATACATTTGGTTTAGCCCACAAGGCTCTACCCTACTAGGCATTAATAAAAAATCTGCTCCTGCATACATTTGGTGGCTTAATGACTCGTTATAACCTATTACTGCATGGTAGTTACCTTCAAAAGATTTATTTAATTCTTTTAATTGCCATTCCACTTCTGGCTCACCACTACCTAAAATTAAAAAACTTGCACTTTTGGGTAAGCTATATAAGATACTCATAATAGCATCGGGTAAAATGTCTGCTGCTTTTTCACCAACTAGCCTTCCAATAAAAACAAATAATGGTTTTTGTGCATCTAATTGATATGTTTTACAAAGTTCTTCTTTGGCTCTTTGTTTACCAACTACTACACTTTTGGCGTTGTAATGATGCGTTAAAAAGCTATCTGTTTTGGGGTTCCAAACTTCCGTATCAATACCATTTAAAATACCAATGCATTTTCCTTTCTCATATTCAAATAATTTTTCTAGTCCATTACTATTCCAGGTTAATTCTTGCATGTAGCTATGGCTAACAGTAGTTACCTGCCATGCACATTTTACACCACAGGCTAGTGGGTTAATTAAATTATTCCATTCTAATAATCCAGCTTTCCAAGTATCATACTGTGGTAAGTAATGGTTTTTATTCCAACTCATCCATCCTTGATATTGTGCATTGTGAATGGTTAAAACAGTAGGTATAGAACTTAATTTATTTTTAATACTATAACAATGCTGCATCATAAAAGGAATTAAAGCTGTATGGTGATCATGGCAATGAACAATATCTGCATTATGTTGCCAGTGATGCATCCAATCTAAAACGGCCAACTGAAAAGCCATGAATCGTTCTGTATCATCGTCATAATTATAAATACCTGTTCTATCCAATAATCCTTTTATATCTACCAAATACAAATCAAATCCAAGTGTATTATTTTTTTCTTTTATAACGGTATAAGGCAGTTGCCAATTACCTAAAAAAATATTTCCTTTAAAATCTTCCACAAACTCATTCTGATGTAAAAATTTAGTTTCGTACATAGGCATTACAACTTTAGAATAATGCCCAGCATTAGCTTGGTATTTTGGCAAAGCACCTACAACATCGCCTAAGCCACCAGCTTTAGCAACTGGGTAACACTCTGCACTAATATGAATTATTTCCATATCAAATTATTTTATTTACCTACTTTGAATATCTATAAATGTAAAGCAAAATGTACAATTAAAATTTTATTTTATAATTTTTCTTCGGAACATAAAATAGTTTATTTTACATGCTTTAAAATAATTTCAACCAAATGAGTACTGCACATTACCAAACCAAATGGTCTCAACTAGGCACTTTAATTACTGTATTTTTCTTTTGGGGCTTTGTTGCAGCCAGTAACGATATTTTAATTCCTGTGTTTAAACATGCTTTTAATTTATCTCAGGCACAAAGCCAATGGGTTTCTTTAGCTTTTTATATTGCTTATACAGTTGGTTCCATTATTTATTTGTTTATTTCTAAAGCAATGGGAATAGATCTTTTAAATAAATTAGGATATAAAAATGGTATTGCTCTAGGGTTAACTATCTCGGCATTGGGCACTCTACTTTTTTATCCTGCAGCTAATACAGGCTCCTTTAATTTAATGCTTACAGGGTTGTTTATTGTTGCTCTAGGCTTCTCTTTACAACAAATTGCAGCAAACCCTTTAACTGTTGTTATGGGCAATCCTAAAACGGGCTCTCAAAGGTTAAGTTTAGCAGGTGGTATTAATAATTTTGGTACTACTATTGGTCCTATTTTAGTAAGCTTAGCCATTTTTGGAAGTGTAACTTCTAACAACACAGAAGCTAGTATTGAAAGTGTAAAAATACCTTATCTTACGTTGGGTGTAGTGTTTTTAATTGTTGCTGCATTTTTCAAATTTTCATCTATTCCAAATAAAATAGATTTAGATCATGTAGCAGAAGAAGAAGCAGATAGTAACGATAAAATAATGCACAAGAAAAGTGCATTTCAATACCCTCAACTCTGGTTAGGTATGATAGGAATTTTTGTTTATGTTGGTGTAGAAGTGGCTACTGCAAGTAATTTACCAGAATATTTAAAAGTTAAAATGGGTATTGGAACCGAAAAAGTAGCCCCTTATATTTCTTTGTATTGGGCAAGTTTAATGATTGGTAGATGGACAGGAAGTTTAGAAGCATTTAACTTTAAAAAAGGTACAAAAGATATTTTAAAATTTTTGATGCCCTATATAGCATTTGGAGTTTTTTTATTGGTAAACAAAATTGCCCAACATGATATAACTCCTTTTTATGTATATGCATTTGTTATTATAGCCATGATAATTGGCGACATTTTAAGTAAAGGCAATCCTGCCAGAATGTTACTTATTTTTTCTGCAATGGGCATTATTGCCTTACTAATTGGCATGTTTACACATGGTATGGTTAGTGTATTTGCATTTATAAGTGTAGGCTTATTTTGTAGTACTTTGTGGCCTTGTATTTTTACATTAGCAGTAGCAGGTTTAGGCAAACACACAAACGAAGGAAGTAGCTATTTAATTATGATGATTATGGGTGGTGGTTTCATAAGCTATTTACAAGGTTATGTAGCTGCCGATCATTTATTAGGTATTCAATACAGCTATATTGTATGCGTTGCTTGCTTTGTTTATCTTGCATTTTTTGCAATTGCTGTAAAAAGAATTTTACAAAAGCAAGGAATAGATTATGATACTAATACTGCAGATATAAAACATTAAGTATTTATATCAGAAATAACGTACACCAGGTACATATTATTTAACTGCTTGTAATGTGCTTGTAATAAATGGTTTTTAAACTGAATTGGTATTGTGCCATTTTCAGAAAAAACAAAGGAATTGGTTTTTATCATTTCACTAAAATCAACTTTGCCATTACCCCACCATTTAAAAATTGCTTCTTTAGCACTCCATAAAAGTGTTAATTTATTTTGTTGTGCAACGGTAATTTCTTGTAGGTTAATTGCATTGTTTTTAAATTCTGTTTCATTTAAAAACTTAGAGGCAATTCTATTAATTTTATCAGTACTTAATTCAATATCTAAACCTACCCTATTTTTTGTACTAACAATTGCTGCAGCATAATCTCCACAATGAGAAATAGAGAAATGAAAATCTTCATTTGGCAAAAATGGTTTTTTTGTATCCGCAATTTCAATTGCATGATAAGGAAAACTAGGGTATAAATACTTTAATAAAAATCTACCTGCTAAATGCTGTAACCTTTTATGGTTATGTGTTATAGAGTTTTGCAAAGGAACAGTATTACTAAAAAAAGATTCTGATTCTTCTATCTTCCAAATTGCAAGCCTTGTGAATTGGTTAATATTTTGTTGATAAAACAAAGGCATATACAAATTTGTTTTTTAATGTTTGTGCTTGAAGATTAATTTTATTTGCAAATAAAGTTTATTATTACAATATGATACTAACAGATAAAAGAATTTTAGAAGAAATGGATAAAGGAACTATAAAAATTGTTCCATATAACAGAGCCGATTTAGGTAGCAACAGTTATGATGTACATTTAGGCAGCACTTTAGCAACCTATATAGATAAAGAATTAGATGCAAAAAAACACAATACAATTGAGTATTTTGAAATACCAGATGAAGGATATGTTTTACAACCTCATGCATTTTATTTAGGGGTAACTTTAGAATATACAGAAACCCATGCCCATGTACCTTTTTTAGAAGGCAAAAGCAGCACTGGTCGTTTAGGAATAGATATACATGCTACTGCAGGCAAAGGCGATGTTGGTTTTTGTGGCAACTGGACTTTAGAAATATCGGTAAAACAACCTGTAAGAATTTATAAGGGAATGCCTATTGGACAGTTAATTTATTTTCCGGTAGAAGGCGAAATTGAAATAAAATATAACGAAAAGAGAAATGCAAAATATAGTGGGCAGCCTAACAAGCCCATTGAAAGTATGATGTGGAAGAATAAATTTTAATTAACTTTTGGGTGCTGGTTTAGAAATTATATACAATCCTATAAAAGTAAATAAGCCATTTATAATTAATAATTCTATTCCAATTCTAAAACCATTAAAAATTTGTTGCGATAAGTTTTGTAAACTATTTGCAATGCTTCCAGTAATATTCAATTTATGAATAAACCATTCTGAATTATTTATAATATCAATACCAATTACCAATACTGGTGCTATTAAACAAACAACAACAGAAAGCTTATCGTTTATTTTTCTTTTAGAAAATATTCCAAATGCAAACAAGCCAAGTAAAGGCCCATACGTATAACCAGCTACTTTTAAAATTACATCTATAATAGATTTATCGTTAATCCATTTAAAGGCCAATACACATAAAAAGAAAATAATAGTAAAAGTAAAATGCACGGTTAACCTAGTTCTTTTTTTCTGTTGTTCAGTAAACTGAGTCTTCTTTTTTAAACCAAGTATATCTATACAAAATGAAGAAGTGAGAGCAGTCAAAGCTCCATCGGCACTAGGAAAAAGAGCAGAAATTAAACCTATAATAAAAATTACTGCAACCGCAACAGAAAAATGACTATTTAAGGCTATAAACGGAAATAAGTCATCGCCTTTAGAAGTTATACCATTTTGCCCTGCATATAAATACAATAAACCTCCCATAAACAAGAACAAAAGATTTACAAAAAATAAAATAACACTAAGCGTTAAAACATTTTTTTGAGAGTCTTTTAATGTTCTTACAGAAATATTTTTTTGCATCATTTCCTGATCAAGCCCTGTCATAGTAATTGTAATAAAGGCTCCTCCAATAATTTGTTTAAGAAAAAATCCAGAGGAATGTATATCTGTATTAAAAATTTGGAGCATGCCTTTATCACTCAAAGCATGTATGCTATTGCTTAGGCTTAAATCCATTTTGCTCATTATGGCAACAATACAAACTAATAAGCCTAATAGCATACAGGTTGTTTGTAAGGTATCGGTATAAACAATTGTTTTTACACCACCTTCAAAAGTGTATAGTACAATGAGTGCTAAAATAATTAAAGTAGTAACCCAAAAAGAAACACCCATAGAGTCTAGAATAAACAACTGTAAAATATTTATTACTAAATATAGCCTTGCAGTTGCACCTAATGTTCTGGATAAAATAAAAAATAAAGCCCCTGTTTTATAGCTGTAATTACCAAACCTATGTTCTAAATAATTGTAAATAGAAGTAAGGTTCATTTTATAATATAAGGGCAATAAAATATAGGCAACTGCCAAGTATCCAATACAATATCCAATAACTACTTGAAAATACTGAAACCCTGCACTACCAACTGTTCCAGGCACACTTACAAAAGTAACGCCACTTAAACTTGTGCCTACCATTCCAAAGGCAACAAGCATCCAATTACTGTTTTTATTTCCTATAAAAAACGAATCGTTATTGGCATTTTTACTAGTGTACCATGCTACTGCTAGTAATAATAAAAAGTAACCTATTACAAAAGAAAATAAAACAATTGGGCTCATGTATAGTGTTATGTTTGATTAATAAACAATACACAAACTTTAGGTATTTTCAACAACTAAAAAAACTTTTCTAGTTTATCTTTAAAAATAGTAGGAATTGCTGTTTTTTGTTTGGTGGCACCATCTATAAAATATAAAACTACTTTACCAATAGTTAATAGTTTATTAGCCTCATTATATACCTCTTGATGAAACTCAACTTTATGCCCTGTTGGTAATTCTTTAATCATAGTTTTTATGGTCAACAAATCATCATAATGTGCCGAACGTAGATATTTTACATGCATTTCCACTACTGGCATTATTACTCCTGTTTCTTCTAATTGTTTATAGGTAACTCCTAAATTTCTTATACTTTCTGCTCTTCCAACTTCAAAGTATTGAGCATAATTACCATAATAAACCACATTCATTTGGTCAGTTTCGGCATATCTTACTCTAAGCTGTGTAGTACTTTCAAACATGAAAAAAAATTAATCTAAAACTTCAACATCTTTAGGATAATTGGCTTTGTTAAAAACAAAAATTTTATCAGCAAGTTTTGCATTAGTATTAAGGTTGGTAAAACTAAATTCAAGAGTATTATTGCTTTTATCTAACACTTTTGCTTTAGTAATCATTGATTTTACTTTATCTACAAAAACATTTACTTTCTGAAAATTCTTTCTTTTATCAATCGGCTTCAATTCAATTTCATTAAAATTGCCTTTACTAGAAACTAGTTTATAAGTAAAATCTTTGCTGTAACTACCAGCAATAATTTTTTGTGGAGTTAAAGTTTTGTCTGCATCATCAGCAGCTGCTACAGTAATGGTTTTGCTGCCATCGTAGCTATAAGTATTATTACCATCGCAAATAATTTGTGTCTTTCCTTGTTTTAAAACATATTTACTGCCTTTCATTGAAATGGTGCCAGACTTTGTGCCATTCAATTTTCCTTTACTAGTTATTGTTTTAATTACAAAATTTCCTGTAATAGCACTAAAAGATTTTACTTTTGTACTCACTGCATCTAACACTTTTTTTGCTTCTACATCATTTTGAGTATATCCAACATTTAAAGAAAAAATAGAAATAACTAAAACTAGTACTAATGCTCTCATCTTAAATTTTAAATTTTATGGTGGCAAATATAGTGCCTACACATTTTTTGATGCCTTAAACTTATAAAGGTTTAACAAAACATAGGTTTTTAGTTAAAAAAATAGGGCAAAATCTAAACTCTATTATCTTCGCCACATGCATTATGTATCAGCCGAGAATTTAAGTAAGAGCTTTGGTGTTCAGCCTTTATTTCAAAATATTTCATTTAATATTAACGAAGGAGATAAGATTGCTTTAATAGCCAGAAATGGAGTTGGGAAAAGCACATTATTAAAAATTTTAGCAGGTAAAGAAACTACCGATACTGGAAAAATTTATATTAATAAAGAAGTAACTACTGTTTTATTTGAACAAAATCCTGCTTTTGAAGAAGACAAAAATATTGTAGATAATATATTTAAAGCTAACCATCCTATAGTAAATGCTATAAGAGCTTATGAACTTGCATTAGAAGAAAATAATAATGAAGAATTATTAAGACTTGCAACCTTAATGGATGAATTGAATGCATGGAATTTTGAAGTAAAAGTGAAGCAAATTTTAACCAAACTAAATATTCATCATTTACAACAAACAGTAAAAAATTTAAGTGGCGGACAAAGAAAAAGAATTGCTTTAGCTAAAACATTAATTGAAATTGGGTTTGAACATACACACACTTTGCTATTGATGGATGAACCAACTAACCATTTAGATGTTGAAATGATTGAATGGTTAGAGAAATACTTAAATCAAGAAAATGTAACTCTTATACTGGTAACACACGATAGATATTTTTTAGACGCTATTACAGATGAAATTTGGGAGCTTGAAAATGATAATTTATATATTTATAAAGGAGATTATGAAAATTATATCGAAAAAAAAGCAGCTCGTATAGAAAGTGATTTAGCAAGTATAGACAAGGCTAAAAACCAATATAGAAAAGAGTTAGAATGGATGCGTAAACAGCCTAAAGCAAGAACAACAAAAAGCAAAAGCAGGCAAGATAATTTTTATGAAATAGAGGCAAAAGCAAAGCAAAAAATAGAAGATGCTCAAGTACAATTGCAAGTAAAAATGAGCCGTTTAGGTGGCAAAATTGCCGAAATGAAGAAAGTATATAAAAGCTACGGTAACAATATTATTTTAAATGGTTTTGATTATACTTTTAATAAAGGAGAACGAATTGGAATAATAGGTAAGAATGGCGTAGGGAAAAGTACCTTTTTAAATATTTTGCAGCAATTAGAAAAAGCAGATAGTGGTAAAGTAAATATTGGCGATACCATTGTTTTTGGTAATTTTTCTCAACAAGGTTTAGAAATAACTGAAAACTTAAGAGTAATAGAATATGTAAAAACATTTGCCGAAAATTTTCCTTTAGCTAATGGTGGCTCATTAAGTGCAGCACAATTTTTAGAACTATTTTTATTTACACCAGATAAACAATACACCTACATTAGCAAATTAAGCGGAGGCGAAAAAAAACGATTACAATTATTAATAGTATTATTTAAAAATCCTAACTTTTTAATTTTAGATGAGCCAACCAACGATTTAGATTTACCTACTTTATCTGTATTAGAACAGTTTTTAGAAACTTATCAAGGTTGTGTAATTATTGTAAGCCATGATAGGTATTTTATGGATAAATTGGTAGATCATTTATTTATTTTTGAAGGCAATGGAATCATCAAAGATTTTCCTGGAACCTATACACAATATAGAATTTGGCAAAAGGAACAAGATAAAACAGAGGAGAAAGTTGTTGTAAAACCTACTCAAACCAGCAACTCAACTAACCAAACCAATATTAACAAAAAGAAAGCAAGCTTTAAAGAAAAAAGAGAATTTGAAATATTAGAAAAAGAGATTTCGGCTTTAGAAAAAGAAAAAGAAGCCCTTACTACAGAACTTAGTAACACTACCAATAATTATGAAACCATTGAAAAAATAAGCACTCGATTATTAGAAATAAATAACCATTTAGAAGTAAAAGAAATGCGTTGGTTAGAACTGAGTGAATTATTATAAGAATAAAAAAGCTGCTAATTAAAGCAGCTTTTAGTGACCCCGTCAGGATTCAAACCTGAAACCTTTTGATCCGTAGTCAAATGCTCTATTCAGTTGAGCTACGGAGCCATTTATATCCCATTTAAGGGCTGCAAATATAAACACTTGTTGCTAAAAAAAACAAATTAAATTAATTTAGAAACTCTATTGCTCTTGAAATAAATGATTGTTTGTTTTTATTAGTTTAAAACTCATAAAAATATGTACACTAAGTACTACAGAATAAAACAACATAAAATAGGTAACATATTTTAGCATTTTACCAACTAATGCAGCATTTACTTGAGGAGGCAGGCTATTGTTACTTTGTTTGGCTAAATCTGCCATTAACTGATCGGAAATTAACATTGGGTTTGCAGCAATTACACTTCCTTGCACAAACATCAACAACACAAATGCAATACATACATAAGCGTTTACTTTAATCCAATCTTTTAAAGATTTATTACAAATTTGTTGCTGCTTTACTCCCCTATTAAAAAACCTTATGCTACAATAAATGTAAATAATTATACAAACTATCATAAACAGTGGTAGTAAAGCAGTAGCATTTGCTAAAGCAGCAATTATCATAGGAAAAGCAGTAAAACCTAATAGCAGAGCAAAGGGTAATAATAAAAAATTTAATACTTGATATATAGATGTAATTTTCATTTAGTTATTTTATTAAAATAAAAAATTGATACAATAATTTTATATTAATGATATTTGATTAATAGATTGTATTTTACAAATAAAGAAAATTATTTTTACTTTTAGCTCAACCCGTATATAATATGAAAATTTTAATTGCCGAAGATGAACTTTTAATGGCTAAAACTTTAGAGAAAAAACTTTTATTAGATGGGCATGAAGTTTTAATAGCAAATGATGGAAGAACTGCATTAACTCTTTATGAAACAGAAAATCCGGATTTAATTATTACAGATATTATGATGCCTTATACTTCTGGCTTAGAATTAGTAGGCATTGTAAAAGCCAATTTGAATAAAAAAACACCGATCATTGTTTTATCTGGTATGGGAGAAGAAAATATTGTATTACAAGCTTTTGAAATGGGTGCTGACGATTTTTTAACTAAACCATTTAAACCTTCTGAACTTTCTTTAAGGGTAAAAAGATTAGAAATGAAATTAAGGTAATATGTTTCAAATAATTTCTAAAAAATAATATTTTCTTCTTGGTTGGTAATGTTAAAACTTTATTTTTGCCGTCCTTAATAGAATCTGAAAGAAGATTCTGGACCTATAGCTCAGTTGGTTAGAGCACCTGACTCATAATCAGGGGGTCCCTGGTTCAAGCCCAGGTGGGTCCACAAGTAAATCAAAAGCCATTTAAGCATTTAACTTAAATGGCTTTTAAATTTAATAGAACTACTTACAGTATTTGTATTTACTGTTATGAATTAGGAATGGTTTTTAATTTAAACTTCTAAAATCTACTGGTACCAATTTGCTCACACCAGGCTCTTGCATAGTTACACCATAAATTACATCCACCGAGCCCATTGTTTGCTTGTTGTGTGTTACAATAATAAATTGAGAATTATCGCTGAACTTTTTTATCATTTGCGTAAACTTACCCACATTAGCATCATCCAAAGGTGCATCTACCTCATCTAAAATACAGAATGGTGCAGGTTTAATTAAATAAATTGCAAACAATAAAGCAGTAGCAGTTAATGTTTTTTCTCCTCCACTTAATTGTGTAATAGAAGATGGACGTTTGCCTTTAGGTTTTGCTACAATATCAACCCCAGTTTCTGCTAAGTTATCTGGGTTTACTAAAATCATATCCGCAGTATCTTCTTCTGTAAACAATGCTTTAAATACCTTTTGGAAATTTTCTCTTACTTTATTAAAGGTTTCTAAAAACTGCTGATTGGCGGTGGCTTCTACTTCTTGTATAGTTTGTAATAAACTATCTTTTGCCTGCACTAAATCATTTTTTTGTTCTAAAATAAATTCATACCGTTTTTTCATTTCAGTAAATGCTTCAATAGCAGTTGGGTTTATTTCGCCCATGTTTTCTAGCCTTTTTTTAAGCTTGTCGCTATTTGTCTGAAGAGATTCAAGTGTGTCATCAGATTTTCTTGCACCATCTAAAATTTCATCTAATTCTACTTTAAACTCAACATTCATTCTTTCTTTCATGCCTGCCAAGTTTAATTTCAGTTCATTCAATTTATCTTTAATAGCACTTAATAAATATTCAATATTTTCTTTTTCTTTTATTTTATGTCTTAATTCACTTTCTCTTTCTTGCAATTGATTTCTTAAAACATGGTAGGTTTGGTCTGCTTCATTTACCTTCTTAGCTTCTTCTTCTTTAGTGTGTAAAAGCTGTAATAACTCTTCTTCGTTTTTAATTAGGCTGTTTTCGCCTTCTATTATATTATCTTTAGATTCGGTAAGTTGAGTAGTATTTAATTGAATTTGATTTTGCAATTCAGTTAACTGGTTTTGTTTAAAATCTAACTCTTGCTTTACTGTTGCAATTTTACTTTGTTGTTTAGTTAAATTAATATTGCTTTCGTTAAATAAAACAGTTGCAGCATTATATTGTTGTTCTGCATTTTGATAGTCTTGCTCAATCAACTTTAACTCCTCTCCTGTTTGTTGTAATAATTCAGTTAGGTGCTGAAACTCAACCCTGGTAGTTGCAATAGAATTATTCTCCTCTAATAACCTATTTTCAATTTCTTCTAACTTTTGAAAAGCATTTTGTTGTGCTATCTGAATATTTTCTATTTTATTCTTAATTGCAAAAACCTGGTTAGTAAGCTGATTAATTTCTTGATCGGTTTGCTTAATTGTGTTTTCTTTTAACTGTTCATTAAACCCAATTACTGCATTATGGCGTATTTGAATTTCTGATTTAAGAGCATTAACAACTGCTTGTTGCAAGATTATTTCGTCTTGAAGTTTTTCTAATTTTTTTGCTCTACCAATTTTATTCCCTTCAAACAAACCTATACTACCACCAGTTAAAGTAAATTTTCCTTTAACATATTTTCCGCTTTTTTCCAGAATTACAGCACCATCTGAATGGTGAATTACTTCATCATTTTCGGCAATAAAAACATTTGCCAATAAATGTTGTGCTAAATGCAAATACTGCTCATCTACTTCAATAACATCTAATGCTTTTATTGTTAAGGCTGGTTGATGAATGTCGGACTTAACCTCGGCTAACTTATCCAATAAAAAGAAATTAGCTTTGCCTTTTTTATTAGTATCTAATAATTGAACAGCTTGTAAACCTTCTTGTAAATTGTTTACTACATAATAATTAAGATAGGGTTCTAATACGTTTTCTAAAGCTGTTCTATATTCTTCTTTTACATAAATTACATCCGATAATAATGGTGCTTTATAGTTCCATGCTTGATTATTGTGCAAAAACTTCACGCTATCCGGATAACCTTCCATCGAATCAATTAAACTTTTTAAAAGCTCGTACTCATTTTTTTTACTATCTAATTTTCTGTTCTCTTCAGCTAATTCATTCCTTAAAGACTCAAGCTGGGCTTGAGTTTCAAAAATTTGCTCTTTGGTTTTATTGTGTTGTTCTTGTAATTGTTCTAAATCTAATTTTTTAGTTTCAAATAAGGTTTCCTTTTCTTTCAATTCAATTAATAGCTGATTTTGTTGAGTTTCTCTTTGTTGTTTTTCGTCTTTTAATTGAGTTTGAGTTCTTTGCAAATTTTGAATGGAAGTATCTGCAACAGCTACTTTTTTTTCAGCATCAAAACGTGTTCTTTGTACTTGTTGGTATTTATTTCTTAATTCATCTACCAAAATTCTTTTCCCATCAAATACACTTCTGTTGGTATCAACTTCTGCTCTTGTGCTAGTAACTTTTTCTGTTAAATCATTTAGTTTATCACTCTCTTCTTTCAATTGTAGCTGTGTAAACTCAATACTATCCTTTGTATTTTTTAATTGGCCTTCGGCTTTATTTAAAAATTCAATTAAACTGCTTTCTTTTTCTTTTAGATAGTGTAATTTTTGAGAAGCTAAATTTTTGTCGTTCTCTTTGGTTCTTAATTTTTGTAAAAGCTCGTTAAACTCATATTGCATGCTTTGTAACACTCTCTCTTTTTCAATCATTCCAACTTTTTCTTGTTCTAAAGCTGCATCTTGTGTTGCAATTTGAGCATCTAATTGTAGTTTTCTGTTTGTCTCTGATTCTTGTTGTTCATTTAGCTCTTTATAGGTTAAATTAAATCCTTCTAAAGATGCTTTGGCTAATTCAATTGCTATTTCTTTATACTCGTTTTTTATTTCATAAAATTTCTCTGCTTTTTTTGCTTGGTTTTCTAAAGATTTTAATTGATTGTTAATTTCAAATAAAATATCCTCAATTCTAGACAAATCTTGTTCTGTAGCATCTAATTTATTCTTTGCTTCTTTTTTTCGTGTTTTGTAGATAGTAATGCCGGCTGCTTGTTCTAACATTTTTCTACGGCTATTATCTTTATCTTTAATAATATCATCTACCATTCCTAATTCAATAATTGCATAACTATCGTTGCTAACACCTGTATCTAAAAATAAATTATGTATATCTTTTAAACGGCATTGCACATCATTTAATCTATATTCACTATCACCATTTTTATAAAATCTTCTAGTAACAGTAACTGTAGAAAACTCGGTTGGTAAAAGGTTTTTTGTATTTTCAAAAGTCAAGCTTACTTCTGCTAAACCACTTGCACTTCTTGTTTTAGAGCCATTAAAAACCAAAGCTTCTAAATTCTCACTTCTTAATGCCGATATTTTTTGTTCGCCAATTACCCATCTAATGCTATCAATTATATTGCTTTTTCCGCAGCCATTAGGTCCAATAATTCCTGTAATACCTTCATCAAAACTTACCACAGTTTTATCTGCAAAACTTTTAAACCCTTTTATTTCTAACGATTTTAGTTTCATGCTACTTCTTCATTTTTTAAGTACCTGCGAACATAATTGTTTTAAGCTACTTATTAAAACACCAATTATGCAGTGTGTATAAAAGGTGAGAAAAAGTATTTGTAATTAATAATTATTCAATAAACAATAAGTATTTGATTATGAATTAAATACTACGTTACTATTCATTTAAATTTTCTATATTAACTCTAGTACTATTTATTATAATTTCAGAATATAAAATAAAATAAATCTCAAAATGTATTAATAATCAATTTGATACTAACCAAATAACAATTATAAAAAGTTGGCTTGTAAATGGCAAAAAATTACATTATAATTGCTATATTAATGATTCATAAAAAATATAATATGCCATCCTCCACACCAATTAAACGAAACGAAATACTGCAACTAATAAGTAGAGAACATCATTATGGTTTATTACTTAGCTGGAAAATTAGAGAAGGAATGAAAAAAAATGTTGAAATAAACAGAATAACGGATTATGTAAACTGGTTTTGGGAGAGCCATTTAATGCATCATTTTTTGATAGAAGAAAAATTTGTTTTTTCAATTTTACCAACTGAAAACAATTTAGTAATTCAGGCAATTAATGAACACGAAAATTTAAGAAAGTTATTTAACGAACCTGAAAAAAATGTAGAAACACTAAAATTAATTGAAAAAAATTTAGACCAACATATAAGGTTTGAAGAAAGAGTTTTGTTTAACGAAGTGCAATTAGTTGCCACCAACGAACAATTAGAATTAATTGCATTAAACCATACACATACCTTTTCTGATAACTGGAAAGATGAATTTTGGGCAACAGCAAAATAACACAACATCTCTATGGTTATATTTGGAATAGATAATTTATTGCGTTCAAACTGTAGCTGGAAAAAAGATAGAATTGCTTTGGTTACTAACCATGCTGCTACAACAAACCAACTGCAACCAAGTAGGAAATTGTTATTACAAAATGGTTTTAATTTGGTAAAATTATTTTCGCCAGAACATGGCTTAAACTTAATGGGAGAAGATGGGGTAAAAATAAATAATAGCACCGATGAACTTACTAAATTGCCCATTATTAGTTTGTATAACCAACAACTAAAACCATTAGAAAAAGATATTGATGATATTGATATTATTTTGTTTGATATACCTGATATAGGCTGTAGATTTTATACCTATTTGTGGACGATGACTTATATTTTAGAAGCTGCAGCACAATTTAATAAACCAATAATAACTTTAGACAGGCCTAACCCAATTTCTGGCAATTTTGAATTAGCAGAGGGTTGCCTTTTAGATGAGAAAAACTGTTCTTCCTTTATTGGTAGATTTAGTATTCCAATTCGTCATTGCTGTACCTTGGCAGAACTTGCAAATTATTTTAACAAAGTAAAAAATATTAATGCACAACTAGAATGTATTACTTGTTCAAATTGGAGCAGAAATATGTTTCAGCCAGACTGGAAAATAACATTTGTGCCTACATCGCCTGCAATACAAACTTTTAATGCTGCTTTGTATTATACAGGATTAGGCTTTTTAGAAGCTACCAATATTAGCGAAGGAAGAGGAACACAAAATGCATTTGAAATACTTGGTGCCCCATGGTTAAATAATGAAATGTTATGTGAGGTATTTAATAGCTTACAAGATGAAGTAGCTCTACAACCATATAATTTCACCCCAACATTTAGTAAATATAAAAATGAAAAATGTTATGGGGTTAGCTTAAAAGTGAAAAATATTTCAGTTTATCATCCTGTTCATACAGCATTATTGTTAATAAAAACAATTAAAGAAACTCATTCTACATATTTTGCTTGGAGTACTTACCCAACAATGGTAAACCAATCTGGAGAAAAACATTTGGATAAATTACTAGGAATTTTAAATAGCGAAAATTTATTAGAGTTATCTTTTCAACCATTTTTAAAAGAGTTAAATAAAATAACAGATTCAAAGGATTGGCAGCATAAAATAAATAGTTTTTTATTGTATTAAAAATGTTTACTAAAATTATTAATATCTTAAAACTTTATTCAAAATTTTAAAACTGCTTATTCTTGATTATGTTTGTACCTTATAAAATTTACACATGAAAAAAAGCATCTTACTTATAGCACTAATTGGATGTAGCTTTTTATTAAAAGCACAACAAAAATCTTATAAAATATCCATCATTGCATTTTATAATTTAGAGAATTTTTATGACACCATCAACGATCCAAATAAAAATGATGAAGAATTTACACCCGAAGGACCAAGAAATTACAATGGTGCCATTTATTGGGATAAAGTTGGGAAATTAGCAACTGTAATTTCAAAACTTGGTAGCGATGAGAAGCCAGAAAGTTTGAGCCCCGATGGTGCAGCTATTTTAGGTGTTGCAGAGGTAGAAAACGAAAGTGTTTTAAAAGATTTAACCAATCATCCATTACTTAAAAAAAGAAATTATCAAATTGTTCATTATGATAGTAAGGATGCAAGAGGTGTAGATGTTGCAATGCTCTACAACCCTAAATATTTTATTGTTGAAGATAGCAAACCACTTTTTGTACAATTACCTGGTGGTGCAAAAGATGCCTATTTTACAAGAGATATTCTATGGGTAAAAGGTAAACTTGATGGCGAAACGGTACATGTTTATGTTAATCACTGGCCTAGCAGATTAGGAGGAGAAGAACGTAGTGCACCAGCTAGAAATGCTGCTGCAATGGTTTGTAAAAAACATATTGATAGTATTGCTGCTGCAGATGGTGAACAAAAAGTAGTTATCATGGGCGACTTAAACGATAACCCTACCAACGAAAGTATTACACAAGTACTTAAAGCAAAAGCTAAAATAAAAGATGTTAGACCTGGTGGTTTGTTTAACCCTTGGATAAATTTATATAAAAAAGGTTATGGCACATTGGCCTATCAAGATGCTTGGGGTTTGTTTGACCAAATAATGATTTCTTACCCATGGTTAAGTCAAGAGCAAAATGGATTTTACTTTTTTAAACAAGTAATTTTTAACCGAGAATTTATGACTGAAAATAAAGGTCGTTATAAAGGTTACCCAATGCGTACTTGGGATGGTAATACATACAGAGGTGGTTATTGCGACCACTTTCCTACGTATATTGTTTTACTTAAAAAAATATAAAAAATTATCTATTTCAATTACATCAATAAGCAAATTGTTTTGAAAAAAATTATTACTAGTATCGTTGTCTTGTTTATATTTTCATGTAATGATAAACCCAAACAAAATGAGCATGAAAATATAGTTCAGGTGCAACAATTGCAATATAGTGTTCAAAACATATACCCTCATAACCAAACTTCTTTTACCGAGGGATTAGAGTGGCATAATGGTTTTTTGTATGAAGGCACAGGCGATACTGAATATGAGGGAAACAGTAAACTTGCTAAAATAAATCTTCTTACAGGTAATGACATTCAAAAAATTAACCTATCTAAAGAGTATTTTGGCGAAGGTATTACCTTACTAAATAATAAAATTTATCAACTAACCTATAAAGAACAAAAATGCTTTGTATATGATGCCAAAACATTAAAAAAAATAAATGAATTTACTTACGAAGGCGAAGGCTGGGGAATGACCAATAATGGCAAAGAAATTATTATGGGTAACGGCAGTAATAATTTATATTTCAGAAACCCTGAAAACTTTGCAATTACTAAAACATTAAATATTAATAATAATTATGGGCCAGTAACGGGGCTAAATGAATTAGAATATGTAGATGGATTTGTTTATGCAAATGTTTGGCCAAATTATAAAATTGTAAAAATAAATTTAAACACTTCTAAAGTTGTAGCTGAAGCTAGTTTAGAGGATATTTTACATAAGCACTCCCCTCAAGACATAGAAAGAAAAGTAGATGTATTAAATGGAATTGCTTATGATAGTATAGGAAAAAGATTTTTTATTACTGGTAAATATTGGTCAAAGGTTTTTGAAATACAATTTAATTAGCTTTACTTAATACATAAATAATAGAGCTACATTGCTCTACATTAACCAATGTTTTAATATTTGAAATGCACCCATTTAGTATTGCCATTATATAATTATTTCTCCCATTATTTTTATACTTTTCACTAAGCATACTCACATAAAAACTATCAAACCACATTGGTTTATATGCAGCAATTAAAAAATTATGCTGCTCTGCTAATTTTTTAAAACTTAATGGCGAAAAATGGTATAAATGCCTTGGCACATCATAAGCTGCCCAATATTCTTTATAAATTGCTGCATCTGCACTTGTGTAATTTGGCACAGCAATAAATACTTTTCCATTTTGTTTTAAAATTTTATTTATGCATTGCAAATAACCATGTACATCATGTATATGTTCTAAAACATGCCATAATGTAATTGCATCAAATTGCAAAGGCTCTTGATCAAAAAGTGCTTGTGGATGTTGAAATCGAAGTCCATATTTTTGGAAGGCAATATTACTGGCTGTTGTATCTGGCTCTAACCCTTTTACCTGCCAACCAGATTGTTGCATAATATTTGCAAATGCACCTGTGCCTGCACCAATATCTAACAAACTACCATTGGTAAAACCAGTTTGTTCTACTATTAGTTTCTTTTTAGTTTGTAAGGTAAAATTTCTAACTGAATGATAAATTTTATTTATTAATCCTTCCTTAGTGTCAGAATGTGAAATATAATTTGCCGATTTATAGTAAGGTTCAATTGAATTTGCATCTGGTATATTTTGTGTAAACCTTACACAACAATCATTACACTGCCAAACAGCAAAAATTTGTTTACTAACACTAAAATCATTTGTAACAAATGCTTCATTTATATTTTCACTATTACAACAAGGACAAAATGTTTGGTGAATAATAACTGACATGAAGCAAATAAACTAAAGAATATTGTAAATGGGAAATTGTTTGTGCCTTTTTTCTTTTTAAGAATTAGGAATATTAAACATAATCAAAAAAATTGAGCCACATTAAGTGGCTCAATTTTTTTTAACAAGAATGTGTATGCAATTAATATTTAGTAAACTTAAATACTGCTGTTTCGCAACCATTGTTGCATATTGCTTTTATTAAATATGCTCCCTGGCTTAGTCTGCTAACATCTATTTGTTTTACATTATCGCCTGCTGTTAAACTTGTGTTTTCTTGCATTAATACCTTACCTGTAATATCTGTTATCACTAAACTTACTTTTTCATTAGCTGGTGATACTATTTGTACATTAATGGTATTTCTTACAGGGTTTGGATAAACACTAGCAATACTTATTTGGCTTACTTTATCGCCTTTTAAGATAACTACAGTAGAGTAGTTGAACTTGCCATCTTTATCTACTTGTTTTAAACGATAATAGTTTGTACCTGCTAATGGTTTTACATCGTTATAGCCATAGCTTAAATTAGATGTACTGTTACCATTAATTGCTTTGCTGTTTACAAAACTTAGTTTACTAAATTGTTTACCATCGCTACTACGTTGTAATTCAAAACCAATATTATTACTTTCTGTAGCAGTTTGCCATGATAACATATTTACCATGCCTTCTCTTTTACCTGTAAACATAGTGTAGGTTACTGGTACAGGTTGTTGAATAGTAATTGCATAATCCTGATACTCTCCTGAACCTGAATTATTGCAAGGGTCTGAAGGATTACTAGGAGAAAATGTTGCTAAAACTCTCACTCTTGTAGAACCAACTACTGCTGTATTTGGAATTGTAACAGTACCAGTTTTAGGAGAAGAAGCATACGAACTTGTAGTTAATACTTGTTCTGTAGCTTGGAATGTTCCATCCTGATTAAAATCAATCCAAATTGCGTAGCCATAAGTGCTACCTCCAGCAACATTAATAGTATAAGCAAGTACGTCACCTTTGTTAATAGTTACCTCATCGGTTGCATAAAAATCTTGATAACCACTTACTGAACCAGCAGAAGTTGTTTTATTAATATTTGTACTACCTCCTGTTGTTGTAAAGCCTGAAATATAATAAGTAGTGCCTCCTGTTGTTGCTGGAGTACAATAACAATTAATCCATGAATTAATATCTATAAATATAGGAGTTGAGTAAGCAAATAACCCTGAATTAGTGCAAGTTACTTTACAACGATAGTATTTAGCAGATGTTTGTGAAGTGGCTTGCGTTGAAGCAGTTCCTAAATCAACTACATTGGTTGTAAATGCTGCATCATCGGCACTTTGCCACTGAAATGTAAGCCCTAATTCTGATGGTGGAAATTCTAAAGATAAAGTAAAATTGCTATTAGGGCAAGCAATAGGCACAGAAGAAACTGTATTACCTGGAACTGGGGTTGCAGAACAAGGTGAAGGCATTGTGCCAAATTCGTAAGCTCCCAAGTCAGGAAGTATTAATGGGCGGATAGTATCCAAAATATCACGAAGCACACCTAACGAAGCTCCTTTGTTATCTATTGATGTTTCTGTAGGTTTATAATCTCCTACAGATGGATTCGTGAATAAAGGATCTGCTACCATACTATTTACATCCTGGCTGCTTGCTGTTTGCCAAGCTGTTAAACTGGCTTGTGCACTGGTTTGGTAACCTATATATTGTGCTCCACTACCTGCACTACCTAAATAAAATATATTATTATTACTTACTAATGGTGTAGCAGCAGTTGCCTTGTAAATACCATATTTTAGCCCAGTACCACCACGGGTTATATACACTATATTATTCTTAAACTCTATACCATTATCTGATGTTACTTGATAAAAACCGTAAGTAGCACCTGCTGAAGCAGAGGTATAATCTAAAGCTATGGTATTGTGGTAAACTTGCATATAAGCTGCTCCACTATTGTATATACCATAATGTGCTCCATTACCCTCATTGTTATAAATTAAATTATTTACAATTAAATTAGGGCTTGTTAATGTACCATCAGATGTACAATAAATGCCATACATTGCAGAAGTACTTGTTGGTGCTCCTGTAAAACCATTGTGTATCTTGTTGCCTTCTACCAAACTACCAATATTACCAGTGGATAAATAAACAGGATAAAAAGAACTTACTGTAGTACGCAATGGACGAGAAATATCATTAGACTTAAGAGTAACATTTTTCTGATATATAGTATAAATACCATAAAAATAAAAATCCTCTAACAAATTGCCTCTAACAATATTATTAGAATCTAAATCGGTAGTGGTTGCTCCAACAAGGGTAATGGAATAATAACCACCAACTATTCTATTATTTTCTATTAAATTATCATTACCATTAGAGCCTGCTGTAGTTGCACTAGTAACTGAACTACTAAATATTATACCTGCATAGTTAGTAGATGTTGCAGAGGTATTGGTAAGTATGGTGCTTTTACGAACAATATTGCTATCTGCATTGTTCATAAACTGTATGCCTACTCCATAAGTACCTGCACTTACATCTATTGTTAAACTATCTAATATTAAATGATCTGTTCCATTTAGTACAATGGCTGCCCTATTATTGGCATCTACAGTATTATAGGTAATACTTTCTCCATTACCATTAATAGTTACAGTATTGGTGGAAGTAGCTCCATAAATAACTGGTATATTTAGAGGGGCTGAAAGAGCATAAGGACCACTACCTACAGCTACATTAAATACAACTGGGCCATTAATGCCACATTTTATATAATCAAAAGCTTCTGCAAAAGTTGCAAAATTACTGCCACCAGTAGGTAAGGCACTATTGATGCTATAAGTACCATTAACAGCTACAGGTGTTAAAATTTGTAAAGAATCGGAATAAACAGAATTGCCACTACAAGTTACCATACAACGATAATATGTAGAAATATTTTGATTAGTACTGAAACTTGGAGAAGCTTGAGCTAAACTTACATCTGTCCAAGGTGCATTGCCTGTTAGGGAGGATTGCCATTTATATGTTTGGCCTATACCACTACTATTGCCTGTTAAACCAAGGGAAAATGTTTCCCCTATACAAGTATTTGTTTTATTACTATTTGCAGTACCTGCAATTGGAGGCACAGTGCAAGAGCCTCCTGGTGTAAAAGTAATTTTAATTTGGGCTCTTGAAGTTCTTAGATTTGTTAGGTTTGGACTTTGAGTGGCTGCACAATAAGAAAGAATGTTAAAACCAGGGTCTTTAGCCCATGCAAAATTTGCAGTAGCCCCTGAAGCAGTTGAACCTCCTGCAGAAACATCCCAATTAGTTGCCATTTCAATTGCACCACCTGTATATAAAAAAGGAGTTGTTAATGTAAAATTAACCCAACCAATTGTTGATGGAAAACTTTGAGTAGTAGATGCATAAACTAAAGTAGCACCAGAAACTAATGATGCAAAATCTTGTGGCACTGGAGTTGGAACTCCGGTTGCTGAAGAGTTTTTCATATAAATATCAAATACAACAGCAGTAGATGCAGAGTAAGCAGCATCATTTGCTTTGTTCCATGCTAGGTTAGTAATTAGCATACCAGGTTGAATGCCTGCATTACTTAATTCTGCAGCTGTGTAAACAATAAAGTGTTTGGAGTATATAAAAGAACTAGAACTTCCTGTACAATATATAGGCCCTGCATCTGTAGCAGCACCATTAGCTGTAGTTCCAGTTACTGAACCTGCACCAATAATCACATCAGTTTGTGCATTTATTTTAATAAAACTTACAGAGAATAGAATAAAAAAAAGTAAAAAGTATTTTTTCATAATCAGTTAGTTTGGTTAAGAAAATTTAATAAATAACAGGACATTAAAAATACAAAAATTAAAGCAAGTGTAAGTATATAATTTATACCAATATAAAATGTATATACAATTCAATAGTTTATCAATAGAAGTATGCAAGTTTACTGTAGCTATTGTTTTGCCTTAATATCTATCAATTCTACTTCAAAAATTAAAGCAGAACCACCAGGTATATCATTTCCTGCTCCTCTGTCGCCATAGCCTAAATCAGATGGAATATACAATTTCCATTTGCTTCCTTTGGGCATAAGTTGTAATGCTTCTGTCCAACCTTTAATTACTCCAGTTACAGGAAATTGAATAGGCTCGCCTCTTTTTCTACTATTATCAAATTCAAATCCATTTACTAAAGTGCCTACATAGTGACAAACAACAGTATCTTGCAAAGTAGGTTTTGCTCCATTACCTACAGTAATTACCTCATATTGTAAACCACTACTTGTTGTAATTACTCCTTGTTTCTTTTTATTGGCTTCTAAAAATTTTTTTCCATTTTCTTTTTCTTTAGATGCTTTTTGTACGGATAATTCTTGCACTTTGGTATTGATAACTTGATTGATAGTATTTTCATCAAACTTTAAGTTTGATTTTTTAAATATATCTTTTAACCCTTCAATGAATGCATTATAGCTTAAGGTATCAATATGGTTTGCGTTTAAGTTCAAAGCTATTCTAGTGCCTAATGCATAACTTAAAGAATCTAATCCTGTTTTTAAAATAAATCCTTTTGTTGGCTTTGATGATGTTGTTTTTGTTTGTTGTACAACTTTCTTAGGTGTTGTTTTTGTTTGTTGTGCAATTGCTATAAGTGGACACATAGCAATTAAGATAATTACTCTCTTCATTTAATTTTGTTTTTTAAATTTATTTTAGATAACCAAGAATTTTAAGCATACTGGAGGCAGACTGTTCTTTTGCATAAACCCAATCTATTAAGTTACCATTTTTATCATGTTCAATTATTACATGTTTTGGAGAAGGAATTAAACAATGCTTTATACCACCATAACCGCTAATTTGGTCTTGATAGGCACCTGTATGAAAGAAACCTAAATAAAGAGGTTCTTTGTTGGCATCATCCTCTGGCTTATTGCTTTTTATTTTGGGTAAAAAAACTTCTTTTATATGTTCTTCACTATCGTAATAATCATGGCTATCACATGTAATACCACCTAAAACTACACGCTGGTATTCATTATCCCATTTATTAATAGGAAGCATCAAAAATTTTTCTCCTATACCCCAAGTATCTGGCAAAGTGGTAATAAAAGAAGAATCTATCATGTACCAGGTTTCTCTATCATTTTGTTGTTTTTCGCCTATTATGCTATAAATATGAGCCATACTTTCGCCAACTGTATAACTACCAAACTCTGTAAAAATATTAGGTACCGGTACTTTAGCTTTTTTGCAAGATTTTTTGATATTACTTACAATTTCATTAATCATAAATTGATAATCGTACTCAAAGCCTAAGGAATGTTTTATAGGGAAGCCACCACCTATATTTATTGAATCTAATTCGGGACAAATTTTCTTTAACTGGCAATAAAGGTTAATTACCTTATTTAATTCACTCCAATAATAAATATCATCTTTTATTCCTTTATTTAAAAACACATGTAGCATTTTTAAATAAAATTTTGATTCGTTGCCTTCTATTTCATCTACATAAAATTCTAAAATATCTTTTGCTCTTATTCCTAATCTAGATGTATAAAAAGGGAAATTGGGTTCTTCTTCTGCAGCCACTCTAATTCCAATACCAAAAGGTTGTTTAACAGTTTTTTTATATGCTTTTAACTCTTCTTTATTATCTAATATTGGTACTACATTTTTAAATCCAGAATTTATTAGTTTAGCTATTCTAGAAGTGTAGGCCTTTTGTTTAAAACCATTGCAAATAATAAATACATCTTTTGTAATTTTTCTTCTTTTATATAACTGATTTATTATTTCTATATCGTAGGCAAAAGATGTTTCAATGTTAATATTGTGCCTTAATGCTTCTTCCACCACAAAAGAAAAATGAGAGCTTTTGGTACAATAACAATAATTGTATTTTCCTTCGTATTTATGTTTTTTAAAAGCATTGGCAAACATTTGTTTTGCCTTATTTATTTGCATTCCTATTTTAGGTAAATAGGTTAGTTTTAATGGCGTTCCATACTTTTCTATTATTGGTTTAAGGTTAATACCATTAAACTCTAAAAAATCATTCTTATCACTAATGTTAAAGTCTTCCTGAGGAAAGTGAAATGTTTGATGCACCAGGGAGGTGTAGCTGTTTGTCATTCTTAATAACTTCTATTAAAACATTAAAATTAAAAAGTAAGTAACAAAAATACAATTTTGAAGTATGCAAAATTAAAAAGCCGAAGAAAATTTTCTTCGGCTAAAAATATAACTTTATTTAAAAAAATTATTTTACAGAAGCTACTAAAGCTTTAAAGCTTTCAGGATTATTCATAGCTAAATCTGCAAGTACTTTTCTGTTTAAGTCAATTCCTTTAACTGATAATTTATTGATAAATTGGCTATAAGTTAAACCTTCTTCTCTAACTGCTGCGTTAATACGAGCAATCCATAATTGACGATATTCTCTTTTCTTTAATTTACGACCTACATAACTGTAAGTCATCCCTTTTTCTACAATATTTTTGGCAACTGTATATACATTTTTACGTTTGCCATAAAAGCCTTTTGCTTGTTTTAATATTCTTTTTCTGCGAGCTCTAGAAGCTACTGCATTTACTGAACGTGGCATAATTGGTTTAATTTAATTTCGGTAAAATTTAATAATTAAAAACCGAAAAAGTGAAATGAATTTGGTTAATTACTTTTCTTGTGAAAGTGTTTATTTTAATCCTAATAATCTTTGAACAAAATCTTTATTAGCAGAACCTACAACACCTGCTTTTCGCATGTTGCGTTTGCGTTTTTTAGATTTTTTAGTTAAGATGTGGCGTTTAAACGCTTTTTGAAAAGTAATTTCGCCTGTGCCGGTTACTTTAAACCTTTTTTTTGCACTTGAGTTTGTTTTTACTTTAGGCATAAATAATCTGGTTAAGATTACACCCTGCTGGCGTTCTCGAACAGACGAGAAACTTGTTGAGCCTTGTGGGTAATATTTTTGGGATTGCAAAATTAGGAGTTTATACTAAAATAAACAACAAAAAAGTAAGAATATAGCAATTATATTAGAAGTATTAGAAATTTCTATGTTTTTTCACCCATTCATTAATGTATTTAACAATTTCACTTGTATTAGTACCTGGTGCAAAAAGTTTACCTACACCTAGTTCATTTAAATCATTCATATCATCTTCTGGAATTATACCTCCACCAGTTAGCAAAACATCATTCATGTTTTTTTCTTTCATTAAGTGCATTATTTTAGGAAACACTGTTTTATGAGCACCACTTAATATACTTACACCTATAGCATCCACATCTTCTTGCAAGGCAGCATTTACAACCATTTCAGGAGTTTGCCTTAAACCAGTATATATTACTTCCATACCAGCATCTCTTAAAGCAGTTGCAATAACTTTTGCTCCTCTATCATGTCCATCTAATCCAACCTTTGCTACTAAAACTCTTATTGGTCTATTCATAATTATTTAATATAATATAGTGTAAAAGTAATTATTTAAAATATTCATTTTGTTTTATGGCAATCTATTATAAAATACAAAGCCATTTTTTTGGTATAACATTTTTAGATTCTGTACCGTATCTAATATTTTTTTATTTTGAATTTTTGTAGATATGTAAACTGGTTTATCAATTTTTCCATACAACATCCACTGCATATTTTTTGTTGAATCAAAATTTGCTGGTTGCTTTTTTGAATAAAAGAAATGAGCATAACTTTTGTAACCCCAAGTATCTATATAACAATCCTCGTTTTGTTTGCTTTCAAAAAATTCAATATTTGCTCTTTGAGATATTGCCTCTACTTTAGGTGCAATTAATACAGCAGTAAAAAAACAACATACAGTTACACTAGCATACAATAACTGCGTTTTTAATTTTATTTTTTTACTACACAAAAAATATACAACAGAAAATAAAAGTAACAAACCTCCTACTCCATCTATCCAATACCATTGAACATTGGCTTGCAAATTCCCTTTTGCAAAATCATCTTTTATATAATGTACCCATTTATTTTTATATTGTAATACTATGGGTAAAACAGTAATTATTAAGCCTAATGTTACCCCTACTAAAGCAAATAATATTTTTAATAGAGTGTGTATTTTTTTTATTCTCCCCTCCCATAATTCATATATAAATAATGCAGCAATAAATGTTAATGGAAACCAACATAAGGAAGAGTAATGAATAATTTTTGTTTTAACAATTGAAAACAATAATAAGGTAACCCAAAATAAAATAACCATCCATAGTTTAAACTCTTTTTGTTCTTTGTTTCCATTTTGTATCATTTGCCCGCTTATAAAAAATATGGAAGCAGGAAAACAGCCTACTAATAAAACCCACCAATGATAAAAAAATGGTTGGCCATGTCCTGCATCGCTAGTACTAAAAATGGCAACCTGCCTTTGTGTAAATTCTATGATAAATGCTGGACCGTTTTTTAATAAATCTATTCCAAACCATGCAAAGCAAACGACTAAACAACTAAGTAAGATAAGAATAAAATTTTTAGTTGAAATATTAAATTTGCCTTTGTTTAATACTACATAGGTAAGCATACAAAGCATTGCAATTAAAATTGCCACAGGACCTTTAGTTAAAACTGCAAGCCCTAAAAAAAGCCCAACTAAAACAGCTTGTTTCCTTTTACTATTTTCATACGTTATTAAAAGATAATAATGGTAAATAGCTAAAAAAATAAATAGGTTAAACCAAGGATCTATAATACCACTTTTAAAATATAAAAAGGTTACTAAAGTGCCTAAATAAGTTAGCACCCAAATACGAGCTAGGTTTTCGTTATAAATTTTTTTACCAATTCTAAATAGTAATACTAAAGTTAAAATACCACAAACAGCATTTGGAAATCGAGCAGCAAACTCATTAATACCAAAGGCTTTCATACTTAATACTTGCATCCAAAAAAACAATGGAGGCTTTTCGGTAAACTTGGAATAATTAATTTGAACATCAAAGTAATTACCTGTTGCAATCATTTCTCTGGCACTTTCTGCAAAATTTATTTCGTCCCAATCAAATAAATGAACATGGCCTATAAAAGGAATAAAAAGTATTGCTGCAAAAATTGCAATGGTAAATTCATTTTTAAATACATACTTCATGTTAATGCAAAAGTAAGTAAGACAGCTTAGTTCCTTATTTTTGTTGAAAATAAAGTTTCATGCATTCGTTTAAAGAATTGGTAAATATTTTTGCAACTCATTTTAACCAAGCACATTTTCCAGACAATCCTAACAGCTTATATGAACCATGTAATTACTTTTTAACTTTAGGAGGTAAAAGAATAAGACCCATTATGTGTTTAATGGGTAATGAATTATTTGATGAAATTAAACCAGATGCATTTTATGCAGCCACTGCAATAGAACTGTTTCATAATTTTTCTTTAATACATGATGATATTATGGATGCTGCCTCTTTAAGAAGAGGAATGCAAACAATTCACACAAAATACAATCCTAATACTGCTATTTTAAGTGGAGATGTAATGCTAATAAGATGTTATGATTATATCAACAAAATACAGCCAATTTATTTGCCTAAAGTGCTTCATTTATTTAATAAAACAGCTAGAGAAGTTTGCGAAGGCCAACAATTAGATATGGATTTTGAGAAATTATCTGCCATAAGTTTAGAAGATTATATAAAAATGATTTCTTTAAAAACATCGGTATTAATAGCCTCTAGTTTAGAAATTGGTGCTGTTTTAGGTGGTGCAGGAGAAGGTAATTGCAAAAAGATTTATGATTTTGGAATTAATTTAGGTATAGCCTTTCAAATACAAGACGATTATTTAGATGCATTTGGAGACCAAGAAAAATTTGGTAAGCAAGTTGGTGGCGATATTATACAAAATAAGAAAACATTTTTGCTGCTGCATGCTCTTGAAGTTGCCCATCAAAATCAAAGAGAAGAATTAATTAATTTATTACAAACAGATTCTGCAGATAAAGTAGAAAGAGTTACTACTATTTTTAAAGCATGTAATGTAGATGCCTGGGCAAATGAATTAAAAGAAAAATATGTACAAACTGCATTTAAAAATTTAGAAGAAATAGCAGTAACTTCTGTAAGAAAAAAATATTTGCAAGAGCTTGCATCATTTTTAATTAAACGAGATATTTAATAACAGCCATTTTGGTTTAATAAGAATTGTGTTGTAAAAATTAAACTCCTGTCATTTAATTATAGCTTAATAACATTATTCTAAAATTTATATTTTATTGGAATACTACTTATATTAGCAATGTATTAAAACCAACTAAAACTAAAGCTATATGTCTTTATTCCGTAAAAAATCTTTAGATAAAATTAATATTGAATTTACTGAATCGCACCATCAACAAGGTTTAAAAAGGGTTTTAAACGTTAAAGATTTAACCTTTATGGGTATTGCAGCAGTTGTAGGTGCTGGTATTTTTTCTACAATTGGCAAAGCATCTTTTGATGGAGGACCTGGTGTTGTATTTTTATTTTTAATAACTGCTGTAACCTGTGGTTTTAGTGCTTTGTGTTATGCAGAGTTCGCTGGCAGAGTTTCAATTTCTGGCAGTGCTTACACTTATGCTTATGTAAGCTTTGGAGAAATAATTGCATGGATAATTGGTTGGGCTTTAATTTTAGAATATGCTATTGGTAATATAGTTGTTGCAATAAGTTGGAGTGGATATTTTGATAATTTATTGCAAGGGTTAGGAGTTCATTTACCCAAATGGTTATTAGCCGATCCTTTTACTGCATCTGAAACTTTTAAGGCTGCCATTGCAGAACAAGCTAGTGGAAAACCATTATCTGCAGCTATGCAAGAAGCTATTAATATTTACAATAGTGCTCCAATAATTGCAGGTAAACATATTTTCTTTAATCTGCCTGCATTTATTATTGTTGTACTGATAACCTTACTTGCTTATGTAGGTATTAAAGAAAGTAAAAAGAGTGCTAACTATATGGTAATTTTTAAAATTGCAGTTATCATTTTTATTATAGTAATGGGATTTTTTTATGTGGATACAAAAAACTGGAGCCCATTTTTACCTAATGGCTTTGGTGGTGTTTTAGCTGGCGTATCTGCTGTGTTTTATGCCTACATTGGCTTTGATGCAATAAGTACTACTGCAGAAGAATGTAAAAATCCACAAAGAGATTTACCAAAAGGTATGATATACTCTTTACTAATTTGTACTGTTTTATACATATTAATTGCATTGGTTTTAACCGGCATGGTTAATTATACTGAATTAAATGTAACCGACCCATTGGCTTTTGTTTTTGAAAAATTAGGCTTACATAAAATAGGTTATATAATTTCCATAAGTGCAGTAGTTGCAACTACCAGTGTGTTATTAGTTTTTCAATTAGGTCAACCTAGAATTTGGATGAGCATGAGCAGAGATGGATTATTACCTAAAAAATTTGCTAAAGTACATCCTAAATTTGGCACCCCTTCGTTTGCAACTATTGTTACTGGTTTATTAGTTGGAATACCAACTTTAATAATGCCAGCCGACCTTGTAACTGACCTTACAAGCATTGGTACTCTGTTTGCATTTGTATTAGTTTGTTTAGGCGTTTTAGTTTTACCTAAACTAAGTAAAGAGCAAACAAAAGGAAGGTTTAGATTACCTTATATTAATGGTAAATTTATTATTCCAGCTTTAGTAATATTGTTTATTTGGTTTACTAAAGAAAGAATAGAAAATTCTTTTTTGCAAATAGGAAGTGAATCTTACCACGAAATTTTATTTTTAATTTTTATCCTTATCTCTGTTGTTATTGCAGTTTTTAGTTTTATAAAAAATTATTCTCTTATACCAATTATTGGTGCTTTATGTTGTATGTATTTAATGATAGAAATTCCTGCAGAAAGTTGGATTTGGTTTTTTGTTTGGATGGCAATTGGTTTAAGTATTTATTTTATGTATGGTAGAAAAAGAAGCAGGTTAAATAATGCGTAAAAGTGAATGCTTATATTTTATTTAGGTATTTTATGTAAATAATTTTTTGTACATATCTCTTCTTTTGTTCAAGCATTAGTAAAGTGCAAAAGCATGAAAGGATTATTAACTTTGTACTTTTACAATTTACTTCAAACAGCTTTAATAGTACATTATTATAAATAAAAAGCACCGTTACTAATTATAATAACGATGCTTAATCTATTGGTTAAAGTAACTGTTTACTTCACAAATAACAATTCTCTATATTTAGGTAAAGTCCATTCATTATTGCAAACTAAATGTTCTAATTTATCTACATGATAACGTAGTATTTCAAAGTATTTAGCCTTCACATCTGTATCATAAGCAATTGCTTTTGTTCTAGTATCTTCAATTTTATTTGCTACTTTTCTAGCTTCAACCAAAGCATCTGCATTATTGTAAACTTGTTGTAAGTGGTTGCTAATTTCTTCTACAATTTTAAGCTGTACAGCATAGTTTTTTGCTGGTAATCCAATTTGCTTTAAGCCATTGATATTATTCAGTAATTCATTTTGATATTTTACTGCAACGGGTATAATATGGTTCAATGCTAAATCTCCCATTACCCTTGCTTCAATTTGTACTTTTTTAATAAATTTTTCAAGCTCAATATCATGCCTAGCTTCTAATTCAGCTAAAGTAAATACTCCATTATTTTCAAATATTTTTTTAGCTTTATCTGTAACCATTGCATCTAATGCTTTTGGTGTGGTTGGAACATTTGGCAAGCCTCTCTTTTTAGCTTCTTTGTGCCAAGCTTCGCTATACCCATCTCCTTCAAATAATACTTTTTTACTGTGCGTAATATATTTTTGCAATGTTTGTAAAATTGCAATTTCTTTCTTTTCCCCTTTCTCTATTAAGCTATCCACTTCGTGTTTAAAATTCTTTAAAGTTTCTGCCATTATAGTGTTTAAAGTGGTCATTGCATTAGCACAATTTGCACTAGAGCCAACTGCTCGAAACTCAAATTTATTTCCTGTAAAAGCAAACGGAGATGTCCTATTTCTATCGGTATTATCTAATAATAATTCAGGAATACTTTTATGTATATCTAATTTCAAAATAGCTTCATCTTGTTCATCAAACTTATCTCCTACCCTTGTTTCTACTTCTTCTAAAACTTTTGCTAAATATTGCCCCACAAATACCGAAATAATTGCTGGTGGTGCTTCATTAGCACCCAACCTATGGTCGTTACCTGCACTTGCAATGGCAGCTCTTAATAAATCGGCATAATCATGCACTGCTTTAATGCTATTTACAAAAAATGTAAGAAACATTAAATTTGTTTTAGGAGTTTTGCCAGGTGCTAATAAGTTTACACCTGTATCTGTACTCATACTCCAGTTATTATGTTTTCCACTACCATTAATACCATCAAATGGTTTTTCATGAAAAAGAACTTTTAATTGGTGCCTGCTAGCAACACGTTCCATTAAATCCATAAGCAGTGTATTGTGATCTACAGCAACACTCACTTCTTCAAATATAGGAGCACACTCAAACTGGCCTGGAGCCACTTCATTATGCCTTGTTCTTAATGGAATACCTAATTTATAAGCTTCAGCCTCAAAGTCTCTCATATAGGTATAAATTCTATCGGGAATAGAGCCAAAATAATGATCTTCTAATTGTTGTCCTTTTGCAGGTGATGCACCAAAAACTGTTCTTCCGCATTGCATAATGTCTGGTCTGGCATTTGCCAATCCTTCATCTATTACAAAATATTCTTGCTCCCAGCCAAGTGTAGCAGAAACCTTCGTAATATTTTTATCAAAATAATTACAAACATCTACTGCACTTTTATTAAGTGCTTCTAATGCTTTTAATAAAGGTGCTTTATAATCCAAAGATTCGCCTGTATAGGAAATAAAAATTGTAGGAATACACAAGGTTTTACCATTACACATTTCCATAATAAATGCAGGAGAAGAAGGATCCCATGCAGTATAACCTCTTGCCTCAAAAGTGGCTCTTAATCCACCATTTGGAAAGGAGGAAGCATCTGGCTCTTGTTGCACCAATGCAGCACCATCAAATTCTTCAATAGCTGTACCATCGCTTTTTAAGGTAAAAAATGAATCATGTTTTTCTGCAGTTGTACCTGTTAATGGTTGAAACCAATGCGTAAAATGGGTTACTCCTTTATTTTCAGACCATGCTCTTAAGCCAATTGCAATTTGATTAGCTACAGAACGATCCAGTTTTTTACCAGTATTTATACTTGTACTTAAGCTTTTATAAGCTTCATCACTCAAATATTCTCTGGCTACTTTTAGTGTAAATACATTTTCTCCGAACAAAGGAGTAATTTTTGTTGGGCCAATATAATTTATATCTGATTTTGAAAGATTGGCATTAATTGCCGAAAACCGTAATGACATATATTTTTTATTTATTCATGCAAATATGAGGTCATTATTTCAAAAAACAGAAATTTTTTGAATATTTTTTAAAAAATAATACATTATCCTTAAAATAGTTTACATATTTATTTTTTTAATTTAAATAAATTCTTATTCTTAAAAATACTTTCAAAATTAATATTGGCAAAAACTAATGTAACTAAAATTGGTAAAACCAAGCTTCTGTAACGTACTATTGCTCCAGAAAATGTAACTGTATATCCTGCAATTAATAACATAGTAATACCAAAAAATAAACAAGCATAAACAACAGGTGGCATAACAATTTTTTTCTTTCTTTTAACCAGCAGGATAATTAATATTATTATCATTCCTAGGTTTTCAATTATAGCAGGTATATAACTTAAATTTTTAAAATTAAAAATATGAGGTTGCATAAAAGCCATATCTAAAGCATTAGGCAAATAATGTAAAAAACCTGCAAAACTAGGATCAATGCTTTTTGCAATAATGGAACTACCTCCATCTAAGATTGAAAATTCATGTTGTTTTACAGAAATATAATTAGGAAAATTTAGTTTTGAATGTATGAATGGTGATATAAAGAAAAGAATGATTGCAACAACATAAACCAAGATAAAGCTTAATAAATGTTTTTTAGATTGTTGGGCTACCCACCATGCAAACATTGCCAACAACAACAGCAAAGCAACATAACTTCTTAATAAGAAAATAATAAAAAGTAAAGACAATACAAGTGCTACTTTTTTAAAACTATATCCTTTTAATAAACATACATTAAAATAAAAAAATACCATACCAATTGCAGAAAACAATAATCCATCTTTATGAATACCACTGCACCAAAACAAAAAGGATGGTATAAAAAAAATTGGAAGAATGAGTATTACTTTATTAACGTTAAAAACATTTTGCATTAACCTATAAAAAGCAATCAATCCAAAAAAGAAAAGGAAATTAAAAAATATAATATTGATATAATAATTCTTAAAACTAAAAACATTGCATACTGCTAATAATTTAATAATAATATTACTCTTTAAATCATTCCAATAAGAATTATCGCCTACAAAAACATTACCAGTTGTTTGGTAACCATAAGTAAAAATATCTTTAAAAAAATGTAATGGTTGGGTAAGTAAAATATTTGTTTCTTCTAAACTGTAAGCATAAAAACGAAAACTATCGCTATTGATGTGGTATGCAGGAAGTGTGTAAAACCAAGCATAAGCAAGCCCAGCAAGAACTTTAATTAAGAATAAACTAATTAATATGGGTTTCTCTAAATTAGAATTAGTGAAAAACTTTATTCTGGTTAGTGCAAAACAGAACAATATTAGATACAATAAAAAAAGTATAATTTGCAAGTATAAAATTTGGAGCAATTTAAGAAAAACTGCATTATAAATTTTTTATACTATTATTTAAGTTTACACTTTTTTTGTAATGTTTAGATACTTTTCTTCAAAACTTGGGAATAAAGCTTGGTGATTAATTATGTTTAAATGTTTAGTTGCAACCTCGCTAAAAACATTTCTAAAATCTGTTGTTACTGCAAGATCTCTTCCATCTTCTAAATTCTCTACTGCTAAAGGCTGTATATTACCAAATACTCTTCCTCCAGATATTTTATTGCCAATAATAAAATTACAACTAGCTCTTCCATGATCTGTACCTCCTGTACCATTTTGCTTTACTGTTCTTCCAAATTCAGTCATAGTCATAATAACTACATCATCTTGAAATTTTTCCAAATCAGTCCATAATGCAAATATGCTATTGCTAAGGTCTTCTGCGTTTCTAGCAAAAATGCCCGTTTCTTTTCCTTGGTTAAAATGTGTATCCCAACCACCATGTTCAGCAAATGCAACTTCTAATCCAACATTCATTTTAATTAACTGAGCAATTTGGTTTAAGCTTTTACCTAAATCAGAATTTGGATATACAGCCCCATTTTCTGGTTGATAATTTTCTATTTTAGCATTTTTTAAAATTTTAATTGCTTCAAAACTTTCTTTTGCGGTTGCATTGATAATATTTGTAGATGTTTCATAGTACATTTCTTCTAAGCTTTTACCTACATTGATAGAGGTAGATGACACATTGTTGGATTGTAACGCAAAACTTTTAATGCTACTCATTGCAATGGCTTCATTATTTCCATAAAAACTTCTGGGTAAAGTTGCTGTAAGGCTTACTGCTCTAAAAGGTGTTGCATCATGCCCCATCAAACCAACTGCTCTGTTTAACCAGCCAGAAGAAGTTGACTTAGAAAATGGCGTTCCGCTTTCCATATAATCTTGTGCATCAAAATGACTTCTTGTATTATTTGGGCTGCCAATGCCATGTACAATAGCTAATCTTTTTTCATCAAATAATTTCTTAAATGCATTTAATGATGGGTGTAAACCAAACCTTCCATCTAAATCAATTAGTGAATTGTTATTTCCTGCTTCTATAAATAAATTAGGCCGTGCAGCTTTTAAAAACTGATCTGTAAAAGGTGTAACAGCCATTAAACCATCCATTGCACCACGTTGAAAAATGCAAATTAAAATTTTATTTTTTTTGTACAAATTTTGTTGCTTAAAACTTTCTGCTGCTTTTACAACAAAACCAGGTACACCGCCAAGCCCAATTCCAAACATGGCTAACCCAGTATTTTTTAAAAATGCTCTTCTCGTTTTCATAACTATATCTTTTATCTTCTCTGAAATTCAGGAGAACCTAAAATAATTCCAATAATTTGCATTAAGGTTTTGTTATGACCCTCCTCTTTGCGATTTTCTTTTTCGTAAGTACTAAGAATATCATTTTGAAAAATATCTTCTTCATCATCCATTGTACTCTGGTTGCTGGTGTTTGCAACATTTTGCACTTTTGATTTGTTTAACTTGCTCTCTAAATTTTGCTCATTTAATAAGGGTTTTAGCCTTTTTATAGTGGCATCAATATTTCTTTGAGGTAACAAAATTTTTGCATAAACTGCTAATGCATTTTCTGCACTTTCAGGTTCTTGGTCATTATTTAAAGCACTAACATTATATTTAATGCCTGGCAATTTATTGGTAGCAATTAATAACCCAAAGTTCATTCTATTAATTAAAGTTCCTGTATTAATCCAGTAATTTGAATTATCAGGAAACCCAGTTGGAGCCTGATAAGCATATAGTTTTTGCCCCATATTACTCACCCAATTATACACTGTAAACGGCCTTTTAACTTCTGCATGTAAAACTCTAATACTACTTATTGCTAACTCAAAAGGAGATTTTACTTTTTCTCTTAAAGCATCCTTATTCCAAAATTCAGGAGATGAAACCATGGTCAGTATTACTTGTTTAATATTACCATTGGTTAATAAAAATGTTTTAGCCATTTTATCAATAAGGGCTGAGGAAGGATTATCGCATACAAACCTAACAGCTAATTTTTTACTGATAAATTTGGCTGTGGATTGATGATTAGCCAACATTTTTAGAAGCATAATTCCTTCTTGATAACCACCGTCTGAATTAAATTTTTTTCCTAAAATAATTTTTTCACCATCATCATGTCTATTTGCAGCAAACAAGAAATCTCCATCTCTTACAAAACCATTTTCAGTAAATTTGTCTTTATTTTTTTCAATCATTTTTTTCAAATTGCTTAAAGGCCCATTATCAGAAATGGGGTAAATTGTCCAGCCTGTTAAAACCCTTGCCACTTCTGTTACATCATTTTGTGTATAACCACCATCTACTCCTAAAGTGTGCAATTCCATAACTTCTCTTGCATAATTCTCGTTTAATCCACTACTTCTCTTCTTGTTAAGTTTCTTATTTTCTTTGTTGGAAAAATTATTTCTTCTGTTCTCTAATTTTGTTGCTAATTCATTGTTATTGGAGGAACTCATTGCATTATCTAAATACAAAAGCATAGCAGGCGATTTTGCTGTTGCAATTAATAAATTTTCAAAATTACCTAACGCATTTCTTTTAATTGCATCTCTTTCGTACACAGGAATAAATTGTACACATTGGTTTTTGGTAGCTGCTATATTAAAATGGTTATACCAAAAATCAGTCATAACCTCTACAAGTTGGTTATTAGTATAAGCGGCTCTTAAAACTTTATTATTTATTTGTAGCCTCATTAATTCTCTTACAGGCAACCAACCTTTTTGCTTCATATAAGCTGCAAGTTTTTGTTTTATATCTGCTTCCTTTTTATTTGTTGCTTCTTCTTTTGTAATTACACCCTCCTTTAAAGCAGCCCTTAATATTTGGTTATTTTTAAAATATTTTTTTAAAATATCTTCGTTACTAAAGGTTAATAAATCGTTACCCTGTAATTTCTCTTCTAAAACATCATCGGGCAAATTGCCATCTAATTGATGTAAAAACCAATTTTCCAAGCCTTCATTTACAACTTGATTAATGTCATTTTGAGAAACTCCAAAAGTAAATCTGCTTAATAAATGTGCTGCTGCTTGCTCTTTTGTTAAACCTTGTTTTTTATAAGGAAATTGAATGGAAGGAGAAGTTCTATTTTCTTTAAATGAAAAAGAGGATATAATTATTACAGTAACAATTAAAGCAATTTGATAGAATTTATTTTTCATGTTCTGTACTTTATTAGTTGCGTATCTAATTTAACACATAACAATAGACTTATTTGGGATACCAAGGTTTAAAGAAGAAAATCAGAAATATTTACACAGGATCCACATCTGGAATAATAATAACACCACTTAAGTTTTTAGTATTATGAATAATAGCTGCTTGTTGTTTAATAATAGTTTTACATTGATGCATTAAATCGGCATTTTTGGGAAGTTTAATTAGAATTTCCCATAGGTATAAATTTCTAATTCTATTTACAACTGGTTGTGCAGGCCCACTAATATAATCATTAAATAAATGTTGTAAACAATGCATCATTATTTGTGCTGCATGCTCGGCGTAACTACTTTCTTTGTGTTTAAAGGTAATTACAATTATTCTGCTATATGGTGGGTAATGGTATAATTTTCTTCCTTCTAATTCAAATTTATATAATCTATCGTAATTATGTTGTTGAACAAATTCAATTACAGGATGATGAATATTATTTGCTTGAATATAAACAGTTCCAACTCCATCTTTTCTACCTGCACGGCCACTAACTTGCTCCATTAATTGAAAGGCTCTTTCGTTTACTCTAAAATCTGCAAAGCTTAACAATCCATCAGCATCCATAATTCCAATTAAATTAACATGTTCAAAATCCAACCCTTTTACCACCATTTGTGTTCCTACTAAAATATCTATTCGCTGTTGTTCAAAAAGTTTAATTAAGTTATCATGAGCATTTTTGCCTTTAATGCTGTCTATATCCATTCTGGCAATTTTTGCATCGGTAAAATGTTCTGCTAAAATTTCTTCAATTTTTTCGGTACCAAAATTTTTATTGGTAAAATGATGACTACCACACACCACACAGGAGTTTAATACAGGGTAAGAAGTACCACAATAATGGCAACTTAATTTGTTTTTAGCTTTATGAAAAGTTAATGTAACATCGCAATGCTTGCATTGAGGAATCCAACCACAAGCATTGCAAATCATATACGGGCTGTAGCCTCTTCTATTTTGAAAAAGAATTATCTGCTTTTTATTTTTTAATGAAATAGCCATTGCATTTAATAACTCTGGCGATAAAGCAATTTTCAGTTGTTCATTTTTAGAGTTTTGATTGATTTGTTCGTTGGCAATTACCTTTTTTAAGTCAATTAATTGAATGGTTGGCATATCTACATTTGCAAATCGTTCATTTAATTGTACCAAACCATATTTTCCATTTTGTGCATTAAAATAAGTTTCTATGGATGGTGTTGCACTACCTAATACAACTTTAGCTGTATTATTTTCTGTTTCGTTTTTAAATAAAGAAGCATAATATATTGCAGCATCTCTTGCATGATAACGAGGTGCTGGGTCTTGTTGTTTATAGCTAGAATCATGTTCTTCATCAACAATTATTAATCCTAAATTATTAAATGGTAAAAACAGAGCACTTCTTGCTCCAAGTACAATTCTAATATCGTTTGTTTTTACTCTATTCCAAAGTTCAACCCTTTCATTAGAGTTAAACTTAGAATGATAAATTGCAATGTAACCACCAAAGTGTTTTTGAATTCTTCTAATAATTTGGGTGGTCAAAGCAATTTCTGGCAGCATAAACAAAACCTGTTTATCTTGTTGTAAATATTGCTCAATTAGTTTTATATAAATTTGTGTTTTACCACTTGCAGTAACACCATGTAATAAGCAAACATTATGATGTTGTAGTTGTTGCTGAATATTGGAAAATGCTTTTTGCTGAGCATCAGATAAAGTAAAATCAATAACCACTTGCTTCGGTAAAGTATTTATTCTATTAACATTTCTCTTTTCTGTTATTAAAATTTTTTTATCTACTAATGCTTTTAATTGAGCAGCAGATGCATTTGTTTTTTGTAAGAGTTTAGATTGTGTAACTTCTCCTTCTGTTTTTATAAAATGCAAATAGCCTAATAAAAGTTCTAATTGTTTGGGTGCTTTACTCCATTCATTCAATAATTTTTCTAATGCACTCTCTTGTTGAAAAACAGGGTGTAACAAAATAAATGTATCTGTTTTAGGCTTATATTTTTCTTTCAACTCTTCCCAAATAAAACATACTTTTTTATCTATCAAGTTTCTGATAATTGGATAAACATGACTTGCTTCAATAATTTTTTGTACTTCACTTATTTTAAGTTCTTTTTTTAGCTCTAAGGCTTCTGTTATCAAATATTCTTCATCACTTAAAAAGGTGTAGTTATTTAAATCAATACCATTCTCCTCATTCCAAACTAAAACACTTTCTCCTGTTAACTTTAAATTAGCAGGTAATGCAGCTTGCATAACGTCTCCTTCTGTACACATATAATAATTGGCAATCCAACGCCAAAGCAATAATTGCTTTTCGTACAACAATGGCTCTTCGTCTAATATATTTAAAATATGCTTTGGTTTAAAACTTGTAGGAACAATGTTGGTAATAGATTTTATTATGCCAGCATATTTTTTATTTCTTAATTGTACCTCTACCCTAACTCCTACTTTTACAGAATTAAAAAATTGAACAGGAATTTCCCAGGTATATGTTTCTGGTAAGGATAAAGGAATAATAACAGAAGCAAATAGTTTTTTTGTTTCCGAATTGTCATTATTAATATTTTGAAAATCGTTGTTCAAATTTTTTAGACTTTAATATTGTTATATCTCTTTAATCCTTCTTCCATTTTTTTATACACTACATCTTTTAGCTCATGCAAATTTTTCATTGTTAACCCATCTACTGAAACTTCTTCTAAATAAATTGTTCTGTTAATACCAGGTGTTAATTCAAATAAGCTTTTATAATGTAATCTTTTTAGCGAATCTACAAATAACATAGGCTTTATGGGGGTTTGGGTTTCAATTGCAATTCTAAAAGCACCATCATAAAAATTTTTTAGAGGATGCTCTGTCGTATTAAAAGTTCCTTCAGGAAAAATAAAAACTGAAATACCATGTTGAATAGCTGCCTTTAATGCTCTTACACTTTTAGATCTTTTCTCTGCACTACTTCTATCCACCAAAATAACAGCAGATCTGTAAATCCAACCAAATATGGGTACTTTAACCATTTCATATTTCCCTAAAGCCCTAAATGGCTGATGAATAGAAGTTACAATTGGCGGTATATCCATATAAGAAATATGGTTAGCAACAAAAATATATTGCTTATTTACTTCATGCTCCGTTTCATAAATCTCTTGATGCTTTACACCTACAAAAAAATACCATACCCTTGCCCATACATTACAAATTTTATAAATTACATTACCCCCTTTAATTCCAAATGCAGAGGAAATAAGAATAAATGGAAATGCAATAAACATAATTGCAATAAACATTAGCAAAGCATATACACAATATATAAATTGAATTAGTTTTATTAACCCTTTCATATTAGCAAATAAAGATAATAGAAAGTAATAAAGAATAATTTATTCAAATTTTCATCTTTCAAAAACGCATTGTTTATACTGTAAATGCCAATAGACTTATATTTGTTATACAAATGAATTTAGTATGAATAAAGTAGTAGCAAATGCACAAGCTGCCATTGCAGATATACCAAGTGGCAGTACAATAATGTTAGGAGGATTTGGCTTAAACGGCATTCCAGAAAATTGCATAGCAGCATTAGTTGAAAAAGGAATAAATAATTTAACTTGTATTTCTAATAATGCCGGTGTTGATGATTTTGGTTTAGGATTATTACTAAAAACCAAACAAATTAAAAAAATGATTAGTAGCTATGTTGGAGAAAATGCAGAATTTGAAAGACAGCTATTACAAGGAGAGTTAGAAGTGGATTTAACACCACAAGGAACTTTAGCTACTAAAATTCAAATGGCTGGTATGGGTATTCCTGCATTTTACACTCCTGCAGGCTATGGTACTGAAATAGCACAAGGAAAAGAAGCAAGAGAATTTAATGGCAAAATGTATTTAATGGAACATGCACTTTATGCCGATTTTGCAATAGTTAAAGCATGGAAAGGTGATAAATTAGGTAATTTAGTTTTTAGAAAAACAACAAGAAATTTTTCAACCTCTATGGCTAAAGCAGGTAAAATTACCATTGCCGAAGTAGAAGAATTGGTAGAGCCAGGAATGTTAGATCCAGACTCAATTCATGTTGCTGGCGTATATGTACACAGAATTTTTGAAGGCAGTAATTACGAAAAAAGAATTGAAAGAAAAACTGTTCGTTTAAAATAAGATATGTTTGTAAGTGCAGATTTTTTGGCAATAAATTATGGTGTTCATGATGAAATTGCTCATTTTTTTACAGAACGTGACCCCCCCCCAATAATCTTTATTGGAAGGATAAATTAATGTATTTACGTCATGAGCCAGGCTATTTATTTATTCCAATTATGGTAGATACTTTAAATAGACTTGGTATAGAAAAACAAATTTTATTAGGCAATAAATATATTCATTTATTAGAAGAAGTTGGGCATATTGCAGCATTAGAAGAAACCAATTCTATTACCAAACAAAAAGCAATAGAGTTATGTATTAATCTAACGCAAGCAAAAGCAAAAAATAAATATTTTTATGATGCTTTAGTAAAGTATATGACTGGAGATAGTAACAGTTTTATATATGAATTATTATTACCGTACAAAGCGTTGCACCGTGGAGATATTTTTCTTTTTTCGATTGCTATTTTAGATTTTGACAATGAGGTTGCACATAAAATTATTCAGTATTGGTTTGTTATAATAGGCTCTTTTTTATTACTTGATGATGCTAGTGATATTGAAGCAGACAAACAAAACAATCATGAAAATGCTTTTTTAGAATGTGGCTTAGACGCCAAAGGCATTACAGAAATAAAATTATTTTTAGGCAGCTTACTAACAACCATTAAAACTTTTAATAAACCTTTAGCTAGAGCAATAGATAATCAATTTGTAAAAATGGCCGAACTACCACATATAAAACAATATTTAAACAATTAAATTATGGCATTAGATAAATTTGGAATTGCAAAAAGAATTGCACAAGAATTAAAAGATGGTATGTATGTTAATCTTGGAATTGGTATTCCAACTTTAGTTGCAAATTATATACCCGATGATATTACAGTTATTCTACAAAGCGAAAATGGTATTTTAGGCATGGGGCCTTACCCAACAGAAGATGATTTAGATGCAGATCTTATAAATGCAGGAAAAGAAACAGTTACTTTAATTAAAGGTGCTGCTTTATTTGATAGTGCAGAAAGTTTTGGTATGATACGAGCCGGGAAAATAGACCTTACCGTTTTAGGAGCAATGGAAGTAAGCGAAAAAGGAGACATTGCTAACTGGAAAATACCAGGCAAAATGGTTAAAGGCATGGGTGGTGCAATGGATTTAGTTGCTAGTGCCCAAAATATTATTGTTGCAATGATGCACACCAACCCTAAAGGAGAAAGTAAATTATTGCCATCATGCACATTACCCTTAACTGGTTTAGGTTGTGTTAAAAAAGTTGTTACAGATTTAGCTGTTTTAAATATTACACAAGATGGTTTTGAATTAATAGAAACTGCACCAGGAGTAACTATTGATGAGGTTAAAGCTAAAACTGCAGGTAAACTTATTGTAAAAATGTAGATTAAACAATTTTATGCTTTCTAAAATAAATCCAACTACTACACAAGCCTGGTTATTGCTTACAAAACATTTTGAAGCAGAAATGAACCATGCAAGCATGAGGAAACTTTTTGCAGAAAATGAAAATAGATTTCAGGAATTTTCAATTATTGATGGGGATATTTTATTTGATTATTCTAAGAATATAATTAATAACAAAACCATTCAGCTTTTATTACAATTAGCCAATGAATGTAAACTGCAAGAAGCTATTAACGAAATGTTTTCAGGTGCTAAAATTAACGAAACCGAAAACCGTGCAGTTTTACATACTGCATTAAGAAATTTTTCTGATACGCCAATTTACAATGATGGTGAAGATGTTATGCCATCCATCAGAAAGGTTTTAAAGCAAATGGAAACTTTTTGTAACAAAGTGCATAAAAAGGAATGGTTGGGTTATACAGGAAAACCTATTAAATATATTGTAAACATTGGAATTGGTGGCAGCGATTTAGGCCCTGTTATGGTAACTGAAGCTTTAAAACCATACTGGATTAATTCTATTGAAACTTATTTTGTAAGCAATGTTGATGGTACACATATTGCAGAAACTTTAAGAAAAATTAATGCAGAAGAAACTCTATTTTTAATTGCATCAAAAACATTTACTACTCAGGAAACCATGACTAATGCTCATACTGCTCGTTCATGGTTTATTGAATTTGCAAAAAACGAAAAGTATGTTGCAAAACATTTTATTGCACTTAGTACTAATGAACAAGAGGTGAAAAAATTTGGTATTGATACTGCCAATATGTTTGAATTTTGGGATTGGGTTGGAGGAAGATATAGCCTTTGGAGTGCAATAGGTTTATCCATTGCATTAACCATTGGTTACAAAAATTTTGAACAGCTTTTACAAGGTGCATTTGATATTGATAACCATTTTAAAACCGAAAATCATTCAAAAAATATTCCAGTAATAATGGCATTAATTGGTATATGGTACACTAATTTTTTTAACGCTAAAAGCGAAGCCATTTTACCTTACGACCAATATATGCACAGGTTTGCTGCCTATTTTCAGCAAGGAAATATGGAGAGTAATGGAAAAAGTTCAGATAGAAATGGGAATGAAATTAACTATGCAACAGGCCCAGTAATTTGGGGCGAACCTGGCACCAATGGCCAACATGCATTTTACCAATTAATTCATCAGGGTACACAAATGATACCTTGCGATTTTATTGCACCTGTTAAGAGCCATAACCCTTTAAGCGATCATCATGCTAAGCTGTTAAGTAATTTTTTTGCACAAACAGAAGCTTTAATGAATGGTAAAACTCTAAATGAAGCAAAAGAAGAACTAATAAAAGCAGGAAAAAAAGAAGAGGAAATAAAAAAATTACTTGCTTTTAAAGTTTTTAATGGGAATAAGCCAACTAATTCTTTCTTAGTTAATAAAATTACTCCATTTACTTTAGGTCAGCTCATTGCTTTATATGAACATAAAATTTTTGTACAAGGAGTTATTTGGAACATATTTAGTTTTGACCAATGGGGTGTAGAATTAGGCAAGCAATTAGCCAATAAAATTTTACCAGAATTAAATAATAAAGAAATAGTTACATGCCATGATAGTAGCACCAATGGTTTAATAAATTGGTACAAAAATAATTGTAGTTAATACTCTATTAGTGTAAGGCTTTTATGGCTAATTCATTTTTCAAATTCAAGCAGTTTACCATTAATCAAGATGCTTGTGCTATGAAGGTAACAACAGATGCTTGTTTATTTGGAGCATGGTGTGCAAATTTATTAAACTCAGTAAAGCCAAATAATATTTTAGATATTGGTTCAGGCACAGGGTTATTAAGCTTAATGCTGGCTCAGAAATCTGCTGCTGCAATAGATTCAGTTGAAATAAATATTAACGCTTATAATCAAGCTAAACAAAATATTGAATCTTCTAGTTTTAAAAGTAAAATTAGTGTACATCATTCTTCCATTCAACAATACAGCACTACAAAAAAATATGATTTTATAATCTGCAACCCTCCTTTTTTTGAGCAAGATTTATTAAGTAATAATATAGCTAAAAATATGGCAATGCACCATACAACATTACAGCTTACCACTTTAGTGCAATGTATTAATAAATTAATTACAGAAAATGGATTTTTTGCTGTGTTATTGCCTTTTCATAGAACAAATTATTTTGAAGAATTAACCCCAAATTTTAAATTATTAAATAAAACAATTGTACAACATTCAGCCAAACATCCACCATTTAGAACTATGTTCCTTTTTTCTAAAGCACAAGCAAACAATTTGTACGAAGAATGTATTTGTATTAAAGAAATTAGTTTAACACAATACACTCCTGCTTTTATTACCTTACTTAAACCTTATTATTTATATTTATAATTCACAAAAAAAATATATTTGCGACCTATTTATTTTTAATTATGAAATATTCTCAATTAATTGGCATATTGGCAGCTATAGCAATAATTGGTGTTTGTTATATGCCTTGGGTATATGTTCCTAGTATTAATGTAACTTTATCTGGAATAAATGGTAAGGTGAATGAGCAGTTAACTTTTGGCCGCCAAGTAATTCCTCATACAGCATTAAGTTTATTGTTAATTTTATTCTTTTTAATTCCAAAAATTTGGGCTAAAAGAACCAATTTATTTATAGGTTTTATAAGTTTAAGTTGGGCAATAAAAAATTATATCATTTTTTCGATGTGTAGGCAAACAATATGCCCTGATAAAAAAGCTGGTTTATACCTATTAATAATTTTAGCTTTTATTGTTCAAATTTCTACACTATTGCCAAAACTTACAGTAAAACAAAAAGATTAAAGTAGGAAGAAATCTACCTTGTGCACATTGTGTAAATAATTGTATTCATATTTTTTTGCTTCTAACACAATAAAATAATTAATTATTAGTTTATTAGTTAGCAAATATGCTTTAATCCAATATCAATGCTATGAAGAAGATTTACCCAGGTCTTTTAGCTGTAGTTTTATTTTATACCTTAACTGCAAATGCACAAGTAAACTATACTTACAATGCTTATCAAAGTACTTATGTGCATTTAGAAGATGGTATTACACCAGCTTTAGATAATCCAACACCTGTAGGTTATTACGAAGATGATGAAGGTTTTGCTAATCAAATACCTATTGGCTTTACTTTTAATTTTAATAATACAAACTATACACATTTAAATATAAATGTAAATGGGTTTGTAACATTTGGGTCAAACTTTACTATGAATGTTGGTAGCCGTTACAGCACAAACAATTTAATGAATGGCCCAATGCAAGAAAATATCAGGCCAATTATTGCCCCTCTTTGGGATGATTTAAGACTAAAAAACAATAAATGTTTAAGCTATGCTGTAAAAGGAAATGCACCTAACAGAATTTTTATTGTACAATGGGATAGTGCATCTTGGAATTATAATTTATTAGATCCAGCAATTTCCTTTCAAATGATTTTACATGAAGGAACTAATAAGGTTCAATTTATTTATAAAGCATTAGAAGGAAAACTATCAGATGCTAGTGCTTCTGTAGGTATTGCAACTTGTAGTTCTTGCACAGGAAGT
>Ga0268298_10000451_pt1 | contig 52964 bp, 34 predicted proteins | sample WWTPWeurt_MetaG_FD_194462 | JGI IMG/M metagenome (GOLD analysis project Ga0268298, IMG submission 194462) | Activated sludge microbial communities from WWTP in Nijmegen, Gelderland, Netherland - WWTP Weurt | ecosystem: Engineered > WWTP > Aerobic digester > Activated sludge | place... | reverse complement strand
CTGTCTTGTCCAGTTTTTCCATATTTGAGCCATCCCAGAACTAAGTTAGTACATTGAACTTACTAAGTAAAGTATAGCAAATCTTGTTGGGTGTGTCAATAGGAATATGATAAGATTCTAGAGAATGGTATTGCGCGCCGCGCAAATACCCCGTACTGGGTTGAGAGGTATTTAATGACAAAAAAAGATCAATTTAGTTCAGATGAATGGCGGACCCTGCTGGAAACTCCGCTGCTGGCGGGCGCACTGGTGATGCTGGTCAGCCCACAGGGGCCTGTAGGTGTACTTAAGGAAATCAACACGCTTTCGAGCTCTGCCGAAGCCATGCTTGGTCATGGTGCAGCGCATGAGTTAATTGACGCCCTGCGCGAGGATTTGCGCCAGCAGCAGGCTGCCGGGCAGGTTAACGTTGGCGTTGATCGCAGCCTGGATCAGTTTCGCTCGGCAGAGTTTCACTCGCTGGAACAGGCCCAAAAATTGGTCCTGGACCGCTGCCGTGAGGTCACTCAGCTCCTTCATTTGAAGGCTCTGGACGAAGAAGGCAGTTATTACCGGCGGGGTATTTTGTGGATTTGCTGGCAGGTGGCAAGCGCGGCGCGTGAAGAAGGCGGTTTGTTTGGGATTAACAGCGTCCAGATCACGGAAAATGAGCAGCAGGCAATCCGTAAGATCGGATTTGCCCTGGGGATATCCAACCAGGAGATCATGCAGGGCGGCCAGGCAGGTGCAAAGCTGTCTGGTGGAGCTCCAGCCGGCGGACAGCGGGACGCCGTTTTGCCCGCTGTGCCGGTTCGTAAGGCTCCGCATGCTGCGCTGGAACGTTTTACTTTTGAGGAATGGGACGTTTTGCGCCAGACTCCAGTCTGGGTGGGGGCAGCTGTTTCGGCGGCTGCGCCGAGCGGGGTCTGGGGTACGATCCAGGAGTTGAATGCTTTGGTGCAGGCGACTCAGGAGACCATCGAACGCTTTGGCGAACAGCGTTTAATTTCCGACCTGATGGATGATATGAGCCTGCTCTCCAGCCAGGCTGAGCCGGCAGTTCAGATGCCCAATAAGCTGACCAGCGCAGCCGCCCGGCAGCGTGCCGTGGAGTTGTGCCGGAAGGCGGCCGGAATTTTGGAACAAAAAGCCAGTCTGCAGGAAGCCAGCGCTTATAAGCAAATGCTGGCGCTGATTGCTCAAAAGGTGGCTCAGGGTGCGCGTGAAGGCGGGGTGCTGGGTATTGGCGCTCAGCAGGTCAGCCCATCCGAGCAGACGCTGCTGCAGGAATTATCGGACGCCCTCGGTTTCCCGATTTGAGTTTGAGCTGGGTGTTTGGGTGTTTTTTTCGGGCGAAGCCCGAAAAAAACACCCAAAAATCTTCTTTATTGAGATGACGCTAAGCGCGCAATCAGCGGGCGGATGCTGCGGGTGGCCTGGTTGTTCCATGTCTGGTAAGCCTGAACCCCGGCCAGCATGCTGGTGATTTCCGCTGGCTGCTGGGCGAGACGGTTGATGAGATCGAATTGGACCTGGGCTTCCAGGGCCACCCAGCCCAGGTTGTAGCGCTGGATAAAATCCAGGTTGCCCTGTTCCTGCCCGGGGATGTAGGCGGTGGCGATAAACGGGCGGCCCAGGGAAACACTCTCGAAAAGCATATTCGGCCCGGCTTTGCCCATGATCACATCGGCGGCGGCCATGTAGGGCGCGATTTCTTTGGTGAAAGGCAGGACACTCAGGCGGGGTGTGCCCTGATAGCGCCGGATGAGTTCCTGGTTGGTGCCGGCAGCCAGGATAATCTGGCTGTTCTCCACTTTGTGTACATTGTCCACGGTTTGGGCGAAGCGGGCTGCGCCTTCGCCGCCGCCCTGCAAAAAGACCGTAAAGCGCTGTGGATCGAGGTTCAGGTGTGTCAGAATCTCCTGGCGTGAATAGCTCTCGGCGCGGTAAAATTGAGCCCGCACGGGCCAGCCCGTCAGTTGGAGCTGTTGTTCAGTGAAGCCAGCTGCGGCAGCCTGGGCGTAGGTTTCGCGGGTGGTAGCCAGCACGGCATCGGCCCGGCGTTCGGTCAGCCAGGCGGTGTGGACCGAATTGGGATCGGAGAGCAGCATGCCAAACGGCCGTTTCAGCCCGGTGTGCTGCATGGCGTGGGTTACTTCGCAGGTCAGGAATGGATAGGTGCTCAGGACAATATCGGGCTGGTGGGCGCGCAGCGCTTTGGCCACATAGCCGTTCAGCAGCCTGGCCGAAACCCAGTGCGCAGCCCGCGAGCGGGCCGGTGTATCCACCAGTTGGAACTCCAGCGCCCAAAGCCAAAGGGCGCGCCGGCTGACTGTGCGGTAATGCCAGTGGACGATACCCGGCTGTGGATCGAGAATTTCAATGCTGTAATCGTCTGCCAGCTCATCGCGCAGCGCTTCGGCGAGACTGACATGTCCGCCGCCGGTTTTGGAAGTGAAAATTAGAATCGAAGTTTTTTTGGACACGGAAAGGGCTCCTGAGTTATGGCACTGAGTTATCGCATTGAAGGTCAAGGACCGCCGCTGGTTTTGTTTCACGGCTGGGGCGTGACGTATCCCATCTGGCAGCACCTGGCGCCGCTGCTGAGCCCCTATTATACGCTGATCATGCCAGAAATGCCCGGCAACGGCAGTTCGCCCCTGCCCCCAGGCGGAATGGATTATTATGAAGCGGCTGCCCGGGCCTATGAAGAATTGCGAATCGAGCTGGGTATCGAGCAGTGGGCAGTTTTGGGCTACTCATTGGGCGCCTGGGGGGCCTGGCGGTATGTCAACGCTTACCCGGAGCATAGTACCCACGTCATTTTGGTCTGCCCGGCGATTATGAAACCGATGTCCGCCTTTGGGCTGAGCCTGATCGCAGCACTGGACACAGCCTATCCTCCCTTTGGAAACTGGCTGCTGAGCGGGTGGCGAATTCTGCGTCTGGTCCAGATGTTGGGGTTTAATGGCCGCCCGCACCCGTATGCTGATCTGTGGGCCACGAACATTGCCTCACAGCCGGTGGAGATTACCAAAGTTTGCCTGTACGATCTGTTGAAAACCAGACATACGGCATTTACCCTGCCGGATCACAAGCCGGCTGTATTTATCTGGGGTCAGAAAGATGTGCTTGCCATCCCGCCCAGCCGGCCCGGGCCAAACGATATTCTGATCGCCGGCAACCACAGCCTTCCGATGCTTCAGGCCGGGCGGGTGGCAAAAATTATTCGAGGGTTTGTGCGCTAAAAAACCTGCGATCCTGCGGCCTGCACAACCGCCCGGACGAGGTTGGAGCGCGGGGTTTTCAGGCTGTATTCGTCCGGGGTGTAAGCCTTGCCCATCGAAACGCCCGGCAGGCGGAACTGCATCGGGCTGCTGGTGGTTTCACGGGCGCTGAAATGAATTTCGCTGACCAGGGTGGCGGCAATTAGTTCGGCGGCGTTCTGGGCGTTGATCCCCCCACCCGCCAGGACCGTGATTCTGCCGGCCGCCTGGCGCACCAGACCAGCAATGCAGGCCTGGCCTTCCAGGGCGCTAGCCTTTTGGCCGGAGGTCAGGACACGCTCAACCCCCAGGGCAATCAGCGCCTCCAGGGCTTCGGCCGGGTCGCAGCACAGGTCAAATGCCCGGTGAAAAGTGACCGCCATGGGACGCGCCAGGGCGATCAGACCGGCTGTCCGGGGGACATCGACCTGACCATTCAGCTGGAGAAGACCCAGCACAACCCCATCCGCACCGGCCTGTTTGGCTGCCAGCACATCCTGCTGCATGACGGCATACTCCAGGTCGGAATAAAAGAAATCCCCGCCGCGCGGGCGAATGAGGACGTGCAGGCGCAGCGGTTGGACCCGGCGCACCATTTCGATCATCCCCAGGCTGGGGGTCAGGCCGCCTTCGACCAGCCCGGCGCACAGTTCCACCCGCTGGGCGCCGCCTTCGCGGGCCGCCAGTGCGCCTTCAACCGAATCAATACAGACTTCAAACAGCATACGGTCTCCTTGTGTACCCAGATAGGGTATTGTGGGTGTTTTTTGGGTGGCGTAGCCACCCAAAAAACACCCACAATTATAAAAGCTGCCATTTTAGAAAGTCCAGCTTTAAATGTCAACCAATTTTAACCAAAATTTAAAATCTGTGGTAGACTAGAACCCTTGGCTTCCGTTGGGAGCCAATAGTCAAGGGAATTGTTTTGATCATCTCGAATGATTGCCCGCCGGAAGCTGGTCGGGCTTTTTGTTGCCAAAGGGGCCGTGTTCCGGGAGGACCACTGGCTGGGAAAATTGGCAGCTTGGGCAGAGGATCGGGGTCATCAAAACTTCTCATTAGTCAGGCGAATAGAATTCGCCAGGAGTTTTTTTTGATGACAACCGATTTTTCCGCTTTAAACCTGCACCCGCAGCTGGTGCAGGCCGTAGTCGAACGTGGCTACGTCACCCCCACCCCCATTCAAGAGGGTATCATCCCATTAATGATCGAAGGCCGCGATGTGATCGGCCAGGCCCAGACCGGTACCGGCAAGACGGCGGCTTTTGCGCTGCCCATTTTGCACAACATGGTCGGCGGCCAGCGGCATGTCCAGGCGATTGTCCTGACCCCGACGCGTGAACTGGCGATCCAGGTCAGCGAGGCGATGTCGGAGTACGGTCAGCACCGCAATGTGCGCGTCCTCACCATCTACGGCGGCCAGTCGTATCATATCCAGATCAGCGGCTTGAAGCGCGGCGCCGACATTGTCGTTGGCACGCCCGGGCGTGTGTTGGATTTGATGAATAAAGATCTGCTCGATATCAGCAATGTCCGCACCCTGGTGCTGGACGAAGCCGATGAAATGCTCTCGATGGGTTTCATCGAAGATATTGAAACCATTCTCAACGCAACTCCGGCAGAGCGTCAGACCGCGCTCTTCTCGGCCACCATGCCCACCGAAATCCGGCGGTTGGCTGACAGGTATATGCACACCCCCCAGTCGGTGACCATCCAGCGCGAGCAGATGACCGTGGCTGCCATTGAGCAGCGCTATTACATGGTTCAGCAGGCCGACAAGATCGCAGCCCTGAGCCGTTTGTTCGAAATGGAAGAGATCACCAGTGCCCTGATCTTCGTGCGCACCCGCGCCGGCACCGGCGACCTGGCGAACGAATTGACTGCCCGCGGTTACCCTGCCGAGGCTTTGAATGGCGACTTGAACCAGGAAGCCCGCGAACGGACCCTGAACCGCTTCCGCCAGAACAAAATCAACGTACTGGTCGCCACCGATGTGGCCGCCCGCGGTCTGGATATTGACGATATTTCGCACGTGATTAACTATGAACTGCCGGAAATGTCTGAACTGTATGTCCACCGGATTGGCCGCACCGGCCGGGCCGGCAAGACTGGCATCGCCATCTCGCTGGTTGCGCCCTACGAACGCCGCTACCTGCGCAACATCGAATCTTACACCCGCCAGCGAATTAACAAGGCCAATCTGCCCACCGAAGACGATATTTTGAAAGGCCGTGAAAGCCGCCTGCTGCGCCAGGTGACTGTCTGGCTGCAGCGCAACCGCTACCGCCGTGAAAAAGAAATGGTGGAGCAGTTGATCGCCGAAGGTCATGACCCGATCGAAATTGCAGCTGCCGCCCTGAAGGTGGCCCGCGCCGACGAGAAGCAGCGCCCGATTGCGGCTGTCGCCGAGGTGCTGGATGTGCGCCCTGCCCGCACAAACGCCCGCTATCAGTCTGACCGGCCTGCCCAGCAGCGCGGTGAACGAACGGATCGCCCGGAACGCAATGATCGTACCGACCGCAGTGATCGCGGCGATCGTACGGACCGCGGTGACCGCACCGCCCGCAAGGCAACCTCCTCTCACGAGCCCGGAATGGTCCGCCTGAGCATCAAGATCGGGAAGCAGCACGGTGTGCGCCCCAACGATATCGTTGGCGCCATCGCTGCTCAGGCCGATATCCCCGGCAACCGGATCGGCAAGATCTATATTGAAGACACCCACTCTCTGGTGGACGTGCCCGAAGATCTGGTGCGCCAGGTGCTGACCCGGGCCCGAAACGCTCACATTTTCCGCCAGCCGCTGGATCTCCAACTGGCATAACAAGCAAAACAAAAACCCCACTTTTTTAGTGGTTTTTTTGTTTTTTTTATTTACCGTCAGTTCTGGATAAGAGATTTTTGGGTGTTTTTTGGGTGGCGCAGCCACCCAAAAAACACCCAAAATAACCTCTTTTCGGACTAACACAAACTGGCGTTATTTACGTCGCTCACAATTTGCGAAGCAAATTGTGAGCGACGTTTCATTAAGCTGCGGTGGGGTAGCGGCGTTCCAGCGAGCGCCCGAGCAGGCGTTCGATGGTGCGCACCATGGGGCGGTCTTCTTCGGTAATGAGCGAAAGAGCAGTTCCCAGACGGGTCATCCGGCCGGTGCGGCCAGTGCGATGCGTGTAGGCTTCCGCGGTGTCGGGCAGGTCGAAGTTGATCACATGCGAAATCTGGGAGACATCAATCCCGCGGGCGGCGATATCGGTGGCAACCATGATGCGGACCCGGCCGCTGCGGAAACTGTCCATGGCTTCCTGTCGCCGGTTTTGCGACAGGTTGCCCTGGAGCGAGGTGGCCGGCAGGCCGGATTTCATGAGCTGTTCGCCCAGCTTCTTGGCGCGGTGCTTGGTGCGGGTAAAGACCAGAACCTGTCCATTGCCAGCCTGTGACAGCAGCGACATCAGGGTTTCAAACTTCTTGGTCTGTTCGACTGGCACCAGAGCATGGCTGACGGTTTCGAGCGGGCGCTCGATGCCGATTTCAACCGTCACGGGCCGGTGAAGCAAATCGTTGGCAAAGCTGCGAATTTCGGTCGGCATGGTGGCCGAGAAGAGGAGCGTCTGGCGCTCTTTGGGCAGCAAGGCCAGGATGCGGCGCAGAGCCGGCATGAAGCCCATATCGAACATCTGGTCGGCTTCGTCCACCACCAGGATTTCGATGGCTCGCAGGCTGAGGGCCTGCTGGCTCACCAGATCTAAAAGGCGCCCGGGGCAGGCAACCAGAATTTCGGCGCCGGCCTGCAGGCCTTTAAGCTGGGGCTGAGCGCTGACGCCGCCGTAAATGGTCAGGCTGCGCAGGCCGGTCTGGCGGCCAAGCTGCTTGATCGCAGTGTTGGTCTGTTCGGCCAGCTCACGGGTGGGGGAGAGGATCAGGACGCGCGGTTTGCCGCGTGGGCCCTTGAGCAAACGCTGCAGCATCGGCAGCACAAAGGCTGCGGTCTTACCGGTGCCGGTTTGGGCAAGTCCCATCAAGTCCTGGCCTTCCAAAATGGGGGGGATAGATTTTAGTTGAATGGGGGTTGGGTCAGAATAACCAGCAGCCTGGATACCCGCTTTTATTTGCGGGTGAAATACAAAAGAATCAAAACTCACAAAATTTCCTTACAAAACAAATTGGGTAGAGGGAGCACCTCCAACCATCCACGGCTGAAAGTGGACAATTTCTACCCAAGAACAACAGTGAATAGTTCATTGTACCACACAAATGAGAACTTTTTCCCTCGCAGAAGTAATTGGGGGCCTGCATGATATATTACCTGAAGTATATCGAAGAAGTCCGGAATACGGCGCGGCAGCTTTCAAAACATTATCATTTCAGCGGGAGGTTGGTATGCGTAAAGCAGTTCAATGGTTTATTTTATTCGCGATCATGCTTGTCGGGGTTTCGGCCCCACCCCAAGAACCAGCTCAGGCGAATGCGGACGCAGTGAATGACACACCTGTGGCGCTTGTAGCCAGCGGAGTAGCCAGCTTCACACTGGACGCCCCAAAGGTCTTCTGGCACACCGCGGTCCCTGCCTGTCCACCAGCCGATGTGCCAGCGGAAAATGCGCCGGCAGTCACCTATCCAGAAACAGTCACCCGGATTGCGATTCAAGGCAGCAACAAGCGCAAGCTGTACTCGCAAAGCCAAAACTGCGATGCGGGGCTGATCAGATCGAATCTTGCGGCGGATACCGATTATGTTTATTGGCTTGAAAGCACAGGCCTGAAACGCCTGTCCACCAACGCCAACCCTGGCGATGCAGCCGCGCTGATGAACGCCCTGGTCAAAGGCTGGGGTGAGGTGGCAGATGGGGGTGACCGAGTCTATGTTTTTGACAGCACTGTTAATGAGGTCAGCTATATCTGGAAATCGAACAACCAGAAAGTTCACCTGATTACCTTGAACGGCGCCGCCAGCTCCTTGAAGACGGACGGCAAGTATGTTTATTATATTAAATCCGGCGCTCTGGTCCGGATTGACCCTGCCACCGCCACTGCCAAAACTCTGGTTGCCAGCGGGGTGACCGGCTATTATCCAGAGAAGCGGTTTGTGTGTGTCGGCCGAGTGTGTGGGAACACATATAAAGTTTTTGTGGCCAAAGGGCGCTTTATTCACACCTATGATCACACCAGCGAGACTCTGAGCGCTGCGATTTATACGCATGCCGATACGACTGCAATCGTTTCCGAAATGGTGACCGATGACACCAATTTGTATTTTTTTCAGAGTGTTCAAAGCAGCGTTTGCAGCCTGTTCTGTGAGCTGACGTACGCGCTCTATCGGGTCAGCCGCAGCGGGGGCGTTCCAGCCGGGGCGCTGGTGGTGTATCCGCCGGTGATCGGCACGGACCCCAAAACGCTCTCGACGGACGGCACGTTGTTGGTCTGGCAGTGGGGCGCGACGGTGCAGCGCCTGCCCAATAATGCCGGCGCGATCGTGGCAGCCAACCTTTCGATTACCGGGATGGAAATTACCCAGGGCATCCAGAACTTGAACAATGGGATCTTTCTGGTGCAGGATAAACGGACCTTTGTCCGGGTTTATGTGAAGTCGTCTGGCGCAAATGTGACCGGGGTGACGGGGCTTCTTTCGGCGGTTGGTTTGCCGGACGAGCCGCTCCAGCCGATTAACCCCATCGGCACCACGATTACCGTGCGCGCCAACCCCAGCCGCAACAGCATCGATCAGAGCTTCTTGTTTGAACTGCCAGTCAGTTGGACGCACAAAGTTCTTACTCCGCTGACGCTGCATTTCGATATCAACCCATACAAATACCCGCTCGAAACCAACTACCTGGATAATTCCAAGGAAACCACGGTGGCCTTCTGGGCATCGCCAACCCTGTCGCTCGAATTGTTCCGGTTAAATTACAAGATTGGCGGCACGACCTATAAGCCCCGCATGACGACCGATGTCTTGCAGACATTTTCGTGGATTATGCGCGCTTACCCCATCGGCGGGCCGGTTGGTAAATATTTCAAACCCCGGATTTGGGATGTGGATGGCGGCACTTACCTGGGGAAACTGGTCAAAAGAACACACCCGGACTGCGTGGATGTGTATGATGACCCGAAGGATGATGTCAGCCTGTGCGCCAGCTATTTTATGAACGGGTGGCTGGACTACTATCGGGAAGCCACCAGCGATGGTGACTTGAATGTCGGTCTTAAGCCAGACGCCTTTTATTACGGTATGATCACCGATGCCTCCAGCTTCTTCCCGCGCGGCCAGGCCATTTATGACCTGACTTCGGTTGGCCCGGCTGGCATCCCGGGACAGTACGCCCTGGGGAGCTCGGCCGCCTGGGACTTTGATAACAGCTATGCCGATTGGTATGCCGCCCATGAGGTGGGCCACTCGCTGGGCCGCGCCCATCCCGATTCGGGTTCGGATGACCCCAGTACGAATGCCCGTGAAAACTGCGGTCACAGCCGCAGCGATCCAAGCTTCCCATATGGCACAAAATTCTTGTCTACAGCGCCGATTGGCCCGGCTAATAACAGTATCGAAGGCTTTGACGCCGGTGACCCGGTGTTCGGCGTACCCATGTCAGTTTATCCGAGTTCAATCTGGAATGATTTGATGAGCTACTGCAGCAACCAATGGATTTCAGATTACACCTATACCGCCATGTACATGTTTATGGTTACGCATCCGAGCGGCCCGGCAGCCCGGGACATGATCCAGGCGCCCTCCCTGACTGGCGATTTCCTGGTTGTGTCTGGAGATATTGTCACCGCTACCAACAGCGCCAACTTTGCCTTTATTCGGCGGGTGAGCACCGTGGCCCAGAAGTCGGTGAATAACCCCTCCGGCACCTACCGGATCCGCTTGCTGGGGACTGCCGACCAGATTTTGGCAAATTACACCTTTATGGCCACGCAGGCCGTGGAACCAGAGCAGTTAGGGTTCAGCCAGGTGGTGGATTTTGTCCCGGGTACCAAAAAGATCCAGCTCATCAGGATGGCAGACAGCCTGGTGCTGAAGACCAAATACATCAGCACGAACGCCCCGGTGGTGAGCAATGTGGCTTTGCAGGGCGCCCCCAACCCGGTTTCGGGCCTGGTGACACTGACCTGGAACGCCAGCGACCTGGACAACGACCTGCTCTATTACGATGTCAGCTACAGCAAGAACGGCGGGACGACCTTTACCCCGGTTGCGACCAACGTTGAGGAGAAAACGCTCCAGATTGATACCGATTTGCTGGGCGGGAGTAATTCGGCCCTGTTCAGGGTGACAGCCAGCGATGGGCTGAACAGCGGTTATGCCAACAGCGCACTCTTTGCGATGGCGTATAAAGCGCCGCAGCCCTACATCCTCAATCCGGCGACCGATACCCATGTTCTGTATGGGCAGCTGGTCACTTTGAGTGGTCTTGCACTGGACGCCCAGGATGGCCTGGTGGACAGCACTGCCATTGTCTGGAAAGACGCCAATGGCGGTACGCTGGGCAGCGGAGCGGAGATTTCTTTGACGACTTTACCGGTTGGCAGCAATGTGATTACCCTGGAAGCTACCAACAGCGCCAACCAGAAAGGCACTGCAACGGTCACCGTTATTGTGGACGATACCCTCGATCTGCCAGGCCCGACCCTGGTGGCGGCGCCAACCACGGTAAGCTGGCAGATCAGCGCCGGTGTGACCGCCCTGCAGACGTTTGATATCTCAATCAGCAATGCGGGCAGCGGGTCGATGGATTGGACAGCCAGCAGCGATCAGGCCTGGTTGGTGCCAGGCGCCCTCAGCGGGACGGTGCTGAGTTCGGGCGACCCGAATACAGTCACCCTGACGGCGGATCCGGCTGGCATGACCTCCGGGCAGACCAAAGTGGCTTATTTGACGCTGACCAAGCCGGCTTCTGGCGGCACGCCTCAGCAAACGGTGGTGATCACCGTCTCACTCAGCATGGGCGCCGTGCAGGATGAGGCGCCGCAAAAATTTAACGGATACCGGATCTATACCCCGGTTGTCCGCAGATAGGCTGATAACAAAGACACCCACCCGTCCGGGTGGGTGTCTTTGTTATGTATTGGGATAAGAGATTTTTTGGTGTTTTTTGGGTGGCGTAGCCACCCAAAAAACACCAAAAACAAACCCTTACTGGGGTGGGGTTATATTACTTATATGGCCCAAAGCGCCTGAACTGTTCGGGCTTTACCCGCTCCATTCGCTCGCTGACCGGGCTGATCAGGTAATAACCGCCGTTGCGGTGGAGGAGCGGGATGCGCTGTTTGCGGGCTGCGAAGGCGAGGCGCATGTCTTCTGAACAGACGGCGTAACTCTCAAATTCTGCATCCCAATAGGCCAGAAGTTCATCATAAACCCGCACAAATTCATCCCGAAAGGCCTGGGTAACCGCGCCTAAATTGCTGATCACCCAGCACTGCGGCTCAAAATCCCAGTTGTAAGCCAGACCGATAAACCTGTCGCTGGCGGTGATATAGGGGAAGAAGGGAAACTGGCGGCAGCTTTGGGCGCGATAGGCTCGCTGGCAGTGGTCCGGCCCCAGGCAGGCCAGCAGCAGCATGTGTTCGGGGGTCTCGGCCAACAGGCTTTGCGGGTCAATGGGCTCCTGGGTGCACTCGCCGCCGTCCCAGGTGTGCCACAAATCGGTGCTGGCCTGCAGGTAGGTCCACTCCTGGTGATAGGCGGCTGGCACCGAATGGCAGATATCGCAGCAGAAGGGCTTGCCGTTTGGGTTGTGCGGGGCGCACAGCTTGCCGCAGTCGCCAGCGATCACCGGGGCGTCAAAGCGGTCATATAACCGGCGGATGTTCAGTAAAGGCGCCGATGTTTGCCGGTCCATATCCATTGGAGATTGGCTCATCGGATGACCAGGGGCATGAAGAAGCGGATGTTGAAGGCCAGCGAGTCCTTCCAGGCATGGTAAAAGATATTCAGCAGGGGCAGGAATTCGGCGCTGGCTTTCAGATCCCCGGCTGCGGAGGGGTGGTCGTCACCAGAGGGATAGGCCAGGGTGTTACCGCCGCCGCTGGTCAGGTGCTGGATGGCACCCCCACTATACCGGTGGTGGTTGCCGCCGCCGGCGTTGAGGTCATTCACGTCCGGGTCTCCACCGTTGGATGTCAGCACGGTATAGAAGTCGAAAACAGCCACATTTTTGTAAGGATAGCCAACCAGCCATTCGTCCACCAGCCAGTTATTAAAAGCCCGGGCGTTGGCGGCGTAGGTTCCATCACTCAGGGGTGGGGCGGTGATGACAACAAAAAGCTTGTCCTGCTGGGTGCGGAAATAATTGAGCAGGTCAATGTAAATGCCTTTGGCGTTTGCCACGGTATGATCGCCAGACCAGGCCCCCTGGCCGCGCAGCGGGTTGTCGGCGATAGCGGGTACCGGGTCATTCGGGCTGCCCTGCAAACCCGAATTGGGGAAGCAGGATTTAAACAGGATAATCTGGTTTGTGCCGCCGGGGTCATTTTGCAGGCGGGAATAGCTGGAATGCTGTCCCGATTCCTGGAAGATCTCACTGGTGTAGGCGGCGCTGTTGGACCCCCGGAACCAGGAATACCAATCGCCAATGTCGGTCACCGAGCCGATCGAGTCGCTGCCCCAACCGTAGTTGGTATCGGACACAAAGTAGTTGTTGTTCTTCAGCGCCAGGCCCAATTGGCCGTGGTCATCTCTCAGCCAGGCCTCGCCGGTGGAGTGGTGGATGAAGATCAGTTTGACCGGGGCAGTGGGTGGGTTGGGATTCAGAGCTGCCGGGTTCCGGGCAGGTTTTTCACGTCCTGCTTCGGCGGGCACCGGCGTGGATAGGAGTAAAATTATGACGATTAAGAGAAGAAAAGAGGCGGTTCGTTTCATGATGGTCTCCATAAAGAGGTGTGCTTTTGGGCTGTTTTTTTGGATGCCAAACAGTCTAAATCCGTTGTTCGTTGAAACCTTAATTTTATTGTAGCAGAAAAAACAGCCGGTTTTTCAACCTTTCAGGGTTGTGAGGATGGGGTACAATCGAAGCAGTGCAAACCACAACAGGAATTTAACCTATGAAAATCAATCTGGCTTTGGCTCAACTGACAACCCAACTGGGGAATGTCGAAAATAATTTGGAAAAGCACCTGGTGATGATCAAAGAAGCCCGCAGTTCTGGCGCTGATTTGATCGTTTTTCCCGAACTTTCACTCACTGGCTACGTCTTGCAGGATCTGGTTTCTACGGTGGCTCACCGGCCCACGGCAGATGATCCTGTGTTTAAAGTGCTGCTGCAGGCCAGCCGAAACCTGGATATTGTCTGCGGTTTTGTGGATGAAGACAGCCGGCACCGTTTTTACATTGCTGCGGCTTATCTGTCGCAGGGTGAGGTGAGGCATGTTCACCACAAAGTCTACCTGCCCACCTACGGGCTTTTTGATGAGGGGCGTTTCTTCGCCTGGGGCGACTCGATCCGGGCCTTCGATACCCGCTTTGGCCGGGTGGGGATTTTGATCTGTGAAGATTTCTGGCACGCTTCGCCGCCATATTTGCTCTGGCTGGACGGAGCGGACATGTTGCTGCTGACCTCCGCCTCACCCGGCCGGGGGCTGACAGCCGAACCAGCCCTGGAGTCGGCCCGCTGGGTGGAGCATATCAACCGGGCCTATGCCAGTTTGTTTACATCCTTTGTGGCCCATTCCAACCGGACCGGTTTTGAAGATGGGCTCAATTTTTGGGGTGGATCCACCGTTTTTGACCCCAACGGCGAGCTGGTGGTGAAGGCGCCCTATGATGAAGAGGCCGTTGTGCTGGCCGAAATTGATTTGAACCAGCTCCACCGCACCCGGGCGCGCCTGCCGGTGCTGCGTGACGAGCGCACCGCCCTGGTGCTGCGCGAAATGCAGCGCATCACCAGTAAGGAGTAACACTCACCCCCAAACGCCGAAGCGTTTGGGGGTGAGTGTTATAAATTGGCAGCGATGACGCTGGCGAACATGCTGATGAAGCAAACCGCCACGAACGCCAGAACAGCCAGGGCTGCGAGGTGGTGGTAAAAGCCGGCTTTGGAGCGGTCGTTGAAGCCCAGTGCAAAGGCCAGCACAAACCCGGCGATCAGACCGCCGATGTGGGCGTAATTGTTGATAACAGGGTTGACCAGGCCAAAGCCGATGTTGATCACGGCTGTGATCAGCATTCTGCTGAAGATACCGCGCCCCCAGGTGCCGCCGCGCCGCCAGCCGTAGTAGAGCAAAGCGCCCAACATACCAAAGACTGAGCCTGAAGCGCCCACCGAACTTGGGATCCCGACCGCCAGGGTCACCAGCGATCCGGCAATGCCGGCGAGGGTATAGAGGATGAAAAAACGCGAGCCGCCAAATTCTGATTCCACCAGAGCCCCAAACCAGACCAGCGCCAGCATATTAAAAGCAATGTGCAGGATATTGGCGTGCAGATAGGTGGCGGTCAATATGCCCCACCACTGGCCCATGCTCCATGAGACCCAGCCATTGGTGCCTAAAGATAGAAGCACTGCCTGGCTGGGGCCGGCATTCAACATCCCAAAGAGGCCGCCCCCAAAAAGGTCTGTCTGGGCAGGGCCGTTCAGCGTGCCAACAACGGTCATCGCCAGGGTGCCCACAAACAGGGCAAAGCAGATGGCGATGATGCTGTTGGTGAACTGCATCTGTTCGCGCAGCAGGCTGTCCAGGACGGGGAAGTTGGCAATCCAACCCGGCTGGGGCAGGTTGCAGCGAATACAGCGGGTGCTGTTGGCGCTGATGAGCTGTCTGCAGCGAGGGCAGGGAAACGATGCCGGGCGGCGCGGGTTGTTTTGTAAACGCATTTGGCCTATTCCTGGCGCAGGTATTTGTTGAACCAGCGGCTGATGTGCTTCAGGCGTGCAATTCGGCGGTCGGTGCGCCCATTGCGGGACAGACCGTGAAATTCATTCGGGAAGCGCACCATTTCGGTGTCTACACCCAGGCGCTTGAGGGCCACAAAGACCTGTTCGCCCTGTTCGATCGGGCAGCGCAGGTCAAATTCGTTGTGAATGACCAGGGTGGGGGTTTTGGCTGCACCGATGTACTTGATTGGGGAGTGGTCCCAATACTTTTGCAAATCCTCAAAGGGTGGTTTGTCGTTGAGCACTTCCTGGAAGGTCCAGTTGAAGTCGCTGGAGCCCCACATGCTGACGAAGTTGCTGACACAGCGCCCACTGACAGCCGCTCGGAACCGCTGGGTGTGGCCGATGATCCAGACGGTCATATAGCCGCCGTATGAGCCGCCGGTCACGCCCATCCGGCTGGGATCTACAAAGGGCTGCTGGCTGAGCAGATCGCTGAAAGCCATCAGGTCGGCGTAGTCGGCGTCGCCCCAGCCGCCCCAAATGGCTTTGGCGTGGGCTTCACCGTAACCTGTCCCGCCGCGTGGGTTGGTGAATGCCACCAGGTAACCCTGCGCCGCCAGGTAATAAAATTCGTGCATGAAGAACCAGCCATACATTGCCAGCGGCCCGCCGTGAATTTCGAGGATCAGGGGGTGTTTCTGGCTGGGGTCAAAACCGGGCGGCTTGAGCAGCCAGCCCTGCAGGTCATTGCCGGCTGGTCCCTTGTACCAGATCTCTTCCACCTGGCCCAGGCTAATCTTATCGAGCAGCTCGCGATTGATTTCGGTCAGCGGGCGCTCGAGACCGGTGCTGCGTTCATGGATGTACACCTGGCAGGGGTCATCGATCTTGCCGTAAAAATAGGCCAGGTTCTGCTGGGCGCGGTCAAAGCTGAAGCTGCCAACCACGCCGGCTTCCCCCACGACTGCCTTTGGTTCGCCGCCAGCAAGCTGGACGTTCATTAAGACAGAGCTGCCGTGCTGGATGATGGGAAAATAGATGCTCTTGCCATCGTTGGCCCAGGTGGGTGGCATCAATTCGGGCGTACCAACGTCGTTGATGACCCAGGCGCCGCAGTTCAGATCGTACGCCTCGGTCAGGTTACGGGGCGCTTCGGAGCCATCCACCGGCACGGCCCACAGGCCGTTGTTGCGGTACCACTGCTTTTCGCCTTCCTGACCAAAATAGGCCAGCCATTTGCCATCCGGCGAAAAACTGGGGTGAGATTTTCCGCCGTTCGGTGTCGGGATCTGGCGGATTTCGCCGCCGTTGGCGGGCATCACATACAGCCCGTCGGCGTCTTTTGTGTCATCAGGATCAGCGCTGCGGTTGGAGATAAATGCCAGCAGCTTGCCGTTTGGCGACCAGGCCGGGCTGGCTTCATCATATACGGCGTGTTCGGTCAGGGCTTTGCCTTTGCCGGTGCGGGCATCCACCATCCAGATGTGCCAGCGCTCTTTGGGCAGGTAGCCTTCGCCGTCCAGTTTGTAAAAGAGGCGGGTGTAATGCCGGTCAACGACCCCAAGCTTCTTCTTCTGTTCGTCCTTTTCACGTTCCAGCACTTCTTCATCTGTCTTGCGGAACTGGCAAACGATCCGCTTGCCGTCGGGCGACCAGGCAAAATCGCCGATTTCGCCTTCCAGGCTGGTCAGCGGGCGAGCTTCGCCGCCGTCGAGGGCGATCAGGTAGATCTGGGCGGGTTTTTCCTTGTCGCCGCGGTTGGAGAGGAAGGCGATGGTTTTGCCATCCGGTGAAAAGCGCGGATGCCCGTCCGATTGGTCACCATAGGTAAACTGCCTGGCTTCGCCGTCCTGGGTGGGGACAATCCACAGGTTGGTGTACTTCTTTTCGGTTTTGCGCTCCACTCGCTGCATGGCATAAACGACAAAATGTCCATCGGGGGAGATGCGCACATCCGAGATCGTGTTGAGTGCGTATAAATCTTCGGCGGTAATCGGTCTCTTGTCTGCTGGCATTGGTTGTACTCCTTGTTGACCTGTTTTTGGGAGTTGCAATGATAAAACCACCCAAAAAGGTCCGAAATTAATCTGGATGAATGGTTTATTATACCCTTGCCAGGGTCGAAAACCTGCATTTGCATCATTTGAGCCTGTCGCCAGCCCCATATTTTCTGAGAGCGGGGTATATTCGCCTGGGAACGTTGTATAATGAAAATAAGGAAATTCGCAATGATTGACCTGAACTCCAAACCGCTGTCTGAATTTAAAGGCTTGTTTGCCGGTCTGTCGGCGCCAGAACCGTCCGGGTTGTCTGGTAAATTTCGGGCCGAGCTGGTGGGCCCGGGCTGGCTGCGCCGGATTGCAACCCCCGGATTGGCTCTGGGAGGGCTGGGCGGCTGGCAGGGTAAAGAGTTTCTCCTGGGCGAACAGGGTCTGAACCTGGTGCAGCGCGGCGGGCGAGAAAAACGCATTTTCCCATTTGAACTTCTTTACCAGCCTTCACATCTGGATGGGAAGCCTGCCGCAGCAATTCGGTATGTCCAGCCCTCGCCGATTCCATGGCTGTGGATCACGGATGAACTGCGCTGGCTGGACGAGCAAACCCTGTTGGGTCTGACCTTCTTGAAAGCCATGCCTGGCCTGGCTCTGCCGTTTGTACTGCACAAAGACCTATGAGCGAGCTGGTTTATGATGTTGTGGTGATTGGCAGCGGCTTTGGCGGCAGTGTGGCTGCTCTGCGCCTGAGCGAAAAGGGTTACCGGGTGGCTGTGCTGGAGCAGGGCCGCCGGGTCTCTCCCCATGATATGCAGCGGGCGGCCAAATCGCTGCCGGCCCTTTTCTGGCTGCCGGGGTTGGGGTGGAAAGGCTTTTTTACCCAAAGTATTTTTCAACACGCCACGATTGTGGGTGGGGTGGGGGTTGGCGGCGGCAGCCTGGTGTATGCCGCAGTCCTGCTGGAGCCGGGGCAGGCTTTCTTTACAGATCCTGCCTGGAGCGGTACAGGTTTGGATTGGGCCGCCGAACTGCGCCCGCACTACCAGACGGCGGCTCGCATGTTGGGGCGCACGGTTTGCCCCAGTTTCGGTACCATGGACAGCAATTTACAGAAGACAGCCCAGGCTTTGCAGGCCGGGGATTCGTTTGGGTCAACTCCGCTGGGTATATTTTTTGACCAGCCTGGCAAGACGGTGCCAGACCCGTTCTTCGATGGCAAAGGCCCGGAGCGCACCGGTTGCCAGACCTGCGGGGAATGTCTGACTGGCTGCCCGCACAATGCCAAGAATTCGCTGGACAAAAATTATCTCTACCTGGCAGAGCAGTTGGGGGCAGTTGTCCTCCCTGAGCATAAAGCCAGCCTGATTCTGCCTGTAAACGACGGGTATCGGATCGAGACGCTGAACCCGCTCAACAAAGCCGACAGGCAGGCCCCCATCCGGGCCAGGCTGGTTGTCCTGGCGGCCGGGGTGCTTGGCACTTTGGAACTACTATTCCGCAGTCAGCAGCAGCCGGGTGGTTTGAACCGGATTTCGCCCCGCCTGGGGGATGTGGTGCGCACCAACAGCGAGGCTGTGGTGGGGGTGCTTTCTGCGGATCCGCAGGCCGATTTCAGCCAGGGGCCGACCATTTCGTCCCACTTTTATCTGGGCGGGCAGACCCACATCACCCAGAACCGCTTCCCAGAAGGCTATTCTTTCATGAAGACCTATGCCAGCCCGCTGGTGGATGACCCCAACCCCCTGCGGCGGGCCGCCAAGGTGCTGTGGGAGATGCTGACTCACCCCTTGCGCAGCCTGCAGGCACTCACGGCCAAAAACTGGCACCGCCGCTATTCTGTGATGACAGTCATGCAGCACGCTGATAATCAGCTGGCTTTTCGCCCGCTCCGCGGCTTGCTGGGCGGCGGACTGCGCTCGCAGCGTCCGGCCGGGAAGTCTGCTGCCACCACCTACCTGCCCGAAGCCAACCTGGCGGCGCGCACTTTTGCCGAACAGTCGGGCGGGGCGGCCCAAAACAATCTGCTTGAAAGTTTGTTTAATATGTCGGTCACGGCCCACATTCTGGGCGGCTGTCGGATTGCGGGCGGCCCGGAAGAAGGCGTGATTGACAGCAGTCACCAGGTTTTTGGTTATCCTGGTTTGTATGTCATGGATGGCTCGGCGATCCCCGCCAATGTGGGCGTTAACCCCAGCCTGACCATAACGGCGATGGCCGAAAGAGCGGTCAGCCTGATCCAGGCTCCCGCGCCGAATTCCGGCACCTGATATTTGTTTTTGGAGGATAGCATGCTCGAATCAAAATTGCGAATCTTAATGATCAGTTCTGAATGCGCCCCATACGCCAAAACGGGCGGGCTGGCGGATGTGGTCGGGGCGCTGCCCATTACCCTGCGCCAAATGGGCCACGATGTGCGCGTGGTCATCCCCAAGTACAGCCTGGTGGATTACAACAAATACCGCCTGCAGCCTCACCTTGGGCCGATGGGCGTCTGGATGGGTAACCAGGAAGAGTGGTGCTCGATTCACATTGCCGATAATGAAGGCGTCCCGGTCTACTTTGTTGAGTCCAACCAATATTTTGACCGCTGGGGCCTGTATCATGATGCCAGCTACAACGATTATCAGGACAATGCCCGCCGTTTTGGCTTTTTGACCCGGGCGGCTCTCCAGCTGTGCCGAGACATAGCCTTTAAGCCGGATATCGTCCATGTTCATGACTGGCAGTCGGCGCTTGCTCCAGCTTATTTGAAGATCTGGCATTGGAATGACCCCATCCTGGGCCAGGCCGCCAGTGTCTTTACCATTCACAACCTGGCTTACCAGGGTGTTTACAATGCCCGCGACTTTGATTACCTGGGCCTGCAGCAGGGTAATTTTACCGCCGATAAATTTGAAGACCACGGCCGGATCAATTTCCTCAAAGGCGGCGTCCAGTATGCCGATGTGGTCAACACGGTCAGCCCGACCTACGCCAACGAAACCCGGACGCCCGAGGGCGGTTATGGGATGGCGATGTACTTGAACGACCGCGGCAGTGATTATGTGGGTATCTTGAACGGGGTGGACTACAATGTCTGGAACCCCGCCAGCGACATCCGGATTCCGGCCCGCTATACCCCCGAAGACCTTTCCGGAAAAGCGGTCTGCAAGGCCGAGCTGCAAAAGCGCTTTGGCCTGACCGTTGACCCAAACATCCCGATTGTGGGGGTGGTCAGCCGGTTTGCGGCTCAGAAAGGGTTGGACTTGCTGGCGCGCGGCATCGAAGATGCTCTGAACCGGATGGTGGTCCAGTTTGTGCTGCTGGGGTCAGGCGATCCGGATCTGCAGAGTTACTTTGGCAGTCTGCCCGGGCGCTACCCGGGGCGGGTTGGCGCATACATTGGTTACAGCGAGGACGTAGCCCACTGGATTGAGGCTGGCAGCGATTTCTTTGCCATGCCTTCGATTTACGAACCCTGCGGTCTGAACCAGATCTATTCCTTGAAATACGGCACACTGCCCATCGTGCGCGCCACTGGCGGCCTGGAAGACACGGTCAAGCAGTACAACGAATCACTGGGCACGGGGACAGGTTTCAAGTTTATTCAAGCCACTCCGGGGGCGCTGATCGATACGATTGGTTGGGCTGTCAGTACCTACTTTGACCGCAAAGAGCATCTCGCCCAGATGATCCAATCGGCGATGGCTGAGGATTATTCCTGGGATCGCAGCGCCCATGGGTACGAGGCGCTGTACGAACGGGCTTTGCGTAAACGCGGCCGCTAAAAGACACAGTTCTGAGAGATTTTTTGGGTGGCATAGCCACCCAAAAATCTTTCACGAACAGACGCTAAATTGTTATTTCGGCAGCAGCCATTGAAGAATAAAGAGGGCCAGCATCCCGACCAGGATGGTGACCAGGGCATTGCGCGAGCGCCAGGCGACCAGGATGGCTACCAGGCCTGCCAGCAGGCGCACATTGCTCAATGAGAAATCGATTTTGTTGTTGACGATCAAAATTTCGGGCAAGATAATGGCCGAAAGCACGGAAGGCGGGACAAACCGCAGGGAACGCCGCAGCCATTCGGGCACATTGGAATGGCTGAAGAGGAAAATAAACGACAGGCGAGTGCCAAAGGTCAAAAGCCCGCCGAGGAGCATTACCAGCCAGATATTCATTTGCGCCGCTCCAAAATTGTTCCTGCGGCAATCCCTACCAGGGCAGCCAGTATCAGGCCCAGCTTGTACGGCAGGCTGAAAGCCAGCAGGGCGGTCAGCCCGGCAGCCAGGGCGGCGGCAGTGCTGGCCCGGTCTTTGAGGACCGGGACAACAATGGCAATAAAGGTCAGGGCCAGGGTGAAATCCAGCGACCACTCCGGCGGTACAGCAGTGCCCAGGAATATCCCCACGGCGCTGCTGATCTGCCAGATTGTCCAGAGCGCCAGGCCGGCCCCCAGAAAAAACCAGTGGCCAAATTGGGTAATGCCTTTACGGGTGTATTCGCTGATGGCGACGGCATAGGCCTCATCGGTCAGCAGGTAGGCCAGGACGGTTTTCCAGCGCCGGGGCAGGTGTTCCACGTGGGGGGCGATGGAGGCACTGTACAGGGCATGGCGCAAATTGACCACAAAGATGGTCAGTACAATCACCAGGCCGGGTGTGTTTTCGTGCAGCAGCTGGGTGGTGATGAACTGCGATGATCCGGCAAAGACAATCGCCGACATGGCCTGGGCTGGGGCTTGCGCCAGGCCGGCGTTGAGGGCTAAAATGCCATAAATCATGCCAAACGGGAAGACGCCAATCAGCAAAGGCAGTTCAGCGCGCACACCGCCCCAGAACTGGCGGGCAGGGGTTGAGGGGTTGTCAGACATGCGGCCGATTGTACCATGAACGATATCAGGGTACGACTGCGTTGACGCCCCCAAAGGTGTTGATTTTCAGGGTCCACTCGCTGCCAATTTCAAACTGGCTGAACTCACTCTCACTGCCTGGGTGATACGGATAGTTTTGCCCGTCTGCGGAGAAATCCACTTCGTAGCTTTCGCTCCGTCCGCCCTCGCGCTGGTCTGTCCGCAGCGACAGAATGGGCCAGGCGGGGTAGAGATCGCTGCCATTGGCCTGGGCGCTGTTCACCACCTGCCATTCCTGCACCGTGTAATTACAGTACTGATCGTAAATCTCATACTTGCAGTCCTGCACTACTTCGCCGGCCCCATTGCCCTTGTCCACAGTGTAGGGCGCTCCGCAGACTTCCACCGCACCCGGGGCGGGGCTGCTGCTGGTATCGCGCAGCTTTTCGGAGCAGGAAATGTTTTTTGCATCCCCGGGCAGGCTGTCTTGCCAGTCGCTCTTGTTTGCTGGGCGAATTTCCATGATTTCAATGCTGCGCTGCCAGTAGACCGACTCCACCTGGCCGCGTTGATCGGTGGTGCGGGCGCTGAGAATGGCAAAAATGCCAAAAGCCCCACAGCACAACAGCAGGAAAGCAATCCCGCTGACGATCATCCAGATGGGGGTTTTGGCCCTGGCTGGCGGAGTGTGTGCAGGGGGCGCACTGGGCGCAGCTTTTTGGGTCAGGTCGCCGCCGCATTTGGGGCAGCGCTGGAGGTTAGCCGGGATTTTTGTGCTGCAGAACGGGCAGTTCATCTCTGGCGCTGGCCCCGGTTGAAATCCGCCGAGAATCTGCCCGGATTGGCGAACCTTCCCCGTTTTCAGGTCGCCGCCGCATTGAACACAAACACCCGCGCCAACGGCATTGCGTGTGCCGCAGTAGGGGCAAAAAGTATCTGCTCCCTGTTGGGCGGCTTCCAGTTTCTTTTTATCTTCGATCAATTTCTGTTCTGCCGCCAGTTCAAATTCCACTTCGGGCGGCATCGGCGAGCCGCAGCTGAGGCAGGTTTTTTGCATGCCGGGGTTTTTGGTGCCGCAGCTTTTGCAGGTCCATTCCAATTCGACGAAGCCTAGTGATTTTTGGGCCATGTTGGTCTCCTGATGGGTCTAAATTACGCAGTCCGCCAGACATCTCCCAGACATGCTCGAAAGAAGCTGTCCAGTTCATTCGTGGTTTTTGAGGGCTGTGGATGAGCGATTTCCCTGGTTTCCCAGCGTGCGAGTTCCGATTCGATAAACTGGCTGATAGGCTCGCTGCGCGGTCCATGGGCTAATTCTTCGTTATTTCGTTTCTTTGCAATTAATTCACGGATGGCAGCGTGCAGCTCGGGTTCGGTTATCAGCCGGTCGAGCATCACATTGAAGTCGGTTGGGATGACGCCCAGATCTTTTTCGATCCAGATCATCGCCAGCAGAGGGCGCAGAACATAAAAATATTTCTTAACCCAGATCGCCTCACCCTTAAGATATTCGCGGTAGTTGCCGCGCGCCATGCTTAAAAAGTGGCGCTGGCAGATTGATGGTGAGTAATATGCGCCAATAAACTGCCTGAGCTGAGCGACGATCGGATGGTTTTCGTAATAAATAATGGGCGAGCCAAGCCATTCCAGCAGCGGAGGGTTCGACTTGCGCAGGAGTTGAAGAGTCTTTTTGAGGTCCCAGCCATTGATATCCAGGCTGTCATGGATTGGGAGTTCAATCACATCGCGCTTCTCATCAATCGACAGGTACCACTCAAGCGGGCGGAGGTAAATAAAACGAACATCATAGTCGCTGTCGGCAGAGGGAAAGCCCCAGGCCCGGCTGCCAGACTCGCAGGCATAAATAATTCTGACGTTTTCCTCAGCTTCGATTTGGCTCAGATTAGAGCGAATAATTTCATCCATGGACACACTTTCATCGGGTTTGGTCTTGGTCTGGGATGGTAAACCTGACATCCCGCTTGTTTGAAATGGCATACAGCTATGTATTATAACGGCTGGCCCCAAAATGCCCTGGATGATTTATGGTAAAATTCGGCATAAGCATTTTTTCACAAATGCATTCAGTCGACATTTCCTGATTTTGATTATTGCCTTGCACCCTTACGCCACCTGATGAGGCTTCTTCATAATAATTTGGGGCAGCCAACTTCAACCCTTGAGGATACCTGGATGAGTCCTGTATCCGGGTATACCATACCAGCCAGACTGTTGATCAAAAAATCTATTCATAGGATGAAAAATGACCGATAAGGTAACCTCACCCACCCGAACCAAGAACTCAGATTCAGGCCCCAAAACCACATCCTGGCATGCTTTGCCCAGGGAAGAAGTTCTTTCAAAACTGGAAACAGCCGAACAAGGTCTGAGTGCAGATCAAGTCACCGATCGACTTGCCCGGTATGGCAAAAATGAGCTGAAAGAAAAGCCTCGGCCAACCTTTTTTCAACTGGTTTTAGAGCAGCTAAATGATTTTATTGTGATATTGCTGATCGTAGCTTCGGTTATATCCGCTTTTCTGGGGGATTATGTTGAAGCCGGCGCGATTATGCTGATTGTGGTTTTGAACGCGATCCTGGGTGTCATTCAAGAGAGCAGGGCAGAAGAAGCCCTGGCGGCGTTGAAAAAGATGGCAGCCCCAGAGGCTCAGGTTTTGCGCAATGGGCACCGTTTGTCTGTGCCTGCCAGCCAGCTCGTACCCGGTGATGTTGTCTTTTTGGAAGCAGGCAACTATATTCCAGCCGATCTCCGTTTGCTGGAGGCGGTCAATTTGCGGGTGGAGGAAGCTGCGCTGACAGGCGAATCGGTGCCGGTCCAAAAGAACGCTGCGCTGGTTTTGGAGCCAGGCGCTGGGCTGGGTGATCGCAAAAATTCCGTTTTTATGGGCACCGTGATCTCCTACGGCCGCGGCCGAGGGGTGGTGGTTGCCACCGGGATGCAAACCCAGTTGGGGCTGATTGCCGATATTCTCCAGGCGGTTGAGTCTGAGGAAACACCCCTGCAGCAGCGGTTGGATGAACTGGGTAAGGCTCTGGGCGTTGGGGCTCTGGTGGTCTGTGGGCTTGTGTTTGGTGTCGGACTGCTGCGGACAGATCTCTTGACCAAGGGATTTGGGCCTGAGACCAACGCAGCCCTGGTCGAAGCCTTTATGATTGCGGTCAGCCTGGCGATTGCGGCTGTGCCCGAAGGGCTGGCAGCCGTTGTCACGATCAGTCTGGCTTTGGGAATGCGCGAAATGGTACGCCGGAATGCCCTGATCCGCCGGTTGGCTTCGGTTGAGACGCTGGGTTCGGCTACTGTCATTTGTTCCGATAAGACCGGCACTCTGACCCAGAATGTGATGACGGTTACCCGCCTGTGGGTTGACAATAAATTGGTCGAGATTACCGGCAGCGGTTATGCGCCTATTGGCGATTTTCTGCTGGACAACGCAAAAATCAACCTGGCAGATTACCCCGGTGTGGCAACCGCTCTGTGGGTTTCGGTCTTGAATAACGATGCTCAGATTGAACATTCGGATGAATCGGGCGTGTCTACATTCCGGATGATTGGTGACCCAACCGAAGGATCCTTGCTGGTTGCGGCGATTAAAGCCGGAATTGTTCAGGAGGACTTGAACTCGGCCTATCCGCGCCAGAAGGAAATTCCCTTTGACTCGGCCCGTAAACGCATGGTGACCATTCATGCCATCGTTGCGCCCGATGCCAGCGACAGCTCTCCTTTTTTTGATGAAACTCATATCCAGAAACAGGTTGCGGTTGTAAAAGGCGCACCGGATGAGGTTTTACGCCTTTGCACCCACTACCAGACTCTGAAAGATGAATCCAAACCATTGACCGACCAGATGCGGAAGAATATCCTGGCAGCCAATGATAGCCTGACCCAGAAAGCATTGCGCGTCCTGGGCTTTGCCTTCCGGATCATCCCCGATCTGCGGGAAGATTTTACCCACGCTGAGGTTGAGGATCAGCTTGTGTTTGTTGGCCTGGCAGGCATGATTGACCCTGAGCGACCCGAGGTCCGTCCGGCGCTGGAAAAAGCGCGCCTCGCTGGAATTCGTACCATTATGATTACGGGTGATTATCCCAACACCGCCCGGGCGATTGCTGAAAACATCAGCTTGCTGCGCCCTGGACATCAAGTTCTGACAGGGGCTGAATTGAATGAACTGGACGAGGCTGCTTTGATTAAAGCGGTTGAAGTGACAGACGTTTTCGCCCGGGTTTCGCCCGAGCATAAAATGCGGATTGTGGATGCCCTGCGCTCAAACGATGAGGTCGTGGCGATGACTGGCGACGGCGTCAATGACGCGCCGGCAATCAAACGGGCAGATATTGGGGTTGCCATGGGCATCACGGGCACCGATGTGGCCAAAGAAACAGCTGACATGGTCTTGACCAATGACAACTACGCCAGCATCGTTGATGCGGTTGAGCAGGGCCGGGTAATATACGCCAATATCCGCAAGTTTGTCTTCTTTTTACTTTCCTCCAATGTCGCTGAGATTCTGATCATTTTCCTGGCGACAATCGCAGGTCTGCCCACCCCTCTGACGGCTATTCAGCTGCTCTGGCTGAACCTGCTGACCGACGGGGCGCCTGCACTGGCCCTGGCGATGGAAAAGGGCGATCCGGATGTGATGGAGCAAAAGCCGCGTCCAAAGCGCGAGTCGATTATCAATGGCCCGATGCGCCTGGGTATTTTCATTCAGTCGATCGCTCAGACAGGCGTGACCCTGGGGGCGTTTATGCTGGGGCTGTACTGGCACCTGAGCAGCCAGATTCCAGCCGGACAGAATGCATTCCTGTATTTGCTGCGGTATGATTGGCGCGGTCTGGATGTGCAAACTGCTGAGACGATGGCGTTTGTCACGCTTTCACTGTGTGAACTCTTCCGAGCCTACACGGTGCGTTCGGAACGGGTCTCTGTTTTCCGGCTGGGTGTCTTTTCGAACAAATATATGCAGTACGCGGTTGGGGCTTCAATCTTTCTGCTGCTTCTGGTGGTCAACCTGCCATTCTTGCAGCCCATTTTCAACACCCATTTCCTGTCGTTGAATGAGTGGCTGGTGGTTTTAGGGTTTGCGATCCTGCCGGCTGCAATCGAGGAAACTACAAAACTATTTTTGCGCACTCGCAGTTAATCTGCTCGATCGCAAGGAGATTGCAAACCCAGCATGAGTTTGCAATCTCCTTTTAAATTATATGCGCGGCTCGTAGAAAATATCCTGGAAGGTAAGCCGGCATTCCACACCCTGCCCGGCGATAAAGAAAACTTTGCCACGCAGTTGGTTCTCTCCCAGGATAAAAATATTCTGCACGCCCAGGTGTCCGTCCCGCCGGAAGTCAAAGCCGGGCGGCACGCCAATTCCGTTGTCGCTGTAGATCAGTTCGATTTCACCATCTGCATCACGCCGCAAATTAATTCGGATCTCACCTTCCCCGGTTGGTTTGAAAGCATATTTAAGTGAGTTTGAAATCAGCTCATTTAATATCAACCCGCAGGGAATGGCTGTGTCGATCAGGACAAGAATATCATCCATTTCAGAAATAATGGCGATATTGCCGGGGGAAATATCGTAGCTTTCCATGATGAGCGCCTGCAAATCGTGAATATAATCCTTTAAATTGATCTGCGAGAGGTCGCTGGCATCATACAACTTTTGGTGGACCAGTGCCATGGCGCGAATTCGGTTTTGGGCTTCCAAAAACTCTTTTTGTAAACGGGGATCATTGACATACATGGCCTGCAGATCGAGCAGGGCAATGATGACCGCCATGTTGTTTTTTGTGCGGTGGTACAGCTCGCGCAGGAGAGTTTCTTTTTCTGCCAGAGATTTCCGGATTTGCGCTTCGGCCTCTTTTTGCTCGGTGATATCCTGGGAAATTATCTGGGCGCCCACAAGATTTCGTTTCTCATCAAACACAGTCTGATAAGTTGATCGAAACCATTTCTTCCCGACAGGCAGGTTGAATTCACTCTCAAATATATCTGTCTTCTGGGTCTCCAGAACATGGCGCATCCGTTCAGTTATAATAGCGCCCTGTTTTGGTCCAAAAATCTCCAGGGCGGTTTTGCCAATTGCTTCTCCTGGTCTGGCATTCAGGCTTTGCCTGGAAGCGTTGTTATGTAGAATGAGCCGGAAATCTGTGTCGAAAATCGAATTCGCAGTGCCGGAATTTTCGAAGACCATCTGATATCTGGACTGGCTTTCGCTCAATGCGTCTTCAAACTGCTTGCGTTTCGTGATGTCGGTGACATTGGTAATTGAGTAGAGCGGAGCGCCCAGGTTATCCCGCACCAGGGTGGTGCTGACGAACCCCCAGACAATATGACCATCGCGATGCAGATAGCGCTTTTCAAACTGCACGGTTTCACGCTCGCCGGTTAATTGGGATTGAAGGCTTTGCAGGCTGATTCCACGGTCGTCTGGGTAGGTAATATCCATAAAGCTCAGCTGCTCCAGCTCTTCGACCGTGTAACCCAGCATATCTGCCATCGCGGCATTGACTTTGACCAGTTTGCCTTCGGTGGAGACCTGCAGATACCCAGAGGCGGCCTTTTCGAAAATTGAGCGGAAATTTGCCTCGCTGTTCTGGAGAGCGATTTCGGCCAGCTTCTGATCGGTGATGTCCTGAGCGATCGATAACAGACGGGTTTGGCCGTTGACTGTCAGCAATTCGCCCTGATACAGGCAGATAACCCCGTGTCCATTTTTGGCATGCAGAGTCAGTTCCATGGATCTCACGTTGCCATGCGTATTGAGCGCATGGATAAGCTTCAGCCGGTCTTCGGGAGAAATCCAGCCCAGCTCAATGGAGGTTTTTCCAAGCACTTCTTCTCGGGTAAAGCCCGAAATTCGTAAGAACTCATCATTTACGTCCAGATATTTGCCATCTATTAGATCGCTGATGGTGAAGAGGAGCGGTGCGTACTGAAAAGCTTTCGAGAATTTCTCCTCGCTTTCCCGCAGTTTCTCTTCAGCCAATTTGCGCTCGGTGATATCCATCAGCGTGGCCAAGAAGTAGAGCACACTGCCATCGGGGTTTCGGCTGCAGGAGACAAACAGTGTAGTGTAGACGATGCCCCCATTTTTGCGGATAAAGCGTTTGTCCAGCTGGTATGTATTCCGTTTACCAGCCAGAGTCTCGTTAAACAGGTGGAGATCGGAAGCCAGATCGTCCGAGTGGGTGAGTTCTGTCCAGGTCAGGAGACGCAGCTCTGACTGGGTATAGCCAAGCATCTGGCAGAGGCGGTCATTGACCTCGATCCAGCCTTTTTCAACGGATGTAACGCACATTCCGAAGGCGCCAATGTCGAAGTAGCCCTTGAAATCTTCGCGGCTGCGGCGCAGGTTTTCTTCGATTTGTTTTCTTTCGGTGATGTTGGTATGGGTGCCGATTAGCCGCAGGGCTTTTCCCTCTGGAGAGCGCTGGATGGCCTGACCTTTGCCCAATATCCAGTGCCAGGTCCCAGCCTGGCTTAACATTCTGAATTCAACTTCGAAACGCTCGATTCGATTGTCAATGCAATCCTGGTTGGACTGAAGTATTTTCTGACGATCATCCGGGTGGACGAGTTCAAGCCAGGTGTTTAGTTGGGCGGGCAAAACGCCCTCAGGATAGCCAAGCATTGTAAAATAGGTTGGACTATAAAAAGATAGGTTGGTTTGGAGGTCCGAATCCCAGATGCCAATGCTTGAGGCCGCCATGACCCATTCGCTGCGCTCGTTGGATCGGATCAGTTCGGCTTGAGAGGGGATTCCTGGAATTTCACGCAGTGTGGCGAAGCGCAGACCCTCTTCCCGGGCAGCAGAAACATGCCATTCCAGCCTTTTGTACTCGCCGTTTTTGGCCCGCAAGCGACTGGAAAATTCCCCCTGATTGGCTGTCGCCAGAAGCTTTTGGGCAACTGCCGTCAGATCTTCTGGGTGAACAAAATCGCTGAGGGGCTTGCTGCGCAGCTCTGCCTCGGTGTACCCGAGGATTTTCTGCCAGGCAGGGTTGCTCGCCACAAAACACCCATCCTGGCTCAAAATACACCCAGGATCAGGGATGATTTCAAAGAAATAAGCGGAAGGGTGCATCTTGGATTTCATATTTTTTCCTAAAAGTAAAATGAAGACCAGTTTGGTCAGAAAGGTGCGCTTGCGGTGTCTGGAAAAAACCTTACTCGCAAAAAAACGTCACCTGACCAGAGTTTGCTACCAATAAACCGTAGAGATATTCGGGTGTTTTTTTGGTGGCTGCAGCCACCAAAAAACACCCGAAATAACAACTTTTCGATCTAACCCGAACGGGTGTTATATAGATTTTTTCGGTGTAAGCTCGTTGGGGTACGGGGAGAATATGGAAATGGGATGACTCGCTTTTGAGGATATCATCGCTTTGGGTGAACGTCAAGAATGATTAGGATGATTGGGTGAGGGAAGCAAATCGAATATATGGTTTTGTAATGACCAAAACTTTATTTTTGGATACAATTACCCCATGCCCAGATTATCAACAGAGCAGGTTAAGGCATTGGCTCCCGATCCGGCTTCGCTAAATGCGGGGACGAAACTGACCGATATTCGTTACTGGTCCAACCTGGGGAGTGACCAGATGGCGCTGTGGGGAGAATGCCAGGGAAGCGGGCGGGAACCGTACAAGGTTTGCGTTGACCTGGCTGACAACGCCACCCGCTGCACCTGCCCCAGCCGTAAGTTTCCCTGCAAACATGCTTTGGGTCTGATGCTGGTGGCGGCAGGCTCGCCGGCGCGTTTGCCCGAAGCCCCCCCCCCGGCCTGGACGGCAGAGTGGATCGGGAAGCGCTCTGAACGCCGGCAGACAGAGTTGAGGCCTGCCGAACCTGTTGATGTGAGTCCAATCCAGCCTGAACGGAAGAAAGAGACGGAACGGCGCGCCTCGAAAAGAATTAAGCTGGCAGAGACGGGGATCGAGGCGCTTGAACAGTGGCTGAAGGATTTTGCCCGGCTTGGGCTGGCTGCCGCCCAATCGGCCCCGGCCTCCTTTTGGGCAGACCAGGCCGCCCGGATGGTGGACGCACAGATCTCCGGCGCGGCCCGCCTGATTACAGAAATGTCCCTGCTGCCAGGTTCCCGGCAGGATTGGGCCGAAGTGCTTTTGCTGCAGCTTGGCCGGCTTTATCTGCTGACCCAGGCCTTCCGCAAGTTGGATGCCTTTCCCTTCCCAGAGCAGCAAGACATTCTGACCCTCCTGGGTTGGAATGTGAACCAAAAAGAGCTTCTAGCCACAACGACCGGAACCCAGGATGATTGGCTGGTGATGGCTTCGCGAACCACCGAAGACGAGAAATCCGGGCTGCGCTCCCAGGTAAACTGGCTTTATGCCAGGAACAGCCAGCGCATCGCCCAGATTCTGAACTTTGCCTATCGGCTGCAGCCGCTGGATGCCAGCTTTGCCCCCGGTCTGACCCTGCGGGGTGAGCTGGTTTACTTCCCGGGCGCTTATCCGCTGCGGGCGATCTTTCGAGACAAACAGGCCGTGCCGGGCAGTTTTGCTGTGACAGGTTTCATTACGCTCAACGCCTTTCTGGCTGAGTATGCCTGCGCCCTCGGGCGCAATCCCTGGCTGCGCCAGTTTCCGGCGGTCCTCCAGGATGTCCGGCCGCTTTATCTCGAGCCGCAGTGGCTGCTGCGGGATGAGCAAAACCAGGCCATACCCCTTGAGCCGCGCTTTGCCCGCAGCTGGGAGCTGCTTGCTGTTTCGGGCGGGCAGCCGGTGTCTGTTTTTGGCCTGTGGGATGGCTTTTATTTTTCTCCGTGGACTGTTTGGGCGGGGGAGCGCTGTACCCTTTTATGAGTACGTTGAAGGCCTTGACGCAGTCGGCGATGCTTGGGGCAGGAGGCGGTTTTACTCCGCCAGCTTCGGACCTGGCCCCGATTTCCGGCGCCGATCCGCAGGCGCTGTTTCTGGCTTCAGCGGCTGTGATCGGGATTGGTGAGATTGGCGGGCGGATACCGGTTGTACTTGAAATCGAAGACCCGGCCTGCCCGGCGGAGAGCAGCGCCTATCTGCCTGAAGCGGCAGTTGGGCAGCTGAAGCGGATGCTGGCGGGCGAGTTCGAGTCGCTGCTGCCAGAATTTTTGGATCTGACTGCCAGCCGCGGCTTCCTGGCGCCGCCCGAGCTGCTGCCGGTGCTGCTGGGGATCGGCAAGGCGGACATCCGGCAGAAGGCCTTACAGATTGTCGGACGGCGCGGGGAGTGGCTTGCCCGCCATAACCCGGCCTGGGGTTTTGCCGTCAGCCGGCTGCCCCAGGATGCCTGGGAACACGGCTCCTTTGGCGAGCGATTGGCTGCTCTCGGACAGCAGCGGGCGGATCAACCGGATGAGGCCCGGGGCTGGGTCGAGGACACCTGGGGGCAGGACTCTCCAGAGCAGCGGGCCGCATTTATCGCCGCCCTCGAACCCGGCCTGAGCATGGCAGATGAGACCCTGCTGGAGATCTGCCTGGATGACCGGCGCAAAGAAGTGCGCCAGATTGCCCGGGCGCTGCTGCTGCGTTTGGAACAGTCGCAGCTTGTCCTGCGGTCCTGGGAGCGGGCCCGCCGCCTGGTTAAAAAGAAATTCAAGCTTCTGGGGGGCGACCAAATCGAAGTTGTTTTACCCGCCGAAGTGAATACCGCCGGCAGGCGGGATGGGATTGGTGAAAGACAGGTCCAGAAGACGCTCGGCGAAAAAGCCGATCTGCTGGTTCAGATCATCTCCCTGGTACCACCCCAGTTTTGGAACCGGGAATTTGGACGCCCGCCTGGGAAAATACTCCAGGCAGCCATGAACTCAGACTGGCGCGAAGCGCTTGTCTTGGGCTGGCAAATGGCTGCCGCCTCCGCTCGGGATTCGGAGTGGGCTTCTGCCCTGGTGGCCCTCTGGGCAGAGCGCGAGGAGATCCGGAAAATCATGGATCAGGATGGTCTGACCGCCCTGGTCCAGCTGCTGAAAGTGGAAAGTGTTGAGGCCCTGGTGGCGCAGGCTGTCCGCCCGCACATCACCGAGCTGGATGACCGGCATAAGCTGGTCACGCTGCTGACCCGCTATCAACAGCCCTGGTCACCGAATTTGGCCCGGATGGTGATTGGAAGCGCCCAGAGACAGTCGCTCAGTGCGCCGAATGACCTGGCGTATGCGCTGTATGGCTTTGGACGCTGGGTTCCGCCTGAACTGGCCGAAGAGTTTCGTGAAGGCTGGGGCGAAGATCTGCACGTTGGTTGGTCTGCCCCGATTAACCGGTTCTTAGGTTTGCTGAAATTCCGGCAGGAGATTCGCCAGAGTGTATCATCTCAATAAGTGGGGGAAGTTGGGCGTTTTTTGTGGGCGCAGCCCACAAAAAACTCCACACCCCATTATTTTGAGATGGTACGCCAGCGTCTGGTTTAGCGGCAAGGCGGGTCGGATTTTGTCTTGAACGAAGAGGATTGCGGATGAAAAAGGAGATACGATGACTTCATTACTGCGCCAACATGCAGAACAACAATATGCCGAAGAACTGGCCGAGCTGGCCAAAGTTGACCAGCGCCAGCGCCCGCCAAACTGGAAACTATCACCCTGGATGGTGGCAGCGTATATCATGGGGGTAAAGCTGGAGAACGGGTATGAGGTGACCCCCAAATATATTGGCAGCCGGCGAACGATTGAGGTGGCTGTAGCCACCCTGGCGACAGATCGGGCTCTGCTGCTGTTGGGCGTGCCGGGCACAGCCAAGACCTGGGTTTCTGAACACCTGGCGGCGGCTATTTCCGGCGATTCAACCCTTCTGATCCAGGGCACCGCCGGCACATCGGAGGAATCCATCCGCTACGGCTGGAATTACGCCCGTCTGCTTTCCGAAGGTCCCAGTGAAAAGGCCCTGGTCTCCAGCCCGGTGATGCTGGCAATGCAGCTCGGCAAGCTGGCGCGTGTCGAAGAACTGACCCGGATCCCGGCAGATGTGCAGGATTCCCTGATCACCATTCTGTCCGAAAAGACTCTGCCAATCCCCGAACTGAACAGCGAGGTTCAGGCCGCCAAAGGCTTCAATATTATTGCCACAGCCAACAACCGCGACAAAGGGGTCAATGAGCTTTCTTCGGCCCTGCGCCGGCGTTTTAATACGGTGGTTTTGCCGCTTCCGGCCACCCTGGAAGAAGAGGTGGACATCGTCCAGCGCCGGGTGGAGAGCCTGGGACGGGCCCTGGAACTCCCTGGTGAGATCTCTGCGCTCGAAGAGATCCGCCGGATCGTGACGATTTTCCGGGAACTGCGCAGCGGGATGACCGCCGACGGCAAGACCAGGCTCAAATCGCCCAGTGGGACGCTCTCCACTGCCGAGGCGATTTCCGTGGTCAACAGTGGGGTTGCCCTGGCAGCTCATTTTGGGGATGGCTCGCTGCGGGCCAACGATGTGGCAGCCGGTTTGATTGGGGCGGTGATCAAGGATCCCATCCAGGATAAGATTGTCTGGCAGGAGTACCTGGAGACGGTCGCCAAAGAGCGCAAGGACTGGAAGGATTTGTACCGCTCGTGCAAGGAGATGCTCGACTCGTGATCACGATTTTCGGCATCCGGCATCACGGTCCAGGCTCTGCGCGCAGTGTGCGGGCAGCGCTGGAGAAACTGCGCCCGGATCTGGTGCTGGTCGAAGGCCCGCCCGACGCGGATACCCTTATCCCGCTGGCAGCCCTGCCTGGCATGCAGCCGCCCGTGGCGCTGCTGCTTTACCTGCCCGATAGGCCGCAGCAGGCTGTGTATTATCCTTATGCCGAGTTTTCGCCAGAGTGGCAGGCGCTGCAGTATGCCCTCCAAACCGGAACCCGGGTTCAGTTTATGGATTTGCCCCAGGCCAATCAACTGGGGCAGGCTGAGGCCGATGCGGCGGACCCCGAGAAAACCGGGGCGCCTTTTGATCCATTCGCCATGATTGCCGAGGCGGCAGGCTATTCGGATGGTGAACGCTGGTGGGATCATTTTGTTGAACAGCGCCGGGGGCAGGGGGATGTTTTTGGCGGGATCATCGAGTTGATGGCTGCCCTGCGGGCAGAGGCCGACAAGCATCCAACACCCGACTCGGCCTATAATTTGCTGCGCGAGGCCCAAATGCGCACGTTGATCCGCACCGGGCTGGCAAACGGCGCTCAAAATATTGCTGTGGTTTGCGGGGCCTGGCATGCCCCAGCCCTGACCAGCCTGGACAACCGCAAGTCTGACACCCAGCTGCTGAAGGGGCTGCCCAGGGTTAACCTCGCAGCCACCTGGGTGCCCTGGACCTATGACCGTCTGGAGCGCAGCAGCGGCTATGGGGCCGGGGTTGAAGCGCCCGGCTGGTACGATCATCTCTGGCACAATCCGACAAATCTGGTTGAAACCTGGATGGTTAAGGTCGCCCGTTTGCTGCGCTCAGAGGACCTGCCGGTTTCCCCGGCGCATGTCATCGAAGCAGCGCGCCTCGCAGATGCCCTGGCGGTGCTGCGCGGGATCCAGCTGCCCGGGCTGCAGGACCTGGGTGAGGCCGTTCAGGCGGTTTTTTGCGCCGGCAACCCGGCCCCCATGCGCCTGGTACGCCAGAAATTGGTTGTGGGCCAGCGGATGGGGCAGATCCCGGAGGGCGCACCCAGTGTCCCGCTGCAGCGCGATCTGGCTGCCGCCCAAAAAAAGGTCCGGCTGGAACCTTCGGCTGTGTTTGAGATACTTGATCTGGATTTGCGCAAACCGCTTTCACTGGAGCGCAGTTATCTCCTGCACCGATTAAACATCCTCAACATCCCCTGGGGTCTGCTTCAGGGGGCAAGCGGCGCAAAAGGCACCTTTCATGAGATCTGGCAAACTGCCTGGCGGCCCGAATTTGCAGTCCAGATTATCGAAGCCAGCCCGTGGGGCAACACGGTTGTCGAGGCGGCAAACGCCAGGATAAACTCCCTGGCTGCCCAAAGCGCAGACCTGCCCGCCCTGACCCGCCTGGTGGATGCGGCTTTGCTGGCTGATCTGGCGGATGCGATTCCGGCGTTGATGTTCAGGCTGCAGGATATGGCTGCCTCCAGCACGGATATCCCGCACCTGATGGAAGCCCTCCCGCCGCTGGCAAATGTACTGCGCTATGGCAATGTCCGTCAGATGGATACCGGTATTGTCCAAAGGGTGGTCTCTGAACTGGTGACCCGAATCTGCATTGGTTTGCCGCCAGCCTGCTCGGCCCTGGATGATGACGCCGCCCAGGCGATGTTCAGCCACATCCAGGCGGTGGATGGCGCCATTGAAATGCTGCAAGATGACGAGCAGTCCGCAGCCTGGAGCCTGGCTCTGACCCAGGTTGCCGCCCAAGAATCGATCCACGGACTGGTGCGCGGCCGGGTCTGCCGGTTGATGTTTAACCGCTCGGGCAGCCCGGATCTGATCGGGCAGCAAATGAGCCGGGCGCTTTCGCCGGGCACCCCCGCGGCGCAAGCAGCCGCCTGGGTGCAGGGGTTTTTGCACGGCGGTGGGCAGGCGCTGATCCACCATCCCCAATTGTGGCAGCTGGTCAATGACTGGCTGCTGGCTTTGCCGGGCGAACTGTTCGCCACCCTGCTGCCGCTGCTGCGGCGTACGTTTAGTTTGTTCCCGGCAGCCGAGCGCCGCCAGATCGGCGAACTGGCGCGTCATGGGCGGGCAGCCTTCAGCCAGGGGGGCGCCGCCAACCTCGATCTGGTCAGGGCAGCCAGTGCTTTGACCCTGGTTAAATTAATTCTGGATCCGCAGCGGAGTCAATCCCAATGAGCGAAAATACAATCTTCCGACTCAGCAAGTTTCTCAGCCTGGTTCTGCGCCACAATCCGCAAAAAATTCACCTGACCCTGGATTCGCAGGGTTGGGCCGATGTGGATGCGCTCCTGGCGGGGATGCGGCGGGCTGGTTTTGTGATCGATCGCCCGCTGCTCGAGCGGGTGGTCGCCGAGAATGATAAAAAACGTTTTGCCTTCAGCCCGGATGGGAAAAGAATTCGGGCCAGCCAGGGGCATTCGATCCAGGTAGACCTGGGTCTGACGCCGGTTTTGCCACCCGACAGGCTGTATCACGGCACGGCGACGCGCTTTCTGGCCTCCATCCTGGAAAAAGGCCTGCTGCCAGGCAGCCGCAGTCATGTTCACCTTTCACCCGATCTGTCCACCGCCAGACTGGTCGGCAGCCGGCATGGCATCCCGGTGATTTTTGCTGTGCGAGCCCAGCAAATGCAGCAGAACGGACATTTGTTTTACATCTCGGAAAATGGCGTCTGGCTGACCGGCCCCGTTCCGTCGATTTACCTTGACCTGGTTGAGGAACCCAAAGCCCATGAATGAACCTGAACTGCCTCAAGACTCCGCAGAACGTTTGCGCCGCTGGCGGCTGCTGCTGGGGAGCGAGCAGGACGGCACCGGTTATTCTCTGCAGAGCGATACAGACCGGGGCATGGATAAAACCCTGGCTTCCCTGTATGCTGAAGTGGAGAAAAAGGGCAGGGGCAGCCTGGGCGGCTCTGCGCCGGCTGTGGCCCGCTGGCTGGGCGATATCCGGACCTATTTTCCCACCTCGGTCGTGCAGGTCATGCAAAAAGACGCCATGGAGCGCCTGAATTTAAAGCAGATGCTGCTCCAACCCGAAATGCTGGCGGCAATCGAGCCGGATGTCCACCTGGTTTCGACCCTGATTTCACTCAGCGAGGTCATCCCAGAAAAGACCCGCGAAACCGCCCGGATGGTGGTGCGCAAAGTGGTGGATGACCTGGAGAAAAAACTGGCAGGTCCGATGCGTCAGGCCATCCTGGGCAGCCTGAACCGGGCAATCCGCACCCGCCGGCCGCGGCATGCCGATCTGGATTGGAACCGGACCATCCTTGCCAACCTCAAAAACTATCAGCCTCAATTCAAGACGATTATTCCCGAAGTCCGGATTGGCTTTGGGCGCAAACGATCCCATTCTGTTCTGCGGGATATTATCCTGTGTGTGGATCAGAGCGGATCCATGGCTACTTCGGTGGTCTATGCTTCGGTCTGCGCGGCGGTGATGGCGTCGATTTCGGCCGTGCGCACTTCCCTGGTTGTCTTTGATACCTCAGTGGTAGATTTGACACCCGAGCTGCAGGATCCAGTCGAGGTACTTTTTGGCACCCAGCTTGGCGGCGGCACGGATATTGAAAAGGCCCTGACCTATTGTCAGGGCCTGGTCCGGACGCCGCTGGATACGATCCTCGTGTTAATCAGCGATCTTTATGAAGGTGGCAGCCAGGAAAAGCTGTTGCGGCGGGCGGCGGCACTGGTTGATTCTGGGGTGCAGGTAATTACGCTGCTGGCGCTCAGTGATAAAGGCGCGCCGGCCTCGGACCACGCGCTTGCCGCTCAATTTGCCGGGCTCGGGATCCCCTGTTTTGCCTGCACACCTGACCAGTTCCCCGATTTAATGGCGGCGGCAATCAAACGCGATGATATCCTGACCTGGGCGGCCAGCGAAGGGATTGTGGCGACGCGCGGGTAGAAATATCGTCAGCGCGCCCGGGCAACCGACTCGCGCACATACAGGCGGGGCTGGAACGACGGCATTTGATAGGGTTTGTCTTTCAATCGACTGAGCAGCGCCTGGGCTGCGGCTTCGCCAATTTCAATTGCGGGCCAACCCACACTGGTAAGCGGCGGAGTCTGGTAGGCGGAATGGGGCTGATCGTCAAACCCGACCAGGGAAATATCTTCAGGAACCCGAATCCCCCGGCGGTAGAGGGCCAGGCGCGCGCCGTAAGCCATTTGATCATTTCCGGCCATTATGGCGCTGAAATTGCGGCCGCGCACCAGCAGCATTTCCACTGCCAGAATGCCTGAGGCTTCGGTGAAATCCCCTTCAATGATCAGTTCGGGGTCAGGTTCCAGCCCGGCTTCAGCCAGGGCGCGCAGGTAGCCCAGCCGCCGGTCGAAGGAATCCTGATGTGAGGGAACCCCGGTGATATAAGCAATCCGCCTGTGGCCGGCATCCGTCAAATAGCGCGCCGCCATCCGAGAGGCTTCGAAGTTGTCCAGCGGGATGGAGTCTTGTTCCATGCTGGGCAGCTTGCGCCCGACGACGACCATGGGCAGTTGGTCATGTATCCGCAGCAGGGCAGCATCCGAGAGGTTGCCGGCCAGAACAATCAGTCCATCCACCCGGCGTTCAACAAACGCTTCCAGGGCGGCCTCTTCCTTTTGTGAATTCCAATACCCGTCCGCAAAGATCGTGGAATAACCTGATCCTTGAATTTCGTCATTAATCCCGCGCAGGATGTGATCGTAGAGGGGGCTGCTGATGAATTGGGTTAAAACACCAATCATCATGGATTGTCCGCCGGCCAGACCCTGGGCAAACATGTTGGGCCGATATCCCATTTCGTCAATGATCGCCAGAACCTGGCGGCGCGTTTCTTCGGCAACGGGCGCGGTATTGTTGACCACGCGCGAAACCGTACTGATGGAGACGTTGGCTTTTTCAGCGATATCCTGAATGGTGATTTTTTTTCTCGATTCCATACATCCATCCTTTTTGAAATCCGGCACTGGTTCTTGAGAGAGGCTGAAACACACCGGATAACACTCAAGTTGATTATATCACTGAAAGCGCTTGCATAGAAGCCTTGACATTCAGGCGTTAATTGGATATATTAATGAAAATATTTTCATAAATAGCCAGAATAGTGGAGATATTCAGGGTAGCGCTTTCAGTCTGGCGAAATATATTTACAGTATAGGTTGTTCACAAAAGGAGATCCCATGAAGAATCTAAAGCTTGTCAATCTGATTCTCGTCCTGATGATCCTGGCTACCTTGATCGGAACGCCAGCCCGGGCAGCTGTTTCGCTGCCTCAGATCGTCAACCCATCTGCATCAGAGGTTGTCTCGCTGGAGTCTGCCCATCCCACCCGGGCGAATGCGCCTGCCGTGGGCAGCGTCCTGCCTTTGATCGATGATTTTCAGTCTGGCCTGAGCTGGTTCCAGTACAATGGCGGCCTGTCATGGATTTCGAACCAGACTGTGCTGACCACCACGCTGGGAGCAGCGGGTGTGATCAGCAACACGGTGCTGTCAGTGGGTTACAGCGTGGGCGACTATGCCGGATCGGGCAAGGACCTGATTCCCGCCCAGGACTGGAGCGGCTATGATGGTCTGAGCTTCTGGGCGCGCGGCTCAAACAGCGGCACGGTCTTCAAGATCATCCTTTCAGACAACAAGAACGGCGCCGGCGACACTGCCGAGCGCATCTCAACTTCGTTCACCGATAACTTCACTGGCTGGAAGCACCTGAGCTTCCCCTGGCAGGTCTTCGGGCGCGACAACGGCTACCAGCCGGGCGGCGCTCCCAATGACGGCCTGACCCTGACGGAGATGAACGCCCTGGCCTTTGCCCCTCAGGCCGGCAGCGGCACACTCTATCTTGATCAGCTCGGCCTCTACAAGACGACCGGCACTGTGCTGGACAGTTTCCAGAACGGCCTGACCTGGTTCCAGTACAACGGGGGCGGGTCGTGGATTGCGAACCAGACTGTCCTGACCAATACCCTGAGTGCAGTCGGTGTGATCAGCAACACCGTCCTTTCATTGGGCTACAGCGTCAACGATTATGCCGGATCGGGCAAAGACCTGATCCCCGCCCAGGACTGGAGTGGTTATGATGGTCTGAGTTTCTGGGCGCGCGGTATGAACAGCGGCACGGTCTTCAAGATCATCCTTTCGGACAATAAGAACGGCGCCGGCGACACCGCCGAGCGCATCTCGACCTCATTTACCGACAATTTCACTGGCTGGAAGTACCTGAGCTTCCCGTGGCAGGTCTTCGGGCGCGACAACGGCTATCAGCCGGGCGGCGCTCCCAATGACGGCCTGACCCTGACCGAAATGAACGCCCTGGCCTTTGCCCCTCAGGCCGGCAGCGGCACACTTTATCTCGATCAGCTCGGCCTGTACCGAAATGCCATCCAGGCTGCCGGTCTGACCGTTCAACTGAGCAGCAATGTCTACAGTGTTGCAGAAGGCGCTACAGCGAGTATCACGACCACCCTGAGTATGACCGCTACTTACCCGGTCACGGTCACTTACGCCACCAGCGCTGGAACAGCCGCTGCCGGAACGGATTTCACCGCCCTCAACAGCCAGCTGGTCTTCCTGCCGGGTGAGCAGCAAAAAGTTCTCAGCCTGGTCACAATCGATAATTCAACAGTCAACCCCAACAAAACCCTGACCCTGGCGCTGACAAACCCGGTCAGTGCAACCCTCGGCTCGCCCAAGTCGGCTGTCATCACCATTGTGGACAATGATGTCGCCAACCCGGCTACATCCCTGGTGGATATGGTGGACGATTTCCAGCGGACTGACCTGCCAACGGCCAAAATCCCGGTGGATGTGTCGGTAGGGTACTACAACTTTAATGCCACGGGCGCATCGATTGCCATGACCCTGACCACCTCAACCGCCGCCAACCGCCCGGCCTCTCCGACCATCCTGACACCCCAGTCGCTCAAGCTGGACATGACGGTGCCGCAGGGGAAATGGGCCGGCTTTGTGCATGGCTTTGAAAATGCAGACCTGACCCAGTGGCTCTCGCAGGATTGGAGCACGCACACGGGTGTTTCTTTCTGGCTGTATGGCAATAACACCGGCGGTGTCCTTTTCCTGGATGTGTTGGATAACCGCAAGCCGGGTTCGACTTCAGATGACGCTGAACGCTGGAGCATTGATATCCCCGATAATTTCAGCGGTTGGAAATATTTTGAAATCCCCTTCGGCTCTCTGCACCGCAAGGATGTTGGCAACAGCGCGCCCAATGATGGTTTGAACCTGACGGAAGTCCATGGCTATGCCATTGGCGCCTATGGCTCGGTGGATATGGGCACCCATACCTATTATGTGGATAATTTTGGTCTGCTCATCCGCACCACTGGCGTGGATGACTTTGAACGCAGCACCCTGCCGACAGCCACGATCCCCACGCAAATTCCGATCGGTTACTACACTTTTAATGCGGATGGCGCTGGCGCTGGAATCACCGTCACAGCGAACGCCCCGGCCCCTGTTTTGTTAGCTCCCCAGGCCCCTCAAGCGCCCAACCGTGCCTTGAAGCTCAGCATGAATGTCCCGGCAGGTAAATGGGCCGGCTTTGTGCACGCCTTTGAGAACCAGGCCCTCGACCAGTGGGTACCGCAGGATTGGAGCACCTACCAGGGGATTGCTTTCTGGCTGTACGGCAACAATACTGGCGGGGTGATCTTTGTGGATGTTCTGGATAATCGCAAACCCGGTTCTACGACCGATGACGCCGAACGCTGGAGCATTGACCTGCAGGATAATTTCAGCGGCTGGAAGTATTTCCAGATCCCGTTCAGCAGCCTGCACCGCAAAGATGTTGGGAATGGCGCACCTTCAGACGGCTTGACTTTGAGCGAAGTCCACGGTTATGGTGTTGGCGCTTACGGCTCTGTAGATATGGGCACCCACGACTACTACCTGGATAATGTGATTGTGTATGGCGATACCGGCGCCAACCGGCCTTTGGAAGTTGGCTTCTCACCGGTTGAAAACAAAGTGACCGAAGGCATTACAGCGACGATTTCTGTCATATTGAACCGTGTCTCTACCCTTCCTGTGCAGGTCAGCTACGCTACTCAGACAGGTTCAGCAATCGTTGATCGCGATTATCTGGCCGCCAGCGGGACTTTGACCTTTGCCCCGGGCATCAAAGAGATGACCTTTGATATCACCACCTTCGATAACAGCAAGTGGTCCGCAAACAAGACGGTCAGGCTGCTGATCTCGAACCCAATCAGTGCAACCCTCGGGCTGGCCAAACAGACCGACCTGGTGATTGTCAATAACGACCCCTTTAACCCGGCTCTGGTCGATGACTTCGAATCGTCGCCCTACTTCTTCCGCAGCCAGGGTCAGGTTGGCCTCTCCAATTTTGAAGTGGCGAACGGCGTTCCCATGGCGCTGCCCGGACAGGGAAGCTATGAAAACCTGCTCCAGGTGACCTACGATTCGGCTTCCAACCCGGCTGTCTTTGGCCGCACCTTTGCCCAAAGCCAAAACTGGAGCGCCTACAACGGGATGAGCTTCTGGTACTACGGCCAGGCCAGCGGAGAACCGATCACGGTTACGCTGCAGGAAAACCGCCAGCCCGATCCAGGCCCTGCCGGTTGGACCCAGGTCTGGAGCGACGAATTCAACGGGGCTCAGGGTTCGGCTGTCAATTCCAATAACTGGACGCATGAAATCGGCGGGCAGGGCTGGGGCAACGGCGAGTGGGAGTATTACACCAACAGCACCGAAAACTCGGCCATGAACGGCGCCGGCAGCCTGGTGATTACTGCCACTGCGGTCGATACTGCCACCACCAGCCTGAACTGCTGGTATGGCGCCTGTAAATACACCTCCGCCCGCCTGGTGACAACCAATAAGCTTGAATTTGCTTACGGCCGCGCCGAAGCGCTGATCCAGGTTCCAAAGGGGCAGGGCATCTGGCCGGCTTTCTGGATGCTGGGCAATGACCTCGGAACTGTCGGCTGGCCCGTCGCAGGTGAAATTGATATCATGGAGAATATTGGCCGCGAGCCCAATATCGTCCATGGCACGGTGCATGGTCCTGGTTATTCTGGCGGATCGGGGATTGGCGGCGGATATACCCTACCTTCCGGAAACCTGGCCGATGGTTACCACCTGTATGCTGTGGAATGGGAACCCACCCAGATCCGCTGGTTCATCGACAGCACCCAATACTTCACCGTGACCACGGCTGACCTGCCGGGCGGCGCAGACTGGGTCTATGACCATCCCTTCTTCCTGATCCTGAATCTGGCCGTGGGTGGAGCCTGGCCCGGGTACCCGGACAATACCACCGTATTCCCCCAGACCATGAAGGTGGATTATGTGCGGGTGTACCAGGCGCCAGACAGTGCAGAGCGCTTTGAAACAGCCTTTGTGGATAACTTCAGCGGCTGGCGAAAAGTCAACCTGCCGCTTCAGGCTTTCAACCGCAGCGCAGACCAGCCCGCCGGAGCGCCGGCAGATGGTCTGACACTGAGCGAAGTTTGGGGCTATGGCTTCCGGCTGCCGGCTGGCAAGCAGGGCGTGCTGTACTTCGATCAGGTTCTTTTGGAACAGTTCAAGATGTACTTCATGCCGATCTGGTTCCGTTAATCGTTTTTTGAAACATGAAGCACCCCGAAATTAATCTTTCGGGGTGCTTCATTTGCAGCCAGATTCGACCTGTCGTGAGATTTTCAAAGAGAGGGGCTGTGGATGTGCTTTGCACGTCCACAGCCTCTCTCTTTTTTGTTTTTAGCTATTGACGGTTCTGAGGTTACTTTGCGCCCGCTTTAAATGCTCAATCAACTGGGCGTCACTGTCTGGTTCGGCCTGGATCTGGTTGTGATACGAGCCAATCTGTCCAAGGTGGTGGGCGTCGGAATTGGTCAGAGCCAGCAGGCCAAATTCGGCTGCCAGGGTGCGGATTTTGGTTTCCTGCTGGGCAGGGGTGTTGATTGAGGCCGCTTCAATCGCATCCGGCGGCAGGGTGCTGAAATCTGCATGGATCCTGGTGGAGTAGCGGTATGGGTGGGCCAGAACCAGGAACGCGCCAATCTCGCGCACCAGTTTCCACAGGTTGGAGTAGCGCCAATTCTGCTTTTCCAGTCTGCGGTCATGTACCCCGATCACCAGCCAGTCTTCATCATCGGCCTGGATTTCAATGCCGGTGAAGATTTTGAATGGGGCGTAGCGCTGGTTGAGCGCCTTGACCTGGGCCGGGGGCAGCAGACGTTCATGGTTGGTAAAGGCCAGACCATTCAGGCCGGCTTTGATCGCCGTTTGAATTTGGGTCTCTTCGTCGACCGTGGCGCAGGCCGATAAACCCTTTGAGTGGACATGTAGATCGATTTTCATTGGCCAATTGTACCGGAAAGTTGGGCTGGTTTGGTTGTTTTTTGGATGGCTGCGTCACCCAAAAATCTCTTATCCCGAACTGACGTATAATAAAATAAAAGTATCATCTCAAGAAGCGCGGGTAGTCCACCCCTCTTTATTGAAATGGTAGAAAGAAAATCTATTCAAAGGAAGCCCGTCATGCCCGACACCCAACCCAATTTTCCCTATCTTAACCCCGACGAACCACTTGAAAACCGGCTTGCCGATCTGATTGGCCGGATGACCCTGGAAGAAAAAGTCCAGCAGATGAGCCACCCCGCCCAGGGTATAGAGCGGCTGGCGGTGCCGGCTTATAACTTTTGGAGTGAAGCCCTGCACGGCGTGGCCCGCAACGGGCGGGCGACGGTTTTTCCCCAGGCGATTGGTCTGGCGGCCACCTGGGATCCTGATCTGGTGCAGCGGATCGCGGATGCGATCAGCACGGAGGCGCGCGCCAAACATCATGAGGCTGTCCGCCGCAATGGCAGCAGTGGTCTCTACCAGGGACTGACCTTCTGGTCGCCGAATGTCAATATCTTCCGCGACCCGCGCTGGGGGCGCGGTCAGGAGACCTGGGGCGAGGACCCTTACCTGACGGGCGAGATGGGCTCGGCCTTTGTGCGCGGTATGCAGGGCGATGACCCGCATTACCTGAAAACCGCCGCCTGCGCCAAGCATTATGCCGTTCACTCCGGCCCGGAGAAAGACCGCCACACCTTTGACGCCCGCCCCAGCCTCCAGGATTTGCACGACACCTATCTGCCGGCGTTTAAGAAGCTGGTGCGTGAAGCCAAAGTGGAAGCCGTGATGGGCGCTTATAACCGGGTGTATGGTGAACCGTGCTGCGGCAGCCAGCTCCTGTTGGGTGATCTGCTGCGCGGCGAATGGGGCTTCGATGGGCATGTTGTCTCGGACTGCGGCGCTCTGGGCGACTTTCACCGCACGCACCATGTCACCCAGACCGAGGCTGAGTCGGCGGCGCTGGCCCTGCGGATGGGCTGTGATATTGGCTGCGACCATATCTATAACGCCCTGCCCGAGGCTGTGCAGCAGGGGCTGGTGAGCGAAGCTGAAATTGACCGGGCGCTTTATCGGACTCTGCGCACCCGTTTTCGCCTGGGCATGTTCGACCCGGCTGAACGAGTGCCGTTTACCCAGATCCCGATGAGTGTGGTTGGTTCACCTGCCCACCGAAAGCTGGCTTATCAGGCTGCAGTGAAATCCATGGTGCTGTTAAAGAACAAGAATAATCTTCTGCCGGTTGCTCCAACCGTGCGTTCTATTCTGGTGGTCGGCCCGAATGCGGCCAGCACGGATGTGTTGTTGGGCAATTATTACGGGATTAATGAGAATCTGGTCACCCTTCTGGAAGGCCTGGTTGCGGCTGCTCCGGAAGGCGTGGCGATTGATTACCGCCCGGGCTGTCTGTTGGAGTCTGAGCGCCCCAACCCGCACGACTGGTCCGAGGCCATGGCGATGGGCGTGGATCTGGTGGTGGCCTGTATGGGGATCTCGCCGCTGATGGAAGGCGAGGAAGGCGACGCGGCCCTGACCCGCTCGAACGGTGATCGGGATGACATCGGTTTGCCAGCCAATCAGATTGCCTACCTGAAGCGGATGGCGGCAGCCGGTACACCGATTGTCTTGCTGCTGAACGCCGGCAGCCCGCTGGCCCTGGGTGAGGCAGGCGACCTGGCAGATGCCATTCTTTACCTGTGGTACCCCGGGCAGGAAGGCGGCCGGGCGGCTGCCGATGTTTTGTTTGGAGCGGCCAACCCGGGCGGCAAGCTTCCCCTGACCTTCCCGAAGTCACTGGCCGACCTGCCGCCCTTTGAGGATTATTCCATGGCCCAGCGCACCTACCGCTATGCGAGTGTAGAACCTGCCTACCCCTTCGGGTTTGGCCTGAGCTACACCTCATTCGCCTATTCGCTGCCCCGCCCGGCCCCGTCCCGGGTTCGGGCTGGCCGGGCATACCGGTTTACCGTCCAGGTTAAAAACACCGGCGCCCGGCCCGGGCGTGAGGTAGTGCAGGTTTACCTGACGGATGAGCAGGCCTCAAGCCGGGTTCCGGTCGCCAGGCTAGTCGCTTTTCGAGCATTGGACTTGCAACCAGGCCAGACCAAAACCCTGCGTTTCAGCTTGCCGGCCGAGGCCATGCAGTTTATCGATGAGGCGGGCCAGCCCCAACTGGAGCCGGGCCGCTTCCGCCTGCAGGTGGGGGGCTGTTCACCCGCAGCCGGTCTGGCAGCCGATCAATTTGTGCTCATTCCGTTTGAGCTTGACCTTTAACCCAGCTACTGGCTAGTGGCAAATTGGGAGTTTTTTAGCGGGCATCGCCCGCTAAAAAACTCCCAATCTTAAGTTACAGTGCAGCTCTGTAAACCCGATAGCGCTTGTACAGCTTCGCCCCCATCCGGTCTGCCAGGATGGGGGTCGCCGGGTTGTCGGCGCCCGTCAGGGAGAGGTCAACCCAGGTGTACCCCCGGCCCTGGATCCGGCGCGACATTTCATCAAACAGCAGCACTCCAACACCCATATTCCAGTATTCAGGCAGAACCAAAACACTTTTGATGGACAGACTTTTCAGTTTTTGGCGCATCAGCCAGGCTGCTTTCAGGTAGTCCCAGGGATAGCGCAGCCCATTGACTTGCTGGAATACTTCGTTCAGGTTTGGAATGGCCGGGAACCAGCCAATGGGTTCGCCCTTGAACTCAGCGAAGAGGATTAACTCCGGGTCCACCATACTGCGGAAAGGCGCAAGCGATTCTTGGAGGGCCTCGCGCTGCCAGGGGATGAAATCGGCCAGATGGGCGGTGGATTTGTTGAGCAAATACAGAACGCTGTCCACCTCTTCTTCCCAGCGCTCCAGGTGAGCGCCGCGGATGGTGATTTCGCCGTGTTTGCGCAGACGGTCTGCCAGGCGGGCGGCGCGCTGCCATTCGGGCGTGCTGCGATCGAGACCAATGGCAAAGGCCACGTTATCGTCGCGCGCCGGTTGAAAGCCATAGCCTTCAACCAGGCTCTGGTAATAGGGCGGGGTGTGGCCGCAGAGCAGGGCCGGCGGACGGTCGCGGCCTTCGATCAGGATCCCGTAGCTGTCCTCATAGTCCAGGTTAAATGGGCCGTAGAGGGTTTCCAGGCCGCGGGCTTTGGCCCAGGCGGCGGCCGCATCGAACAGCGCCCGGGCTGCCTCTTCATCGTCGGTACACTCGAAGAAACCAAACACGCAGTCCTTCAAACCGCGTTGTTCATTCACAACCCGATCTTCTGCAGCGCAGATGGTGCCAACTGGTTTGCCCCCGCGCCAGGCGATAAAGAACTCAGCGCTGCCGCGCTTAAAGAAGACGCCTTTTTGGGGATCGATTTTGGCGGATCGTTCTGGCAGCAGCGGCGGAACCCAGAGCGGGTCGTTTTTGTAGATCTGCCAGGGGAAAAGCAAGAACGTGCGCCGTTCAGCGCGGCTTTGGACTGGGCGGACGACGACGGTGTTCATAGAATCTCCTTCGTTTCAGCTGGCTTGTTTTGGGCCCTTCGCTGCTGCAGCTCGGCCACGATCCGTTTGAATTCATCCCGGTTCAGGGGATAGAACATGGCAAAAGCGATCCCAGCCAGCAGCAAAACAGCCGGAGCCGGCCCAACCACCAGACGGATCCCGAGCAAAGCGCCTGAGGCCTGCTGGCTGGCGTTTGGGGTGTAGCCGGTTGCATCCAACAGCAGCAGGATCAATGGAATGGCAACGGACGAGGCGATCTTTTGGAGCAGACTGACCAGGCTGAAGAAGGTGCCTTCGTGCCGCAGGCCGGTTTGCCACTCATCCCATTCAATGGCGTCTGGGATGATAGACCAGGGAAGCACATGCGCCGCACTGACCCCAATCCCGGCCAACACGCACAGCCCCAGCAGCCAGCTCAAGGGATCCGACGGGCCCAGGCTGACGAGTGCCAGCTGCACCACTGCCCAGAAGGCGATCCCGGCAATGTAAGCAAGGCGTTTGTCCCAGCGCCGGGCGGCCCATTCCCAGAGGGGCAGGGCAAGCAGGGCGGTCACAAAAATGGTTGCCATGATCAGGTCCGACTGACTTTCTCGCTCCAGGACATACTTGATAAAAAATAGGAGTGTCGTTTGGAGAACGTCGACTGCCACCCAGGTGAGCAGAAAGATCCCCGCCCCGAATACGAAGGGTTTGTTTCGGGCTGCGGCCCGCAGCGAGTCACGCAGGCCCGGTTGGTCCATCTCCATAAAATTCGGGCGTTCACGGGTGTTAAAGAAGACCAGCAGGACAGGCAGAATGCAAAAGCAGCCGAAAGCAACTGCCATCAGCAGAACTCGGCCGTCATTGGCGGGGATAAACCGGTCGACGATCACCAGTGGAACGGTGAAGGCAATCAGACTGCCGGCGATTGAAAAGAACATTCGGTGCGAGGTCAGGCTGGTGCGTTCATCATAATCTTCGGTTAATTCTGGGGTCAGGGCCGAATAGGGCATGTTGACTGCTGTGAAGGCCGTATCAAACAGCAGGTAAGCCAGGGCGTAATAAACTACCAGCCAGAGCTGGTTTTCCCAGGGTGGATGAATCCAAAGCAGGACGAAAGTGAGTGCAAAGGGAAGCACACCAAAGAGCAAAAAAGGCCGCCGACGGCCCCAGCGGCTGCGGGTGCGGTCAGACAGATAACCGATGAGCGGGTCGTTGATGTAGTCCCAACTGCGCCCGATGAAAATCGCAGCTGCCGCCAGCCGGGCAGACAGCCCGACAACATCGGTTAGAAAGATCGCAAAATAAACCGAAAGAATGGTGTTGGTGAGGCTGAAAGCGATATCGCCTGAGCCATAAATCCACTTTATGCGCCGCGTAAGTTTGGTTTCCATGGGGTGGCTCCTTACATAGGAGGGGGGTGTTAAAAAATAGCTTGACAAGCCCTGGGTTTTCTGAATTGTCATTGCCAACCCGGTGGACACACCGGACTACTAAGAAACTGCGTGGAAAATCACCTCTTCGCTGTAGGGGCGACACGGTTGGCTTTTATCGTGTATCGCCATGATAGAAAGTGTCGCCCGGTTTTGGCGTCTCAGGGTGACCCTTTCCGTAATGGTCGTGCCACTTTTTAAGCCATGCGGGCTCGCCCCTACCCAGAGACCTGAGGTTTCTTTGGCATAGGTAGGCTCTGCCCAGTGAGAACTCGCCCGGTGTTAGAACACCTATTATGTTTAATTATATCCAGCAATGAATAAAGTTTCAGGGTGTTTTTTGGGTGGCTACGCCACCCAAAAAACACCCTGAAAATTAAGAATAGCAATCAGGCAAGCTGCAAGGTGAGGGCAGCCACGGAGAGGGGCGGCAGGCTGAAGACTGCCAGACCATCCTGGATTCTCACGGCGTCAAAGGGCTGAGAGCAAACCGTGTCGGGCTGTTCGTAGGTGTTGGCAGCTTTGGGGTCTGGGCCGGTCAGGAGCTCGGCGTTTAGCAGGCCGGTGATCTGGCGGTCTGTCAGGTTGACCTGGATCTCAGCCGCCTCGGTCTGGCTGCGGTTGGAGGCGAAAATGTGCAGGGCAGCGCCGTCCAGAATGGCGCTGCTGTCGATCACCGGCAAAGCGCCGTAGGATTTGGAGGTGTACTGCGGGCCGCTGGTGCGCACCTGGAGGGCTGCACCTGTCCGCCGGCTGGCGTACATCTCGAGCGGGTAATAGATGGATTGTTTCAGCATCTGATCGCCGCGGGTCAGAATTGGGGCAATGACATTGACGATCTGGGCGATGTTGGCGATCTTGACCACATCGGCGTGGCGGATGAAGCTGTTCAGGAAGCCTGCTGCCACCAGGGCGTCCTCCAGGTTGTAGACTTCTTCGATCAGATGGGGGGCGAACTTGCCTTCGCCGTCCATCTGCATATTTTTGTACCAGACGTTCCACTCGTCAAAACACAGATAGGCGCGCTTTGAGCTGCGGTTTTTGGCCTGCACAAAACGGCAGACGGCATCCATCTCCTCAATTTGCTGGTCGATGGAGTTGGTGACTGCCAGAAAATCGGCTGTGTCGTTGTCGCGGTTGCCCACATAGCGGTGGAGGCTGATGTAGTCGGCCATTTCACCCAGATATTCGAGGACCACACGGTCCCATTCCATGTAGGTTTTCATCCCGTTGCTGCACGAGCCGCAGGCCACCAGCTCCAGGGATTTGTCGACATCCTTCATCATTTTGGCGGCCTGTTGGGCCCGGATGGCGTACTGTTCGGCCGGGACATGCCCCAACTGCCAGGGACCGTCCATTTCATTGCCCAGACACCACAGCTTCACTGCATGCGGGTCCGGGCTGCCATTGGCGGCCCGCAGGTTGGCGAAGCGGCTGCCGGCTGGCGCGTTGCAATATTCCACCCAATTGCGGGCTTCCTCGGGTGTACCGGTGCCCAGGTTGACGGTCAGCATCGGCGTCCAGCCCATCTTCTGGCAGAGCGCCAGGTATTCTTCGGTGCCAAACTGGTTGGACTCAAGTGACTGCCAGGCCAGTTCGCGCACCACGGGGCGCTGAGACCTGGGGCCGATGCCATCGAGCCAGTGATAGCCAGAAGCGAAATTGCCGCCCGGGTAGCGCATGGCGGTATAACGCTGCCTGCGCAGGGCTTCCAGGACATCCTGCCGGCAGCCGTCTTCGCCGGCATGGGCGCTGGAGGGGTCGTAGACCCCCTGGTAAACCGCCCGGCCCATGTGTTCCAGGAAGCCGCCGAAGATGCGTTCATCCACCGGGCCGATTTGGTATTGCGAATGCAAGGTCAGTTTTGTCGTTTCCATCGAGTCTCTCCTGAAAAATTCAATGGCCTGTATCCAAAAGGGGGGGTGGGGATCATGCGCTCCCACTTTTGGGGGCGCATGATCCCCATCATTCTCAGAAATTGGTTAGCGGGGCTGTTCAAAATACTTTTTGGACAGCCTCTTTGAAAATTACAATTTAAATTCAGCCTGCAGCCCGCTCTGGCTGTCTGGCGCAACCCAGACCTGGAAGCGGCCCGGTTCCACACCAAACGTGCCGTCGGCGCGGGTGAAGGCCAGGTCAGCTTCGTTCAGGGTGAATGTCACCTGCCGGGTTTCGCCGGGATTGAGGGTGACATGCTGGCAGCCCTTCAGTTCACGCACCGGGCGGGTGAGCGAGCCGATCAGATCGCGTACGTACAGCTGGGCCACCTCAGTGCCAGTCCGGCTGCCGGTATTGGTGATTTCAGCGCTGATCTGCAGGCTGCCCTGCAGGGTCTCGCTGCTCAGGTGGATGTTGTTGTAGGCGAAGGTGGTGTAGGTCAGCCCATAGCCGAAGGGGAAAAGCGGCGAACTGGGTGAATCGACATAGCGGATGCGGAAGAAGTTGGGCGAGTTCAAGGGGCGGCCCGAATTCTTGTGGTTGTAATAGAACGGCACCTGCCCGGTGACGCGTGGGAAGGTCATGGGCAGATGACCGGTGGGTGCTTCCAGCCCGAATAGAACCTCGCCCAGGGCTGCACCGCCCTCGATTCCAGGGTGCCATGCGTAAAGAACTGCATCAACCTGGGGCACAATCCGGCCGAGTGCCAGCGGGCGGCCGGCAAATATCACCAGAATCACCGGCTTGCCCATGGCAGTGACAGCCTCGATGAACTGGGCCTGCCCGGGCGGAAGACCCAGATCGGTGACATTGTTATTCTCGCCAGAGCGGTTGGGATATTCACCCATGAGCAGCACGACCGCATCGCACTGGGTGGCATGATCCAGGGCCTGGTCAACATAATCGGATTCCCACAGATCAAAGCCTTTTGGCATCACCTCGCGAACGGCTCTGTCCAGCGGGGTGACATATTCAGAGCGCCCATCGGGGGTCCAGCAGCCGAACAGTTCACCTCTGGCATGCAGGAAATTGCCGGTCAGCAAGATCCGTTTGAAGCGGTTGGGGTTCAAAGGCAGGATATCGGCGTCGTTCTTCAACAAAACCATACTCTGGCGGGCGAAGCGGCGGGCCAGGGCCCGGTCGCTTTCGGTCATCATGGGTCTGGCGGCCTGCCCGGGTTCCGTAAATGGCCGTTCAAACAAACCGGCGCGCTGTTTGATGCGCAAAATCCGCCGGGCGCCTTCCTCGATATCCTCGAGCGGGATTTTGCCGGCCTGCAAACTGGCAGCCAG